>OCZS010000744.1_pt1 | contig 11029 bp, 9 predicted proteins | sample 1539071 | NCBI WGS metagenome assembly OCZS01 (sample SAMEA3113584, study PRJEB22503) | soil metagenome | reverse complement strand
GGCGGCCGGCTTCAAGGAGACCTACAGCGCCTACGGGGCCCAGTCCTTCGACGCGGCCAACATCATCATCCAGGGGCTGGCCAAGGTGCTCCCCAACGCCGAGAGCGTGGAGGCGGCCCGGCCCCAGATCGTCGAGGCCGTCGGTGCCACCCAGGGCTTCCAGGGCGTCACCGGCGAGCACTCCTTGGACGAGTACGGCGACACCAGCAACTGGGCCCTGACCGTCTACAAGGCCGAGGGCACCGAGTGGACGCCGGTGTTCTCGGGAGCGTTCGAGACCTAGGAGCCAACTTCGCCGACCTGCTCCGTGGGGCGGCGCCGCGCCGGTGGATCGGCGCGGCGCCCGCCCCCGGACGGTGGCCATAGGGTTCGGGAGGGCGCTGTGGACGAGTTCGTCCAGCAACTCGCCAACGGCGTGACCAAGGGCTCCTACTACGCGCTCATCGCCCTTGGCTACACGATGGTGTACGGCATCATCCAGCTGATCAACTTCGCCCACGGTGAGGTGTTCATGCTGGGGGCGTTCATCGGGCTCTGGACCTTCAACCTCGGCGTCACCGCGTTCGGCTGGGGCAGCACCTCGCTGGTCGCCCTGGTGGTGGTGCTGCTGATGGCCACCCTGCTGACCCCGCTCATCGGGGTGAGCCTGGAGCGTTTCGCCTACCGGCCCCTGCGCAACGCCCCCCGATTAGCGCCGCTGATCACCGCCCTGGGGGCCAGCTTCGCCCTCCAGCAGCTGGTGGCCGTGTTCTACTCCCGTGGCCAGCTGGCCTTCCCCGACCTGTTCCCCAACACCTCCTTCCAGATCGGCGGGGCCAACATTCAGCTGCTCTGGGTGTTCATGGTCGCGCTGGCCCTGCTGCTCACCTTCACCCTGACCGCCTTCATCCGTACCACCCGGCTCGGCAAGGCGATGCGGGCGACGGCCGAGGACCCGGATACGGCCCGGCTGATGGGCATCAACGTCGACATGATCATCGCCCTGACCTTCATCATCGGTTCCGCCCTGGCCGGGATCGGCGGGGTCCTGGCCGGCATGTACCTGGGCCAGGTCAACTTCTTCATGGGCTTCATCGCCGGGCTCAAGGCGTTCACCGCGGCCGTGCTCGGCGGCATCGGCAACATCGCCGGCGCCGTCCTCGGCGCCTTCCTGCTCGGCATCCTCGAGACGTTCGGCGCCGCCTACCTGGGCGGCGAGTGGCAGGACGTGTTCGCGTTCGGGGTGCTCATCCTGGTGCTGGTGTTCCGGCCGACCGGCCTGCTGGGCGAGCGGGTGGCGGCCTGATGGCCGCGCCGACGGCGGTGGCCGGCCGGAACCGGGCCGACGCACGGGCCGAGGCCATGGCCCGTCTGCGGCAGAGGGTCCGCCTGCCCCTGGTGGCGGTCCCCGCCGGCGGGCTGGTGGGCATCCTCGGCTCCTACCTCTACTGGACCCTGTCCCCGGTGCGGGTCGAGGGGGTGCCGCTCACCGGACGGCTGGCCGACTACGGGATCGGCGGGGTGCGGACCTGGTCGCTGCTGCTCGCCCTGGCCGTCCTGGTCTACGGGGCGCTGGTGCTCCGCGCCCGGTCACGGAACGCGACCCAGGGCGAGGCCCTGGCCCGCCTCGGCATCGGGCTGGCCGTCCTGCCGGTGGTCTGGGCGCTCACCCTGGTCATGTTCCTCGACGTCGAGGTCGGCCGGCTCGGCCCGGGCCCCTGGGTCACGGCGGCCGGCGGGCTGCTGGCCTGGCTGGGCGCCCGGGGCCTGCTGGCGGCCGAGCCCGCGCCGGCGGCCGAGCCCTGGGCGCGGCGGTCGATGCTGGTCGACCTGGCCGTGGTGGTGGTGGCCGAGCTGGTCGCGTTCGGGGTCTTCCTGCTCGGCATCGAGATCGACGACCCGGGCGAGTTCCTCGGCTTCTTCATCGCCCTCACGGCCATCGCGGCCACCTTGTCGACGATCGGCGTGTTCAAGGGCCTCGCCGGGCCGTTCGCCCGCAACGAGGGCGTCGCCATCGCGCTGCTGGCGGTGCTCCTGCTGCTGTTCCCGTTCACCCAGGAGGGCAACACCTTCTGGATCCAGGTGACCGCCCAGGCGGGCCTGTTCGTGCTGGCCGCGCTGGGGCTGAACATCGTGGTCGGGTCGGCCGGCCTGCTCGACCTGGGCTACGTGGCCTTCTTCGGCATCGGCGCCTACGTGGCCGCGCTCACCGGCAACGCCCTGCTCACCAACGTGAACTTCCACCTCCCGTTCCTGCTGGTGGTGTTCATTGTCGCGCCCGTGGTGGCGGCCATCTTCGGGGTCCTGCTGGGGGCGCCGACGCTGCGGCTGCGGGGCGACTACCTCGCCATCGTCACCCTCGGGTTCGGGGAGATCGTCCGCATCACGCTCAACAACCTCGACCCGATCACCCGCGGCCCCAACGGCATCTCCTCGATCCCCGACCCGGTGGTCGGCGGCTGGTCGATGGGCGAGGGCTTCACCGTCGCCGGGTTCGAGATCAGCGGCAACTCGGTCTACTTCTACCTGCTGCTGGCCCTGATCGCGCTCACCCTGGCCACGATCTACCGGCTCAACGACTCGCGCATCGGGCGGGCCTGGGTGGCGGTGCGCGAGGACGAGGTCGCCGCCGCCGCCATGGGCATCAACACCACCATCATCAAGCTGCTGGCCTTCGGGGCCGGGGCCTGGTTCGCCGGGATGGCGGGGGCGGTCAACGCCCACCTCCTCACCCAGGTGTCGCCCGACTCCTACACCTTCCCGTTCTCGGTGCTGATCCTGGCCATGGTGGTGCTGGGCGGGCTCGGCAACCCGCCCGGGGTGGTGCTGGGGGCGATCATCCTGACCTTCCTGCCCGAGAAGCTCCGGGAGTTCTCCGACATCCGCTTCCTGGTGTTCGGGTTCGCCCTGATCCTGATCATGCGGTTCCGTCCCGAGGGGCTGCTGCCCTCGGCCCGCCGCCGCCGCGAGCTGCACGCCACCGGCGAGACCGCCGCCGCCGAATCCCAACAGCTCTTCGACGTCAGGAGCGGCACATGACGGACCCGACGGCGACCACGGCCGGGCCGCAGCCGCAGCCGGACGGCGACGGCGGGCCGATCCTGGAGGCGCGGAAGGTGACCCGCCGGTTCGGAGGGCTGGTGGCGGTGCGCGAGGTCGACCTCACCGTCGGTCCAGGCCAGATCATCGGCCTGATCGGCCCCAACGGTGCCGGCAAGACCACCTTCTTCAACTGCATCACGGGCATGTTCGCCCCCAGCGACGGCGACGTGCTGTTCGAGGGCAAGCGGATCAACGGCTTCTCGCCGGACCGGATCACCAAGCTCGGCATCGCCAGGACCTTCCAGAACCTCCGGCTGTTCGCGAACATGTCCGCCCGCGAGAACGTCATGGTCGGCCGGCACTGCCGGACCCGGGAGGGAGTGATCTCCTCGGTGATCCGCGGGCCGAGGTTCCGGCGCGAGGAGCGGGAGAGCTTCCAGCGCGCGGCCGAGCTGCTGGAGTTCGTCGGCCTGGCCGGCAAGGGCGAGGAGCTGGCCCGCAACCTGCCCTACGGCGACATGCGCCGGCTGGAGATCGCCCGCGCCCTGGCCACCGAGCCCAAGGTGGTCCTGCTGGACGAGCCCACGGCCGGCATGAACCCCCAGGAGACGGCCAGGGCGGCCGCGCTGGTGCAGCGCATCCGCTCCCAGGGGCTGTCGATCGTGGTCATCGAGCACGACATGAAGTTCCTCATGGGGATCTCCGACCGGGTCACCGTGCTCGACCACGGCGAGAAGCTGGCCGAGGGCCTGCCGCGGGAGGTCCAGCGCGACCCCAAGGTCATCGAGGCCTACCTCGGGAAGGCGGCGTCGTAGATGGACGAGGCGCTGCTCGACGTCAAGGACATCCACGTCTTCTACGGCAACATCGAGGCCGTCAAGGGCCTGTCCTTCCATGTCAACCGGAGCGAGATCGTCTGCCTGATCGGCGCCAACGGGGCCGGCAAGACGACCACCCTGCGCACCGTGTCCGGGCTGCTGCGGCCGCGTGAGGGGGCCATCTTCTACGAGGAGCAGCGGATCGACCTGCTGCCGGCCCACGAGGTCGTGACCCTCGGGGTGGCCCAGTCGCCGGAGGGACGTCGCATCTTCCCCCGCATGAGCGTGCGCGAGAACCTGGACATGGGCGCGTTCATCCGCCGCGACGCGGCCGGGCAGCGCGAGGACATGGACCGGATCATGGAGCTGTTCCCGATCCTGAAGGAGCGGGCCCGGCAGGCCGCCGGGACCCTCTCGGGCGGTGAGCAGCAGATGCTGGCCATGGGCCGGGCCCTGATGGCCCGGCCGCGGCTGCTGCTGCTGGACGAGCCGTCCATGGGGCTGGCGCCGCTGGTGGTCCAGACCATCTTCGACACCATCCGCGACATCAACGAGCAGGGCATGACCGTCCTGCTGGTCGAGCAGAACGCCGCCCAGGCCCTCAGCCTGGCCCACCGCGGCTATGTGATCGAGACCGGCAAGATCGTCCTCGAGGACGAGGCCAGCGCCCTCCTCGAAAACGAGCAGGTCCGCAAGGCCTACCTCGGCGAGGAGTAGCTCGCCCGGCGGGACCTGAGGGGGGCGATCGACCGGCCGGACCCACACCCTCTGGGGGTGGTGTCTGTCCGGCGAGGGTCCGAGAGCCTTTGGCTCCGTTCGCGCACCTTCCCCGAGTGCGCGCGTTCTCTACTCGGTCCTCGGACCCCCGCGCCGGACGGACCTCGGGGCCCCCGTGGGGACCCCGATTGACGGCACGCTAACAGGGGGCCGGGCGGTGGTCAACCGGCTGAACCCCTTGTGCCGCAACGGGTTCAGCATCGTTGCAGGTGCCACCTGCGACGATGAGTTCGCGGCCTCGGCGGGGTTTCCTCCCACCTAGCTCGCCCGGGTGATGTCCTGGGCGGAACGAGCCTAGCCCGCTCCCGCCATCCGTATCGATCCTGACGAGATCCTCGTGCAGCCGGTTTGAGGCCGTCCGCGACCGGGGTATGGCGGAACCGTGAACCTGAAGCTGCCGCCCACCTCCAGCTGCCTCCCCGACCTCCGGCGATCGGTCGCCCTGAGCCTCGAGGACGTCGACTCGGCGGTCCTGGCCGACGTGCTCCTGGCCCTCGACGAGGCGGTCAGCAACGCCATCCGCCACGGCTCCCGGGCCGGCGAGCCGGTGCGGGTGTCGGTGGAGTCCGACGGCGAATGGGTCGAGATGACGGTGCGCGACGGCGGGCCCACCCCCCGCCTGCCCCGCCTGCCCGCCGAGCCGCCGCCCGTGCTCCAGACCGGCGGCAGGGGCCTGTGGCTGATCCTCCAGCTGGTCGACGAGGTGCGTCTCCAGCGGATCAAGGACGGCACCCGGCTCACCATGCGACGCCACGTCACCTCGAGTGTGGACAGCATGGTCGGCCCCGACGGGAGCGGTTGATAGACTCGCCGGCGTGGCCGACTCCGCACCGCCTTCCGCCTCCCCGCTGGTCCTGCTGGACGGGCACAGCCTCGCCTACCGGGCCTTCTTCGCCCTGCCCAGCGACCTGCAGACGACCACCGGGCAGCTGACCAACGTCGTCTACGGCTTCACCACCATGCTGGTCAAGCTGTTCGGCGACTTCTCCCCGGACCGGATCGCGGTCTGCTTCGACCTGGGCCGGCCCGCCTACCGTCACGACGTCTACGACGGCTACAAGGCCAACCGCCGGACCACCCCGGACGACTTCAGCTCCCAGATGCCGCTGGTCCGCGAGGTGCTGGCCGCCCTGCGGATCCCGGTGGTCGAGGTCGCCGGCTACGAGGCCGACGACCTGATCGCCACCCTGGTCAGGCAGGCCAGGGAGGAGGGGCTGCCGGTGCTGGTGGTCACCGGGGACCGGGACAACCTGCAGCTCATCGACGACGGGGCCGACGTCCGGGTGATGATGACCCGGCGCGGGATCACCGACACCGCCGTCTACGACGAGGCCGCCGTCCAGGAGCGCTACGGGGTGCCGCCCGGCCGCTACATCGACGTGGCCTCGCTGCGCGGCGACCCCTCCGACAACCTGCCCGGCGTCCCCGGGGTCGGCGACAAGACCGCGACCAAGCTGGTCCAGGCCTACGGCACCGCCGAGGAGGTGGTGGCCCACGCCTCCGAGCAGCGGGGCAAGCTCAAGGAGAACCTGCTCGCCCACGGGGAGGACGTGCTCCGCAACAAGCAGCTGATGCGGCTGCGCGACGACGTGCCCCTGCCGGTCGGGGTCCGCGACCTGCGCATGGGGGCCTGGGACCGGGCCGAGATCCACCGGCTGTTCGACACCCTGGAGTTCCACCCGCTGCGCGAGCGGCTGTTCGCGACCACGGTCGAGACCGGCCCGGTCGACGCCGGGTTCGAGGTCGAGGCCCGGCGGCTGGCCAAGGGCGAGCTGGCGGCCTGGCTGGCCGCGGCGCCCGCCGGCCGGCCGATCGCCCTGGCCGCCCGCCTGCGCACCAGCCCCGGCCAGGCCGAGCTCACCGGCGTCGGCCTGTGGGCCGAGGGCCCGGGCCAGGCCGACCCGGGGGCCGGGGCGGCCGACGGCGGTGGGGCGGTCTGGCTCGACCTGGAGGACGCGGGGCCGGAGGACCTGGAGGCGCTGGCCGGGCTGCTGGGCGACCCCGAGCGGCCCAAGCTGGCCCATGACGCCAAGTACCTGTACCTGGCCGTCTGGGCCCGCGGATGGGAGCTGCGGGGGCTGGTCATGGACACCGCGCTGGCCGCCTACCTGGTGCTGCCGGCCCAGCGGACCTACGACCTGGCCGACCTCGCCCTGCGCTACCTGCGCAAGGAGCTGCGGCCCGAGGGGGCCGGCGGCGACGAGCAACCGGCAGGGGAGGGCACCCAGCTGGCTCTGGACACCGCCGGCGAGGACGAGACCTGGCCCGACTGGTGCCTGCGGGCCCAGGCGGTGGGGGAGCTGGCCGTCAGGCTGGGCGAGGAGCTGGCCGCCATGGAGGTCGGGCGGCTGATCGACGAGGTCGAGCTGCCCCTGGTCCCGATCCTGGCCAAGCTGGAGCGGACCGGCATCGCCGTCGACCTGTCGGTGCTGGACGAGATCCGCGACCGGCTCGACGCCCGCCTGGCCGACTACGAGGCCCGCGTCTACCAGCTGGCCGGGGAGGAGTTCAACATCGGCTCCAACCCCCAGCTCCAGCAGATCCTGTTCGAGAAGCTGCGCCTGCCCAAGACCAAGCGGATCAAGACCGGCTACACCACCGACCACAACGCCCTGGTGCAGCTGGCCACCACCGACCCGCACCCGATCCTGGACGCGCTGATCGGCTACCGCGAGGTGGCCAAGCTCAAGAACACCTATGTCGACACCCTGCCCAAGCTGGCCGACAAGGGCACCGGCCGGATCCACGCCCAGTTCAACCAGCTGATCGCCTCCACCGGGCGGCTCTCCAGCCAGAACCCGAACGTCCAGAACATCCCCATCCGCACCGAGGCCGGCCGCGAGATCCGGCGGGCGTTCGTGGCCGCCCCCGAGTCCGAGGGGCTGCTGGTGGCCGACTACGCCCAGATCGAGTTCCGGGTCCTGGCCCACCTGGCCGGCGACGAGGCCCTGGTCGCGGCCTTCCTGGGCGGCGAGGACGTGCACGCCACGGTGGCCGGCATGGTCTGGGGCCTGCCCCCCGACCAGGTCGACCGGGATCTCCGGGCCCGGGTCAAGATGGTCACCTACGGCCTGGCCTACGGCCTGTCCGCCTACGGGCTGGCCCAGGGCATCGGCATCCCCCCGGACGAGGCCAGGGCCCTGATGGACGCCTACTTCGAGCGCTTCGGCAAGGTCAGGGCGTACCTGGACGCGACCGTCACCCAGGCCAGGCGGGACGGCTACACCTCGACCATCCTGGGCCGGCGCCGCTACCTGCCCGACCTGGCCTCGGACTCGCGGCAGCGGCGGCAGATGGCCGAGCGGATGGCCCTCAACGCCCCCATCCAGGGGTCGGCGGCCGACCTGATCAAGATGGCCATGGTGGCCGTCGACCGGACCATGACCGCCGAGGCGCTGGCCAGCCGCATGGTCCTCCAGGTCCACGACGAGCTGGTGTTCGAGGTCGCCCCCGGCGAGGGTGAGCGCCTGGCCGAGCTGGTCCGCCGCCAGATGGAGGGCGTCTACCAGCTCAAGGTGCCGCTGGAGGTCTCCATGGCCACCGGCCGTTCCTGGGCCGAGGCCCAGCACTAGCCCGCTGCCGCACGCCCGGTCGCGCGACGCGGCGCGCGGCGCCCTCGCCCACGATGCCGGGGCCCCCCGAACGGGAAGGTGGCCGGCGGGCAGTGAGGGCGCGCGGCACCCTCACCCCACGATGCCGGGGCCCCGAACGGGAGGGTAACCGGCGGGTAGCGAAGGCGCGCGGGGCTATCCACACCCCCTGGAACCACCGGCGGGTTGGTGGTGTACCAGGGGTATCAGCCTCGCACCAGAGGAGCCAGCCCATGCGCCGACGCCGGCTGCCCGCACTCGTCCTGCTCCTGGCCGTCCTGGCCGCGACCGCCCTGACCGCCGTGCCGGCGTCGGCCGGGGGTGGCGGCTGCCATCGGCCGGCCACCGACGCCCGCGGCACCACCCTGGCCCTGACCGAGCTCTGCTTCAGCCCGACCGTGCTCCGGGTCGACCCGGGCAGCGAGGTGACGATCGTCAACCGGGACACGCTGCTCCACCCGCTGTCGCGGCCGGGGGGCGAGTGGTACTGGGACGGCGGCATCGGCGACACCACCACCGTCCGCATGGACGCCGCCGGCACCTACCCGTTCTTCTGCTACGCCCACCCGGGGATGGTCGGGGTGGTCGTGGTCGGCGACGGCCGCGGCAGCGGCTCGGGGGTCGTGGAGGCCGCCGCCACCGGCAGCGCGACCGCCGCCGGGGCCGAGCTGGCCGCCGACAAGGCCGCGCCGGCCGGAGCCGCCACCACCGCCGGGAGCGGGAACGGACAGTTCCCGGTGGCCTGGCTGGTCGTGGTCGCCCTGGCCGCGCTGGTCGGGGCCGTGGTCGGCACCCGCCTGGCCGCCCGCTCCCGGGCCGGCGCGTCCGGGTCGGGCTAGTCCAGGTCGGGCGGCAGCCCGGGGTGCTCGTCCAGCTCGATCAGGCGGGCGATCTGGGCCTCGGTGATGCGGCCGGTGGACAGCTCGGGCAGGGCCGAGGGCGGGAACCAGCCGGCGTCCAGCGTCTCGATGCTGGGGCGGGCGCTGCCCCCGAGCAGGTCGCAGGCGACCGCCACCTTGTAGACCGAGTGGGGGAACGGGCCCGGGTTGTGGCGCGAGCGGTCCCACAGGGCCAGCAGCCGCCGGGCCCGCACCTGGAAGCCTGACTCCTCGGCGACCTCGCGCTCGACCATGGCCGCCGGGGACCAGCCGACGTCGGCCCAGCCGCCCGGGAGCGACCAGCGGCCGTCGGCCCGCTCCCGGACCAGCAGCACCTCGCCGTCCCGCCGGACCAGGGCCCGCACGTCGACCTTGGGCGTCGGGTAGCCGCCGTCCCCGGCCAGCAGCTCGTCCAGGCGCAGGCGCTCGGCCTCGCCGGGCAGGTCCAGGTGGGCGGCGGCGATCTCGGCTGCCAGGGCGCGGACCGCCTTGTACCGCTCCAGGTCGTACGGCCCGTCGGACAGCTCCAGGCCGGCCTGGGCGATCGCCTGGAGGCGGGCCACCCAGCCGAGCCAGTCCGGCTGCGTCACTCGGCGTGCGCTGGCGCCGCCGGGACCGGGTCCAGGGCGATGCGCAGCCGCTTGTTGCCCTTGCCCTTGGACTGGTGGCCGACCACGTAGATGGTCCCGACCTCGCCGGTCGAGGCCACGTGGGTGCCGCCGTCGGCCTGGCGGTCCAGGCCCTCGATGTCGATCACCCGGACGACCTCCAGCCCCTGGGGGACCAGGTTGGCCTTGGTCCGGATCAGCTCGGGCCGGGCGGAGAACTCCTCGGGGGACAGGAACGAGACGTGCACCGGCCGGTCGGCGTCGACCTCGACCCGCAGCGCCCGCTCCACCGCCTCGGCGAACTCGGCGCTCATCGAGGACAGCTCGAAGTCCATGCGGGCCTTCTGCTCCTCGAAGTTGCCCCCGGTGACCAGCGCCCCGTAGTCGCGCCCGATCACCCCCGACAGCATGTGCAGGGCGGTGTGGGTGCGCATCAGGGTGTGGCGCCGCTCCCAGTCCAGCCGGCCCCTGACCTTGGCCCCGGCCGGTGGCGGGTCGCCGTCGAGCAGCAGCACGACCCGGCCCTCGCGGCGCTGGGAGCCGGTGACGGCCAGCTCGGCCCCCTCGACCTCCAGGACGCCGGTGTCGGGCGGCTGGCCGCCCCCGCCGGGAAAGAACGCGCTCCGGTCGAGCACGACACCGTCGGGTTCGACCCCGGTGACCTGGGCATCGAAGGCGGCGAGGTAGGCGTCACGCTGGTAGAGCGGCTCGGTCACTTGACCACCCTTTCTTGAAGGAACATAAACTCGCAGGTCATACGCGCATGCACCGTTGACGCGGTGAAGCTGGGACGGCTACCATCTGCCGAACCACTGTGGGCTTTTCTGCCAGTGTGTTCTGACGCTCATCGCGTCGCCTCACCGCCACGGAAATGCTTGCAGGGGGAGCCTTCTGTCCGACAGTCTAGGAGACGAGCAGTTGACCGAGTCCACCGAGCGACCCACCACAACCGAGCAGGACGTCCCTGGGGTAACCACCCAGGTGACGCAGAACGATGTCGGCTCCGCCGAGGACCTCGCGGCCGCCTACGAAGAGTCGCTGAAGGCCTTCGAAGAGGGCGACATCGTCGACGGCTACGTGGTGAAGGTCGACCGCGACGAAGTGCTGCTCGACATCGGCTACAAGTCCGAGGGCGTCATCCCTTCCCGCGAGCTGTCCATCAAGCATGACGTCGACCCCAACGAGGTCGTCAGTCTCGGTGACCACATCGAGGCCCTGGTCATGCAGAAGGAGGACAAGGACGGCCGCCTGATCCTGTCCAAGAAGCGGGCCCAGTACGAGCGGGCCTGGGGCACGATCGAGAAGAAGAAGGAGAACGACGAGATCGTCGAGGGGAC
>OCZS010000742.1_pt1 | contig 11058 bp, 9 predicted proteins | sample 1539071 | NCBI WGS metagenome assembly OCZS01 (sample SAMEA3113584, study PRJEB22503) | soil metagenome | reverse complement strand
AAATAAATAAATTTAGAGTTAATACTATTCCATTTGATGATAGTGATGCTGATCTCATAATAGAGAAGATGTTTAAAAGATGTGCAAATTTAGGAACTAAATGTTTAATAGATAAAAAGAAAAAAAGAATAATAATTTCTCTATAATTTCAATAAATATTTTTGATATATTATATTCTATGAAAAACAATTGCTTAATGATTAATTAATGTTTCAACATCTTTTTAAATTTAGATATTTAATTTAACTATCCTCTGGATATGACATTTATGATGAAAGGATCAAATCACATTTATCGTTCCATGCATCCAAGGATGTAAAGTACAGCCAAATTCAAAGGAGCCAACTTTATCAAATTGATATGTAAACTCTTCATTTTGCTTTAATAGTGAATTAAATAAAAAAAACCCTTTACTGGTTATAGTATGAGGTGTTTTTTCTTCATTTATCCATGTTATTGCTTGTCCTTTGGTTATTATTATTTCATTTGGATTGAACGATATGTTAGTTGCAGGATGAAATGATCCTTTTGGAATATGAATAGTTAATTCAGAATTGTAATCATTATGATTGCTTATAGTTCTAATCTGATTCACTTCATCTGTAGATATTTGTTTATTGAAATTATCTGTATAACTGTTAATGGTTGAACTTGACTGCAGATTTTTATTATTTAGCGAGCTTATAGATTTTCCATGTTCCTGAGCTAGAAGAAAACTATTATCCTTTTCAATTTGCAGCAAGAACAAAGTTAGGGATAATCCTATTCCTACTGCAAGAAACATATTAAATTTAAAAAATCTGTTATTCATAGAATATGAAAGATCATCATTTTAATTTAAATAGAAGGTATCTAATCAAAGCGATTGCAATTGTTTGTAATTATGATTCTTTTTTCATTGTTAATTGAAGTTATTAAATTAATTATAACTTAAATTAATGTATGTAAATAAGAACTTTTTCGACAAATTTATTATATCATTATTATTAATATTATGCTAAAAATTCTTTAACTTAATAGATTTGATTATAAAAAAGGGAATTAACTTATAGGATCTCTTGAATATTTAATCTTTAAAATCAATAAAAAAGTATTAATGGCTACTGCAATAGAATTTGCTATAGATATAAGTAAATCATTTATACCTATTCCATAGATTACCCACAAACCAAGTCCAATTATTAATACTACCACTAACCAAATTGATACATCATCTGTTTTTCTTGTCTTTAGTGCTTTAATTATTTGAGGAATACTACTGGATACTGCAAAAACAGTAGCCATGATACCTATGATAGTTACTATAATAGTTGGCAAGGTTCAACTATATCTATAACATTATAATAGTATTGTTCTTTCTTTTACAATTGTAGATTAGGAACTATCTAGTGTAAATTTTCAATATCAAATTTTTAGTCATGGCTGAAATAAAACGAGTTATCAGATAATGAAAGTAAATTCATTTATATTCTAATTACTGCCGAATGTATGTAGAGTGTATAAATGTATTTAATTAACCTTATTTCATAATGTTTTAGTTAACCTTTTTGAACGTATTTCAATAATATATTTTAAACTAAAGAATATCAATAATAATTGAAGTATATATCCACCTATAATTAAAACAATTGCATTTAGTGGTTTAGAAAAAGTCAACATTAAATTTACATGTGGAGGAGCAAGGGTATTACCAATTATTACCAGCATTGCAATAGGTATACAAACGTATAGTGCTTTATTGTATCCTTTCCATATAAAAAGAGTGAGAATAATAAAAGATGCTTCCAATCCTAATGCTCTATAAAAAAACTTTGGATTACCAAATGGAATAGCAATTAAACCTACAACAACTATAGCAATTAAGATACTTAATGTTATTTTTTTAGAATCCATATAATTTATTTCTAAAACTATAATTTAAGGTAAGTTATTGTATTCGAAAATGTAATAATATTAGAATTCTTTTTTTTATAAAAGTGATATTATAGGTTAATGGTTAACAAGACATTATCGTATTCAAGAATATCATGGAATTAATGAATACTCATCTACAAGAATTTCCTGACAATGAAATTAAATAACCAAAACCATAAGAAGATCGCCTAGAAAACGAAATGTATTATTAGTATTATTACTAAAGTTTGAGCTTGATTTTGTCAATTAATACTGCTTAACTGATTTAAATGAGGAAGTATATAGAAAATACCTTGACCCTTAATATTGCAGTACTAGTAAAACTAGAGCCGGATTTCTCAGAAGGAAGTGTTAGTTATAATCCAGATGGAACTCTAAATAGAGCAGAAACAAAGAGTAGATTGGGAGCTCATAGTGCTATAGCATCAATGGCTGCGTTTTATACCAAAGTAAGATATGGAGGATATATTTCAGTCTGTACCATGGGTCCTCCAATGGCAGAAATTGCCCTACAAGAAGCTCAAGCGTTTTGTGATGCTGATGATCTTTATCTATACAGTGATCGACTTTTTGCAAGTGCCGACACTTTAGCCACTGCAGAGGTTTTGAACAATGGAATTAAGAGAATGAATACTGGAAAACAAATGGACATTGTATTTTCCGGACATAGGGCATCTGATGGAGAAACTGGTCAAACAGGCCCGCAGACTGCATGGAAATTAGGATTTACTTTTTTAGGGAATGTAATTGATTTTGATATCGATCTGAAAAATAGATTTGTTATTGCAAAAAGAATTGTTGCTTTGCCAGGACTTTATGATATAATAGAAGAAATTCAAGCGCCTCTACCAGTATTTATTGCAATAGATCCCTTATACAAACCAGTTTTCGATACTTTATCTCTTAGATTGACCTCTTCAAAATATTACAAAGAAGCAAAACGTAGAGCCGAAAGTTATAAAACTTACCTAAAAGTTCTAAACCATGAGAATCTAGAATTAGATCCCAAACAAGTTGGTTTGCCTGGATCCCCAACAATTGTTCATAAAGTTGAAAAGATTCCAAAAGCTAGAACAAATAGAAGTGCAGAAATAATAGAAGGGACAAATCGTGAAGGGCTAGCAAATTCAGTAACTAAACTCTTACAGTTAATACAAAAATAAATAGGGAATACTGATAATCATTATGTTAAATAAAATAAGAAATAATCACAAAACAAATATAAACGAAAGTTATAGACACTTATTTGTAATAATTGAATCAATTAATAATAATATAGTTCCAGCAAGCCTTGAAATGCTCGGAGAAGCAAGAAGGCTAATGGATCATTTTAATATGACATATCATTCAAATGAAAAAGTTATTGCTGTTCTTTTAGGTGATGGTATAAAAGACTTATCTCAAGAACTTATATTTTATGGGGCCGATGCTGTTATCTGTGCAGATGATCCAAATTTAAGATATTCAATTAACAAAATTTATACTAAAATAATCTCTCAAATAGTATCTGATCCTAACTCTATTAAGGAAATTTCACCAGATTATGTGTCTGAATTTAAAAAACCACGATATATGTTCTTTCTAGCGGATAATATAGGTAGACATTTATCAGCAACAGTATTAGCAGAATTAGATTCAGGCCTAGCTTCAGATATAAATAAATTGGTAATAAGTGATTTAGAAATAAAGCATCAACATAAAACAAATGGAAAAACAATTAACTACCAAAAAATCCTCGAAATGTATAGGCCTGATTTTTCTGGGTTTCTTTGGACAACTATATTATGCCTCGATAACAAAAATCCTGAAATTGAAAAAGAATTCCATCCTCAGGCATGCAGTATTATTCCTGGAGCTTTCCAACCAATTACAAAAGATACGAAAAGGACTGGAACAATAGTTGACTACAAACCAAAGTTTGATCAAGATGATCTAAAAATAAAAGTTTTGAAACAAGAAATGGTTAAAAATCCTTTTCAGTTTGAAAATTATAAAGTTATTATTAGTTTTGGAAGAGGAATCAAAGAAAATCCACAAGAGAATATTAAACTTATAGAAAAATTAGCCAAATTCTTGGATGCAGAAATAGGAATATCATTACCAGTATCAAAGAGGATTTTTCCTTTAAATGAAAAATTTGATTCATTATATATAACTCCTAATAGAGTTATCGGAACTAGTGGTCGAAAGGTCACTCCTAAAATTTATATTGCAATTGGAATTAGCGGAGCAGTACAACACTTAGAAGGAATGAAAGAATCTGACTTTATCATTGCTATAAATCCGGATGAAAATTCACCAATCAAAGATGTATGTGATATCTTTATTAAAGGACAGATGGAAGATGTGATCCCACTTCTTCTAGAAGAATTAGAGAAACAATTGGGACAAACAAAAGAAGAAAAAGGAAAAGAAATTCAAGTGAATACATATGGAAAATTGTGATGTAACCATAGTTGGCGGCGGCTCAGCTGGATTGGCCGCACTTAAACAACTTTCTAGTTTGGGTAAACAATCTGTTTTGTTGGAATCTGGTAAAGATATTGGTTCTAAAAATGTGTCAGGAGGTATTTTATATTCAAAAAAACCAGATAATGGAAAAGTATACAATGTGGAGGACATTTATGGAGAAAGGTTTCTTACAGAATCGCCATATGAAAGACTAATTACTAAATATATTTTGAATACTACATCAAAAGATAAAGTTTTTTCTCTAGATTTAACTGAAGCACACGATTACCAAGCAAATTTTGGATGTTCTGTACTGTTAAATAAACTAAACTCATGGTTTGCAAAAGAAGCCCAAGAGTCAGCAGAAAAACATGGTGGTGGGATCATTAGTGGAGTACATGTAAGAGCTTTAAAATGGGATGAAAATAGTTCAAAAATAATAGTAGAAACTGATGAACTTGCAGAATTTGAAACCAAAGCAGTAATTGCTGCTGATGGTGTGAACTCTGAGATTGCAGAAATGGTAAATGCAAGAGAAAAATTTTCTCCAAATGAATTATATCAAGGAGTAAAAGTTATTGTAAAGTTACCAGAAAAATTAATTGAAGATCGTTTCAATCTAGCTAATTCAGATGAAGGAGCAGCATATCTTTTTGCAGGGGACATTTCTCTAAATCTTATTGGAGGAGGATTTCTTTACACGAACAGGGATTCTCTTTCTATCGGCGGTGTTTATCATTATAATTCTTTATTAAAAAGTCCTATAGAGCCTGCACAAATAGTGAATGCAATGTTAAATAATCCTATGATTAGTGAATTAGTAAAAGATGATGTTCCTTCGAAAGAAATAGATAAAACTATTCCAAAAGAGGAACAAGTAAGAAAGTCTTTTGCTATTACAAAATTAATCAGTAATTGGAATGAAATAAGGCAAATTTACTATTCAAATAAATTAAAGAAACAATTGATTAATGATGGAAAATATAAATCAGAAGATGAAATAAAGTCAAAACTTGAATACTTTAACCAAAAGCTTACTGATGACTCTAATATTAAATTTATTACCAATTATGTAGAACTAGAATATAGTACTAAATTGATTCCTGATGGAAAGCGTGGCAGAATGAAAAAACCATATTATAAAAATATCTTATTTTTAGGTGATGCTGCTGGACGGGGTATATTCTTTGGACCTCGAATAGAAGGATTGAACGTAGGGATGGATGATGCTGTTAGAGCTTCTTTTGCCATTGCTAGATCATTAGATAAGAATAACTTTGATTCTAATTACCTAGGAGAATTTTATACACAATCAATAGAAGAAAGCCCTTATACTTTGGACATGAAAAAAATTGATAAAGGATATCTAGATGTAATTTTAAAAAATACAAGAAAAGAAATTCCTTCTGGTAGTTTGGGACAAAAATATAAAATTCTGTTAAATATTGCTTCGAATAATCAGTTACGAAATTTTTTTATCACATTACTTAATAAATATGGATATACACGTTTACTTTCATTAATAGAATCTGATGATGTTTACTTTAAAGGCCCAATTAAAATTGCTGACAAGTTAGGAAGAAGAATATCCTCTTCTTATAAGCCACAAATACCAACTATCCAAGAAAGAGTTGCTAAATTAAGCTATCATGAGGATACAATATCTCATATCAAAATTCTAAATTCTGAAAAAGATTTTCTAAATAAAATGGTAGTACTTTGTCCAACCAAATGTTATAGCCATGAAGGGGATAAAGTTATACTACAACATGAAGGTTGTATTGAGTGTGGGACTTGCTCACTAAAAACTGAATGGAGACATCCTCGAGGAGAAAAAGGTGTATTTTATAAATATGGCTAATTGTATTCTTTTTTATTTGTATTTTGTCGAGGATAATAATAAATATAATTTTGTTATTATGTGTTAATTCAACAATTTAAATTATTTTTATACAGTAGTCTTTCCATTATAAATTAGTATTTATATTATATCTATTATTTTATAAAAAGAGATTATACTTCTTCTTTACTTGTTCTAAATATTAAAGAGTTAGTAAGGTAATTTTTCCCTAACACTAACCATAATTGTTAAATGCTATTATTTTTATTTTCTATATTCAAGCTTTTTCTTTTCACGTATAAATTCTTCATCATTTATTGACTTATCTTCTTCAGATACTTCTTTGTTTAAATTTTCCACTGAATCTTTATAAATTGCTATAGCAGTATATTGTAAATCACTATCTGCGATTGTAGAAGATTCACATTGGTATTTCATATCAATAAATTCGAATGTATTTCTGTTTTTCTCTTGTTTGTCTTTTAACCAGCTATTTACTTGGTTGATCAGTCCATCAAATGATTGTGTTTGAAAAGATTTTAGCCTGATTTCTTTTTCTCTCTCTTTCATTTGTATATATTTCACCTTCATTATTAAAATATTGATTGTTGTTTATGTGTTGACTTTGCTATTTCTTTTTGTTTTATAATTCCTTCCTACTCTATTTTGTTAATCCATTCTTGCTCAAATAAAAGCAAGAAAAGTCAAGTGTATGGTAACTATTGAATCTATCTATTTGTATTTGATGCTTTCAATAAACTTCTATTGCTATATCTATATCTTCATTGCCTTAGTAAATCATAGATGGACCTAGTCTAGATAATAATAATATGGTACTCTCTCTTTATACAATTAATTCAATATAGTGACCTCTCAGCCATTCTCTGTTACAGTAATTTCCTATTAATGCACTCATGCATTAGCCATTCCTAATGTTTAAGTTTGAGGAAAATTATGTAATACTCACAAATCTAAAATTATGTGTATAAAATAAAATAATATATTAGTAGTATAACATCTATAATACTTATGAGATGCATGATAATCAAAATAAAAAGATTTTTGTAAAACTCTTTGATGGTAAAACTTTGGATGGATGGAAGATGGCTGGCAAGGGTAATTTTCTTATCATTGAAAATGAAAAGGCATTACTAACATACGGTGGAATGGGATTATTATGGTATTACAAAAAGAAATTCAAAGATTTTATCTTAACTCTTGAATGGAAAGTCTCAAACAGAAGTGACAATTCTGGAGTATTTGTAAGATTCCCTAATCCTTATAATGATCCAAATATAGCAATTGAATATGGATATGAGATTCAAATTGATGATACTGGTTTACCTGATGGTGATCCTATTCATAAAACAGGAGCAATCTACAATTATAAAGGTTCATCACTAAAAACAAAAAACATATCTAAACCATTAGTAGTAGGAAAATGGAATACTTTTGGTATCTATGTAATACAACAATCTTATTCAGTAACTTTGAATGAAGAAAAAATAGTAACAAATTTTGTTGGAAATAAATCTTTAGAAGGTTATATAGGATTACAGAATCATGATGATAGATCAAAAGTATATTTTAGAAATATTATGATTAAGGAATTAAAAAGCTAAAAGTGTCTTTATAGCCTATTGGTATATTATAGTCATAGTAACATTTTGATATTTTCGAAATTTTATGTTATTTAGCATATAATTTTATTATTATTCATTTGTTTTAAAAATATATTTTATAGAGATAATTTTCAATTGTTAACACAACAGGTATCAAAATTTGAAGTAGTAATTGAGAATAATATTATAGTAAAAAATGAAATTTTATTTATTTTAGGCTTTTTCGTTATTTGGATTTGTTTTTAAAAGTGACTTTAAACTATCATACCTTTCAGGAATATGATCCATAGATAAAGCCTTTTCTATTTCCTTTGTATATGGTTGTCCTCGTTCAAATGATTCTGCAATTTTACTTGGAAATTCCATATTTACTTTTGGTGGTAAAGGTAGTTCAAAAGGATCTACATATGCTTCTATAATAGTAGGTAATTCATCTTCTTCTCTCATTGCCGTCTTAAGTATAGATTTTATTTCTTCTGGCTTTTTTATTGTATATCCTTTTCCGCCACATGCTTCAGCAAATTTTGCGTAATCTATGGGTGTAAATTCTACTGCATATTCTGGATTTCCAAGAAATGCCATTTGTTCCCATCTAATCATACCTAAGAGGTTATTCTTTAAAATTATAATTTTAATTGGTAACTTGTATTGAACTGCAGTAGCAAATTCACCCATTAACATTGTAAATCCACCATCTCCAACAAATGCTATCGATTGCCTATCGGGAAAAGCGATCTTTGCAGCTATTGCATATGGCAACCCACATCCCATTGTTGCCAAGGTGCCAGATACTGAAAATTTCATTCCAGATCTCATTTTCAAAAAACGTGCTGCCCAAACGGTGTTATTTCCACTATCTACAGATATAATTGCATTATCTTTTAATTCTTGTGAAACTGCATTCGCAATAACCTGTGGTTTAATTGGATTCTCATATATGTTGCTTTGTTCTTTCATTATTTCATTCCATTTTTCCATGGATTTTTGCATTGATTGTAAAAATTCTAAACTTACATTTTGACTATTTTTAAATTCCTTTTTAATAACATTGTTATTGTTAAATACTTTATCAGTCAATAAAGGAAGTAATTCTGATAAAACTGTTTTTGAATCTCCGACTAGACCTATTTCAATAGGATATCTTAATCCTATTCTTTCTGCCTTGACATCAATTTGAATTCCTGTTGCTTGTCCAGGTTTTGGGAGGTATTCCATATATGGAAATGATGTTCCAATCATTAGCAAAGTATCAGTTTCCTTCATTGCATCACTCGAGGGGTCAGTGCCAAGCATCCCTATTCCACCTAAGCTCAATGGGTGATCATCAGGGACAACAGCTTTTCCAAGCAATGCTTTGACTATGGGTGCGTTTAGTTTTTCTGCTATTTTTAAGACTTCTCTTGAAGCATTTAATGCTCCTTGTCCGACCAAAATTACAATTTTGTTTCCTTTATTAAGTATTTTTGCTGCTTTTTCTATTAATCGTTTGTCGGGTAATGCAAAAGAATCAAAAACATCTGACGTATGCCCAGGAACCTTGTGTTTTGAATAATTCCCCTTTAATCTTTTTTCCTGTACATCTACTGGTATGTTAATATGGCTAACCCCTTTTCGAGAAAGAGCAGTTCTGCATGCAAGATCTACTGCCATCTCTGCTTGCTCTGGCACATTTATCATTGTATTGTAAGAGGTGACATCCGAGAAAAGTTGTAAAAGTTTCACATCTTGTAAAAAACCTGAATTCATTATATCTGAAAAAGTACTGCCAGTAATAGCAACAACTGGCATATTATCTGCCTTTGCATCATATAATCCATTTAAGAGGTGAATTGCTCCAGGACCAGAGGTGGCAACACATACTCCTATCTTGCCTGTATATTTTGCATATGCACAAGACATAAGAGCAGCTGATTCTTCATGTCTAACAAGGACAAATTTTATTTTGTCTTGTCTTACTCTCAAGGCTTCGATAAATCCATTAATTCCATCTCCTGGAAGACCAAAAACTACATCTACATTCCAATCAATTAATGCTTCAGCTAAAATATCGGATGTTTTAAGCTCGTGATATTCTTCGCCCATAATTAATAAATAGTGTTATATAATTAATATACAATGTATAAGAAGATATATTAAAAAGAAAAAGAAGTGTTATATCTTTTATTTTTGCTTATCCTATCCAAACCATTTCCCAATTGGTAAATACCCGATTAATGATAACAAGCAAAAAATGACAACCTTCAGCATATTAGGATTTTCTTTAATAGCAACAGCAATACTAGTTATATCTTTCAAAATGCATTTGCTAAAGGGTGCCCAATAAACCTTTGTAGGAGAACATATACAAAAAGCAAAAACAGCACTTGGAAGTGGAGATACACAAGTAGTCATTAATCAACTACAAGAAGCAGAAGGAAGCAATAGCAATGGTTTCTTCAGAAGGGGAATAATCAAAATATTAAATACGATTATTTTATTTTTTTTAATTATCTGTAGTACAATCACACGTGGTTTGATTTGTCGTCAATTGTGGATGTTATTGTAACCTTTGATATACTTAAGCTATTTAATCATAACATTCGCTACAATAACTAAAATATCAATTTGTTGAACAAATTTACAATAACGATATTAATCTTTTTTATTCATTTTATTATTTGCAATAAGTATCATATCTTGGACATATTGGTTGATCTGTCTTAGACAAATCTGTTATTATTCTTTTTTCACAGTCTGAATTTTTACCGGGAAATTCATCAGAGGTAACACATCCAAAAAACATATCTCCTTGTTCTATAGATCCAAGTTCTGTTTTTCTATCAAAAGTAAAAGGAATTGAAAGTCTTTCACCGCTGCTTTTTTTATCTCCTTTTTCTATCTCATTTTGTGCATCAATTTTCTTAATTTGATATTCACCTTTTATCATTGCTACAACATACATATCATTTATCTTTTTGTTATCATGTATAGGAACATCTATTATGAGTTTTACTTCCTTAGGATTTTCTTTTGTACTAGATTGACTATTAGTTTTGTAAAGTATATTTGATTCACTAAATTTTTTAAGTGTATAAAACAGTTTAACCGAATCTTTATCGGTATTAGTTAAACCAATATTGCCTTCATCACAATCATATAATGTAAGATTTGATTTTGTGTTAGCAGTAGCAGTCAATTTATCATTATCTATTACATATCCACATACATAATACTCATCATCAAACATTACCT
>OCZS010000741.1_pt1 | contig 11060 bp, 10 predicted proteins | sample 1539071 | NCBI WGS metagenome assembly OCZS01 (sample SAMEA3113584, study PRJEB22503) | soil metagenome | reverse complement strand
CCGGCAAGGCCCGCTACATCGGCGCCTCCAGCATGTACGCCTGGCAGTTCGCCAAAGCCCAGCACACCGCCACGGTGGCCGGCTGGACCAAGTTCGTCTCGATGCAGAACCACTACAACCTGCTCTACCGCGAGGAGGAGCGGGAGATGATCCCGCTCTGCCTGGACCAGGGCGTCGGCTGCATCCCCTGGAGCCCGCTGGCGCGGGGGCTGCTCGCCGGCAACCGCGAACGCGGCGGCGAGCAACGGACGGTCCGGGCCGGCAGCGACCCGCTGGCCGAGGAGCTGTACGGCGAGGACGACTTCGACGTGGTCGACGCCGTCCGCGCGGTCGCCGCCGAGCGCGGCCTGCCACCTGCGCAGGTCGCGCTCGCCTGGCTGCTGGGCAAGCCGGTGGTGACCGCGCCGATCGTCGGGGCAACCAAGCTACGCCACCTGGAGGACGCGGTCGCCGCGGTCGAGGTGACCCTGAGCGAGGCCGAGGTGGCCCGCCTGGAGGCCCACTACCGCCCCCACCCGACCCTGGGCCACCACTGACTGTCAGAGAAGCGCCTGAGCACAGGCCGGGTACGGACGCGAATGATGAGCACTCGCCGCTTGGCTGACGCAGCCGTACATGGCCAGTCGAGATGGTCCTTGACCGGGTCCGCAACACACCCTTCCGCATAAACCGGATCACGGACATCCTTATGGCCAGGACGCGGCTGGACCGGTCGTGTGGCGCTTGCTAGGGTCGCCGCCATGGACTGGCCGACGGTGCTGCACGGCATCGATGACGTGCTCGCAGCCGACCAGGGGCGCACTGAGAAGGCGGTCCAGATCGCTGAACTGGTCCGGCAGGCCGGAAGCTATCGCTGGGTCGGGCTGTACGAGGTGACCGAGCGGGAAATCGCGGTCATGGGCTGGAGTGGGCCAGGGGCGCCTGCCTACCCACGCTTTCCGGTGACCAAGGGGCTCAGCGGGGCGGCCGTGGCAGCCAGGCGTGCCGTGGTGGTCAATGACGTGACCGCGGATCCGCGCTACCTGACGGCTTTTGCCGGCACGCTGTCGGAGGCCATCGTTCCGGTTGTGGATCCCGGCACGGGTGTGGTGGTGGGAACGCTGGATGTGGAGAGCGGCGAGCGGGACGCCTTCACCAACGCCGACCGCCAGGCACTTGAGCGGGTGGCCGCCGCCAGCCGAGGCCTATTCGCCTAAACGCTGGTCAGCACCACATCAGAGCCGGTTTGCGGCGCCGGTACACCGGATGGACACCTCATCACTGGACCAACCTCCTGAGATGTCATGGACAAGTGCCCCGTTCCCCTCGCGCTCGCTCGTTCGAGCGCCACATGCGCACTGAACGCCGCTCCGACGCAAGCACGAGGGTGACGCCCCGGCGGCGTGGTGTACGACCCATCCCGGATCGGAGAACCACCGGTCGCTGAGAGTGGCCCGCATCGGGCTGGCCACGACGGCTCTCGGCCGCCAGCGGATCCTATCCCCTCAGATCCTTGCCGGCCTGGGCCTCCGCGGCGACCTCCTCGATGGTTCGACCCGAGACCACTGACTCCGGTTGGCTCTTGACTGGCTTGCGCCGGGCGTCGGCCTGCTCGTCGGCCATCTTGACCAGTAGCCAGCGTCGGTCAGGAAGGATAGGTCCAGTCAGGTTGCTTGTCGGCATACGCCAGGTCATAGGCGAACCGTCCTGTCGCGGCATCCCAGTCGACGAGCTTGTGGAAGGGCAGCTCGCGGGGCAGCGGGCACGACCTCCCGACGTGGCTGGCGAACTCGTCGCCGAAGCTCTGGACCAGGCTCTGCATGAGCAGGCTCTCCCCGGTCGGCAGGGCGCACTTCTGGCCGCCGGTGGATCCCCTCGCCCGGACCAGGATGAGCTCCAGGTCCCGGTCGGATCCGCCGCCTGCCTGGATCGCTGACAGCGTCTGGGTGACCTCGCCGGTCCCGAACTTGCAGGCCGGGCACTGCCCGCATGACTCCACGAACAGGAACCGCGAGTACCGCCAGGCCGCCTGCACCATGCAGGCCGAGTCGTCGAACACCGCGAACCCGCCCGCTCCCAGGCCCGATCCCGCCTGCCGCATCGAGTCGAAGTCCAGCGGCAGGTCGAGTTGCTCTGGAAGGATGACGGTGTTGGAGGCGCCGGGGAAGATCGCCTTCACCGCCCGGCCATCCGGCGGGCCGCCGGCCAGCTCCTCCACCAGGTACCGCAGCGGCGAGCCGAGCGGCAGCTCGAACACTCCCTCCCGCCGTACGTCCCCGCAGATGGTGAAGACCATCGTGCCCGGAGCGGCTTCGGTGCCGTTGGCCCGCAGCCAGTCGGGGCCGTCGGCCAGGATGTGGGGCACGTTGGCCAAGGTCTCGACGTTGTTGACCAGCGTGGGGTTATCGGCCGGAGGCCTGGCGAACAGTCCCTGGATGAACGGGCGGGCCACCCGGGGCAGGGGTGGGCGTCCCTCGATCACCTCCTCCAGCCCGGTCTCCTCCCCGAACAGATACAGATCCGGGCCTAGGGCGTCGACCGCCACGCCGCCGCCGATCAACCTGAGTGAGGTGCGGACCCAGGCGAGGAGCGTGCGCTCGTTGGCGAGGCTGAACCGGTAGTCGGGTTCCTCTACTCCCGTCGCTGAGCCCGCCACACGTGACGGTTGACATCGAGCTGATATTAGTTTCTACTAGGTAGGAAGTATAGGAGGGTGCATGAGGCGGATGCTCGAGCTGCTCGAGTCACGCGTGAGCTCCCGGACGACGTGGCACTTCGTCGTCCTGACCGAGGGCGAGCACCGGGCGGTCGGAGAGTGCTCGGACTCGGGTGACTCGAGGGGGCTCGTCAGGAGGCTGGACTGGGTCGCGGCTGTCCTGCGCGGACGCGACCTCATCGCTGACCGGGACGCCGTCATCGCGGAGCTCGAGCAGCGCGTGGGTCAGGAGCATCCGCGGGAGGCGTTCATCACCGCCACGCTGATGGGTGGCCTGGAGCAGCTCCTGACCGACCACGCGGCGCGGACGGCCGAGGAGCCGGCCTGGAAGTGGTTGGGCGGCTCGACGCCGGACCCGGTGCCGGTCTACGCCAACATCAACCGGATGCCCGGCGGCCGGTCAGCGTTCGAGGTCGCGGCAATGGCCGAGGCGGCCGTGGCCGCAGGCTTCACCGCCCTCAAGTGTGGTCCGTTCGACGTCGACGAGCCCGGCCGGCCCCTCAGCAAGGTAGGGCTCGAGCGGCTCCGAGCGGTCCGCGACGCCGTCGGGGACGAGACTCGGCTGCACGTCGACTGCCACGAGCGGTTGCCCCTCGACGAGGTGCACGCGCTGCTGCCCGCCCTCGAGGAGCTCGGCGTCGCGTGGCTCGAGGACGCGGTGGCCATCGACCAGGTGACCGAGCTCGCCGAGCTCAAGGCCGCGACGGAGATTCCCCTGGCGGGCGGCGAGACGATGTTCGACGCCGCCGAGGCGCGGGGGGCGGTGACCGACGGTGTCATCGACGTGCTCATGCCCGACGTGAAGCACGCCGGGGGGATCGAGCACGTGCTCCGGATCGCGCGCTCCGTCCCGCACCTGGCCATCTCCCCGCACAATCCGTCAGGCCCAGTCGCCACCGCGGCCAGCGCGCAGCTCTTCGCCGCCTGCTCCAACGCGACCGTGCTGGAATACGCGTTCGGCGAGACCACATGGCGATCGGACCTCGTAGGAGGTTGCGAGCTGGTCGCCGACGGACGGCTGCAGCTCGACGACCGTCCCGGGCTCGGTGTCGACTTCGACCTGAGCCACCCCAGCCTCCGCGTCCTGTGGTCCGCTCTCGTCTAGGAGGCTCGATGTCCCAGCAGCGCTCGTCTTGGCCGTCCTTCCGTCCCCGTTTCCCGCAACGGACGGCACTAACCCTCGCCGCCGTGGTCGCCTGCGTCGTCCTCGCGCTGTCGGGCTGTGAGTCGGCAGTCAACTCCTCCGACGAAGACTCGGGCGGCCCTACCAAAGGGGGCACGCTGACCATCGTGCAGAGCGCCGACATCGCGCCGGCGACGTTCCTGTCCCAGAACAACCCCAACTTCTCGATCATCCGGACGGTGTTCAACACGCTGACCGCCTACGACCACGAGACGCTCGAGCCCAAGCCCGAGCTGGCGACCAGCTGGGAGATGTCGAAGGGTGGCACCTCGATCACCATGGAGCTCAGGGAGGGCGTCACCTTCCACACCGGCCGGACGTTCACCGCCGACGACGTCATCTTCACCATCAAGGCCGTGCAGCGTGAGGACGTCTCCTCGCAGCTCAAGCACGTCGCCCTCGCCATCGACGACATGAAGGCCGAAGACGACCACACCGTGACCCTTCACCTCGCGCACCCGGTATCGAACCTCTTCGACCTCTTCGAGGTCACGCCGATCGTCGACAAGGACACCTTCGACGACCTGTTGGCCGGCAAGAAGATCGTCGGCACGGGTCCATTCGAGGTGGAGAACTACACGCCCGGGTCGGGAGCGGAGCTGAAGCGGTACGACGACTACTGGCAGGAGGGTCGCCCGTATCTGGACGGGGTCAACATCAGCGTGCAGAGCCAGTCCCAGTCCATGCTCTCGTCGTTGCGCTCCGGCCAGAGCCAGCTGGCCCTCGACATGGCTCCGGTCGACGCGGTGTCGGTCAAGGACGACCCGCGGTTCAAGGTGGTGGAGTCCGAAGCGGACGACTCGGTCTACTACGTGGCCTCGAACGTGCAGATCCCCCCGCTGGACAAGCCCGAGGTACGTCAGGGCATCGCCTGGGCGATCGACCGCGACCGCATCCTCGACCAGGCGCTGGGTGGCATCGGGCAGACCAGTTCGCTCCCGTGGTCGCCGTCCTCTCCAGCGTTCGACAAGGACAAGGCGGCCACCTACTCCCGGGACCTCGACAAGGCCAAGCAGATGGTTCAGCAAGCTGGAGCGGCCGGGGCGTCGGTCAAGGTCGCCTTCAACGCCGGCTTCCCGACCAACCAGGCCATCGCGGAGATCGTCCAGTTCAACCTCAGGGAGGCGGGTCTGGAGGCCAAGCTGGTGCCCCTTCAGGCGCCCGACTTCTTCAGCAAGTTGACCTCGGGTGACATGCCGGGACTGTTCGTCAACGTGCACGGCTTCGGCCAGCTGTCACCAGCCACGCTGGTCAAGGGCGCCTTTCCGTTCAACGCCAAGGCGAACGCGTCCAACTTCGACTCCGACGAGTACCGCCAGATCGCGGAGGCGCTGTGGACCACGCCGGCGGGTGAGCAGGGGGACTATGACCAGGTCAACGACTTCCTGCTCGACCAGCAGTTCGTCAGCGACCTTGTGGTGAGCTCACACACCTACACGATCTCCACCAAGCTCCACGGGCTCGCCTACAACATGTACGACTACATCGACCTCGACGACGCCTACCTGACGAAGTGAGCCCACCATGCTGAGGTACGCCGTGCGACGGATCCCCTCGGCTGCCCTCGTCCTCCTGGTCGCTTCGGTGCTCGTCTTCATCGTGCCCAGGCTCGCCGAGGGCGACGCCGCAGACGTGCTGGCCGGGCCCGACGCCAGCCAAGCGACCCGGGACGCGGTCCGGCAAGACCTGGGCCTGGACAGGAGCCCGGTGGTGCAGTACGCCATCTGGCTGCGCGGGCTGGTCACCGGGGACCTGGGGACGTCCTACATCCGCAAGCAGCCGGCGGCCGAGGCTATGGGGGCCGCCCTCGGCCAGACGGTGACGCTGACCGCCGGGGCGCTCCTCGTCGCCCTCGTCCTGGGCGGTGTCGCGGGCATCCTCCTCGGCGCCGGCAGCAACCGCATCCTGACCCGGACGGTGGGGGCGCTGGTCTCACTGGCCTTTGCGATCCCGCCGTACGTCAGCGGCGTGCTGCTGGTGCTGCTCTTCGCGGTCTCGATGCGGTTGCTGCCCTCGTCGGGCTACCAGCCCATCTATGACGACCCCGACATCGCGGTGCAGTACCTCCTGATGCCGGCCCTGTGCCTGGGCCTGCCCGCTGCAGCGGTCATCGCACGATTCCTGAGCACGTCTGTGCGACAGGTGCTGGACGAGGAGTTCGTCCTGACAGGGGTGGCGAAGGGGTTGCGCCGGGGGCGGCTGATCCGGGCCCATGTGGTGCCCAACGCGTTGCCGCCCGTGCTGACGATCCTGGGCATCCAGGTCGGCCAGCTGCTGGGCGGTGCCATCGTCGTCGAGGCCATCTTCGGCTGGCACGGCATCGGCGACCTGCTGGTGAACTCGGTGCTCAGTCGCGACTACGTGCTGGTCCAGGACCTGCTGCTGTTCGCCGTCGCGGTGTTCGTCGTCGTGCAGACCCTGACCGACCTGGCCCACGCCGCGGTCGACCCGCGAGTCCGACTGGAGACCGGATGACCGCCGTACCCGCCGACCGGATCGGCGACGCCGCAGCACGACCGGAGCGCTCCCGCTGGGGTCGAGCGCTGCGCTACCCCAAGACCGTCGCCGGCCTCACCATCGTGACCGTGCTGTTCGCCGCTGGGATCCTCGCCCCGTGGATCGCACCGTACGGTGTGGACGCCCAGAGCAGCGACAGCTTCGCCGGCATGAGCTCCGCCCACCTGCTCGGGACCGACGAGTTCGGACGAGACGTCTTCAGCCGGGTGCTCTTCGGCATCCGGCTGGACGTCGTCGTGGCCGGGCTGGCCGTGCCCGCCGGAGTGCTGCTGGGCACGGCGCTGGGACTGCTCTGCGGTCTGCATCGCTTCCTGGACTCGGTCATCCAGCGCGCCTTCGACGTGATGCTCGCTTTCACCGCGCTGGTGATGGGCGTGGCGGTGTCGGCCACCGCCATCGGGCCGGGTCTGACCGCGATCGTGGTGACCGTCGTGCTGGTCAACGTGCCGCTCTTCGGCAGGCTGACCCGCTCCGCCGTACGGGCCCAGCGCAGCCGGGACTACGTGGTGGCCGCCGAGGTCATCGGGGCCCGACCGGGCCGGGTCCTGCTGCGCCACATCCTCCCAAACGCGTTGGACGCGCTGATCGTCCAGGCGGCGCTGAGCCTGTCCATGGCGGTCTTCATCGAGGGGGCGATGAGCTTCGTCGGCATTGGCATCCGTCCCCCGTCACCGTCGCTGGGGGCACTGCTGCGCAGCAGCACCAACTTCCTCAGCCAGAACCCGTGGTATGCCCTGGGTCCGATCGTTGTCGTCACGGCCCTGGTCCTCGGGTTCAACCTGATCGCCGACGGCCTCAACCGGGGACTGTTGCGGCGATGACCGGACGGAGGGACAAGCTGACCGCGCAGGACCGGCTGCCGCGGGCGATCACGCCGGCCGGAGCCCTCCTGGGCGAGTCGCCGGTCTGGGACGACCGCGCGGAGCGGCTGCTCTGGGTGGACCTGTGGGGCGGCACCCTCCACGCCACTGAGCCGGACACCGGGGACACGAAGACGGTCGAGGTGGCGCCCCCGCTGTCGGCGGTCGTCCCGACCACGCGCGGCACGTCCGTCGTCACCGCGGGGCTGTGCGTCCTCGAGCTCACCGAGGAGGGCCCGCGCCACCTCGTCGACATACCGGAGGACGGGTGCCTGCGGGCGAACGACGCCGCCGTCGACCCGGCCGGCCGGCTGTGGATCGGAACCATGTGCCTGCCCGGCCGACCGGGCCGGCCCGGCGGGCTGTGGCGCCTGGAGCCCGGGGACGCTGCGCCGGAGCGGGTGCTCGGTGACGTGGCGCTCGCCAACGGGATCGCCTGGAGCCCGGCGGGCGACCGGATGTACTTCGTCGACTCGCTGCGGCAGTTGGTCACCGCCTTCCCCTTCAACGCCCCCGACGGCTCCCTCGGGGTGGGGGAGCGCTTCGTGGAGGTGCCGCGCGAGGCCGGCCTGCCCGACGGCATCGCCGTGGCCGCGGACGGCTCGGTGTGGGTCGCGCTGGCCGGGGGAGGCGCGGTGCACCGTTACGGACCGGACGGCGACCTGGAAGAGCGCCTCGAGATGCCGGTGCCGCACCCCACCAGCTGTGCCTTCGGCGGGTCGCAGCTCGGCGACCTGTTCGTGACCTCGGGGTGCTGGCCCCTCCCGGCCGACCAGCGCCCGGACGCCGCCGCGCAGGGGGCCGGGGCGCTCTTCCGGGCCGCCACGGGCGTGACCGGTCTTCCCGCCACGCGGACGGAGCTCGGATGAGCGACCTCAGCGGGACCACCAGCATCGTCATGGGCGCGGCTCGCGGCATCGGCCGGGCCGTCGCCGAGCACCTGCAGCAGCTCGGCAGCGACGTGGTCGCCGTGGACCTCGACTCCGCCGTCCAGGAGGGCGCCACGTGGCGGGCGGTGGTGGGCGACGTGACCGACCCCGACCTGCGGTCGGAGTGCATCAACCTGGCCGGGTCGCTCCCCGGCCGGCTCTGCATCCTGGTCAACTGCGCCTTTGTCGAGGAACGGGCACCCCTCCTCGAGGGCACCGCACGGGGTTGGGAGCGCACCCTAGCGGTCTCGCTGACGGCGCCCGTCGAGCTGAGCCGCCGCTTCGTGGCCGCCCTCGAGCCCGGCCCGGCCTCGATCGTGAACGTCGCGTCCGTGCACGCATTCGCGGCGGAGACCGGCTTCGGGGCCTACGCCGCGGCCAAGGCAGGACTGGTGGCGTTCACCCGGACGGCAGCGGTCGAATGGGGACCGATGGGTGTCCGCGTGAACGCGGTCGCCCCCGGGTTCGTTGCCGTCGAGCGCAACGCCCACATCTGGCAGGACGACGCCGCCCTCGAGCGGGTCGTCGCCGGCTACCCGCTGCGCCGCCCAGGGCGACCCGAGGAGGTGGCGCGTTGCGTGGCCTTCCTGGCCGGCCCGGACGCGTCGTTCGTGACCGGAGCGGTCTTCCCCGTCGACGGGGGGCTGCTCGCCCGACTGCCCGGAGGAGATCGCCCATGACCGACCCGGTGCTGCAGGTCAGGGACCTCGTCACCCACTTCACGACCCCGCGCGGTGTGGTGCGGGCTGTGGACGGCGTGAGCTTCGACGTCCGGGCCGGCGAGACCTTGGCGCTGGTGGGGGAGTCGGGCTCCGGCAAGACGGTGACCGCCATGTCCCTGATGCGGCTGGTGCGACCGCCCGGGCGGATCCTGTCCGGCCGCGTGGACTACCACGGCCGCGACCTGCTCGAGCTGTCCGAGCAGGAGATGCGGCAGGTCCGCGGGACCGGGATCAGCATGGTCTTCCAGGACTCGATGTCCTCCCTCAACCCGGTGATGAGGATCCGCACCCAGCTGGAGGAGGCGATGCTGGCCCACGGGAAGTTCTCGGGCCAGGAGGCGCGGACCCGGGCCGTGGAGCTGATGCAAAGGGTTGGCATCCCCGACCCGGAGGCCCGATTGGCCGACCACCCGCACTCGTTCTCCGGTGGCATGCGGCAGCGCGTCATGATCGCCATGGCGCTGGCCAACAGACCCGACGTCATCGTCGCCGACGAGCCGACCACTGCGCTGGACGTGACCATCCAGGCCCAGATCCTGGAGCTGCTGGACGAGCTCAACCGCGAGCTCGGCACGGCGATCCTGCTCATCACCCACAACCTCGGCGTGGTGGCGCGGTCCTGCCAACGCGTCGCCGTGATGTACGGCGGCCGCATCGTCGAGCAGGCGCCCGCTGACCAGCTGTTCGCCGAGCCCCGGCACCCCTACACGCGGGCACTCCTCGCCGCCACTCCACACCTGGCCGCCGATCGCGACACCCCGCTCGTCCCGATCGAGGGCCGACCGCCGGACCTGCTCGCGCCGATCCCGGGTTGCGCCTACGCGCCGCGGTGCGACGCCGCGATCGAACGCTGCCACCGCGAGCAGCCACCGACGTACGTCGACGAGGCGGGCGTCCGGGGCTGGGAGTGCTGGGTGTCGGGTCCGGAGGGCGTCCTCCCGCCGCCGTCCACAGGTACGAGGGCGGACGTAGCCCGGGCCGAGGCGGCCTCCGGTGAGTCCCTGTTGTCGGTCGAGGACCTGGTCAAGACCTTCCCGGTCAAGCGACGCACAGGCGTCCTGCGGCGGACCACGGCCCAGGTGAGCGCCGTGGACGGTGTCGACTTCTCGATCGGGCCGGGGGAGACCCTCGGCCTGGTCGGCGAGTCCGGCTGCGGCAAGTCCACCGTCGCCCGGACGCTCCTGGGCATCCACCCCCCGACGTCGGGCACCATCCGCTTCGACGGCCGGGACGTCGGACTGCTGCACGGGGACGACCTGCGGTGGTACCGAAGCCAGGTGCAGCTGGTCTTCCAGGACCCGATGTCCTCGCTCAACCCACGGCTCACCGTCGGCGACGCCCTCGCCGAGCCGCTTGTCGTTCGGGGCCTGGCCACGGGTGACGGGGCCAGAAGGCGCGTCGACGAGCTCCTGGACCTGGTCGGCCTCGACCCTCAGGCGGCGTCGCGGTACCCCCACGAGTTCTCCGGTGGGCAACGCCAGCGGATCGTCATCGCCCGCGCCCTCGCGGTCAACCCCCGCCTGCTGGTCTGTGACGAGGCGGTCTCCGCGCTCGACGTCTCGCTCCAGGCGCAGATCGTGAACCTGCTCCAGGACCTGCAGCGCAGGCTCGGGCTTGCGTACCTGTTCATCGGTCATGACCTGGCCACAGTGCGGCACATCTCGCACCGCATCCTGGTGATGTACCTGGGCCAGGTCGTGGAGTCGGGACCCTCCGAGCTCATCACCGCCAGCCCGCAGCACCCCTACACGGCCAGCCTGCTGTCCGCCGTACCCGAGCCGGACCCGGCCCGCGAGCGCAGCCGGGAGCGCATCGTGCTCAGTGGCGACGTGCCGAGCCCGCTCAGCCCGCCCCCGGCGTGCCGGTTCCACAGCCGTTGTCCGATCGGGCCCCGGGCCAACCCCGAGCGCACGATCTGCGCCATGGAGCGGCCGCCGCTGCGTGAGGTCGCACCCGGGCAGTTCGCCGCCTGCCACTTCCCGGGCGAGCTGCGGCGCAGCGGCCTGGGCAGCGTCGAGTCCAGCCCCACGCTGGCCCGCTCGGGGCAGCCGTCGTGAGTGCCGCCGAGGGCTACCAGGCCATCCGCCGGAGCCGGCTGGTGGCCATCCTCCGGGCCTCCAGCCCCGACCGTCTCGTGGCCGGCGCCCAGGTCCT
>OCZS010000739.1_pt1 | contig 11070 bp, 8 predicted proteins | sample 1539071 | NCBI WGS metagenome assembly OCZS01 (sample SAMEA3113584, study PRJEB22503) | soil metagenome | reverse complement strand
ATCGGCGGCGCCGTCGGAGGGGGCTCCGTTGGTGCCCGCGCCCACCTGACGGGCGGAGATGGCGGCGACGAGGTCGCCCTTGCGCATCCGGCCGGTGCCGGAGATGCCCAGCTCGCCGGCGAGCCGCTGCAGCTCGGGCAGCAGCATCCCCGACAGGCCGTTGCCGCGGCGACGGGAGGTGCCCGTCGTCCCAGAAGCGGCAGTCGCCTCGGCCTGGCCGGCAGCATCCTGCGCACCGGTCACGGCGAGGTCGGTGGTTTCACTCACGTACAGGTCCTTCCCTGCGGTGACCTGCGCCTTACCGGCGCAGGGGTCCCCCGGCCCCTGGAGGTCCGGCCGGGAGGCGGGAACGCAGAAGGGAACGGGTCGAAAAGATGCGAGGCGGATCAGCGGCGAAGAGAGATCGTCTGCTTCGGCCCCGCGCGAGGCTCGCCCGAGTGGGCGGCTACGCCGTGAGCCTAGACGCAGCTCACGGACTCGACAACACCGGTCGGTTCCAGTGTGTTCCTCGTTACCGAGACGATACCTGCGGGTTCCCTTCGAGAACCCGCGCCCCACCGTGGTCGACGTCCAGCGGGAGCACGGTCCACCCCGACGGAGCCTCGTCCCGGACCGTTCCGAGGTCGGCGGTACCGGCTGTCAGCACCAGCAGGCTCGGCCCGGCCCCGGAGACGACGGCGGCCAGGCCGCGCTCGCGGAGCCGGTCGACGAGTGCGAGCGACCCGGGCATCGCGGCAGCGCGCTGCTGCTGGTGCAGCCGGTCCTCGGTCGCGTCCAGCAGCAGCTCGGGCTGCCGCGTGAGCGCGTGGACCAACAGCGCGGCGCGGCCGGCGGCGTGCGCGGCGTCGGCGTGCGGCACGGTCGCCGGGAGCAGGCCCCGGGCCACGTGGGTCGACAGGGTCCCGTCGGGGACCAGCACCACCGGCAGGACGGAGGGCGCGACGTCCAGCCGGGCGGCGCGGGCGCCCTCCGGCGTCATCCACGACAGCGTGGCGCCGCCGAGCAGGCAGGCTGCGACGTTGTCGGGGTGGCCCTCCAGCTCGGTGGTCAGCCGCAGCACCGCGTCTGGGTCGACCGCCTCGACGTCGGGGCACAGCGCCCAGGCGGCGACGACGCCGGCGACGACGGCCGCGGCCGATGACCCCATCCCCCGGCCCTGCGGGATGGTGTTCTCGGCGACGACGCGCAGCCCGGCCGGCGACCACCCGAGCTCCGTGCACGCGGCCCGGAAGGCCCTGATGACGAGGTGCGACTCGTCCGTCGGCAGCTCACCCGCGCCGACGCCGGAGACCTCCACCACGAGGCCGGAGCCGGTCTCCGCGAACTCGAGGACGTCGTGCCGGGTGAGCGCCAGCCCGGCGCAGTCGAACGCCGGCCCGAGGTTGGCGCTGGTGGCGGGGACCCGGACCCGGACCGCCGTCACAGGCCGAGCTGGGCGGCCGCGGCGGCCGCGTCGACCGGGATCGTCACCGGCGCCGGCGCGCCCGAGATCGCCCACTCCGGGTCCTTGAGCCCGTTGCCGGTCACGGTGCAGACCACGCGCTGGCCCGGCTCGAGCTCGCCGGCGGCGGCGACCTGCAGCAGCCCGGCGACGGACGCGGCCGAGGCGGGCTCGACGAAGACGGCCTCGGTGCGGGCCAGCAGGCGGTACGCCGCCAGGATGGCCCGGTCGGTGACGGCGTCGATCCTGCCGCCGGATTCGTCGCGCGCGGCCAGCGCCTTGGTCCAGGAGGCCGGGTTGCCGATCCTGATCGCCGTCGCGATCGTGCTGGGGTTCTCCACCACCTGGCCGCTGACGATCGGCGCGGCCCCGGCGGCCTGGAAGCCCCACATCCGCGGCGTGCGGGTGGCGATGCCGTCGGCGGCGTACTCGCGGTAGCCCTGCCAGTAGGCGGTGATGTTGCCGGCGTTGCCGACCGGCAGGCAGTGGATGTCGGGGGCGTCGCCGAGGACGTCGACGATCTCGAACGACGCCGTCTTCTGGCCCTCGATGCGGTACTGGTTGACGCTGTTGACCAGGCTGACCGGGTAGTCGATGGCGAGCTTGCTGGCCAGCGCCAGGCAGTCGTCGAAGTTGCCCTCGACCTGCAGCAGCTGCGCACCGTGGACCAGCGCCTGGGCGAGCTTGCCCATGGCGATCTTCCCCTGCGGCACGAGCACGGCGCAGGTGATCCCGGCCCGGGCGGCGTAGGCGGCGGCGCTCGCGCTGGTGTTGCCGGTGGAGGCGCAGATGACCGCCTTGGAGCCCTCCTCGACGGCCTTGGTGATGGCCATCGTCATGCCGCGGTCCTTGAAGGAACCGGTCGGGTTGGCGCCCTCGACCTTGAGGAACACCTCGCACCCGGTGCGGCGGGAGAGCTCGGGCGCCGGCAGCAGCGGGGTCGCGCCCTCCTGGAGGGTGACGACCGGGGTGTCCGGGCTGACCGGCAGGCGGGAGCGGTAGGCCTCGATCAGACCGGGCCAGCCGGGCGACACCGCCGTCGGCGAGATGCTCATGACAACCCCTCCACGCGCAGGACGCTGGTCACGCCCCGGACGGCGGGCATGTCCCGCAGCGCGGCGATCGTGGCAGACAGCGCCGCGTCGGGGGCGCTGTGCGTGACGATGACCAGCGTGGCGGCGTCGCCGTGCCCGTTCTGGCGGACCGTCGCGATGCTCACCTCGTGCCGCGCGAACTCCTGCGCGACGGTGGCCAGGACACCGGGCTTGTCGGCGACGTCGAGGCTCACGTGGTAGCGGGTCGGGGTGTCGGCGATCGGCCGGACGCTCAGGTTGGCGTAGCCGGTGGGCCCCTGGCCCGACGCGCCGGCCAGCCGGTTGCGGGCGACCGCCACGAGGTCGCCGAGCACGGCGCTGGCGGTGGGCTCTCCCCCGGCGCCCTGCCCGTAGAACATCAGCTGCCCGGCCGCCTCGGCCTCGACGAAGACCGCGTTGAAGGCGCCGCCGACGGAGGCCAGCGGGTGCGTGGTCGGGATCATCGCGGGGTGCACGCGGACGGCGACCGAGTCGCCGTTCCCGTTCTCCACCCGCTCGCAGATGGCCAGCAGCTTGACCGTGCAGCCGATCTCGGCGGCGCGGGCCACGTCGATGGCCGACACCGCGGAGATGCCCTCGCGGTAGACGTCGGCGGCCGACACGGGCGTGTGGAAGGCGAGGGACGCGAGGATCGCCGCCTTCGCCGCGGCGTCGAAGCCGTCGACGTCGGCGGTGGGGTCGGCCTCGGCGTAGCCGAGGTCGGTCGCCTCGGCGAGCGCCTCGGCGAAGCCCGCACCGGTCTCGGCCATGCGGGACAGGATGTAGTTGGTCGTCCCGTTGACGATGCCGACGACGCGGCGCAGCTGGTCGCCGGCCAGCGACTCGCGCAGCGGGCGCAGCAGCGGGATGGCCCCGGCGACGGCGGCCTCGTAGTACAGGTCGACGCCGCACTTGGCGGCCGTGGCGTGCAGCAGCGGGCCGTCGTCGGCCAGGAGCGCCTTGTTGGCGCTGACCACCGACTTGCCGGCCTCGAGCGCGGCCAGGATGAGCGTGCGGGCCGGCTCGATGCCGCCGATCACCTCGACGACGAGGTCGACGTCCTCGCGCACGACCAGCGCCTGCGCGTCGGTGGTGAGCAGGTCCTGCGGGACGTCGGGGTGGTGGGCCGGGCGGCGCACGGCGATGCCGGCCACCTCGACCGGGCGGCCGATGCGGGCGGCCAGGTCGTCGGCCTGCTCCTCGACGAGCCGCAGCACGGCGCTGCCCACGGTGCCGCAGCCCAGCAGGGCGACCTTCAGGGGCCGGGACTGCGACGAGTTCACGACTGGGCTCCCACGGGGTGTTCGGGTGCCGGCTGGGACGGCGCCGGCGAGGGCGCGGCCGTGCCGGCGAGGACGGCGTCGAGGGCGAACACGTCCGACAGCGTCTGGCGCCGGACGATCTCGGTGGCCACGCCGTCCCGGACGGCGACCACCGGCGGCTTGAGCAGGTAGTTGTAGTTGCTGGCCATCGACCAGCAGTACGCGCCGGTGGCGGCGACGGCGAGCAGGTCGCCCGCCTGCACGTCCGAGGGCAGCCACAGGTCGCGGACCAGGATGTCGCCGCTCTCGCAGTGCTTGCCCACGACCCGGCAGAGCGCCGGCGGGGCGTCGGAGGTCCGGTTGGCGAGGACGCACGTGTAGCTCGCGTCGTAGAGGGCGGTGCGGATGTTGTCGCTCATGCCGCCGTCAACCGAGACGTAGTTGCGCACCAGCGGCGTGCCGGGCGCCCCGCTGGCGCCCAGCCGCACCGGCTTGATGGTGCCGATCTCGTAGAGGGTGACCGTCCCGGGACCGGCGATCGCCCGGCCGGGCTCGACGGCCAGCCGCGGCACCGGCAGCCCGAGTGCGGCGCACTCGGCCGCCACGACCGACCGGAGCCGGCCGGCGACGTCGGCGGCGGTGACCGGGTCGTCCTCGGCGAGGTAGGCGATGCCGAAGCCGCCGCCCAGGTTCAGCTCGTCGAGCAGCTCCCCGGTCGCCTGCTGCACCTGGGCGAGCAGCCCGACGACGCGGTGGGCGGCGGCCTCGAACCCGGCGGTGTCGAAGATCTGCGAGCCGATGTGGCTGTGCAGCCCGGTGAGCTGCAGCGCGGGCTCGCGGATCACCCGGACCGCGGCGGTGAGCGCGTCGCCGGTCGCCAGTGAGAAGCCGAACTTCTGGTCCTCGTGGGCGGTCGCGATGAACTCGTGGGTGTGCGCCTCGATGCCGACCGTCGCGCGGATCAGCACCGGCACCGGCGGGCCACCGGCGGCGACCCGCGCCGCGGCCAGCGGGACGAGCCGGTCGATCTCGTCGAAGGAGTCGAGCACCACGTGCCCGATCCGCGCGTCGACCGCCAGCTGCAGCTCGACGAGCGACTTGTTGTTGCCGTGCAGCGCGATCCGCTCGGCCGGGAAGCCGGCGGCCAGCACGAGGGACAGCTCGTTGCCGCTGCAGGCGTCCAGGTGCAGGCCGTCGTCGGCGATCCAGCGGGCCACCTGACCGCAGAGGAAGGCCTTCGAGGCGTAGTGCACGTCGGCGTCGGCGAACGCGGTGGCGAAGTCCGCCGCCCGCCCGCGGAAGTCGCCCTCGTCCAGGACGAACAGCGGGGTGCCGTGGTCGCGGGCGAGCTCGGTCGCCGGCCGGCCGCCCAGGTGCAGCTCGCCGCCGACCCGCTGGGCGGACCGCGGCCAGACGTGCGGGTCGAGGACGCCGAGGTCGCTCGGCGGGGCACCGGCGGCGGTCGGCTGCGAGATGTTGCCGTGCAGCGGACCGGCCGGGTGCGCCCTCACATCCGCTCCGGGGCGGAGACACCCAGGACGTCGAGGCCGTTGCGCAGCACCGTCGCGGTGGCGGCGCACAGCCACAGCCGAGCGGTGGTCAGCGGGGTCGCCTCCTCGTCGCCGCGGGGCAGGACCCGGCAGGAGTCGTAGAACCGGTGGTAGGTGCCGGCGAGCTCCTCCAGGTAGCGGGCCACCCGGTGCGGCGCGCGCAGCTCGGCGGCGGCCGAGAGCACCCGCGGGAACTCGCCGATCGCCCGCAGCAGGTCGCTCTCCCGCTCGTGCGCGAGCTGGGTGACGTCGACGTCCTCCGCGTCCCCGAGCGCGAGGCCGAGGTCGGCGGCGTTGCGGAGCACCGAGGAGATCCGGGCGTGCGCGTACTGGACGTAGAAGACCGGGTTGTCGTTGGTCTGCCGGCTCCACAGGTCGGCGTCGATGTCGATCTGCTGGTCGACCGACGCGCGAGCCAGGGCGTAGCGCGCGGCGTCGTTCCCGACCGCGTCGACCAGGTCGGTGAGCAGCACGAAGTTGCCCTTGCGCTTGCTCATCCGGACCGGCTCGCCGTGCTTGACCAGGTTGACGAGCTGGCCGATCTGGATCTCCAGGTGCCTGGCCGGGTCGTCGCCGGCGGCGGCGACCAGCGCCTTGTACCGGCCGACGTACCCGGAGTGGTCGGCGCCGAGCAGGATCACGACCCGGTCGAAGCCGCGGGCCCGCTTGTCCAGGTAGTAGGCGCAGTCGGCCGCGAAGTAGGTGGGCTCTCCGCCGGCCTTCACCAGCACGCGGTCCTTGTCGTCGCCGAAGTCGGTCGTCCGCAGCCAGACCGCGCCGTCGGACTCGAAGACGTGGCCCTGGTCCCGCAGCGTGGACACCGCCTTCTCCAGCGCCCCGGACTCGTGCAGCGACTTCTCGGAGAAGAAGGTGTCAAAGTGGACGCCGAAGCCGTCGAGCGTGCTGCGGATGTCGGCGACCATGGCGGCCACGCCCCGCTCGGCGAAGGCGGCGAGCTGGACGTCCTCCGGCTGGTCGAGCAGCCCGGGGTCGTCGGCGACCACCTGCTGGGCCACCGTCTCGACGTAGTCGCCCTGGTAGCCGTCCTCGGGGACGGGCCGGCCCAGCGCGACCGCCTGCAGGCTCCGCCCGAACCGCTCGATCTGGGCGCCGGCGTCGTTGACGTAGTACTCGCGGCTGACGTCGGCGCCGCTGGCCTCCAGCAGCCGGGCCAGCGCGTCGCCGACGGCGGCCCACCGCGTCGAGCCCAGCGTCACCGGGCCGGTCGGGTTGGCCGAGACGAACTCGAGGTTGAGCTTCTGACCGGCCAGCACCTGCGTCCGCCCGTAGGCCGCCCCCGCCGTCACCGCCTGCACGGCGATCTGCCCCAGCGCGCCCTCGGCCATCGTGATGTTGAGGAAGCCCGGGCCGGCGACGTCGACGCTCGCGATGCCCGGCTGCGCGGCGAGGTCCGCGGCCAGCAGTCCGGCGATCTCGCGCGGCGGACGGCCGGCGGCCTTGGCGAGCCGGAGCGCGACGTTGGTCGCGTAGTCGCCGTGCGCCCGGACCTTCGGGCGCTCCACCACGACCTCGTCGGGCACCTCGACCGCCAGCGCGCCGCGGTCGACGGCCGCGGCCACGACGGTCCGGACGACGTTCCGCAGCTGCTCAGGTGTCACCGCACGAGCGTACTGACCGGCCTCCCCGGCCCCGCCGGCCCGCCTCGCCCCAGGAACCCCACGCTCCCAGGGACCGCACAGGGAGCCGACCTACACTCGCTCGGGGCGTGAGGCAGAGGCCCGCGCCGATTGCGTGCCCTGCGCCGGCACGACTGCACCTGCACCCAGCATCGAGGAGAGGCCTTGGCCAAGGACCGCAAGCCCGCATCCGGCACCGGCAGGCCTGCCGGCAAGGGCGGTCCCGCCGGCAAGGGCGGGGCGAGCAGCCGGGGCGGGCGCACCCGGCCCCCGGCCAACGTCGTCTCCCCGCAGCGCCCCTGGGGCCTGATCGCCGCCGCGCTCGCGGTGGTCGTGTTCGCCGCCGCCGTCATCACCTACGCGGTCGTCCAGGTGAACAAGTCGAACGAGAACGACGTCGAGGCCGTCGACGAGATCGAGGGCATCCAGACCTTCGACTACGCGGCCGGCCAGGAGCACGTCACGACCGCGGTCGACTACACGGAGTCGCCCCCGGTCGGGGGTCCGCACGCGCCGCCGCCGGACTGGGCCGACTGCCCCGGCACCGTCTACGACGTGGACATCCGCCACGAGAACGCGGTGCACAGCCTGGAGCACGGCGCGGTGTGGATCACCTACGACCCCGCCGCCCTCTCGCAGGCCGACATCGACACCCTCGCCGGCCTCGTGGAGAACGAGGCGGGCCGGATGATGTCGCCCTACGAGGGCCTGGACTCCCCCATCAGCATCCAGTCGTGGAACCACCAGCTGAAGGTGGACAGCGCCGACGACGTCCGCATCAAGCAGTTCGCCGACTTCCTCACGCTGAACAGCGAGTTCACCCCCGAGCCCGGCGCCAGCTGCGAGAACCCGACGTTCGCGACGAACCCGGTGGTCGCCGAGCCGGTCCCCGCAGCCGACGCCGAGCAGCGCCGCACCCACGGAGACGGCCACCCCCTGACCGGCCGCGATCCCAGCACCGCCCGCACAGCACCAGCCCGAGGACGACCGTGACCACAGCGCCGGAGCCGACGCCGACCCGCAGTCCCCTGCGGGTGGCCCTGATGGCGGTCATCGCCGTGGGTCTGGTGCTGCTCGGCGGCGGTCTGGCGGTCGCGCTCGGCATCGGCCGGGACGACGCGCCGGCACCGAGCGCCGTCGACGTCGGTTTCTCCCGTGACATGGCGCGGCACCACCTGCAGGGCGTGGAGATGGCCAACCTCGCCCTCGAGCGCAGCGACGACCCCGCCGTCCGCGGGCTGGCGTTCGACATCGCGTCCACCCAGAACAACCAGGTGGGGCGCATGCACGGCTGGCTGGCCCTGTGGGGCTACTCGCCCACCGGGGGGGACGTCATGGGCTGGATGGCCGGCGACGGGAGCGGGCACTCCGGGCACGGCACGGACGAGTCCGGGCTGATGCCGGGGATGGCGACCGAGGAGGAACTCGCCACGCTGCGCTCCCTGGACGGGGCCGCCTTCGACGTGGAGTTCCTCCGGCTGATGATGCGCCACCACCAGGGCGGGCTCGAGATGGCCGAGTACGCGGTGACGAACGCCTCGACGTCCGTGGTGCGGACGCTCGCCCAGGCCATCGCCGAGTCGCAGACCGCCGAGACGACGCTGATGGCCGACATGCTCGCCGCGCGCGGCGGCACCCCTCTCCCGGCGCCGTGAGGGGCTCCGTCCGGCCGCCGGCCGGCGGCTGATAGCGTCTGTCCCGCACGACCGGACGAGCCCCCGTAGCTCAGGGGATAGAGCACTGCCCTCCGGAGGCAGGGGCGCAGGTTCGAATCCTGCCGGGGGCACCGATCGCGGCGGTGGTCAGACCCCTTTAACGCCCGTGAGGCCTGGGCCGCCGTCGAGCGACCCGCTGTTGGCGCTCCGCGGAGGCCGCGCGTCGTCAAGAGCGTCCCCGACCGAGGGATCCGGTGGGCGTGCACCATGCGCATGCTGGGTCCTGGCGTCCGGCCTGGCGATGCCGTTCGCGGTCGCGGGACAGGTGGACGACGGAGTCGGTGTCGTCCGGGTCGTTGCGGAGGCCAGTGACTGCGTGCATGAACTGGTTTGCGGCTTCGGCGGCGGCCGCGCTTGAGCCGGGCTCCTTCCTCGAGCGGGCAGCCTGGGGTCCTGGAGACTGGCGTCACACCCGGCGCGGTGAACGGCACCGGGTCCTCCGCTCGTGTCGCTACTGTGTGCCACCCGGTTTCTGTCTGTATGGGGTGTGCTGCGCGCTGTTCGAACGGGTCGGGGGTGTCCTCCGCCGGTGCCGACTCCGCGGCGGTCGGGTCTGTCTCGCCAACGGTGTTTCCGGCGTCTTCGGTTAGTAGGTCTCGGCGGCCGGGAGCCGGTCGCCGAAGGTGATCGCGAACGCGTTGAGCGCCGGCTTCCAGCGGGTGACCCATCGTGCTCGGCCGGCGCCGGTCGGGTCCAGTGATCGGGTTACGAGGTAGAGACACTTCAGCGCGGCCTGCTCGGATGGGAAGTGGCCGCGGGCCTTGACCGCTCGCCGGTAGCGAGCGTTGAGGCTCTCGATCGCGTTCGTGGAGCAGATCACCCGCCGGATCTCGACGTCGTAGTCGAGGAACGGGATGAACTCGGCCCAGGCGTTGTCCCAGAGTCGCACGACCGCCGGGTAGCGAGTGCCCCACTTGCCGGCCAGTTCCTCGAACGCGGCCCGGGCGGCGGTGGCGTTGACTGCGGTGTAGATCGGTCGCACATCCCGTTTGAGCTCGTCCCAGTACTTGCGGGAGGTCAGCCGGAAGGTGTTGCGGATCAGGTGGATGATGCAGGTCTGCACGACAGTCTGCGGCCAGACGTTGGACACCACCTCAGGCAGTCCCTTCAGGCCGTCGCAGACCAGGAAGAACACGTCCCGCATGCCGCGGTTGCGCAGGTCGGTCAGCACGCTCATCCAGAACTTCGCGCCCTCACCACCCGAACCGGCCCACAGCCCGAGGATGTCCCGCTCCCCGTCGAGGGTGACCCCGATCGCGGCGTAGAACGGCCGGTTGGCGACCTGCCCGTCCCGGACCTTCACCACCACCGCGTCGATGAACACCGCGGCGTAGACGGCGTCCAGCGGCCGCACCGACCAGTCGTTCATCTCCTCGACGACCTTGTCGGTGATCCGACTGATCGTCTCCTTGCTCACCGACGCGCCGTAGATCTCAGCGAAGTGCGCGGAGATCTCCCCGGTGGTCAGGCCCTTGGCATAGAGCGAGAGCACGACCTCATCGACACCTGACAGCCGCCGCTGCCGCTTGCGCACGATCTGCGGAGTGAACGTGCCGGCCCGATCGCGGGGCACGTCGATCTCGACGTGACCGGTCGCCTCAGTCAGCACGGTCTTGCTCCGGGTGCCGTTGCGGATGTTGCCCGGCCCGCTGGCCGCCCGCTCCCGCTTGGCGTGGCCGAGGTGTTCGGTCATCTCCTCGTTCAGCGCTGTCTCCAACACCGTCTTCGTCAGCTGCTTCAGCAGCCCGTCCGGGCCGGTCAGCGCCAGACCCTGCTCCTTCGCCTGACGGACCAGCTCGGCAGCCGCCTGCTGCTCCGCCGACGGCTCCCCGGCCTTCTTCTTCGCCACATCGTCCAGTGTCGCGGCCATCTCACGGCACCTTCCCCGCCAGGCAGCACCTGGCGCGTCAGGCCGGAAACACCGTTAGATCCACAGTCCCCACACCGGATGAACCGCCAAGCACCGGAATTTCGTGGAGGATGTGATCATCCGCCGCTATCGGGCGGCGGCTGCGTGTTGCTGGGCGGGTCGCTTATCGTGCCGCCATGAGCGCTCCCTCGATGCGGCTGATCGCGCCGCACTACGGCGAACGCCCGCCGTACCTGCCCCTCGTTCTCAGGAGCATGGCGCACAATCCCGACGTCTCGTGGCTGCTGCTCACCGACCGGCCGGTGCCGGACGCGCCGCCGAACGTCACCGTGCGGCTGTGCGGGTTCGCCGACCTGGCCGCCCGCATCCAGGACAACTTCGATTTCCAGATCTCGCTCGAGCGCCCGTACAAGCTGTGCGACTTCCGGCCCGCCTTCGGAGAAATCTTCCGGGCGGAGCTGGCCGGTTGCGACTTCTGGGGGCACTGCGACCTCGACGTGGTCTTCGGGCGGATCCGCGAGC
>OCZS010000738.1_pt1 | contig 11072 bp, 8 predicted proteins | sample 1539071 | NCBI WGS metagenome assembly OCZS01 (sample SAMEA3113584, study PRJEB22503) | soil metagenome | reverse complement strand
GCGGCCGGCCGGTGTGGGTCGACGATCCGGGCTACGACATCACCCGGCATGTCCACGATGTCCCCTGCCCGCCACCCGGCGACGAGGAGGCCCTCCTTCGAGTAGCTGCTGACGTCGTGACGCAGCGGCTGCCACCGGACCAGCCGTTGTGGTCGGCCACGCTCGTCACCGACCTCGCGGGCGACACTTGTGCCCTGATCGTCGTGTTCCACCACGTGCTGGCGGACGGGATGGGAGGGTTGGCGGTCCTGGCCCGCCTCATCGACGGCGTGGACACCGCTCCTCAGACGGACTTCCCGAGGCCGAAGCCGTCCTTGCGCCGGTTGGCCGGGGACGCGGCCACGGGCAGGCTTCGTGCCCTCACGCATCTCGTGGGCGCCCCGGCCCACCTGCGGGACGCCCTCGCCGAGCTTCGCCCGGGGTCGACTCCCCGGGCGCCCCGCTGTTCGCTGAATCGCCCTGTCGGGACCCTGCGCCGCTTCGGGATCGTCCGTGCCGATCTGGCCCAGATCCGCTCGGTCGGTCACGACCATGGCGGCACGGTGAACGACGTGGTCCTCGCCGCCGTGGGCGCTGCGCTGAGCTCGCTGTTGGCGCACCGAGGCGAACACGTCGACCACATCGTCGTGTCGGCCCCGATCTCCGGGAGAACCGAAGCCACGGCCGCCCAGCTCGGGAACCAGGTCGGGGTCATCCCCGTGACGCTTCGGACGTCGGGGCGGCCCCTCGATCGGCTCGGGGCGATCGCTGACGCGACCCGCGCACACAAGACCGGAACCCGAGGAGCGTCAGCCGCACTGCTCGCCCCGGTCTTCCGGGCGCTCGCCATGCTCGGTGTGCTCCGGTGGCTCATCGAGCGGCAACACCTGGTCACGACCTTCGTCACCAACCTTCGCGGCCCCGACGCTCCCGTGTCGTTCCTCGGCTCGACCATCGCCGAGGTCGTGCCCCTCAACATGGTGACCGGGAACGTCGCGGTCGCCTTCGCCGTACTGTCCTACGCCGGCACGCTCACGGTGACCGTCACCGTCGATGCCGATGCCGTCCCCGAGTCCCGATTCCTCGTCGATGCTTTGGAGGCCGAGTTCGACGCGCTGACACGCGGCGTCGAGACATGACGGTCGTCCCCGACGCCGATGTGCGGCAGGCCGCCACGGTCCCGGCGGTCGGTGCTACCGGTCCCGGCCCGAGTCGCTTGCGTGTTCAGGGTCGGACTGGCTACCGGGGTCGGGCGGCAACGAGGTGACCCTCGATGGGGATCTCAGCGGACCCGTTCGGCGCGGTGAACTCGGCGAGCACGTCGTGCGCCTCCTGACGCAGCGCGTCGTACTCGCCATCAGTGAGTCGCTCGCGAACCGGAGTGCTCTCGACCTCGACGGCAACGAACTCGCCGATGGAGTCGAACCGGGCGGTCCCCATCCGGGTGCGGGTGGACAGGACCTCCAACCCGGCCGACCGCACCGTCCTACAGAGCTCGTCGAGATCGCCGCAGACCCAATAGGCGCTGAGCATCGCCACCGCCTCTGGCCCGGCGTGCCGGGCCGCCAGTTCCACGAGCAACCGGTAGGCGGGCTGGGCGTCGAGGCTGCTCGGCACCATGACCACGACCGTGCCGTCGGCTTTGACCACCCGGCCCATCTCGCCGATCGCCCGCTGCCGGTCCGGGAAGAACATGAGCGCCATCTGGCACAGCGCGGCGTCGAAGGTTCCCGGTTCGAAGGGCAGGTCGGCGACGTCGGCTCGGCGCAGCTCCACACCGCGACACACCCGCTGCGCCACGGTGAGCATGGCCGGGTTCAGGTCGACACCGACGACACGGCCCTCGGGAGCGACACGCGCCGCGGCGGTGCGGGCCACGATGCCGGTGCCGCAGGCGACGTCGAGGACGGACTGGCCGGCGGTGACGTCACCCATGTCCACGACGTGGGGCGCCCAGTCGGCGAAGAGCGCCGGGACGAACTTCGCCTCGTACAGCTCGGCGGTGTCGAGCGGGATCTCGAAGGTCTCAGGACTGCTCATGCGGGCGTTGTACGACGTCGGCCGGGGATGCCGCATCGCCGCGATGCACCATTCACGTCCGGGCCGGCATGGTCAGACCTGACCATGCCTTGGTCGGACCTCAGATGAGCGCGTGCTCGTAGGCGAACGACGTTGCCGCGGCGCGGGAGACCACGCCGAGCTTGGTGTAGATGTTGCTGAGGTGGCGGGCCACGGTGTGCTCGCTCACGAGCAGCTCGGCCGCCACCTGTTTGTTGGTCCCACCACGGGCGACGAGCCGGAGCACCTGCGTCTCCCGGGAGGAGAGCGGGGATGCCGGGGCTTCACCGAGGAGCGCGCTCAGCCGACGGGCGTCCGGCTCGGCCCCGAGGCGTTCGAAGGCGTCGAGGGCGGTGGAGAGCTCGAGCCGAGCCGTGTCGCGGTCGTCGATGGTGCTCGCCGCCGCGCCGCGCACGGCGCGGGCTCGGGCCTCGTCGTACACCATCCCGAGTGCCTGGAACCGCGCCGCCGCCTCGCCGGCTCGGCGGCAGGCGGTCACGGCATCGCCCTGGGCCAGGAGCACCGTCGCCTCGGTCGAGAGCGACAGCGCCACGAGATAGCCGCTCGCGACCTCGCCCGCGACCGACGCGAGTTCGGCGGACGCTGCCTGCGCGGCGTCGAGGTCGCCGGCCGCGACCAGCGCCTCGGCGAGGGCCATCAGCAGCTCGCCGCGCTGCAACGGCCCGGTCGGCACAGAGTCGAGGGCGAGCCGGAGTGCGTTCACGGCGGTGTCGGGCCGTCCCTGCGCCATCCGCACCCGGGCGAGCCCTGGCTGCGGGAGGCGGCCCAGCTGGTGTGAACGTGTGAAGGCGTCCTCGGCGAGGTCGAGGCGGCCGGTCATGCGGTGTAGCTCCCCGATCAGGTAATGCGCGCCTCCGGCGTACCGCGGGTCGTGGCTCGTGAGCTCGTCGCACGCCACCCGGGCCTGCTCGGCCGCCGTGTGCCAGCTGCCCCGGAGGCTCTGCAGCTCGACGACGTGGAGCCGGCAGATCCCCGGGTAGAGCCGGCCGGCGTCGAGGTCGGCGCACCACTTCGTCGCGGCCTCGCTCCACTGGAGGGCTCGGCTCAGGTCGGCGAGGTCGTGACAGGTCGACAGCGCGTTGCAGTAGACCCAGCCGGTGAAGAGCGGGGCGAGCTCACCGTTGATGACCGCCACCATCGCCTCGTCGAGCGCCGCCAACCCGTCGGCGTGACGGCCGCATGCCACCAGTGCCCGTCCCTTGGCCTGCAGGGCCATGGCCATGAGGTCCGCGTGGCCGGTCGCTTGGCCGGCGGCCACCGCCCGCTCGGCGTGGGTCAGGGCGTCGACCGAAGCGCCGTTCATGGCGGCGCGGTCGGACTCGGCCACGGCCAGGAACCCGGCGGCCGATCCCTCGGCCTGACCGGCGTGGCGCCGGGCTCGCTCGAGCCAGCCGTTGGCCGGCGCCACCTCACCGACGAGGACGTGGTCGTAGAACAGCTGCCAGGCGGCCATGGCTGCACCGGCGTGGTCGCCGGCCGCCACGTGAGCGGTGAACGCCTGGCCGCGCACGGCGATCGACTCGTCGGGCCGGTCGAGCCAGAACAGGCTCTCGGCGAGCGCGTCCAGCTGCTCCGCCCGCAGCGACGACGCGTCGCGCGCCGACAGCTCGGCGTGAACGGCTCGCCAGTCCGGGGATCCACCCGCCACCCTGCTCAGCGTAGGACCGCGATTGTCAGCCGCGCGTCGTCGAGCCACTCCACGGGCGGGTCGTCGTGCCGCTCCATCACGACCGGTCGAGGGCTGCCCGCAGGGCGGCGTGGAATGCCTCCGGTCGGTCGCGGGGCGGGTCATCGGCGACGCCGTCGACCACGTGCAACGGCCAGTCGAAGCGATCGCTGACGGCCTGGGCCTTCTTCAGCTTGTTGGCCTTGTCGTGCCGGCCCCAGATGAGCGACGTCGGAGCGGTGATCCGCTCGAGGTCTTCCGCTGGGATCCGGGGCAGGCCCACCTTGCGGAACATCCGGCCGCACTCCTTCGCCTTGTCGTCGCGCACCAGCTGGAGGTTGTAGGCGACGAAGAGAGCCCAGTCGTCGCCCATCCGTCGCTGGACATCGTCGAGGTCGTGGGCGCACTGGCGCATGAACCTGGTGTACGAACCCTCCGTGGGACGGACCTGGAAGCCGAGCAATCCCAGGGCGAAGCGGGGCGACGGGCGGAACCGCATCAGGCCCAGCGAGTCAACCAGCACCAGGTGCCGGATCCGGTCGCTGTGCTCCACTGCGAAGCGGGCGGCGATGGCGCCGCCGAGCACGTGGCCCACCACGACGGGCGGCTCGGCGCAGGTCTGATCGATCAGCTCGTCCAGCCACGCCGTCACTCGCTCCACGTCGAGCGGCCCGCGGTCGGTGCCGGTGCCGGACGCACCGTGGGCAGGCAGGTCGGGCGCAACCACGCGGAACGACGTGGTCAGGCCAGGGATGTTCCACTTGAACTTCACCGCTGACTCCCCGGGACCGTGGAGCAGCACGAGTGGCCACCCGTCGCCCGCCTCCAGCACCGCGGTGGGGATCTCGGCGAGACTCAGCTGGCGCTGGTCGACGGGCACATCGGCCAGCAACGCGGTGCGGGGATCCGGCGTGGTCTCGTCGAAGTCTGTTGGCGTCGTCATGACTTGCCCGCCCGGCGGGCGGTGGCGACCACGAGCCCGGGATCCATCGCCATGCCGTCGCCGTCCACGTACCGCTGCCACCGTTCGACCGTTTCCAGCTCCAGCGCGATGCGAGCGTCGTGGTCGATCTCGGCCACAGCCATGGCCAAGGGCGTGCCCTGGAGGTACTGCCAGAGGAAGTTCGCCGGATCGTCCAGCCGCACGGGGAGCGCCCGGTGCTCGGCCTCCACCTCGGCGAAGCCGGCGGCCGTGAGCAGCTTCTCCACCTCGGCGGGGTCGTGCAACGTGAAGACGGCGTGCACGAAGCCGGCGGCCTCCGCTCCGAGGTGGCGGTCGATCACCTCGTGGAGGTCGGCCATCAACGGTGGGATGGGGCCCGGTGTGCCGATGGCGACCCGACCGCCGGGCGCGAGGACCCGCCGGACCTCCTCCAGCGCGGCCACCTTGTCGGGGAAGAACTGGAGCGCCAGCGAGCACAGCACCGCGTCGAACGACGCGTCCGGCAGGGGCAGAGAGGAGACCCGACGCTTGGTCGGGAGCGAAGCCTCCGTCCTGCGTGCGGGGCGCAGGACGGAGGCCGGCGGCCGGGCGTTACGCAGCTCGGGTTGGTTGGTAGGTGAGGAGGACGACGCCGTGGCCGATGGTCCTGGTGTCGACCAGGCGGAGGGGTATCCGGGCGGTGGTCTGGTCGAAGAGCCGTTCGCCGGCGCCGAGCACGACCGGGAAGACGACAAGGCGCAGCTCATCGATCAGGTCGTGCCGGAGCAGCGTCCGTCCGAGCTGGTAGCTGGCCGGGACGACGATGTCACCGTCGAGCTCCTGCTTGAGCTTCGAGACCTCGGTGATCACATCGCCCGCGAGGACCCGGGTGTTGTCCCAGTCGGGATCGGTGAGGGTGGAGGACACGACGTACTTGGGCAGGCTGTTGATCCGGTCCGCCAAGGCGCCGGTGCGGGTCCGCCACCGCGACCCGAAGAACTCGTAGCTGCGCCGGCCCAGCAGCCACGCCTCGGCGCCCCGCGCCTCGTCGAGCGCGACGTCGCCCCACTCCTCGAGGTCATGGCCCCCGAACTCCTTGAACCAGCCGCCGAGCTCGAAGCCCTCCGCGCCGTCGGGATCTTGGACCACCCCGTCGAGCGTGACGTTCTGCGGACCGCCTAGCACGATTCTTCCCATCTTCGGTTCTCCTTTTCGTCGGCGTCGTATGAAGCCGTGGAGGTAGGCCTCCCAGCGGCCGGGAACTGGGCGCTCGTCGGCCGCCCAGTTCCCGGCCCGGGCGGCGTCGGTACGAGAGGGAAGTAGGACGAAGGCCGGAAGGATGGTGGAACGAGTGCGATGGCTGCGGACCTGATCTCGAGAGCGAGGGGCGGCGACGGCGACGCGTTCCGGCAGCTGACCGAGCCGCACCTTCGGGAGCTCCAGGTGCACTGCTACCGGATGCTCGGATCGTTCCAGGACGCCGAGGACGCCCTGCAGAGCACCCTGCTGGCCGCCTGGCGTGGCCTCAGCGGGTTCGAGGGCCGTGCCTCGCTGCGCACCTGGCTGTACCGGATCGCCACCAACCGGTGCCTCGACGCCCGTCGCTCGGCTGGCCGGCGCCCGGCCCGGGAGTGGGACGTCCCCGAGGTTGAGCCGGTCGAGGCGACCCGGCTCGGCGAGGTCGTGTGGCTGCAGCCGTTCCCTGACGCCCTGCTGGAGGGAGCGATCGAGGCGCCGCCCGGCCCGGAGGCCCGCTATGAGCAGACCGAGTCGATCTCGCTCGCCTTCGTCGCCGCCCTCCAGGTCCTGCCGCCCCGCCAGGTCGCCGTGCTGATCCTGCGCGACGTCCTCGGCTTCCACGCCGACGAGGTGGCCGGGATGCTCGACACGACCCTCGACTCGGTCACCAGCGCCCTCAAACGAGCTCGGGCAGGCCTCCAGCGCCAGCGCGTGCTGGCGCCGGCCGACGCCGCCCACGAACCGCCTCCCACCGCCGGCTCACCCTCCGAGGAGGCGCTCGTGGCGAACTTCGCCCGGGCGTGGGAGTCCGCCGACCTCGACGCGCTGATCGCCCTGCTGACCGACGACGTCTTCATCGCCATGCCGCCGATCCCCTTCGAGTACCAGGGCCGGGACGTCGTCGCCCGCTTCTGCGCCAGCCTCTTCGACGCCGGACGCCGGTTTGACCTCGTTCCGACGCGGGCCAACGGCCAGCCGGCGTTCGGCGCCTACCTCCGTTCCCCGGCTGGCGTCCGCCACGGGACCGGCCTCTACGTGCTCACCCTGGCCGGCGACCGCATCAGCGCCATGACCCGCTTCGACAACACCGTTCTGCCCCAGTTCGGGCTCCCGCGATCGCTTCCCGACCGACGGTCCGCCACCACGCCGCCGCGGTCCGCCCGGGCGGACGCCCAGGCGCGGTCCAGGCCCACGATCCCGGAGGCGGGCGGATGAGGGTCGGCATCTCCATCGGCACCGTCTTCGATCCCGCCGAGTCGACCGGCGCGGCCTCTTCGGTGCTGGCGCAGGGCCAGGCGGCGGAGCGCGCCGGTTTGAGCAGCCTGACCGTCGGCGACCGCCACGCCACCGCTCCCGCCGCCTACCTTCAGAACGTGCCCCTCGTCGGCCGCATCCTCGGGGTGTGGCACCAGCGGCCGGTCGGCTGCCTGTTCCTTGTGCCACTGTGGCACCCGGTGCTGATGGCGGAGCAGATCGGGACGCTGGCCGCGATGGCCGGCGCGCCGTTCATCGTCCAGGTCGGCGTGGGGGAGGGCGAGGCGCTGTTCGCCGCCATGGGCCAGGACCTGCGGGGACGAGGTGCCCGCACCGAGCGCGCCATCCACCTCGTCAAGGCGCTGCTCGACGGCGAGATCGTCGACGACGACGAATGGAACATCAGGGGCGCCCGCATCGCTCCCCGGCCGGCCCACGGGACCGAGTGGTGGCTCGGTGGCAGCGTGCAAAGGTCGATCGACCGGGCCGCCCGACTCGGCACCTCCTGGTACGGCAACGCCGACCTGACCCCCCAGACCGCCGCCACGGCCATGGACCTCTATCGCGACGCCTGCGCCCGCCACGACCGCCAGCCGACCCGCATCCCGATCCGCAAGGACGTGCACCTCGCCGAGGACCGGGCCGAAGCGGAACGGGTGGGCGACGCGCTCGTCCACGCCCGCTACCGGGGCTTCGACCGAGAAGCAGTCGCCTACGGCGACCCGCGATCGGTCGCAGAACAGCTCGCCCCCTACGGCGAACTGGGCTTCACCGACATCATCATCCGCACCATGACACGGGACGACTCCGCCCGCCGGACGGTCGAACTGACCGAAGAACTCAGCGCACTATTGGCCTGACGGCTCCCGACCAGCCTTCCGTGATCTGCTCGGCCTGGTCGAGGACGGTGGGTTGCGCTGCGCTGGGTTCGTGGGCCCTTCGGCCTTGGGGCCTGGCGGGTTGGTCGGGGCCGGCACGGTCTCCGACTGTGAGGGGAGGCGGTGGGTCCGACCGTCGTTGGACGACGGGGCGGGGGTACGGGCGCATGGTCGAGTCATGACGGCACCAAGCACTTCCTGGGCTCCATATGACCTCGACGCACGCGGCCCGGGCCGCCGGGTGGCCCGCCGGCAGGAGGCCGAGGGGCTGGTCGTCGCCACCGCCGGCATCTGGGCCGCGGTGGCTGCCATCAGCCTCCTCTCCCCGGACCTCGTGTCGGGAAGCGAGCAGCAGCACCTGCCCGTGGCCGCCTTCGGCACCTGGTTGTGGGGCGTGGGTTCACGGTCATGGCGGCATCGGCGTGGTCGGCGCTGCGCCGGGGCGGGCGTGCGCACCTGGTGCGTCCGCTGGCGCTCGGCGTGGTGGCGGTGTGGGCCCTGGCGGCTGGGGTGGCCGTGTTCGGCCCTGTGGTGGAAACGGGGACTGACCCGACCCGCCTCCCGATCGCGGCGCTGGTGGCGCCGGTCGCCGCTACCGTCGCCACCGGTGTGGTCCGGGCCGCGGTCGAGATCCTCGACGCCTGGCTGGGCGACCCCGAGCCGGCGTAGCCGCCGTCGGCCTCCTCGGGTTGGGCACTTGCCCGGGAGGCAGGTCAGGCGGGACGAGGACCGCTGTTCGGCGGTCGGCCGGCAATGGACGGGGACCCTCTCGGTTGCGTGCTGGCGACGGTCGGTCGGTGCTGGTGAGCGACTCAGGGGATCAGCGTGGCGCTGTCACGGCTGCCCTCGGGGCCGGGCGTCGCGGTCGGGAGGGCCACGGCCGTCCGCCTCCGGGCCCGGGACGGTGGTCCGGTGGTGGGGGAGCGGGATGGCCGGGCACCCGGGCTGAGTATCGACGCCGGCGGCACGACGGGCGTTGCGGTGGCGGATCGGGTCCTCAGGGGTCGGGCTCTGGCAGGGGCTCGGGGGCGGCGGCCGGGGTGGAGAGGTAGACGCCGACGGTCTGGTTGTCGACGCGGCCCTGCAGTTCGTCCCAGCGGTCGAGGCGGGCGGACCAGGCGTCGTCGGCGTCGAGCAGGTCGTGGTGGACCATCACGCCCAGGTCGCGCCGCGCGTCGCCGAACAGGCCCCGGCGCAGCTCGACGGCGGCGGCGCCGTCGACCCGGCCGCCGTCGTCGACGCTCTCCAACCCGCCCCGCCGGGCCAGCCGCCGGCCCCGCTCGCCGAGCCGCAGGTCGCCGTCGTCGATCGCCTCCGCCAGGTCGGCCCGCAGCCGGGCCAGCTCGGCGGTCTCGGCGTCGTCGAGCGGCTCGTGGAACGCGAGCTGCTCCTCTCCCGGGCCACCGAAGCCGGCCAGCTCACCGGCGCGCACCGTGAGCGTGGCGGCGGCGTCGGTGCCGTCCCACCGGCGGTGGCTGCCGAGCTGACGCTCGCCCAGGTCGTCGTGGATGCGAAGCTCCACGCCGCGGTCGACCAGGCCGGCCATGGCGGCCTCGCAGTAGGGGTCGAACACGCCCTCGGCGCAGTTCACGAGCAGTGGTTCGGGCACGTCGACGGCGTCCAGCTGGTCGACGATCTCCCGCGCCACGGGTACCGTGCCGGCCGCCGACGTGGTCCCCTGGTCGGACGTGGGCAGGTTTGCGAGCGCCGCGGCCCCCGTGAGCGCGGCGAGGCCGGCCAGAGCCGCCGTCCGCCGGCCCACCGACCGGCCGCCGAGGCGGACCGGGCCCGGCCCGAGGGCGCGGAGGGCGACGGTGCCGAGGGCGAAGGTGACGAAAGCCGCCACCGGCCACAGCCAGCGCAGCTGGTAGGTGACGGTCCCGGCCGGGGCGGTCGGGCTCTGGTTGGCGGTGACCAGGGCGGCGATCGCAAGGGCGATCGCCGTGCCGACCAGGGCGGCGGCCGTGTGGTCGCCGCGGCGGCGGGTCACCGCAAGGGCCCAGGCGAGCAGGCCGGCCACCGTCGCCAACGCGGCGATCGCCACGAGCAGCGACGGCACCGGGTTGCCGAACGGCCCGAACGGGAGCGACGAGTGGTACGACGGGCGCAGCCACCACGGCGGCAGCGCCACGACGTCGGCCACGGTTTGCAGGGCGCGCCCCCACTCGAGGGTCATGGTGTCCTCGCCGAGGCTGCGGACGACCCGGCTGATGTTGCCCTCACCTGCACCGGTGAACTGCTCGGCCAGGGGCTGGGCCCAGGCGAGGACGCCTACCACTGCCGTGGCGACCACAGCCCAGGGGACGGCCCGAACGGCCCCGACGTCCTGCCGGCGCGATCCTTCGCCGGCCGGCTCGTCCGGCAGCTCGTGCGCGTCGCTGCGCTCGGACGTCGCCCGCCGGCGCCCCAGGACGTGGGCCACCACGGCCCAGCCCAACAGCACCGGCCCGAAGATGCCGTAGCTGAGGTTGGTCTGCACCACCAGGCTGCCAACCAGCACCGCCGCCGGCAGGCACCACAGGTCGCCGTCGGCCACCGCCCACGCCAGCACCGCCAGGAGCATGAACGGCAGCAGGACCGTGGTGGCGTGCCAGGGCTCGACCAGTACCGCGCTCCCGAAGGACCAGCACAGGGCGGCGGCTACCGCCGCCGCCCACGCCCCTACCAGCGGCCCGCCCCGCCGGTGCGCCACGGCCACGATGGCGACCACCGACACCGCCTCGATCAGCGCCACGGCCACCGCCGACCCGGCGGCGTTGCCGAACAGGGCGACAGGCACGGCCATGGCGTCGTAGAGCAGCGGGCCGGGGTGGTTGAGGTCGAAGCCGACCGTCCACGATGTCGACGCCCACATCCCCAGCCGCGGGACCTGGCCACCGAGGACGTCCTGGGCCCTGATGGCGATCAGCGCGGCGTCGCCCACGGGCACCCACCCGTCGGCCACGGCCCGGGCCGTCGCCACCACGATGGGCACGACGGCGACCGCGGCGAGGGCCCAGGTCGGCGTTCGCTCCCGCCCCGGCCGGGGGACGTCTGGCGCTGCGTCGTGGCCCGT
>OCZS010000737.1_pt1 | contig 11072 bp, 11 predicted proteins | sample 1539071 | NCBI WGS metagenome assembly OCZS01 (sample SAMEA3113584, study PRJEB22503) | soil metagenome | reverse complement strand
GCACCGTGTAGGCGGCGAGGTTGTCGCCGGCGACGGGGGAGACCACGCTGATCCCGCGGTTGGAGATCGCCGCGACGCTGCCCAGGGAGCGTGCCTCGTCGATGCGGGGCAGCGTCTGCAGTCCGGCGGCGGTGAACAGGATGATGAGCAGCACCGGGACATTGCGCAGCACCTCGACGTAGAGCGTCGCCGCCTTTCGGGCGACCCAGCTCCCCGACAGCCGCAGGATGCCGACCAGCACCCCGAGCACGGTCGCCAGCAGGATGCCGACGACGGCCGACACGGCCGTGTTCTTCACGCCCACCCACAGGGCGTCGCGGACGGGCTGGCCGGAGCGGAAGTCGGAGAACGCGATGTTGAACCCGGTCGGCTCGTCGAGGAAGCCCCAGCCCGTTCGCAGGTTCCGGTCGCGGACGTTCGCCTGGTAGTTGTCGCTCAGGTAGGCGGCGACGGCGATCAGCAGGCCGATGGCCACGACCTGGCCGACCACGCGTAGCACGCGGAGGTTGAAGATGACCGTGGCGAACCCGCGGTGTCCTTTCGGATCGCGGCCACGGGGGGCGGGCGCTCGCGCCCCCCGTGTGACGTCATTCACTGATCAGCGGAACGGCGGGGAGTAGTGCAGGCCACCCTCGGTCCACAGCGCGTTGGCCGTGCCCTCGCGCTCGAGCTGGAGGGGGGTGTTGGCCCCGACGTTCCGCTCGTAGATCTCGCCGTAGTTGCCGACCGCGCGGATCACCTCGACTGTGACGTCGGGATCGACGCCGAAGCCGTGATCGACCACGGCCGTACCCTCGTCGCCCTCGGCGGGTTGGCCGAGGAGGCGGCGAACGGCCTGGTCCTCGCTCTGGAGCATCTCGTCGATGTTCTCCGACGAGACCCCGAGCTCTTCGGCCTCGATGGTGGCGAGCACGACCCAGTTCACGACGTCGTACCACTCGCTGTCGCCGTCAGGTACGGCCGGGCCGAGCGGCTCCTTCGAGAAGATCTCGTCGAGGATGGTCAGCGCCTCGGGGCCGCCTTCCGCGTCCGGCCAGTTCGAGCGGATGCCGGCGAGCTGCGACGCGTCGGACGTCCAGGCATCGCACTGCCCAGCCAAGAACGCGTCCTGGACCTGCGCGTTCTCCTCGAACGTCTGCGGCGTGTGCGGGATGTCGGCCATGCGGTCGGCCAGGTTCTGCTCGGTCGTCGTCCCGGCCGTCAGGCAGATGGTGGCGTCTTGGAGCTGGTCGATGCTCGTGATGCCCGCATCGCTCGGCACCATCATCGCCTGCCCGTCGTAGAAGGTCGTGGTCGTGAAGGCCGCGCCCTCGGCGCCATCGCGGGTCGACGTCCATGTGGTGTTGCGGATGAGCACGTCGATCTCGCCGGCCTGCAGCGCGGTGAAGCGCTGCTCCGGCGTGAGCGCCACGTACTCGACCGCCTCGGGATCGCCCAGGACGGCCGCAGCCAGCGCCCTGCAGTAGTCGATGTCGAAGCCCTCGAACCCTGCATCGGTCTCGAAGCCGAAGCCGGGGACGGAATTGTTGACACCGCAGTTCAACGTGCCGCGGTCCTGCACCTCGGCGAGCAGCCCGCCTCCGCCGTCGCCCTCGCCGCCGGTGTCGGCAGCTTCCTCTTCTTCGTCGCCCTCGGCGCCGCCGCTGTCGTCGTCGTCGCTGCAGGCGGCGCCGAGCAGGGCCGCGACGGCCAGGAACCAGGCGAGCGTGAACGCCCGTCCACGTCGAAACATGGGTCTCCCCCTTGTCGGAAGCCACGGCAAGCCGGCGACACCCGCCCCAGACCTCGCAGCCGGCTGCCCAGCTGGTTGTGATCGTGACCCTAGTCCCCGGACGGAACCGTGAGTCTCATGCGGGAACCGTGCCGTCGAGCACCTGGGTGACGAGTGCGGCGATCGGGCTGCGCTCGGCCCGCGTGAGCGAGACGTGGCCGAACAGCGGGTGGCCCTTGAGCGTCTCGATCACGGAGACGACGCCGTCGTGCCGGCCCACGCGCAAGTTGTCGCGCTGGGCGACGTCGTGCGTGAGCACGACCCGGCTGCCCTGGCCCACTCGGCTGAGCGCGGTGAGCAGCACGGTCCGCTCGAGGTTCTGCGCCTCGTCGATGACCACGAAGCTGTCGGTCAGGCTGCGGCCGCGAATGTGGGTGAGCGGCAGCACCTCGAGCAACCCTCGGCCGAACACCTCGTCGATGACCTCCGGACCGGCGATGGCCTCGAAGGCGTCGGTGACCGCCGCGCCCCACGGCATCATCTTCTCGGACTCGGACCCCGGCAGGTAACCGAGGTCCTGCCCGCCGACCGGGAAGATCGGGCGGAACACGATCACCCGGTTGTGGGTGCGCTGCTCGAGCACGGCCTCGAGCCCTGCGGCCAGCGCCAGCACGCTCTTGCCGGTGCCGGCGGGCCCGCCCAGGCTGACGATGCCCACGGCGGGGTCGGCGAGCAGGTCGATGGCGATGCGCTGCTCGGCCGAGCGTGCTCGTACGTCGAACAGCGTGCGGTCGCTGCGGGCCAGGTGGACCCGCTTGTCGTCGTGCACCCGCCCGAGCGCCGACTGCGTGCCGGCGTGCAGCACCACCCCGGTGTTGCACGGCAGCTCGCGCCCCTCGGCCACGTCGACCGCGTGGTCGGCGAACAGGGTGTCGATGGTCCCGCCGTCGACGTCGAGCTCGACCACGCCGTTCCAGCTGCTGTCGACCGCCAGCTCGTTGCGGTATTCGTCGGCTTCGAGGCCCACGATCGAGGCCTTGAGCCGCAGCGGGAGGTCCTTGGTGACGACGACGACGTCGCGCCCCTCGGAGGCGAGGTTGCGCGCCACCGCCAGGATGCGGTGGTCGTTGGTGTCGTGGGTCAGCGCCGCCGGGAACCCCGCCATCTCGGTGTGGTTGACCTCGACCCGCAGCGTGCCGCCCTGTTCGTTGGCCGGCATCGGCCGGAGCAGCGACCCGTGCTCGAGCCGCAGGTCCTCGAGCATCCGCAGGGTCTCACGCGCCGCCCAGCCCAGCTCGGGATGGTGGCGTTTGGCCTCGAGCTCGGTGAGCACGACCAGCGGGATCACCACCTCGTGCTCCGCGAACCGCCCGAGCGCCCAGGGGTCGGCCAGCAACACCGAGGTGTCGAGGACGTGGGTGCGATCGGAGCGACCGGCACCCGGGCGCGCAGCACTGACGACGCTGACGGAATCGGTCACGGAACCCCCATGGATCTCTGGCGACGCACCGACGCGGACCGGCTGGCTGCCGGCCGCACGAGCGCCGCGGGGACGGACGACGAGGCACTGCCGGCCAGTCAAGTCGACCCCCCGCGCGGGGGCGCGGATGGTGTGGGGGATCAGGCTCGCGCTGGCTGGGACGCGCCGCCCTTGCCATCGGTCACCAGCACCACGTGGAGGGCGGTGGGACCGTGGGCGCCGAGCGTGAGGAGCTGTTCGATGTCGCCGGTGCGACTCGGCCCGGTGACCAGAACCAACGACGGGGGCAGCGCATCGACACCAGACCCCAGGTGCCGCAGGACGTCACCGGGCGTCGTAAACAACCTGTTCGCAGGCACGACACACAGATGAACGGCCGGCAGCAGCGAGGCCACCCGGCCGCCCGCCCGGCGGCTGTCGAGCACGACCGACCCGGTGGCGGCGATCGCCGCGGTGGCCGACGTGATGCCGAGCCCTGCTGCGGCCGCACGCTCCGGCGTCGCGACGCCGACCTCGACGCCGCGGGCCCGGAGCCGCTCGCCCAGCCTCACCGCCTCCGGCTCGGCCGACACCACGACCGACCCCGCGCCCGGGCGCGGCTCGGCGCCCCACTCGGGACCGCCCACCGCCCGCCGGTCGTCCAGCTCGGCGACCAGCCGGTCGAGCAGATCGTCGGGCACGTCGCCCTCGACGACGTGGCACGTGCCCTCGGCGTGGGCGACGGCGTCGGCGAACGTGGTGACGAGGTCGTCGGGGTCGACGGTCAGGTAGCGGGGCTCGGGTGCGGGGTCACCGGGTGCGGGCGTCGCCGGGGGCACGTGGACGGGGTTGACGTGGATGCCCTGCCCCAGCCGCCGCCGCGCGGGGGCCAGGAACGCCCGGCGATCCCCGTGCTCGGTGCCGGTCATGGCCGGCCGGTTCATATGCCCTCCCGCCACAGGTCGCGGAAGCGTCGGCCGGCCGGGGTCGGCATCGTGCGCCCCTCGCCCCACGCCTTGGCGGCGCCGACGGGCAGCCGGCCGGCGAGGGGCGCGACCACGCGGCCCCAGGTCGCGAGTCGGGTCGTGGCCCCGTAGCGCCGGGCGTCGGACCACGCGGCCGCCCACGCCTTCCACGCCGCCCGTTCGGCGGCCCCCGCATCGGCGGCCTTGCGGCGGCGCAGCGACAGCAGCAGGTCCTGGAGAGGGATCTGCACGGGGCATGCGTCCATGCATGCACCGCACAGCGTGGACGCGCCGGCGAGCTCGGCCGCCCCGGGCTGATCGTGGGCGAGCAGTGGGGTGAGCACGGATCCCATCGGCCCCGGGTACACCCACCCGTAGGCGTGGCCGCCCGTTTGGCGGTAGACGGGGCAGACGTTGAGGCACGCCCCGCAGCGGATGCACGCCAGCATCTCGTGGTACTCGCCGGCGAGCAGGTCGCTGCGGCCGTTGTCGAGGATCACGACGTGCAGCTCGTCGGGCCCGTCGACCTCGCCCTCGCCCCGGGGCCCGGTCACCACGCTCGTGTACGACGACAGACGCTGCCCGGTCGCCGAGCGGGCCAACAGTGCGAGCAGCAGGTCGGCCTGGTGCCAGTCGGCGGTGAGGCGCTCCATGCCCAGCACGGCGATGTGCACCGGTGGTAGGGCCGTCACCAGCCGACCGTTGCCCTCGTTGGTCACCAGCACGATCGAGCCGGTGTCGGCCACGGCGACGTTGACCCCGGTGATGCCGACCTCGGCCGCGAGGAACACCTCGCGCAGGCGCTGGCGGGCGAACCCGACCAGCTCGATGGGCGTGGTGCCGAGATCGGGGGCGGCGCCGACGGCGTCGACGAACAGGTCGTGGATCTGGTGGCGGTCGCGGTGCAGCGCGGGGGCGATGATGTGGCTCGGGGTCTCCTCGGCCAGCTGGATGATCCACTCGCCGAGGTCGGTCTCCACCACCTCGGTGCCCGCGCCCTCGAGCGCGCCGTTGAGCTCGATCTCCTCGGTCGCCATCGACTTGGACTTGGCGACCCGGGTGGCGCCGTGGCGCTGCACGACGTCGACTACGTAGCGGCGGGCGTCGTCGGCGGTCGAGGCCCAGCACACGTGGCCGCCGCGTGCCATCACCTGATCGGCGAAGCGCTCGAGCAGGCCGGGCAGGTCGGCGAGCACCCCCTGCTTCATGGCCCGGGCCGCCCGGCGTAGCCCGTCGGCGTCGTCGAGCTCGGCCAGCCCCTCGGCGCGGTGGGTGGCGAACCGGTCGACGGCACGCGCCACGTTGGTGCGGAGGCGTTCGTCGGCCACGGCCACGGCAGTGCGCTGACGCAGCGTCGTGCCTGCGAGCTGATGATGGGCGGTCACGGCTCGCCGTCCGGCAGCGCCGCGGCCAGGACCTCGGCCAAGTGGCGGACGTGGATCGGCGCGTCCAACGCCCCTGCCCGGGTCTGCAGGTGCATGAGGCACGAGGTGTCGCAGCCGACCACCAGGTCGGGCTCCACGACCGACAGGGCCCGCAGCTTCTCGTCGGCCATGGCCACCGACGCCTCGGGGAGCTTGACGCTGAAGGTGCCGCCGAACCCGCAGCACCGGTCGGCGCCGTCCCACGCCACCTCCTCGCAGCCGTCGACCGCGGCGAGCAGGGCGGTGGGTTGGTCGACGATGCGCAACTCGCGCAGCATGTGGCAGCTCTGGTGGCGCGCCACGCGCACCGGCCGGCCGAGCCGCAGCGCCGGCAGGTCGTCCGCCCGTCCGGCGAGGAGCTCGGAAAGCTCGCGGGTGCGTTCGCCGACCCGCCGGGCACGCGCGGCGGCGTCGGCGTCGCCGACCACGTCGAACAGCTCGGGCCAGAACTGGCGGACCATCGTGGCGCAGGAGCCGGCTGGCACCACCACGGCCTCGGCGCCCCGGTCGAGCTCGCCGGCCAGCGCATCGAGTGTGGGCCGGGCGACGGCGGCGGCCTCGTCGGCGAACCCGGCGTTCCACGCCGGCTGACCGCAGCACGTCTGGGCGAGGTCGCACGAGACCTCGCAGCCCGCGGCGCGCAGCACCCGAACGGCCGCCTCGCCGACCTCGGGCGCGATCACGTCGACGACACAGGTGATCATCAGCGAGACGTGCACGCCGTCACCCTACGGCCGCCGCTCCTAGGCTCTTGCCCTCATGCCCGACCGCGCCTGCCCGTTCTGCGAGATCGTCGCCGGCCGCCAGCCGGCCCACGTCGTGCTCGACGACGAGGCGACGCTGGCGTTCCTCGACGCCCGCCCGCTGTTCCCCGGCCACACGCTGCTCGTCCCCCGGCAACACCACGAGACGTTGGCCGACCTGCCTTCCGACCAGCTCGGTCGCTACTTCGAGCGGGCGCAGCGCCTGTCCCGGGCAATGGAGCAGGCGTTCGGGGCGGCGGGCTCGTTCGTGGCGATCAACAACCGCGTCAGCCAGAGCGTGCCCCACCTGCACACCCACGTGGTGCCCCGCAACCGCAAGGACGGGCTGCGGGGCTTCTTCTGGCCCCGCAGCCGCTACACCGACGACGCCGAGGCCGCTGCGGTGGCAGCTCGGCTGCGCAAGGCGCTCGAGGATTAGGGCGCCCGCAGGCAGGCGGCGTCAGGGTTCGAGCCGGAGCGAGGGCGCGCCCGCGGTGACCGTCAGCGTGGCGGGCACGCCGAGCAGGTCGAGCGGCTCGAACCCGTTGTCGCCGGCCAGACCGGTCGTGCGCAACGACACCACGTCGCCCTTGGCCGGACCGGTGATGATCGTGAGCTCCACGCTGATCGACCCGTCGTCGTTGGCCGAGGCATCGACGACCAGGACGTCGTAGACGCCGTCGGCGAGGGCGGCGCGGTCGTCGGAGCCTCCGGTGGGCACGGCGCCAGTGTCGCAGGGCGGTGCACCGCGCGCCGCCCTCCGGTCGCGGCATGCTGGGGCCGGTGACTGACCGAGAGCGAATCGTCGGCAAGCTGCTCATCGCCGAGCCGATGCTGGGCGACCCCAACTTCGACCGCAGCGTGGTCCTGATGATCGAGCACACGGCCGACGGCGCGCTCGGCGTCGTGCTCAACCGACCGACCGACCTCGAGGTCGGCACCGTGCTGCAGGAGTGGGTCGACCTCGCCGCCGCCCCGCCGGTGCTCTACGTGGGGGGTCCGGTCGAGCCCAACGGCGTGCTGGCTCTGGCCCGCCGGCGAAGCGACGTGGCCGTCCCGGGGTGGTCGCCGGTGGTGGGCGACGTCGGCACCATCGACCTGCACCTCGAGCCCGACCAGGTCGGCGCCGGCGTCGGCGCCATCCGGTTCTTCGCGGGCTACTCCGGGTGGGGCGGCGGCCAGCTCGAGGTCGAGCTCGCCGAGGGCGCGTGGTTGGTGGTCGACGCCATCGCCGACGACGTCTTCGCCCCCGATCCCGACGCCATGTGGCGCTCGGTGCTCCGCCGCCAGGGCGGCAAGGTGTCGATGCTGGCAGACTTCCCGGCGCATCCCTCGCTGAACTAGGGCGCCGCCGTCGGCCCGCGGCCGGCCAGGGGCCGTCACAGGTCGGTGATGGCCTTGAACGCCTCTCCCTGGACGACCCCGCCGATCTGCCCGTGGGCCACGAGCCTCTGGCGCACCCGCGAGCGAAAGTCGCTGAGCTGGGCCTCGCCCTCGTCGGAGTCGAGGTCGACGTCCATGGTCGAGAGCAGTTGGCTGTGGTGCGCCTCGAGTGCGGCCAGCTTGCGCGCCACGGCCTCGTCGTCGGCCAGCTCGACGTGATCCGGCTCGTCGGCCTCGAACAGCAGCAGGGCGGCAGGACGGTGATGGGCAATGTCCTGCTCGGGGAAGAAGTGGGGGTCGCGGGCGGCGACCACACCGTCGACCGCCAGGAACCCGGCGTGGCGGTGGTCGGGGTGCAGTCGGTAGCGCTTCCACGGGTCGTGGCCGAGCACGACCTCCGGCCGCAACCGCCTGATCCAGTAGGCGACCTGCCAGCGCTGGCGCAGACCGGATTGGAGCTCGCCGTCGGGCCAGTCGAGGAACACCACCTCGCCGGTGGCCCCGAGCGCCTTGGCCGCGGCCCGCTGCTCGTCGTGGCGCTGGGCGACCAGCTCGATGAGGTCCTGGTTCGGGTTCCACGTGCCCTTCGACCCGTCGGTGCAGACGAGGTGGTGGACCACGCAGCCGGCGGCGGCCCACTTGGCCAGCGTCGCCCCGCACCCGAACTCGACGTCGTCCGGGTGGGCGCCGATGGCCAGCGCGCTCGCGGGTGTGGGGAGGTTCACCTGCACGTCCATGCATCCTGCTCGGTGGCGGGGTGTGTCAGCGAGCGACGGCGCGGAGAGGCGTGTCGCCGAGCGTGCGAGGCCACGCCAGGTCGACGGGGAGGTCGACGTCCCAACCCAGCCGGCGGTCCTGCACGATGCGGACGGGGAGGCCCAGCCTCGCCCCCTCGGCCCGATGGCGGGCGAACGATCCCGCGCCGTACGAGAACCGGAACCCCGCGGCGGTGGGGACGGCCAGCACGTTGCTGCCGTCGAGCCGCCGGTCGGGGACCACGGTCACGCCGGGAAAATCGCCCACCCAGTCGAGCCGGATCGCGAGCGGGAGGTCGGCGTGCGCGACCACGGCCACCTCCACGCCGTCGGCTCGCAGCGCCTCCACACCGTCGGCCACCGCACCGTTGAGCCCCCGGCCCGGGCACCACACCACCCGTGCCCCCGCGCGCTCCGCCCAGTCGCGCACCGCATCCTCGTCGCACACCACGATCGCCGGCAGGGGCGCCGCAGCCGCGAGCACGACGGACGCCATCTCCCGCGCGAGGGCGGCGCGCTGGTCGGCATCCAGGGCGCCCGCCAGGCGGACCTTGGCCTCGGTGAACGACTTCACCGGAACAACCACTGCAGCCGACCCCATCGCCGGGCAGCGTAGCGGCGGCCCCCGGCCACCCCACGGGCGGCCCGGTGAGCCGGGCGGGCAGTAGTGCCGTGGCCATAAACCACGGCACTAGCGTGAGCGACATGCCGATCCGCGTCGCCGTCATCGGCGCCGGCTCGTGGGGCACCACCGTGGCGGCGCTCGCCTCCCGCAACGCGCCGACCGTGCTGTGGGCCCGCCGGGCCGAGCTGGCCGACGAGATCTCCAAGGAACACCGCAACGGCGACTACCTGCCCGACTTCACGCTGCCCGAGGAGCTGGCGGCCACGTCGTCGCTCGAGGAGGCGGTGTGCACGGCCGACGTGCTGGTCATGGGCGTGCCGTCGCACGGCATGCGCTCGACCTTGCGCGAGCTGGCGGGGTGCGTGCGGCCGTGGGTGCCGGTCGTCAGCCTCGCCAAGGGCCTCGAAGTGGGCACACACCTGCGCATGACCGAGGTGATCACCGCCGAGCTGCCGGGCCACCCGGTCGGCGTGCTCACCGGGCCCAACCTGGCCAAGGAGATCCTGTCGGGGAATGCCGCCGCCACGGTGGTGGCGGTGAGCGACGAGCACATCGCGGTCGAGTTGCAGCGCGTCTTCGCCGGCGAGCTGTTCCGGGTGTACACCAACCGCGACGTCGTGGGGTGCGAGGTGGCCGGGGCGCTCAAGAACGTGGTGGCCATCGCCTCGGGCATGGCCGACGGGCTCGGCACGGGCGACAACACCCGCGCCGCGGTCATCACCCGCGGGCTGGCCGAGATCGCCCGGCTCGGCCTGGCCATGGGCGGCGACCTGATCACGTTCGCGGGCCTCGCGGGCATGGGCGACCTCGTGGCCACCTGCATCTCCCGGCAGAGCCGCAACCGCTACGTCGGCGAGCAGCTCGGCCGCGGCGTGCCCATCGAGCAGATCGTTGCCGAGATGAAGATGGTGGCCGAGGGCATCAAGACGTCGAGGGTGGCGGTCGAGCTGGCTGAGCACTACGGGGTCGAGATGCCGATCGCCCACGAGGTGTACGGCGTGGTCCACGAGGGTCACCCGGCGTCGGAGGCCTACCGGGGGCTGCTGCGCCGGGCGGCCCGATCCGAGTGACTGCATGAGCCGGCGGACCAGCGCCCGCGCCTGGATGCTGCGCCGGCTGATGGGGCGGCTGCGCATCACCGACGACGTGGTGAGGCACCTGTCGACGTTCCAGCGGCTCGGCGAGACGGTCGAGGTGGAGCTGCCGGGCGAGCTGATGCCCGTGGGCGCCCGCACCGTGTTCCGGGCGCTGCGGACCCGGGGCGCCGCCCAGATCGCCCCCGACTGGGTGTGGCCGTTCTGGCTCGAGCGCCAGCTCGACCCCACCTCTCCCGCGTTCGTGCCCCGCGGTCACCTGCCGTTCCTCACCAACGTCACCCATCGCAACTGGACGGCGGTCGGCAACCTCGACTCGCCGTGGGAGGCGATCGTCGACCCCTGCGGGCTGGTCACCCCCTGGTTCGACGGCTGGTCGCTCGACTGGTGGATCGGGGGCGACGACCGCTGGTACCTCCCGTCGCGGGAGGTGGGCGTGCGCCAGCGGCTCGTCGACGCGACGCCGGTGGTGGAGACGGCGATGCACGTGCCGTCCGGCGACGTGGTCGAGCGGGTCTACGCCATCCGGCGAAGCTCCGCCGAGGGCGGCGGCGAACTGGTGATCGTCGAGGTCGAGAACCTGTCGAAGGTGCCCGTGGCCCTGGCGCTCGCGGTGCGGCCCTACAACCCCGAGGGCCTGTCGGTGATCGAGCGGCTCGACCTGCACGACGGAACGACGGTCACCGTCGATGGACGGGTGGCGCTGCTGCTCCCCAAGCCGCCGGCGCGGCTGGCGGCGTCGACCTTCCACGACGGCGACTCGGCCGGCGTGGTCAGGGCCGGTGCGGCGGGAGACCGCTGGCGGGGCCCGGTGCGCGACCAGGCCGGGCTGGCGCAGGCGGCGTTCGTCTACCCGCTGGCCCACGGCGCCACGCTCCGGGCGGCCATCCCGCTCGAGCCCGAGCGCCGGACG
>OCZS010000736.1_pt1 | contig 11077 bp, 10 predicted proteins | sample 1539071 | NCBI WGS metagenome assembly OCZS01 (sample SAMEA3113584, study PRJEB22503) | soil metagenome | reverse complement strand
GGCGAGTGGGCTTGGCTGGGGGTCTACCCCGGCCTGTCGGACACCCTCGGCGAGGAGGTCACCCCCGAGACCACCGCTGAGCACCTGCGCAAGATCGCCGAGGCGCACGACGTCGCGTACGAGCCCGGATGGGAGGCCCAGAAACTGATCCTGCGGCTCTTCGGGGACCTGGTCGAGCCGCACCTGATCCAGCCGACCTTCGTCTGCGACTATCCGCCGCTGGCCCAACCGCTGGCCCGTCCGCACCGCAGCGACCCCGACCTGATCGAGGCATGGGACCTGCTCATCGGCGGCGTGGAGCGGGCCACCGGCTTCTCGGAGCTGGTCGACCCGGTGATCCAGCGCGAGCGGCTCACCGCCCAGTCGCTCGCCGCCGCAGCCGGCGACCCCGAGGCGATGCAGCTGGACGAGGACTTTCTGGCCGCGCTGGAGTTCGGGGCGCCGCCCATGGGCGGACTCGGCCTGGGGATCGACCGGCTGGTGATGCTGTTCACCGGAGTGGGAATTCGCGAAACGATCCTCTTCCCGCTGCTGAAGCCAGAATAATGAGCACCGCCTCGGGGGAGGAGGAAACGGTGGCGCTTGCCCACTGGCTGTTCAACCACGCTCGTGCGGGGGAGGCTCAACGGCTCGGCGCGTACGTCGACGCCGGGGCCCCGGTCGACCTCACCGACGCCGCCGGCAACACCTTGCTCCTGCTGGCCGCCCACCACGGTCACGCCCCGGCCGTCCAGGCCCTCCTCGACCGTGGCGCGACGGTCGACGCCGTCAACGACCAGGGACAGACCCCGCTCGTCGGTGCCGTCTTCCAGGGCTACATCGATGTGGTCGGCATCCTGCTGGCCGCAGGCGCAGACCCCGAGCTCGGCTCGCCCTCAGCCCGGACGGCGGCCCGCTTATACCAACGGCCCGACCTGGCGGAGCTGCTGTCGTGATCAACACCATCGCGGTGCACGGGTACCGTTCGCTGCGGGACCTGCGCGTGCCGCTGTCCCGGATCACCGTCATCACCGGCGCCAACGGCGCGGGCAAGTCCAGCCTTTACCGCGCGCTGCGGCTGCTGGCCGACTGTGCCGAGGGCCAGGTTGTCGCCTCCCTGGCTCGGGAGGGCGGGCTGCCGTCGACGCTGTGGGCCGGACCCGAGGTGGTCGGTGCCGCGGTCCGCCGCGGCGATCATCCCGTGCAGGGCACCGTACGGGCCGACCGGGTCAGCCTGCAGCTGGGCTTCGCCGCCGACGACTTCTCCTACCTGATCGACCTCGGTCTGCCGATCCGGGGGAATTCGGCGTTCGACCTGGACCCGGAGATCAAGCGCGAGCTGGTCTGGATGGGGGAGATCGTCCGCCCGTCGACCCTGCTGGCCCGGCGGAGCGGACCGCACGTCGAGCTGCGCGACGGCGCGGGCTGGGTCGTCGCCGATACACGGCCGCGTACCTACGAGTCCATGATCACCGAGGTGGTCGACCTGGCTCGGGCGCCTGAGCTGTTCTGGGTCCGCGAGCAGGTTCGTTCCTGGCGGTTCTACGACCAGTTCCGCACCGACGCCAATGCCCCGGCCCGGACCAGCCACGTCGGCACCCGCACGCCGGTGCTGAACCACGACGGACGTGACCTCGCCGCGGCCCTCCAGACCATCCTGGAGATCGGCAATGGCCGGGCGCTGCGCCGGACCATCGCCGACGCCTTTCCGGGTGCGGAGCTGACCGTACGCACCGAGGCCGGCCGGTTCGAGCTGCAGTTCAGCGCCCACGGGCTGCTCCGTCCGCTGGGGGCGGCCGAGCTTTCCGACGGCACGCTGCGCTACCTGCTGATGGTGGCTGCGCTGCTCAGTCCCCGTCCTCCCGGCCTCATGGTGCTGAACGAGCCCGAGACGAGCCTGCATCCCGACCTGCTGGCCCCGCTCGCGCGGTTGATCGGCCAGGCCAGCCGGTCGACCCAGATCGTCGTGGTCTCCCACGCGGCACCCCTGATCACCGCCCTGCAGCGCGAGCCGGAGTCGACGACGGTGGAGCTGGTCAAGGACTTCGGTGAGACCCAGGTCGCGGGTCAGGAGGGCCCGTTGGACGGCCCGCCCTGGTCCTGGGGCAGTCGCTGACGGCGGCGAACCCGGCTCTCATCGGGTCTCGCATCGCCGGCGGCGCACCGTCGGCGGCATGAGCTTCCTGCGCGTACGCGACCAGGGCGGCGGGTTTCGACCACGGCCTTCGAGCGGTTCCGCCGGGGACCAGGCTCGACCGGTACCGGGTTGGGCCTCGCCATCGTCGCGGCGGTGGCCGAAGCCCACGGCGGCCGGGCGACCATCGGGCCCGGCAGTCAGGTCACCATCACCCTGGCCTCAGGGGAGCAGTAGCCCCGAGTCGCCGAACTCGTGCCACAGGTAGCGCTCGGCCACGGCGGAGTCGTACGCCCGCTGGGTCAGCTCCGCCCCGGCGACCGACTCGACCAGCAGCAAATGCGACGCGTCTGGGTTGTGCCACCCGGTGATCAGGCCATTGACCACCCGGACCGGGCGGTCGGGGCTGATCACCAGCTCGGTCCAGCCGGAACGGGGCGACACCGTCCCGTCCGCTGCAGCGGCCGACTCGATCGCCCGGGTCGCGGTCGTGCCGACCGCGACGATCCTCCGGCCGTGGACCCGGGCGGCGTTGACCAGCGACGCCGTGGTCTCCGGCACCTCGAACCACTCGGCCTGCGGCCCCTCGTGTGCCTCCTGCGACGACACGCCGGTGTGCAGGGTGATGGGCGCGAAGACCACGCCGCGCGCCACCAGCTGGGCGACCAGCTCGGCGCTGAACGGTCGGGCGGCGCTCGGCATCTCGGCGCTGCCCGGGCAGAGGGCGAAAATCGTCTGGTACGCCGCGATGGGGAACGACTCGCGGAGGTAGCCGTAGCTGATCGGCCGGGCGTACGCGGCCAGGTAGTCGGTCAGCCGGCTGGGCGTGCGCACCTCGCCGCGCCAAAGCCGGTTGCCGTGGCCGGTCGGCGAGGACCCGGGCTCGGGGTACGGCTCGACCAGGTCGACCGAGGCACCGGCAGGCAGAGCGATCCGCTCGCCAGCCCGGCCGTCCAGGACGGGAGTGGCGGCGTACGGCGGGGTGCGCAGCTCGACCACCCGGGTGCCGTCGGCCAGCCGGTTGGCCACGTGGACCACGACCGCGCGGCCCGCACGGGTTGCGTCGAGCTGCCCGGGCAGGGTGGCCGAGGTGTTGACCACGAGCACGTCGCCGGGGGCGAGGTGGTCGCCGATCCGGGCGAACCGGGTGTGCCCGATGCCGGACCGGTCCACGACCAGCAGCCGGACTCCGTCGCGGCGCAGGCCGCGCTGCTCGGGCGGCTCGGTGGCGATGGTGTCCGCGGGCGGGTCGAACCGCGTCGTCGGCTCCCGGGTGATCAGCGTGCTGGTCACGCCGCGCTCACCTGGTTCCCGGCGGGCAGGTCGGCGACGACGTAGCGCCCGCTCGGTCGGCCGGAGCCGACCAGAGCGACTAGGAGCGGGGCAACGGTCTCAGGCTCGGGCCGATCGCTGATGTCCTCACCGGGGAAGGCGGCCTGGTGCATGGCGGTATGCATGTCGCCGGGATCGGCGGCGTACCAGGTGAATGACGGCTCCTCGGCCGCCCAGGTCAGTGTTTGGTGGTCGAGCGCGGCTTTGGTCGACCCATAGCCGCCCCAGGTCTCGTAGTGCGCGGCGCCGGCGTCGGAGGAGAGGTTGACCACCACCGCGCCGGGGCGGAGGTGCGGCAGGGCGGCTCGGACCAGCTGCTGCGGGGCCAGCACGTTGACCCGCCAGAGCCGCTCGTACGCCGCCGGCTCCAGGTCCCGGAGCGCCGGCAGCGGCGAGCCGCCCAGGTCGCTGGCGTTGTTGACCAGCAGATCCAGCGGCCAGCCCTCGGTGGCGGCGGCCACCAGGGCGGCGCGGTGCGCGGGATCGGCGACGTCCCCCGGGAGAGCGCGGACCTCGGTCAGCGCGGCCAGCTCGGCGGCGGTGCGCTCCAGCGGTCCGGGGTGCCGGGCGTCGATGGTCAGTGTCCAGCCGTCGCGGGCGAGTGCGAAGGCGAGGGCGCGACCGAGGCCGGCGGAGGCGCCGGTGATCAGTGCGGATGTCATGCCGCCCAGTGTTCAACTTAAAGTGAGGTTTAGTTCAAGTCGACCGAGTGCGGAATTGCTGCCGCCTTCGGCTGGCGGGCCATCGATCGGGTCGACGGCATACTGCTCCCATGATCCCAACCTCGGGATTCCTCCGCTGGCGCTCTTGGGGCGCCGGCGAACGCCGCGCGCTGCTGCTGCACGACTCGACCTCCTCCTCGGCGACCTGGTGGCGGGTCGGACCGGCGCTGGCCGAGACGGGCTGGCGGGTCAAGGCGCCCGACCTGCCCGCGCACGGCGCGAGTCCGCGCGCCGCTCGTCCGCTGACCCCGGACGTCGCCGCTCGCTGGGTGGCCCACGAGCTGGCCGACCGGCCGATCGACCTGGTGGTCGGGCACTCCTTCGGCGCGGCGGTGGCCCTGAGCCTGCTCACGCACGGGCCGGAGATCCGCTCCGTGGTGCTGGACGAGCCGCCGGGTCCGGGCAGCGTCGACTGGGACGCCCAGGCAGAGTCGGTGCTGACCAGCGTGGCCTCCGCCCGGCGGGATCCGGCCGCGGCCGACCGCCAGATCCGGGAGGATCAGCCGCACTGGTCCGACCGCGACTGCCGGCAGGCGGTGCACGACCTGGCCAGCAGCGGGGCCGATGACATCGCCGCTGGCCTGCGGACCGGTGCCGAGTGGCCCGGGCTGCAGGCCACGTCGCTGACCATCCCGACCCTGGTCATCGCGGCAGCGGAGGCCGACAGCGCCATCGGCGTGGGAACCGAGCTGGGGGGAGCGAGCGTGCTTCGAGGGCCGGACCGGGCGGTCGCGCGGCAGATCGCCGACGCCTTCGTCGAGCTCGAGGGCGGCCACTGCCTGCACCGCGACCAGCCCGACGCCTGGCTGAAGGCGATTCTCGACTTCACCGGCTGACCCCCGTGGCGTTTGCCGCCTCGAGACGGCCAACGGGTGTCCGCGGGTCGTCGGTAGCCCTCGTCTGCCATCTTGACGCGGCAAACGTGGGGAGGGCGGGAGCCGGGACGAAGCGGTGGGGCCGCTTACCGCGCGCGGCGTCCGCGCGACGGGTCGGGGTCGGTATGCGGGCCCGGGTCGGTATGCGGGCCCGGGTCGGTATGCGGGCCCGGGTCGGTGTCGTCCGGCTCGCGGAGGTAGGTGAAGTCGCCGAAGTCGTCCTCGTCGTCGCGGCGCCGTGACCGCCGCGACCGCCGTCCCGCACCCGAGCCGGCCGCCGCGGCCGTGGAACCCGAACGCGCCGCCGCCGGGGGAGCCGAAGGCGCGGGACGCTCCGTCGGCTCCTGCCCGAACGTCCGCCACTTGGTGGCCGGCAGGACGCCGGTCTCGTCCGGGGCATGGCTGACCACCGGATGTGGTCCGGTGGTCTCCTCGAGCGGAAACCCCACGTCATCGGGGCCCGGAACCTCAGCCTCCGGGCCCTCCGGGGCCGCGCCGTCGAGAGGCTCGAGCTCCGGCTCGGGCGCCGGCGCAGCCGCCGCCTTGGGCCGCGGGCGCCGTCCGGGCGGCGCGACCGCGCTGCGACTGGCCCGCACCACGGCGACTCCGACGGCGGTCGTCAGCGGGACGGCGAGCACCAGCCCGATGGACCCGACCAGCGTCCGGACGATCTCCCCAGCGAACTGCTCGGTCTGCACCACCTGCAGCAGCGGCCGGTCGTAGATCGAGATCAGCAACAGCACCGACAGGGCCGCGCCCGCGGTGGCGAAGGCGATGGTGTAGACGGTGGAGGCGATGTGGTCCCGGCCGATCCGCATCGCCTTGGCGAACAGATGGCGCTGCCCCTGGCCCTCGTCGGCCAGCTCCCACACGGCCGAGGCCTGGGTGATGGTGACGTCGTTGAGCACGCCGAGTCCGGCCACGATGAGGCCGCAGAGGACCACCGAGGTGAGCCGAAGGTCCGGGGCCGCCGCGGACAGCACGAAGTCCTCTTCCGAGGCGACGCCGGTCAGATGGGCCCAGCGCGACGCCACCAGCCCGAGCAGCGCGATCATGATCAGCCCGAACAGCGTGCCCACCAGTGCGGTACTGGTCCGGGCGCTGAAGCCGTGGGCCGCGTACAGCACCACGAACATGATGGCCGAGGACCCGATCAGCCCCACCAGGAGCGGGTTCGACCCGGCCACCAGCGCCGGGAACATGAACTTGACCAGAATGAACCCGGCGAACGCCAGCCCGATCAACGAGGCGAACCCGCGCCACCGGGCCACCGCCACCACGGCGACGGCGAAGATCACCGTGAGCGCGATCAACGGCGTACGCCGCTCGAAGTCGGCGAACTGGTACTGGGCCGGCTGGTCGTCGATCGCCGGCACGCGGGTGAGCTTGATGACCTGGCCGACCTCGACCCCGGAGGAGTAGACCGCCTCGGTCAGCGGTACGGAGACGGCCAGTCCCCGGTCGTCGCCCTCGAGCAGCTCCGCCACGGCCTCGGCACAGTTCAGCTCGCTCACGTCAGGCGTGGAACCGGGCAGCCCGTCGCAGGAGATCTCCTTGACCTCGGTGATCCGCGCCGAGGGGTAGGTGACGCCAGGGATGTTGTATCCGCCGGCCTGGTTCGGGTTGACCCGGTCGGAGATGTCGCCCGGCCAGAAGACGATCAGACCGACCACGGTCCAGATGGCCAGCGGGACGAGAACGACGATCAGGATCCGCAGGGCCCGCCGGTGCCGGCGCAGCTCGGCCGGGTCGACCATCGGTGGCGCGCCCACCGGGCCCGTCGATCCGGATCCGATATGTGAGTGAGTCACCTTCTCCGCCTAGTGTTAGTCCTCGTGAGCCAACTTCCGGGGGCGGGGCGCAGTCGCGCCCCGTCGAGTCCCAGAAGGTCCCGCTCGGACGCGGACCGGGGCAGGCTCAGCGGCTCACAATCTAACTCACTGGCGGCCGTGGACCATCCGGACGAGTTGCTGCCGGTGCGCCGGCCGCCGTCCGGCGCGGGCGGCACCCTGGGGACGATCGCCGCCATTCTCGCCTTCGGCCTGCTGGGTCTGGGCCTACGGGCCGTCCCTACGGTGCTTCCCGACGACATGCTCGCCTGGGCCGCCGCCCCCCCGGGCGCCGTTCCGGGCGCCCTCGAGTCGGCCAGCCCCACCCCGCGTACGCCGACCCCGACCTTCTCGGCGACCGCCAGTCCCCGGCCGACACCGACCGCGACCCCCAGGCGCACGCCGAAGCCGCGACGCGTGGTGGTGCCGGCGACCGGGCCCGGTACCTACCGGCCGGCCCAGGTGGACGCCCGGGCCGCATCCAGCGCCGGGCGGCTGATCCGCTTCGACGTCAAGGTCGAGGACAACCTGAACGTCGACCCGAACCAGGCGGCCAGGATCATCGCCGGCGTGCTGAACGACAAGCGCAGCTGGCGCGGCCGCGGGCAGGTGCGGTTCGAGCTGGTCAGCGGGGAGGACAGCGACCGGTCCGAGCTGCACGCCTACATCGTGACGCCCGGCACCACCGACCGGCTGTGTGCGCCGCTGGCGACCCAGGGCGAGGTGTCCTGCCAGAACGGCAACCGGGTGGTGCTCAACGCCAAGCGCTGGCAGCTCGGCGCAAAGTCCTACGGTCGGGACCTGGACAACTACCGGCGCTATCTGGTCAACCACGAGTTCGGCCACTACATCGGCTACGGGCACGTGGACTGCCCCGGTCGGGGCAAGCTGGCGCCGATCATGCTGCAGCAGACCAAGGGCCTGGACGGGTGTAGGAAGAACCCGTGGGTGGAGTCCGACTGACGCTCGTGCGGGGGTTCGAGGGTGGTCGTTCCCCCTCGGTAGCACTGAGGTTTCTTCCTCGGCAGGAGGCGGAGCTCATGCTCGACGCCCGGCCGACGGCCGCGATGCGGGCCTTTTGGCACCCGCAGTATCCGCTGGCCGACACACTGGAGGGCCTGACCTGGCTGTTCGCCGCCTGGCAGGAGATGGGTGGCCTCGACGGAGACTCGCCCTGGTGGACCTACCAGCTGATGGTCGACGGGCAGGCGGTCGGCGACATCGGGTTCCACGGCCCGCCGGATGAGCAGCGACAGCTGACCATCGGTTACCAGGTCGTGCCCGCGCTCCAGGGTCGGGGGGTCGCCACGGCCGGCTGCGCGCAGCTCGTCGCGCTGGCCTGGTCCGCCGGCGCCCGCCGCCTGCTGGCCGTCGCCGCCGCGGACAACTACGCCTCGCAGCGGGTGCTGCGGCGCAACGGCTTCGTCAGCGAGGACGGCCAGTCGTTTCACCTCGACCGACCATGACTGAGCTCACCCGCCATCTTCGCCTGGACCGGCCGGTGCTGATCCGGCCGATCTTCGGCCTGCTCCGCCGCGGGGCCGGGGACCCGACCCACCGGCGGGTGGGCGAGGCTTACCTGCGGGCGACGCGTACGCCGGCCGGCCCGGCCTTGGTCAAAATCCTTCCGCAGGGGTCCGACGTGGCCGCCCGGGCCTGGGGTCCGGGCGCTGAGTGGGCGCTGGACCAGCTGCCCCGGCTGGTGGGGGAGGCCGACGACCCCGACGGGTTCGTCCCGCGCCCGGAGCACGGCCCGTTGGTGCTGGCCCACCGCCGCTACGGGCACTACCGGGTCGGGCGGACCGAGGCGGTGTTCGAGGCCCTGGCCGCGGCCTGCATCGAGCAGGTGGTGACGGGCAAGGAGGCGTTCCGGGCCTGGCGGCTGCTGGTGCGCGAGTTCGGCGAGCCCGCGCCGGGACCGGCCACCGACCCGGATTCGGCCGCCTACGGGATGTATGTGCCGCCGACGCCCGAGGCCTGGGCCAGGGTGCCGAGCTGGCGGTTCCTGGCCGCCGGGGTGGAGCAGCGGCGCAGCCGCACCCTGGTCCGGACGGCGGTGCGGGCGCGCGCACTGGAGCGGACGCTGGCCGGGACGCATGCGGCGGCGGACCGGGCGCTGCAGAGCTTCCCGGGTGTCGGGCCCTGGACCTCGGCCGAGGTGCGGCAGCGGGCACACGGCGATGCGGACGCGTGGAGCGTCGGCGACTTCCACGTGGGCCGGGACATCACCTACGCGCTGACCGGCGAGTCGCTGGACGACGACGCCTGCACCGAGATCCTGGAGCCGTACCGTGGGCACCGGTTCCGGGTCCAGGCCCTGCTGGCCATGACCGGCCCGCGTACGCCCCGACGGGCCCCGCGGATGAGCCTGCCGACGCACACCCCGTACGCAACCGGCGGCAAGTCCTAGTGGCGTGCCGACACGCCACTAACTTCGAGTCGAGCCACCGCTGATCATCCGGTCCATCACCCGGTCAGGCAGCAGAGCGGCCAACCGGGCGGTGATCCGGGCATCGCGGCCGACCAGGTAGCGGGTCCGGGGACGGCGGGCCGTGACGGCGTCGGTGATCACCCGGGCGACCTGCTCCGGCGGCACTCCGTCGCGCGCCGCCTGCTGGGCCCGACGGCCGGCGGCCGCGGTGATCTGCCGGTAGCGCTCGCGCTGCTCAGCGGTCATCTTGTCCGTGAGGCCCTTGGCGGTGGCCAGGCCCTTCTCCCAGATTGGCGTGGCGATGGCGCCCGGCTCGACCAGCACGACCTCGACCCCGAGGTGCCGGACCTCACGGCGCAGCGCGTCACTGACCGCCTCGAGGGCGAACTTGGAGCCCGAGTAGGCGCCGTAGGTCGGTCCGGCAACCAGTCCGCCGATCGAGCTCACGTTGACGATGCGGCCGCGGCTGGCGATCAGCGCGGGCAGCAGGGCCTGGATCACCGCGACGTGGCCGAACAGGTTGACCTCGAACTGCCGCCGCCACTCGTCCAGCGGGATCACCTCCACCGGCGCGGCGACCGCGATGCCGGCGTTGTTGACCAGGGCCTGCAGCGGTCGGCCCTCTGGGTCGTCGGCCACCCGCTGGGCCAGGCGCGCGATCTGGTCGGGGTCGGCGATGTCGATGCGGACCGGCTCGACCCCTTCGGCGGCGACCGTCTCGGCCGCCGCATCGGTCCGGACGCCGGCGAGAACATAAAAGCCGGCCTGGGCGAGGTGTCGCGCGGTTGCTCGTCCGATTCCCGTGGAGGCGCCGGTGACCACGACGAGACCGGGAGCTGCCGTCATCCGGTCATCCTCGCATCACCCGCTGTCATGAAGCGGCGGAATCAGTGGGCTGGAGGCGGGCCGACCACTTCTCCTCGACCCGGCCGAACCTCCAGAAGCCGAGGGACACCAGCAAGGCGAGGACGAAGAAGGCGACGATGCCATAACCGACGTAGGTCAGCTCGACAGCCGCGATCGCCGCCAGCGGCCCAGACTCGATCCCCGCCTTACCGACCAGGATCGAGATCAGCTCGATGCCGCCGATGCCCAGGGCGACCGCCACCGACAGTGAGGTCACCGTGATGTTGTAGTAGACCTTGCGCACCGGCTTGGCGAAGGCCCAGCCGTACGCGACGTTCATGAACACCCCGTCCAGGGTGTCCAGCAGGCTCATCCCGGCGGCGAACAGGATCGGCAGCGTCAGGATGGCGTACCACGGCAGGCTGAACGCCGCCGCGCCGCCGGCGAGCACCAGCAGCCCGATCTCGGTCGCGGTGTCGAAGCCGAGACCGAAGAGCACCCCCACCGGGTACATGTGCCACGGCCGGCGCACCGCCTTGGTCACCCCGGACAGGATCCGGTTCAGGAACCCGCGGTTGTTGAGCTGCCGCTCCAGCGCCGCCTCGTCGTACTCCCCGCGCCGCATCCGCCGGAAAACCGCGATGATGCCGATCAGCACCACCAGGTTGAGGATGCCGATGACCATCAGGAAGATGCCTGACACAGCCACCCCGAACACGCCGGTGACCCGCTGCAGGATCGAGCCCTCGTCGGCGACCTGCCCGGCCAGGGCGCGTACGCCGAGGGCGATCAGGGCGACCAGCACGAAGACGATCGTGGAGTGGCCGAGGGAGAACCAGAAGCCGACCGACATCGGTCGGTGCCGCTCGGCCATCAGCTTGCGGGTGGTGTTGTCGATCGCGGCGATGTGGTCGGCGTCGAAGGCGTGC
>OCZS010000735.1_pt1 | contig 11088 bp, 10 predicted proteins | sample 1539071 | NCBI WGS metagenome assembly OCZS01 (sample SAMEA3113584, study PRJEB22503) | soil metagenome | reverse complement strand
CCTTCTCCACGACCTCCGAGACTTCGTCACCCCTGACGCTCTTCCCGTCTACGGCTAGGAGCACATCGTCGGAACTTATACCGGCCTCCTCGGCCGGAGAACCATCTATGGGGACGGCGACCACGACCTCACCATTCTCCTCCTCGAGTTGGACCCCGATCCCCACGTACGTTCCTGAGAGGCTCTGGTCGTTCTGTTTGCGCTCCTCAGGCGTCAAGAAGCGCGTGTGCCCGTCGTCCCCAAGCGTCTCGAGCATCCCTTCGATGGCCCCATAAGTCTCCTTCTTGGAGTCTATATCCTTCTGGTATACGTAATTGTTCCTGACGGTATCGAGTGCCTCGGCGTAGAGTGCCAGGCTCTCCCGGTCCCTTTCGTCGAGCGTGGCAGTGCTCTGCGAGCGTCCGACCATGTAGGCCCCGAGCGCCGTCGCGAGCAGCACCACGACCAAAGCAAGCACCCGCACAACCGCATTCCGCCGGTCACGTCTGGTCTTGGTGTCTTTCCACACGCAGCAATTGTATCTCAGCACGCTGCGCCCTACGGCCGGAGCGTGCTGACGCGCCGAGATGCTATTCAGTGCGGTACGGCGTGCTTGTTTCGGGCTCCTCTATGCGTTGGCCCTCGAGCACGGGGAAGAAGCAGGCAGCCTTGTGGTCCACTATCTCCTGCGAGTCGAGACCAGGCTCGTGCTCGGTGCAGTAGTCCTGCGCCCGCGGACAGCGGTTGTGGAAGTTGCACCCGCTGGGAGGGTTCGCGGGAGATGGCACGTCTCCGGTGATGACCACGCGCTCGCGCTCGCGCTCCTTCTGGGGGTCGGGGATCGGGATGGCCGAGAGCAGCGAGGCGGTGTAGGGGTGGCGCGGCTTGCCGTATAGCGTCGGCCTGTCGGCGATCTCCACGATCTTGCCGAGGTACATCACGGCGACCCTGTCCGAGATGTGCTTGACCACGGAGAGGTCGTGTGCGATGAAGACATAGGTGAGGTCGAACTCCTGCTGGATGTCCTCCAGCAGGTTGATGACCTGCGCCTGGATCGAGACGTCAAGCGCCGAGACTGGCTCGTCACAGATGATCAGGCGCGGGTTTAGCGCGATGGCCCTGGCCACCCCGATCCTCTGCCGCTGGCCGCCCGAGAACTCGTGCGGGTAGCGGTTGTAGTGCTCGGGGTTGAGGCCGACCAGCTCGAGAAGCTCCTGCACCCGCCGCTTGCGCTCGCCGCTGGAGCTACCGCCTACATCGTGGGTCTTCAACGGCTCGGAGACGATGTTACCCACCGTCATGCGGGGGTTCAGGCTCGCGTAGGGGTCCTGGAAGACGATCTGTATGTTCCTACGCACGCTGAGCATCCGCTTGCGGTCGTAACCTAGTATGTTCTCGCCGTCGAAGATCACCTCGCCCTCCGTCGGTTCCAGAAGGCGCAGGACGAGGCGGGCGAGCGTGCTCTTGCCGCACCCCGACTCCCCCACAAGCCCGAGCGTCTCCCCGCGGCGTACAGAGAGGTCGACGCCGTCCACAGCCTTGACGTGCCCGACCGTGCGCTGCAATACGCCAGCCCTTATGGGGAAGTGCATCTTCAGGTTTCTGGTCTCAAGCAGATACTCGCCCGAGTGACCGTTGGTCTCTGGGCTGCCGGTCGGGTTCTCGCTCACGCTTGGACCCCCAGCTCCTCGTCCACGCGACGCTTGTTCTTCTCGATCTCCTCAACCGAGAGGATGCAGGCGGCGGTATGGCCTGGCTTCTTCTCCTCGAGGCTAGGGTCTGTATCGTGGCACTCGTCCTTGACAAAAGGACAGCGGGGGCTGAAGTTGCATCCCTTTGGAAGGAAGATCAGACTTGGCGGCGTACCCTCTATCGGCAGGAGCCTCACCTCTCCTGCGGTATCGAGGCGTGGCAGTGAGCGCAAGAGCGACCACGAGTAAGGCATCAGGGGGTCGTAGAAGATCTCGTCTGTGGTGGCCTGCTCGACGGCGCGTCCCGCGTACATCACCATCACCTTGTCCGCGAGCTGGGAGACCACGCCGAGGTCGTGCGTGATCATTATTATGGCTGTGCCGTACTTCTCCTGCAACTCGACCATGAGCTCCAGGATCTGGGCCTGGATCGTCACGTCGAGGGCCGTAGTAGGCTCATCCGCTATAAGGACTTTGGGGTTGCACGAGAGGCCCATGGCGATCATGGCCCGCTGGCGCATGCCGCCCGAGAACTGGTGCGGGTACTCCTTGGCCCTCCTCTCGGGGTTGGCGATGCCGACGTCGCGAAGCACCTGCACTGTCTTCTCCTGCGCCTCGCTCTTGGAGAGGTTCTCGTGGATGCGGATGGCTTCGCGGATCTGGTTACCCACCGTGAAGACGGGGTTCAGGCTCGTCATAGGGTCCTGGAAGATCATGGCTATGTCGTTGCCCCTGATCTCCTGCATACGTTTGTCTGAGGTCTGGAGTAAGTCCTGATCTTCGAAGAGGATCTCACCCTCAGGATACTCTGCCGGGGGCTTGGGGTTGAGCTGCATGATGGAGAGGGCCGTCACGCTCTTGCCGCTCCCCGACTCCCCCACGATTCCCAAAGTCTCCCCAGCCTCCAGCGAGAACGAGACGCCGTCAACGGCCTTGACGACGCCATCCTGGGTCCTGAAATACGTCTTGAGGTTGTTCACTTCGAGCATCGCCACGGGCAACTCCTCACTCTCCAAGTGGCCTCTCGCCGCCCGAGGGGAAGGGTACAGTAGTGGCCGCGTTCGGGCTAGAGGCGTAGCCGGCGCTTCAGCTGATGCAGTGGCACGCGGCGACCCAGTGCTCCGGACTGACCTCGCGCCATACGGGCTCATCATGGCCGCACGCTTCGGTGGCGTAGGGGCAGCGAGTCCTGAAGCGGCAACCCGAAGGGGGGTTCACGGGAGAAGGCACGTCGCCTTCGAGAACGATGCGCTCGCGCTCGAGCTCGACGTCCGGGTCGGGGACGGGGACTGCAGAGAGCAGGGCCTGGGTGTACGGATGCAAGGGGTTGCTGTAGAGCTCCTCGCTAGGCGCCATCTCTACCATCACGCCGAGATACATAACCCCCACGCGGTCGGAGATGTACTTGACTACCGAGAGGTCGTGGGAGATGAACAGGTAGGTCAGGTCCCGTTCCCTCTGGAGCTTCTTCATCAGGTTGATGACCTGCGCCTGGATCGAGACGTCAAGCGCGGAGACGGGCTCGTCGGCCACGATAAAATCGGGGTCGACAGCGAGGGCCCTTGCCACCCCGATCCTCTGCCGCTGGCCGCCCGAGAACTCGTGCGGGTAGCGGTGGGCATGTTCCCTGCTCAGGCCCACCGTCTCCAGAAGCTCGTTCACCCGGTCCAGGCGTTCTTTCTGGCCTTGGGCCAGGCCGTGTATGTCTATGCCCTCGGCGATGATGTCGCTCACGACCATGCGCGGGTTCAGTGAGGCCTGGGGGTCCTGGAAGACCATCTGCATCTTGCGGTTGAGGTCCTTGCCCTCGCTGCCCTTCGCCTCGTGGATATTCTTGCCCCCGAAGAGCACCTCGCCGCCAGTAGGCTGGTAGAGCCTGACCAGCACCCGTCCCGCGGTCGACTTGCCACAACCGGACTCGCCGACCAGGCCGAACGTCTCACCCTTGTTGATCTCCAGCGTGATCCCGTCGACCGCCTTAAGGTCCACCCGGCCGACCCTGAAGTACTTCTTGAGGTCTTTGATCTCGAGCAGCGGCCGGCCGTCCTCCTCGCCGTTCGCGCTCCCGTTCCGGATCTGTTCCGTCATTTCGCACCCGTGATCCGGGCGGGAGGCTCGACGTTGGGGGCCATCTGGTGGTGCAGCCAGCATGCCGCCCTGTGCTCGTCGGAGAACGTGGTGTACCCTGGCATCTCCTCACCGCAGATCCGCATGGCGTAAGGACAGCGGGCTGTAAAGGGACAACCCTTGGGGGGATTGGTGGCGTCGGGCGGGGTGCCTGGTATGGGGATCAGGTCCTGGCTCCGGTCCGCGGTGGGGAGGGGGATGGAGGCCAGAAGGCCCCAAGTGTAAGGCATCTTGGGGTTGTAGAAGATCTCGCGCACCGTCCCCGTCTCGATGATCTTGCCTCCGTACATAACCGCAATCCTGTGCGCCGTGCTCGCAACAACGCCGAGGTCGTGGGTTATGAGGACTATGGACATGCCGAGCCTCTCCTGAAGCTCCCGCAAGAGCTCCAGGATCTGGGCCTGGATCGTCACGTCGAGGGCCGTGGTCGGCTCGTCCGCTATAAGGACTTGCGGGTCGCACGCCAGGGCTATGGCTATGACCACCCTCTGGCGCATACCGCCAGAGAACTGGTGCGGGTACTGCTTGAGGCGCTCCTCGGCGTTCGGGATGCCGACCAGCTCGAGCAGCTCGACGGCGCGTTCTGCGGCCTTCCTTCCCGACATGCCGAGGTGCAGTTTCAGGCTCTCCATGATCTGGCGTCCCACGCGCATCGTCGGGTCGAGCGAGGTCATCGGGTCCTGGAAGACCATCGCTATCTTCGGCCCCCTGATGTCGAGCATGCGCTTCTCGGAGAGCTTGAGGAGGTCCTCGCCCTCGAAGACGATCTCGCCTCCCCTTACTATGGTATTCGACTCCGGGTTCAGGCGCATGATGCTCCTCGCCGCCACCGACTTGCCCGAACCCGACTCCCCGACTATGGCGAGCGTCTCGCTCTGCCGAAGATCGAAGGACGCTCCGCGTACCGCTTGCACCTCGCCGGCGTAGGTGGAGAAGGAGATCCGGAGGTCGCTGACTCGCAAGACGACGTCGCCGTTGACGGCTCCGCTCGCCATCTACTTCCGCATCCTCGGGTCGAGCGCGTCGCGGAGCCCGTCACCCAGGAGCCTGAAGCTGATGGTAATCAGGGCAAGCACGATCGCCGGAAATATCAGCAGGTACGGGTAGAACCTCATCTGGTCCGCCCCGTCGCTGATCAGGGCCCCGAGCGAGGCGTTCGGCGGCTGTATGCCCAACCCGATGAAGCTCAGAAACGCCTCGAAGAAGACGGCCGAAGGCACCGTGAACATCAGCGTGATGATCACGATGTAGAAGACGTTGGGGATGAGGTGCTTCGCTATGAGGCGGAACGTGCCCGCCCCCAGGGACCGCGAGGCGAGGAAGAACTCCTGCTCCTTGAGCCTCAAAACCTGGCCCCGGATCAGGCGCGCCGAGCTGGTCCAGTAGGTCAACCCAATGGCGATGGTCAGCGAGAGGATCCCAGGATCAAAGATGAGCATGATAAGGATAGCGACTATAAGAATGGGGATTCCGGCCAGGATCTCGACGATGCGTTGCATTACGTTGTCCACCCTGCCGCCGTAGTACCCCGAGATGGAACCGTAGATCAGGCCGACGAACAGGTCCATGGCGGTAACCAGGGCGGCGATGTACAGCGAGACCCTGGTGCCCACCCAGACCCTGTCGAACATGCTGCGCCCGAACTCGTCCGTTCCGAACCAGAACCCGGAGAGCGAGGGCGTCTTGTACTGCTGCGCGAGGTTCTGCCCGATAGAGGTGTAGGGTGTGAGCCAGGGGCCGACGACGGCCAAGACGAGGATGAGTATGATGACGCAGCCGGCGGCAACCGCGATGCGGTTCTGTTTCAGCCTCCGCCAGGCGTCACCCCAGAAGCCAACCGGGGGGCCCGAGAGCTCCTCGGCCTCCCGGGTGCTCGTCTCCACAGGCTCGAAGAGATCCCGCGTTAGCGTGATCTGTCTGTCACCGGTCTCCATATCTCCCCCTACTCCCTGTGCCCGGCCACGCGGATACGGGGATCTATTATCCCGTAGAGAATGTCTTGTATCAGGTACGAGGCCACGAAGAAGACCGAGAAGAGCATGGTGGTACCTATGATCATGGAGTAGTCGTTGACCTGGATCGAGCGCACGAACTGCTCGCCGATGCCGGGAATGGCGAAGACCGTCTCGACGATCAGGGCCCCCGTGAGCAGGGCGGCGGTGAGAGGGAGCATGATGGTTATGAGCGGGATCATGGAGTTCCTGAGCACGTGCCTGGTGACGACCGCGATCTTGCTCAGGCCCTTGGCCCTGGCCAGCGTCACGTAGTCCTGGCTAAGGACCTCCAGCATCTCGGTTCTGGTGAAGGTCGCCACGACGGCGGCGATGGAGATGGAGAGCACGATCGAGGGCAATACGGAGTGCCACCAGCTCTCGAAGAAGGCCGGGGGGAAGATCCCCAGCTGGAACGCGAGCCAGTACTGCGCCAGCGGCGCGAGCACGAAGTCAGGGATGGAGACGCCCAGCACCGCCAGAAACGCCGCCCCGCTGTCCCAGATGCTATTATGCTTGAGGGCGCCGATGACGCCGAGCAACAGCCCCCCTATCACCCCCAGCACCACCGCCTGAGCGCCCAGGAAAGCGGAGACCGGCAGCCGCTCCAGGATGATCTCCAGGACGGGCTTCCCGCTGTACTGGTAGGAGTTCCCGAGGTCTCCCTGCACCAGATTACCCATGTACCTGGCGTACTGCACTAGTAGGGGGTCGTCCAGACCGTACTTGGCCTCGATCTGCGCCCGTGCCTCGGGCGTGAGCTTCTGGTCGTTGAACGGCGAGCCGGGCAGGAGTTGCATAAGGAACCAGGTCGCCGTGGCGATGACCAACAGGATGACGAAGGCGTTGACCAAACGCTTGAGCGTGTATCTAAACATTACTTATCTCCCCGCCGAGATGCCAGAAGAGCGCGGGAGAGACCGGCTCCCGAAGCGGACGCCGATCACTCCTAGCACAGACCTTCACCCTGAGCTTCCTGCTCTCCTACTTCCCTTCTATGCTCGCATACTTGAAGTCGGGGCTGCCGCCGAAATCGTGCGGCACGAAGCCCTTGAAGTACGGCTTCTTGAGGCCGGCGGCCGTGGAATAGTACTCGGGGATGAGCACAGCCTCATCAAACAGGATCGGCTCGGCCTCCAGCATCAACTGCATTCGCTTCTGCTGGTCGCCCTCTTGCTTCGCGCCATTGATAAGCTCGTCGTACCGCTCGTTCGACCACGAGGTGTTGTTTAGCGGCGAGTCGGAGAGGAAGAGGTCCAGGAAGGTCATCGGGTCGTTGTAGTCCGCCCCCCAACCGGAGACGAAGGAGACCTGGTAGTCTTTCTTCTGCACCCTGGTCAGCCCGGCCTCGAAGGTCGTGATCTCTATCTCGAGGTCGGCCCCCAGGTTCTCCTTGTACTGGCCTTGTATAAAGGTAGCGATGTCGCGGGCGATGCCGCTGTCGTCGAAGAGCATCTTCAAGCGTGGCGTTTCGCCGAGCTCTTCGACGCCCTGCTCCCAGAGCTGCCGGGCCCCGCTCGTGTCCGTCGGCACGAGGTCGCCCAAGGCCTGCCGGAAGGTCTGGTCTCCGGGACCAGGCGTGATGGCAGGCGGGACCAGAGCGTAGGCCGGCTCGGAGCCATCGGCCAGTATCTGCTCCGTGAGGATCTTCCTGTCAAAGCCGGTCATGAGCGCCCTGCGGATGTTGAGGTTCGTCAGCGCCGGCACGTCGTGGTTCAACTCGCCGAAGAAGGTCGCGGCTTCCACCCGCCGGTAGAAGTCGGGGCTGTCCGCGTACTTTGCGACCTTGTCTCCAAACAGGCCGGTTATGTCCAGCTCCCCGGCCTCATATAGGTTGAGAGCGGTGTCAGTGTCCTTTACGATCCGCCCATTGATCCGCTGGATGGCGACGTTGGCCTTGTCCCAGTAGCGGTCGTTCTTCTCCAGGACGGTCGTTCCCCCGGCGCCGACGCCGCCCTGGGTCATGACGTAGGGACCGTTGTAGATCAGGGTGTCCGCGTCTTGGGCGTAGTCGTCGCCTTGTTGCTCGACGTACTCCTGCTGCTGGGGGAAGTAGAGTGGGAAGGATGTGAGCTGCAGGAAGAATGGCGCCTTGTTCACGAGTGTGACGCGCAGCGTCCTATCGTCCGGCGTCTCTATAGCGACGTCCCCGGCGCTGCCATCGCCCGCATTGTACTCCGCGGCACCCTGCACGAACGTATAGATAATGTAAGAATACTCGCTCGCCGTGTCGGGGTTGAGCACCTTGAGCCAGGCGTACTTGTAGTCTTGGGAAGTCACAGGATCGCCGTTGGACCACTCTATGCCGTCGCGCAGCGTAAAGGTGTAGGTGAGCCCGTCGTCGCTGACCTCCGCGCCCTCGGCGGCGGCCTGTACGGGATTCTGGTCTGGGTCGAGCCTGTAGAGGCCCTCCATCGTGTTGACCAGAATCTCGAACGAGACCTCATCCGTGGCAAGCGCGGAGTCCAGGTAACGGATCTCGGCCGCGAGGTTGACATTGAGGACGTTGCCGCCCCCCCCGCCACCACCAGTTCCGCCGCTCTGCTCGAAGACACCGCAGCCCGCCGACCCTAGCAGGGCGGCGCCGGCTAGGCCCGTTCCGCTGATCTTCAAGAAGTCCCGGCGGCTGAACTGTGTGCCGACGAGTACCTTGCCCGGCCTGACCCTCCTCGTGGCCATCTGATCCTCCTTTACCTCTCCAGCGCCCGATGCACCGGAGGCTAAACCTGACTACTACCAGTATGTTATACGGACATACGCCGAATCCAGACGCCCCACCGGCGCCTACGGGTCAAACGACCCCCAGGTGCCCGTCCCCGTTAGGATACTCCTGTACGAGGCCCGGTGCTTACACAAACGGCTTACAACTTTCTATACTAGTCTACTTTAACCTAACTGTAGCCAGGATAAGTAAGGAATGTCAAGCCACGCCCCGGCGCTCGCAGGAAACCTTAACGGAAATTCTTAGAATGCTGATGGAAGAAGAATTGTAGGGAGAGAAGCATGAAGCCACCGATACTCATGGACTTCCCGGAGAGCTTCGAGACGGAGCGGCTTTTGATCCGGAGCCCTCTTCCCGGTGACGGCCCTGAGTTGCATGCGGCGGTCAGGGAGTCCATCGAGGAGCTCACCCCATGGATGACGTGGCCGAAGGAGCACAGGACCGTCGATGATTCGGAGGCCAGCGCGCGTCGGGCACGGGTCGCTTTCCTACAGCGTTCGGAACTCAGGATGCACCTCTACCTCAAAGGGACGGATACGCTGGTGGGGAGCAGCGGGTTGCAAGGGATAGACTGGGAGGTGCCGAAGTTCGAGATCGGCTACTGGTGCCGCACCAGGTTCACGGGTCAAGGCTACATCACAGAAGCGGTGCGAGGCATCACGGCCTTCGCTTTCGACACCCTCGGGGCCAAACGCGTCGAGATCAGGTGCGACTCCCGCAATAATCCCAGCGTGAGAGTCGCCCAGCGCGCCGGCTTTCTGCTCGAAGGCGAGCTCCGCAACAACGAGGTCGGCACCGACGGAGGACCTAGAGACACCTTGATCTACGCCATGACCTCTGCTGATGCCTGTAGCCGCGGTTTGAAGGAGCAGCGAGGGCGGTTCGCGAACCGCCCTACAAATAAATCGCCCTAACCACCGGAACGGTCGCGGACGTAGGCCTCGTAGGAAGGGTGGGAGGCGCGGGGACGACGCGAGAAGAGGGCGAGGATGATGGCACCGGTACCGAGTAGAGTGAGGGCGTAGAGGAGCAGGTTGCCGAGCACGGGAATAAGGGTGGTCGCGGCGAGGATCATGGCCCCCACCACGGCTGCCAGGGCATTGCCCACCCTGTAGCGTCCAGTGAACATAAGGATCCTGGTCCCGATGAAGAAAGCTGCGACCAGCGCTCCGAAGAACAGGAGCGCCAGGTAGGCCGGAACGAGGAGCAGCAGGAGCGGTATCCCTATTATGGTAACCGCGAGCACGACGCAGAGAACGAAGAACACCGGCAAAGAGATCAGGCCGTAGACGAAGGATCTGCCCGGAGACTCCTCAGCCTTGCTGGACGCCGAGGCCAGAGGACGGGGCGCCACCACGGCGGCGAGCACGGCACAGGCCGCGAACGCGAGCGCCGCGAAGAGCCAGCCAAAGAAGCCGATTATGCCAGGCCCGTGGGACTCGTCGAAGTCGATCGCCATGCCCCTCGCCATCATGTCGCCCTTCACGGCACTCCTGTTGCCTGTGATCTCACATCCCTCGCACTCGAGATTACCCGAGATCTCGCCTTTCGGGCCAAGCTCAACGTCTCCCCATCCTACGTGTACGTCCCCTTTTACGTGATCGTTCACGTAAACGTCCCCGAACTCGGCGCGAACGTCGCCTTCGACGGGGCCTTCGATCTTCACGTCCCCGAAACCCGCGTCGATGTCGCCGTTCACCTTGCCGGTTACGAGGATGTCTCCTAATCCGGAATGCACGTCATCCTCTACCAGTCCGTGTACTTCGAGGTCACCGGCCCCGGTCGAAACGTCGTGCTCGACGGCTCGATGGCCCACCACGACATCGCCAACGAGCCGCTGCTCGGCCGCGTGCGCAGGGAGCGGCAGGAGTACGAAGAGACCGAGGATCACGGCGGAGAAGGTGAGCAGGGGCAGGGCGTCGACCCGAACAGAGGGTAAGGAGGGGATCATACCTCTCTGGCGCGCCGGCGGGAGACCGCCAGGTATACCGCGGCTATAACGAGGTCAACGAAAGCCCCGATAGCGAGGGCGATCAGGAGCGCCTTACCGACGGCGGCGAAGATGACCTGAATCACGTCGGCGAGGCCGGCCACGAATCCCCAGAAGACGTTCATCGCGTCGACGACGAGTACCGCGAGGTTAGTACCGAAAAAGATCATGGCGACCGAGGCCGTAAGCAGAAGGACGACGGCGAGCACGGCCCAGAGGAACCTTGCCTTTGTAGACCGGGTCGGCAGCGCCATCGCTACGCTCCGGCATACCGAGTTGGTCTCCTCGAACTCCAGGGAGCCGAGGGAAGCGTTGAGCCGCAACTCCCTCTCGTACAGAGTCCGGCAGCTACTGCAATCTCTCAAGTGCGCCCTGATCTCCCGCTCCCGCTCCGACCCCAGCGAGCCGTCGGCCAACTCGAAGACGGACTCGGGGTCGCAGTGAAGCGGACCGTTCACTCCTGCTCACCCGCCTCTTCCAGTCTTCCGGCGAGCATGTTGCGGGCGCGGAAAAGCCTGCTCTTCACCGCGGGGACCGTGATGGAGAGCACCTCGGCTATCTCCGCGTAGCTCAGGTCCTCGGTGTAGC
>OCZS010000733.1_pt1 | contig 11096 bp, 15 predicted proteins | sample 1539071 | NCBI WGS metagenome assembly OCZS01 (sample SAMEA3113584, study PRJEB22503) | soil metagenome | reverse complement strand
GGCGACCACCGAGATCTACACTCTTTCCCTACACGACGCTCTTCCGATCTTAGAGATGGTGTATTGCAATCTGCACAATATGAAGTATATGCTGATTGGATCATTCCTGATGAAATAATAGTAAAATTCGATAAAGTAAAGTATCCAGATTTTTTTGCTTGGATAATTCCTAGTGGAAATGGTAAAGGCAAGATTGGCGTAGCTGGAAGAAAAATAAATACATTACAAACATTAGAATCATTTATTGAAAGCTTCAGTTCTAAATATTCTATCATAAGAAAAATATATGCACCAATTTGGATTGGAGGGCCTTTAAAAAATTTTGTATTTAATAATATGATATTAGTGGGAGATGCAGCAGGGCAAACAAAGCCTACTACTGCGGGTGGTATTTTCTCCTGTGGAATGGGAGGAATTTTAGCAGGTTCTCATATTGCACTTTATAAAAAAAATGCTGTTAATTCTTTATTAAATAAGTACGAAATAGAGTGGTATTCAATTTTTGGTAAAGAATTTCAAAGAATGCTCTTTTTTAGAAAGATAATGGAAAGATTAGATAATAAATCGATTGATGCAATTTTTTCTCTTATTTCTGATTCTGATATTGCAGAAATATCAAAATCTGCAACCTTTGATTTCCATAGTTTTGCTCTATCAAAGATTTTGGGATCTAAAAAAGCAATTAAGTTAATTAGTACATTATTAGGAAATGAATTTCGACATATTCTAAATTAAGCAAAATATAAATTCGGTTATTTTTCCAATAGATTTAAAATGTCAACATTGCAATTACCGATCTGTTCGTCATGTAATAGATCGATCATGCCGAATGATGAATGTGTCAAATTTTATTGTCCTAGCTGTGGGTATGTTCTGCTCTGGAGATGCCAAAGCTGTAGAGAATTCTCAAGATTTTATAAGTGTGTAAATTGTAGTTTTGAGGGCCCTTGAAATGTCAAGACTAGTTGCTAGAGTTAAAATTCTTCCATCAGAAGCAGAGACAGATTTAGACGACATAATTAATAAGTTAAAATTAGCCTTACCTACCGGAATGGGCTTAGAAAGATATGGGAAAGAGCCTATTGCTTTTGGGATTTACTCTTTAATTTGTGACTTCACTTTAAATGATGAAGAAGGCCAAATGGATTCACTTGAAGATTATATCCAAAAAACTGAAGGGGTAAGCGAAATTCAAGTAATGAGTGTAAGTAGGAAATCAGTGAATATAAAATAATATATGTTTTTATTATTGTAGATATTTTAATATAATTGCTAAATCCTTTTTAATTAGTTAATGAAATATCCTATAAAGAATATCGTTTACGAAAAAGTAAAACAATCGAATACGTTAACTGATTCTGAACTGTCTTCATTATTATCAAAAGAAGGGATAGAAATGAATCTTTCAGAATTAAATAAAATATTACTGGATCTAGAAATTTATGGACTTTTAAAGGTATCATGGATTGCCAAAGATAAGAGAAGAATTGAATTAGTAAAATAAGTTTGCGTATGTGTTTTTTCACTGTAAGTAAATATCAAATTTTATAGTAAAATAATGCATCGAGTGCAACTGCAATAAATATTACTACAAGATAAGGAGCAGTTACTTTGTAAGCTTTCCATGCAAAGTCAGGTGTTGGAGTTTTAGTTAGTTTATAATGATAAATGAGCATTAAAGTTCCTGATATTGCTGCTATTGCAGTATATAAAAGACCTAATCCTAAGAAATATAAGGAAATGGAAAATGGAAGCAATAATGCTGTATTAATAAATATATAAATTGATGCCTTTTCATTACCTATTAGAACTGGTAACATCGGAACTTTGACATTTGCATACTCTTCTCTTATTTTCATTGCAAGACACCAAAAGTGAGGAGGGGTCCACATGAAGACCAACCATCCAACTAAAAATCCTAATAGATCTATCGAACCAGTTGTAGTAGCCCATCCAGCCATTGATGCTGCACTACCGGCAAATCCGCCAACTACTATGTTAAATGAATTTAGTCTTTTAAGCCATGCTGTATAAATTATTACATAGAAAAATATTCCTAAAGCAATCATAAAAGTAGCTATAGGATTTAAAGTAAACCAGGCAAGTATTACAGAAATAGCACTAAGCAATAGTCCATAAATTAAAACTTTCTTTGCAGATAATTTACCTGATGGAATGGGTCGTTTAGATGTTCTGATCATGGCTTTATCTATATCTCTATCATAATAGTGATTTAACGCGCTAGAACCCATAGATGCAAGCGCGCCAGCAAGAACTAGAAAAGTTAATTGCCAAATAGACACATCCCATGGAATATCTGGTGATTGATCAAATCTTGTTGCACCTAGCAAAGAGGCTACAGCTGTTATGACTAAAACTACTACAATACGAGGTTTTGATACTTCAATATATGCTCTTATATTCACTGCAATGTATCTCCAGAAATAATTTACATATGTTGGATTTATTTTATTCGTTAAGGTAACTCTCGAAAAATCTCTATTGATGTATTTTTAATAAATAACAATGATTACTCATTCAAAGTCGTGGAAAAGGTTAAAATTATAGCAAAAATCTTCAATCCATGAAGCATGGCAGATTGGGATTTGTTAACGCCAGGCATAGGGTTAACCTCTTTAGGAATTGTTGGAGTACTAGTCTCTCTATCTGGAATTGCGAAAACATTTCTTGATGGTATGCATGCTGTTTCTCTTTTGACATTCTTAATAGGAATGATTTTTTTAAGTGCAGGAATTTTTAAAGATGGATTTCCCTCTTCAAGGAAGGCTAAAATGGGCTCTTTTATAACTTTGGGGCTATTAATTATAATAGGGCTAATTGGGGCTATTAATTCAAGTGGCCAAACACAGACGATATTCGCGTATATTGGAATAATAATACTTATTTCAGTTCCAGCAACAGCAGTCATTATTGGAATATACAGAAACAGTCCTAAAGTTAAAATTTACTTGACATCATTTGTTGTTGCAGTTATCATTGGAGTTATCTCTATTTCTGCTCTAGGGATACAAATCCAAAATCAAGGCTCTATATCAGCAGAAAATAACGAACAAACAATGACTGCCTCAGAACCTATTTCTACTATTGATCCAAATGAATTAGCTAAAGTGAATATTCTTGCTGGCTCATCTGCGCAAGGCAATCCAGATTATGAACCAGAAGAACTAATTGTTAAAGATTCATTAGGTATTCTCTGGATCAATCAAGATAATGTTCCTCATTCCGTAACTAGCTTAAAAGATGATGGCAAATCATTTGATTCTTCTATAATTATGGGAAATGCTAATTATACCCTTTTGCTATCAGATCTTAATGAAAAAGAATATGAATATTTTTGCACTATTCATCCATATATGGTAGCAAAATTCAGAATTGAATCTTAATGAAAAAGAATATGAATATTTTTGCACTATTCATCCATATATATGGTAGCAAAATTCAGAATTAATATCAGGTATTAACATGAATTACTTCATTTATTTTTAAATATTATTATTGAAGATTATATTTTATTAGCTAATAAGATTATAGTGTAGTATAATTGATATAGATGCCTTATATACATAAAAAGATTGATACCTTTTTTAGATCAATGGAAAATGAAATTTTAATAATTCATCAATACCATTTAAAAGAACTCCGAAAATTAGCAATTAGCTCATTACCCAATGAATCATGTGCTATATTATTAGGAAAAAAATCTGGAACTAAAAACATAGTTAAATATATTCTGCCATTAAATAATTCTGCTCAATCATCTATAGCATTTTTTATTGATCCTGATGAATTATTTAAGGTGTACAAAAAAGCTAAGTTAATGAATTTAGAAATTATTTCAATTTTTCATTCTCATCCTTCTAATCCTTTCCCCTCTGAAACTGACAGAATTTATATGTATATCAATCCAGTTATTTGGATTATTTACTCTACTTATTCTAATTCTTTTAAATCTTTTATGCTAGATAGCTTTAATGACTATAGAGAAATAAAGATAGAATTGATTAAGGACTAGTTCTATTTGGATCTCTAGGATATAATACTACTTCTCTCACATTTTGACTACCTGTTAAACACATAATTAATCTGTCTAATCCCAAGCCACATCCAGCATGTGGAGGCATTCCCCAATCAAATACATTTAGATGGTCCAAAAAATTAGCTGGATTCAAACCTTGTTCTTTTAATCTACTTCTAATTTTATGAGGATCATATTGTCGAGAACCACCAGAAATTAATTCTAAATAGCCAATCTGTAAATCAAATGAATTCGAAAGAAATGGATCTCGCTCATTTTCAAGAATATAAAAAGGTTTTAATTTCAATGGCCATTCTGTTATAAAATAAAAACCCTGGTGTAATTGGCCTAATTTTCGTAATGATGAATCAGATAGATCATCACCATATTCTACCTTTTCATCATTTTTCTTAAGTTCTTCAATACAGTTATTATAGGTTAATCTATCAAACTTGTTCTCCATTGCCTTTTTTACAAAATCATTTTTTTTAATGTCAATTAATCCTGTATTTATGATACCACCTATAATATTTTTTACTAATTGTTCCATTATTTCCATTATATCATGATAATCTAAAAAAGCAGCTTCAATATCTACACTATAAAATTCTGTCAAGTGTCTTACTGTATTAGAATTTTCTGCTCGAAAATATGGTGCTACTTCGAAGACACGATCCATTGCCAATACCAATTGTTCTTTATAAAGCTGAGGACTCTGAGCAAGATATGCTTTCTTCTTAAAATAATTAAATTCGAATAAATTTGCTCCTCCTTCACTTGCACTTCCAATTATCTTCGGTGTATTTACTTCAATAAATAACTCATCTCGTAAACTTTTTCTTATAATTTCTAAAGCAACAGATCTTATAATGAACAATTTTGAAACATTTTCATTCCTTAAGTCTAATGCTCTTGCATCTAATCTCTTATCCAGAGCTGATTCTAATCTTCCGGTGGGATCAATTGGAAGAGGATGTTTTGCATAAAAAATTTCTCCAATTTCTTCTAATCTTAATTCTACCTTCATTTCTTTTGATTTACTTTTTTGAATTTCACCAGAGATTATAATTGAACTTTGTCTTGGGATCTCATTTATTTGTGGAAACTTTTTAGGATCAACTATTATTTGAATAGGACCTGTCATGTCCCTTATTATCAAAAATATTATTTTTCCAATGTCGCGAATGTCTTCTATCCAACCAGCGACATTCACTTTCTGTCCAATATATTCTTCCTTTAATTGTTTAGCAAAATGTGTTCTTTTCATCTTATCTATCAGTTTCATCTATATCTTCAATAGTTTATTTCTTGTTTTCCATGTATATATGATTAATCGGTATACTCGATAAGTAATTCTATATTCTTAATTTCTTTTGCAATTTTAGTAATGTTATTAGTATCAATTTTTTTATTTTGATTTTTCTTATTAGATACAATTATTTTTGTAAGTTTATTTCCATCAGGAAGCCAAACAAGATTAATTGATGAAATCTTAACAGGAAAAATTAAATTTTCGATAAATCTTCTTTCAGTTGCACCACTTTCTACAAACCATACATTGCCGTTAAATTCTTTTTTAATCTTATTTAATAAGTCATTATCTGAACGTAATGTGCTAATATCAGATTTAGGCAATATCAATACCAATTTTTCTTCAATTTTATATGCTCCTACTAATGTGAACTTATCAACAACATTGTTTTTCTCAGCCATTCGAGTTAATTTTATAGATGCCTCAATGTCTCCTACAGATAGATGACCAGTTTTTAATTTAGATTCACATTTTGAGCATAAACTTCCTGTTTTAGCATCAAAGGAACAAATAGGAGTTTTCAATATTTCTCTATAATTAATTCTAATTGTTCTATATATATAAATAGAGCTAAACCACTTAAGATTGAGTCTTCAGATTGAAAATATATTTATTTCAGTATGATATTTAATTAAATCTGTCGAAAAATAAGTTATTTATAAATGGCTTGAATGTGTCTTATTTTTTACATAATAAGATTATTAAAGCAGTTGATAATGTTGTTCTTGAATTACATAAAGGTGAATCTATTGGAATTGCTGGAGAATCAGGGTGCGGTAAAAGCACATTAGTATCTGCAATAATGAGAAATATCCCAGCTCCAGGAAAAATTACTGCTGGAAGTATTTATTTAGATGAATTAGAAATAACAAAATTATCTGATAAAGAATTTGATTCAAAAATTAGATGGAAAAAAATCTCTATTATTTTTCAAGGAGCAATGAATACATTAGATCCTGTATATATAATAAAATCCCAGATTAAAGAAATATTTCAGACACATGGACAAATATATGATAATAATAAAGTGGTTAGAATTATAGAGAATGTTGGTTTAGATAAGTCCATCCTTGAAAAATATCCACATGAATTAAGCGGCGGAATGAAACAAAGAATTGTTATAGCTATGGCTTTATTATTAGAACCCGATATTATCATTGCTGATGAACCTACAACCGCGCTAGATGTTCTTGTTCAGATACAAATAATTACATTATTAAAAAAACTTAAAGAAAAAGGGATTAGTATAATTTTAATTTCTCATGATCTTGCTTTAATTTCTGAATTAGTAGACAAAATAGGGATAATGCATGCAGGGAAAATTATAGAGTTCAATCTAACCAAAGAAATTATCTTTTCTCCGCAACATCCGTATACTCAACATCTAATATTTTCTACTCCTCAACTAGGCGATCCTTCTAGAGAAAAAAATATCAAATTTTGATGATGATGCCTATATTGTTGGAATAAAGACCATAAATTATTTAATTGAGATACATGAATTTGTAAAACTAATTTTTCTTTAATAAAAAAATTTCTGAATTTATAAAAAATTTATATTATATAATATTAGAATATTCATTGAAAGTCATGTAATGGCTTGTCTTTATGATAAAAAATTTTTTTTTCTAATTCTGCTAAGTGATTTTCTAATATATGTGAATTAGCACATTTGTCATGCATGATACCGATACTACAAAATTCACATGATGTCACAAAAACCAAGTCATTAAATTTTTCTTCACAAAAATTACATTTTTCAGAATCTAAATCATAATCTATTAATGGTTTTAACCAAGGTTCTCGCCATAATAATTGCATTTTATGAATTGTTTTGGATTAAACATATATATTATTTTTAATCATCGATGAGATTAATTCTTGAGAGAATATAAAAATCCTATTCCTACTGTGGATGCAATTATTCAAAAGTCCTCTTCTATTTTATTAGTCAAACGAAAAAAAGATCCATATAAAAATCAATTTGCATTACCAGGAGGTTTTGTAAATGAAGGTGAAACCATAGAAGAAGCTATTGAAAGAGAAGTCTATGAAGAAACATCATTAGAAGTTCATCCAATAGATATATTGGGTGTATATTCTGATCCTACAAGAGATCCAAGAGGACACATGATGACTGTTGTTTTTATTGTATTAATGATTAGAGGAACTCCTACCGCTGGAGATGATGCAAAAGAAATTTCATGGATTCCGATTGAAAAACTAAATGATATTAAAATTGCATTTGATCATAAATTAGTTATACATGATTATTTACGATGGAAAAGAGAAGGAGGGACCTATTGGACACACAAACTGAGATAATTCAATTTATCGTACATTCGCTTTATAATTAACGCCATTACAATATTAGAATTCCTTCAATCCATTTATATTTAATACTTACTTATCGTTAATTATGCAATCGGCAGAGTTGGAAATAAATAAAATACGTAAAGATTTTCCCATTCTAACTCGTAAAATTAATGGTAAACCATTTGTATATTTAGATAACGCAGCAACTACTCAAAAACCATTATCAGTAATAAATAAAATTTCAGAATATTATTCATTTTATAATTCTAATATTCATAGGGCAGTATATGATATAGCCGAGGAAGCTACTGATGCTTATGAATTAACTAGAAGTAAAGTAGGCAAATTTATAAATGCAAGATCTACAGATGAAATAATTTTTACCAGAAATGCTACCGAAGCAATAAATTTAGTAGCCTATTCATGGGGAAGAAAAAATATTAAAAATGGAGATATAATTATTTTATCTGAGCAAGAACACCATAGTAATATTGTTCCTTGGCAAATTTTAGCTAAAGAAAAAAATGCTGTAATTATAAAAATTAATGAAACAGGAAATTTAAATTTAAACGAACTAGAATTTTATCTTAATAATAATAATAATAATAATAATGTAAAGTTAATATCTTTATGCCATATGTCTAATGCTTTAGGGAATATTATACCACTAGACCAAATAATAGATATGGCACATGAATATGGTATACCCATTCTCGTTGATGGTGCTCAATCTGTACCGCATATTAAAACTGATGTTACAGATCTGGATTGTGATTTTCTTGTTTTTTCAGCTCATAAAATGTTAGGGCCTACGGGCGTTGGAATTTTATATACGAAAAAAAATATTCTCGAAGAAATGGATCCCTTTATCTCTGGCGGTGACATGATTAAAGAAGTTCATAAAGAAAATACTCTCTTTAACGATTTACCATACCGATTTGAAGCTGGAACCCCTAATATTGCTGATGTTATTGGTTTTAGTGCTGCTCTTGATTATTTAAATGAAATAGGCATGGAGAATATTAGACGTCATGAAATTGACTTAACAAAATATGCACTTAAACGAATGTCGGAACTAAAACAGATAAAGCTTTATGGAGACACCAATATACATAACCGTGGAGGAATTATATCTTTTAATTTAGGTGATATCCATCCACATGATTTGGCTACTATTTTAAACAATTATGGCATTGCAATTAGGTCAGGACACCATTGTGCCCAAGTATTAATGGAAAAACTAGATATTTCAGCTACATCTAGAGCTAGTTTCTATATTTACAATACAAAAGAAGAGATCAATATATTTATTAATGCGTTAGGCGAAGCTATTAAGCTGTTTCAACTTTGAGTGATGATATTTATAGAGAAATAATCTTGGATCATTATAGAAATCCTAGAAATAAAGGAAAGATAGATAATGCAGACGTTGTTATTCATGATAGTAATCCTTTATGCGGAGACCAGATTGATATTTTTCTCAAAGTAGAAGAAGGCCAAATTAAAGATATAAAGTTCGATGGAAAAGGATGTGCTATCAGTCAGGCGAGTGCATCGATGCTAACTGAGATGGTTATGGATAAACCATTGACGACAGCTAAAGATATATCGAAAGATGAAATATTGGAAAATATAGGCTTGACCAATTTAGGCCCTGCACGGATAAAATGTGCATTACTATCTCTTAAGGTTTTAAAGATGGGTATGGTGAAATATTATTCTGATAAAGAACCTACAACAGCTGAAAAAATGGAAAAAGATTCACATCTTTATTGAATAATTTTTATTTTAATATAATAAAATCTTTTTTTAAGAATATATCATTATAATAGTATTATGTCTACTTCTATCTTTTGGAGAGATTTACCGGTACATAAGACTCTTTTTTTAGAAAAATTAGAAAATGTGAAATCTACATGTGATACCATGATCCATGATTATGTAAAATTAGAAAAATCAAATAATTTTAGTTATAGAATTCTATTGCCTAGAAATGATGAAAATAATAGACTAGCTAAAAAAATAGGACTTAGTCTTCAATTAGAATTTCTTTCTCAAATGAGAAAACGAAAAATAAAAACTTATTTGAAAGAAATTAAATATATCCACGATTCAAATCATTTTGGATGGCTATTGATTAATTCTGATTTATACCATAAAATGAATATATCTCATTCTATTGATTGAATTTTTTAGTAATAAAAGGTTCATTCAATTTTAACACCTTACATAAAATTAGTGAAATTATCAGACCGTACAGTGCTCCTCCAATAATGTCAAAAAAGTAATGTTGAAGAAGGTATAATTTACTTACTCCAATCATCATAGGAAATAGCCATAATAATTTTCCAATCCACGTATTATTTTTAAAAAAATTGAACCAATATCCTACAATTATTATGAATGCAGTGTTGCGTGCTACGTGATTGGATGGAAAGGATAAATCCCATGCTATTGGCATCATACTATCATTTTCAATCGTGTACTTTTCTGGTACATGATATTGTGGTATGTATTGTTCTAGTGGCGATGAACGGCCAATGATTGGTTTGAGATACATTATAGATATCGATAGAACAACTATTGATATTAAAAAGATTAATCCTATCTTTCTTGTTCTTCTTATGATAGTAAAAATAATTCCAATTATTAGCATAGAAAATAAATCTCCTATAGATGAGGTTATAATCATAGAAATATCCATAGTGGGATTACCACCTATATGGTAGAAATAATTAGAAATTAAATTATCAATGTTATTTGTTGCTCCAACAGTAACTAAAAGTGATAGTACAATAAATGTTAAGATTAGGGATCCAAATGCTTTAGTTTTGAGATTCAATTGATGACTCATTTTTTAATAATCCTCGTTGTGTTGTCTAATTTAAGAATAGAACGAAGAAATCTCATTTTATAGTTTACTCATTTTCATGTCTTTAATTATATGATATAAGGGTATTTTAGAGATATTTAAATAAACACTATGTTTATCTTTGTATTTTTTATGATATATCTTGTATAGAGAAACAATGATAGTCTCAATGTCAATAGTCATTTAGATAATTTTAGATAAAACTCTAATCTGAAACTATGTGTTTACTTATTTAAGATTAATTTTATTTTATTTTATTTTTTTTATTATCGTTCTTTTATACATACTTTAATTTTAGAAGAGGTAATTATTGTTACATATAGAAAAAGAATATTTGAAATTAATATTCTCCATACCAAAATATTATGCTCTTGGTATATTTTTTAGAATTTTTTATTAGTAATATTATAAGCTACCTTGATTGCAATTATAGTTTGCTCTAAAGTGTGATTTTCCACTATCTGTAACATAAATATTTTCTTCAGAGTCTATTGCTATATCATGTGGAATTAAAAATTGATCATCTTTACATCCTAGAGATCCCCACATAGTAAGAAAAT
>OCZS010000732.1_pt1 | contig 11097 bp, 9 predicted proteins | sample 1539071 | NCBI WGS metagenome assembly OCZS01 (sample SAMEA3113584, study PRJEB22503) | soil metagenome | reverse complement strand
AGAAGTTATCATTCAAAACGAATTTTTTTTAGGCAGTATGCTTGAAACTATGAATACGCCTATTGACTATGATTTTGGGACAGAAATCTTAGACATCAAATTTCTAACTGAGTATTGCGTAGCAATATGTATACGTAGATGTGCGAAAATTATGTTGCGAGCCTTTAAGTATGATAACCGTATATAAAGTAAATGATGACGACTTCAGTCCTGATAGATTGTGTATCGTGGAAACGGTGGGCCAGATGATTAACCATCCCATACAAAGATTGCATCAAAGATGCAACTGAATCCAATAACAATAACAATAATAATATCTCTCAATATTCAAATGAAATAAGTAATAGTAAGAATATTAGCAGTGGTGAGAAGACTGAAATATTTCACGGAATTGAGAATGCAACCAAAGCAATACTAGACTTTGTCTCTAATGCTGACAACAGAATAAATGCTTGTTTAGATTCTACAGGGCCATCTGTTATGATTGGTGTTGAGGCGATTAAAAATGAGAGATTAAAGGCAAAAAACAGAGGAGTTCAATTTAGATATATCACCGAGATAACTAAGGACAATATCTCTTATTGTAAGGAATTATCTAAATTTGCAGAGGTTCATCATCTGAATGGAGTTAAAGGTAATTTTGAGATAAGTCAAAAGACAATAGGAACGGATGAATACATAGGCACTGCAACCTTGCAAGAAGCAGAACCCGTCGCTCAACTTATCTATAGCAATGTTAAGGAAATAGTAGAACAGCAGCAGTTTGTATTTGATACTCTGTGGAATAAAGCAATTCCGTCTCCAGTTAGAATAAAAGAAATCGAGGAAAGAATTAAGCCGGAAACAATAGAGGTTATAGTAGATCCAAGGAATGCACTAGAGACAGAGTATAGACTTTTGAAGTCAGCAAAAAAAGAGATACAGATGATATTTTCAACGGTTAATACTTTTCACATGCAAGAAAGACAATTAGGGATAACCAAAATACTGACTAATTTATCAAGGCAGGGAGTTAGTATTAAGGTTTTAACTCCAATAGATAACCAAGTTAAAGAATTAATAGCCGATCTAAAAGAACAGGGAGAGATAAAAAAACTACAAAAACAACTAAATCAAAAATATAATGGTGATAATGATAATGATGATAACAGTGCCAATTCTATTATAGATATACAGGATATTGCACCTAGTTCATCAATTAACACCAAGATAATTGTTGTAGACAAGCAAGATTCACTGGCAATGGAGATAAAAGATGGCATGGCAGATAGTCTAAATACAACAATAGGTTTATCAACTCTCTCAAATAGCAAATCAACTATTGCCTCTTATTCTGCAATATTTGAAAACCTTACTAAACAAAATCAATTATACAAACAACTCAAAGAGGCTTATCAAACAGTAGAGACTACCAATGCAATTAGGCAAGAGTTTATCAATGTAGCAGCACATGAATTGAGAACACCCATTCAACCCATTCTAGGCTATGCAGAACTACTATTAGAAGAGGAAACAGATGATAGCAAAAAACAAGCCCTTATGGGAATTGTTCATAACTCAGAGAGGCTTCAGAAATTGGCATCAGATATCCTAGATGTTGCAAGAATGGATAGCAATACATTTCGACTCTATAAGGAACCAGTAAATCTAAACTATGTTATATCTAATATTGTAAAAGATTATGTTAAAAGACAAGAACGGCAGAAAGCCAGTGATATAACAAGGTCAATTTCTAGTGTTAATGGTAATAATAACAATAAGGATAATGATAATGACAAAAATAGCAATAAGAGTGAAACAAAATTATTATTTGAATCAAAAGTAAAAGAAGACATTTTTGTTGAGGCCGATAAAGAAAGGTTAACACAAGTTATATGCAATATTCTAGATAATGCATTCAAGTTTACTGAAGGTCATGGTAAGATTATCCAAATTACATTAGAAAAGCAAGGACAACAACAAGAACTACTAGGAGAACAAGAGCATCAAGAGCATCATGCAATTGTCAGTATCAAAGATACAGGCACAGGAATAGATCCGGAAATATCGCCAAGATTGTTTTCAAAGTTTGCCACCAAGTCTCAGAGAGGAACAGGATTAGGTCTGTACATCTCTAAAAATATAGTAGAAACACATGGTGGAAGATTATATGCTAGTAACAATAACAATAACAACCCTAACGATAAAGGAGCAACATTTACCATCATTTTGCCATTATTTAGACAAAAATAGAGAAAGCTATATACTACACAACCTACGTCACATAAAAAATTGATATCCCGAACTGAATAGGATTGATTATTTGATTATCTAACCGCAGAATCTATATAATCCAGATGAAACACGAACCGAAACCCAGTAACGATTGAATATCTCGCGTCATCCCATTCTAATGATCATCTCCGCGCTTTAAATAAAACCTCGAATACTACAGGGCAGTGAAAAATATGAGTGGATATGGTCGGTGCATAGCCCTGAGACATTTCGTGTCAGCATATGTATGATGTAAAATTATGTAGGAGAGCTACAAGGGATCCGTTTGCTCACACATGAATATTAATGTGCATATGTAGTATCATGTATATAAGAACCAGCACGGGCCGTCTGATGTGAAACCTTCGGATAAAAAGATATAAAAACAGGAAAGGGAGTAATTTGCAGCAGGGAAATTCCAGTGGATAATGCAGACTCTATGAATGAAATGATTGAAAGAATGTTCAGCGCTGTTAGGCAGAGTATGAAGGATGAGCGCGACAAAATTGTTAACACAATAAAGGCAGATGTAAACTCGTCAAAACAAAAGGCCCTAACGAAAATGCAATAAGCACACACGTAATGACCTGTAATTGAGTTACATCAAATCATGGCCTTGCGATAAGAGTACTAATTTGTGAACTTATGATACAAGTTTACTAGCCTCATAAACATTGAGTCGACAGTATGATTGATGGTATATTGTCGAACTAGTATGCTCCTAAGTAGCATTAGTGCAAAAGCAACTCAAAATAAAAAGAGCTAATTAACCTCCATTCCTAAGAGGTAAACATTAGCTGCTATGGGGTACAATTAAAAGAAATCCTGGGAATTCTGAAACCGATAGCGATTGTGCTCAATCTGCATATGAAAAAGAGAACAGAAATGAAAAGAAGAGGATACTCCTGAGACACGATTGGATTCGCTGTCTAAACAATATTTTGCCCTAGCCGAGGATTGTGGCTACGTGGTTTACTAAATCTTCTACTGCTTTTGGCTTTCTGATAAAATATTTGAATTCGTCTAACATAGGAAATGATTCCCGAAACTCTTCACGATAATCTTCAAATGCGGTGATAAAGCAAACTTTGACTTCATTATCAATGCTTCTCATTTTTCTATACAATTCAAATCCGCTCATTGCGGGCATTCGAATATCTAATAGCAATAAACCATAAAAATCCGGTTTGAAATTGTCAAGTGCAGTTAAAGGGCTGGTATATGCATCAACTTCATAGCCATTCATTTCCAAAATCATTTTGAAGACGGAAATCACATCTGATTCATCATCTACAAGAAGAATTCTCCTTAGTGGTTTCTTTTCATTACCATCAGCTCCAATATTTGTAGAGGACATCTTTCAGTGTTTCTATCCTATTGTAACTTCTGTCTGGTATGTAACAATTTCTATTATAAGTTGACAAATTGTTCTCTATAGTGGATAAGCATGATCTTTTATTACCTTATAAATCGCCTTCTTAACAGGCGTTTATTCTTTGAGAAAATTTTTCCCACTGCGCATACCGTCCAGATGGCAGGCACGTTGATTCAGGCTGAAAAAAATTGCAAGTTATCCCAGGAGGGAAACTAAGTAGAGAACATTGCCAAGTTCGGTGAAATGGGTCACCTGAATGCGTTCCAATTTATAGGATGCATTGCATTTACATTCCAGTTCAAATGATACCAAATTCAAGTCCATCATATATTTCAGTAAAAAGAGCTAGTGATCTGATCGAACGATTTGTCCCACGTAACAAAATGCTTCGATACGAGACAATTCGTGTCCGCCATTCTTACGCTCGAGTGTTAGCTGAAGATGTCATCTCAGCATTCGACATCCCGACCTTTGACAGCTCACATATGGATGGTTATGCGATAAACGCTCAGGACATAATCCAAGCATCAGAGAGAACACCTATTGTTCTAAGGTTAAAAGAAGGTCAGATCAAACCTGACAGGAGGGTTCCTCCTCGGAGCCCTCTGCGAAAACAAGAGGCATTACGAATAGGGACTGGTGGATTCCTGCCATACGGAGCAGATAGTGTTGTTCCTCTTGAGGAGACGCATGCAGATGGCAAGAAAAATAAAGTATATATTATGACAACCCTTCCAGCGGGATCTTTTGTGCATCAGAGAGGCCACGACATAAAGAAGGGTCAGGAAGTGATGAAAAGAGGTAGGATTTTGCGGCCACAAGACATAGGGCTATTGGAGCTGTTACATGTTACTAAGGTTAAGGTGTTTAAAAGACCACGCGTAGCCATAATATCCACTGGCAGCGAGCTTACAAATGATGCAAGGTATGTAAAAGCCGGAAAAGTTTTGGATACTCATAGTGGTATAATATCGAAATTAGTCGAAGAATTGGGAGGATTGTCATTTAGGATGGGCATAACTCCGGACGATATTCCAAAAATACGAAACAAGATAGAAAGCGCCATGGCTCAGTCGATGGATTTGGTCTTAACTTTAGGTGGTTCCTCTGTTGGAACCTATGACCTAGTAGAAACAGCAATTAACTCTATGGGTAAACCAACAATCCTTTTTCATGGTGTTAAGTTAGATCGCGGAAGAGTAACAGGAGTGGCCGTCATCAAAGGAAAGCCAATAATTATTATGCCAGGACCCATACAGGGTGCTGTCAACGCCTTTATTGTTTTTGCTTATCCCATCATTAAGTTATTGTCTGGCCACATAAAGGGAAAACCTTTGAGAGTAGATGCCAGGATGGTCCAAGAATGGAATGCTCGCAAGAGATTCCCCAACTTTATGAAGATAATTTATGTGCGACTAAGAACCAAGAAGAATGGTGAATATGCGGCTGATACTATTGTTGGAGAAACCGAATCTTTAACAACTTTGACAATGTCCAATGGTTACGTCTTAGTTGACGAAAGGACCACACATATCAAAGCTGGAAGTAAAGTCAAAGTTAATTTGTTACCAGGACTTTCATATGTTAATGATCATTTAGCAAACCCGTGATCCTGTTCAGGTTGTAAACGTTTTGAAGTTAAAATATACGTATCTACGTATTAGCTATAGCCTTCTAAACGTTTGAAATAATGATAAAGAAAATATTATGAAATGCGCACTGAGATCAAACGATTTGGCGGAACAAGTAAAGTAAGTGGAAGACAGGCAAATAGTAGCAGCAGCGTAGTCTTTCTTATATTTGCATTAATATCAAAGTTTTCTCTGGTTATCAATGGGATCCGCTGGTATCATTTTGCGAAGCCTTATCCATTTCAAGTTCGGTTAAGACGTAGTGCCGGTACCGGTGTGTGTTTCACGTACATGTCTTGACAGCAATTCTTTTTTGTTATACTCTGTCTTACAGTGGGGACACATTAGCGAGGAACCTCTTTCCCGTATATGCAATGATGCTAGAGGATTCATTATACATAAAGGAGCTGACGAATCTTTTTTGGAGGCATTTTCCATCTGTATAGCTGCTTTCTCCATCTTCGTGATAATGTCTTCTCTATCTATAATGCCATAAATGTTAGTGGAACCTGAGCTAACTACTACTTGTCTGATATCATGTTTTTCCATTACCGAAAGAGTATCAGAGATCGACATTTCTAATGGTATAGAAATGATCGGCGCAGACATTATGTCTTTTAATGAGATCTTAGCCGGGTTTTTATGCAATGACACAACCCTATAAAGTATATCTGTTTTTGAGACCAATCCGATAATCTCATTATCTTCTTTATTCGAAACAAGGACGCAACGAACGGAATTCTCCTTCATTACACTAACCGCATCGGCTGCTGTCTTGTTTTTGTCCAATATGATAATGTTGCCATTTTTTGCGTTGTCATTTAGCTTTAACATAGACGAGATGGGTACGGCAGACATAGTTACAATACCCGATGTCCTTAAATTTATTGTTATAGCAGAAAAAGAAATCACTTGGTAAAGAAGATACCTTGTCCTCCAAAGAATACAATATAACGATAAGAAGCTCATAGAAGTGTAATACAAATGGTCATTTTGCACAGCAAATACTGCTCTTTAGACCAAAATGCTCTTAGAAGGGGAGATTCTTGAGTTTCTCAAGTATGAGAGAAAACTGAGGAGATATTTTAGCTCATTGGCTAACTACTTAGTGTTTTTTCCCCTCTAGCATGTCGAATGCATGTAACAGTCCCGGAAATATGGAATTTAAAGATTGAGAAACCGCTCTTGCACTTCCAGGAAGGTTAACTATCACAGTTTTTTCTCTAACTCCTGATACTCCTCTTGAAAGCATAGACGAAGGTACTCTTCTCTGGCCAAAACACCGAAGCGTCTCTCCTACCCCAGCTAACTCTTTTTGAATAATCTTTTTTGTCGCTTCGGGAGTATTGTCACGAGGACCCACACCGGTTCCGCCGGTAGTCAAGACAAGGTTGACTCTTAATTCATCACAAAACCTCTTTAAACTCGATTCTATTACCTCGGTGTCATCAGCAACTACCTTGTATTCTATAATTTTAAATCCGTTTTCCTTTAGCTTGTTTACTATAACTTTCCCTGATTTGTCTTCCTTGTATCCTCTGGAATCGCTACTAACAAGTACAGCTGCTGTAAACCTTCCTCGAGCATCACCTTGGAGGAGGTTTTTCGACCCACCCTGTTTTTCTACCACTTTTATTGACTCAATTGACAATGATTCATCTATCGGTTTTAGCATATCGTAGATTGTTAGGGAGCCAACTGACACAGCGGTTAAAGCCTCCATTTCCACGCCAGTCTTCCATACAGTTTTTACCTGCGCTTTAATCTCAATTGCGTTGGCATTTTCATTAAAAGAAAAATGAATTTTTACATCATCTATAGGAATAGTATGGCAATACGGTATCAGATCGGATGTTCTTTTGGCTGCCAAGGTAGCAGCAACTCTCGCGGCATCAAAGATGTTACCCTTAGGTGTCTTACCTTCTTTGATCAGTTTTGCTGTTAGAGGAGTTATCTTAATTGTTGCCTGAGCACTCGCCAGGCGTAATGTGTCGGATTTGTCAGAAACATCAAACATCCCACCTAAATTATCTCCCATTACATACATTTACTCCCTACCGTAAATTCATTTCTCTGGATGGTACTACCCCCTCTTTCCAAGTAGAATTTCCTGACTCAAAAAGTTCCTTCTTCCATATGGGCGTTCTGGTTTTTATGTTGTCAATCGCATATTTACATGCCTCAAATGCATCATAGCGGTGTTTTGTTGTCACCGCAATTGCTACACTTATTTCATTTACTTTAAGGCTCCCAATTCTATGTATTGCAATGAATTTTCTTATGTTCCAGTTCTTAATGACTTCGTTTTCAATCTCTGCTAATGTATTTCTTGCCATTTCTTCATATGCTTCGTAATAAATTCCAGATACTCTTTTTTCCTCGTTATGATCCCGTACAGAGCCAGTGAAAAGAACCGTAGCGCCAGCGGACCTATCTTCACAATCTGCTATCATTTGAGAGATGTTAATTGGTTCTTTAGTGATATGTATCATTATTAGAACATTTACTCCGTTAACCTCCGCTAATAGGTGGCAGAAGCGCTATCTCATCATCTCCAGTTATGGTTGTGGTAGACATACCACTAGTTTTATTACCCCGAATATCGGTCGATGGCTTATCTATCACTATTTTGTAATTTACTGCCAGCACAAAGGGAATGCGTTTGAGCTGGGGGTAAATTTGTAAGATCCTCTCTTTAAGATCCGTAGATTCTATTGGTTTCTGTTTGAATTCTAATACTATTTCGCTCTTTCCATCTACCATCTCTCTTGCTGATGCGAATAACTTTATTTTAAGTGTCTTCGCAGGTAGTTTCTTCTCACTTGTCATAATATGATTATTAACCACCTATTGTATGCATTAAGCTAAGCGAGGGTTTCAGATTACTCTCCTGTATAATCTTAATTATGCCTTGGGGTTTTTTCTTGACGTTTTCTATCAACTGCCTCCTAATTTCAGTCTCAGATTGTCCTTCGCGGAGCAAGTTTCGAAGATCGTATCCTGGTTTCTCAAATAGACAAGTTAATAGTTTCCCATCAGACGTTAACCTCATTCTATCACAACTACTACAGAAGGGTTCAGTAATAGAAGGAATAAATCCTATTGTTCCTCTGCTATTAACAAAAGTATATGGCTTTGCAGGGTCAGCACCATGCATATCATTCCCTTTGTCCTGACTAGAAGCATAGTTTAGAGGTACGAGTTGCCCTACATTTTTTTCTATTATCTCAATCATTTCCTTTTTAGCAAAAACCAAGTCTGGCCGCCATATTCCACTTCCATCTAGAGGCATGAATTCTATAAACCGTACAACATGTCCGCTCTTTCTTGCAAATTTGGCAAAATCTGTGATCTCGTCTTCATTCCAACCTCTTATTATAACCGTATTTATTTTTACTTTTAGGCCGAATCTGTCTGCGGCATCAATACTGTTCATTACTTTCTTGAGTCCATTCATGCCTGTGAGTGCCTCAAACCTTGCGGCTCTAAAGGAATCGAGGCTGATATTTACGCTTTCTAGCCCTGCCTCCTTTAGTTGCTTGGCCTTGTCTGCGAGCAACAGACCATTAGTTGTCATACTAATAGATTTTATTGCTCTTATCATCTTCAGTGAAGATATTAGATCTTCTAACTTTGGTCTCAGAAGGGGCTCTCCACCCGTCAACCGTATTTTGTTTATACCTAGATCGGTAAGGACGGAAACTAGTCTGATAATTTCGTCAAAATTTAAAACATCCTCCTCTTTAAACCATCGTACGTTGCCTTGGGGCATACAATAAATGCATCGCATATTACACCTGTCGGTTAGTGATATCCTAAGCTTTCTTGCAATTCTACCGAAACTATCAGTGAGCGAGACTTGTTTTTCTTCATCGCGACCTAAATCTTGCCTTTTTTCTTTATTTGTTTGAATTTGGTATCCATCTCCCACTAGATTTATCACCTCGTTCTATGTATCGGAATAAAACACGTCACCGAGGATGTATAGTAATCTGTCCTAAATATCTTCCCGGAATAAATGTAGTTATAAATTAAATTCTCTAATGGACAATTTCTCCCAAATGTCAACTTTGGAGTCCGTGCCTTATGAAGCATCTTACACAATGGTTTATAGTGTATCCTATAAATATGAATATAAGGGCTAGCCTTTATGCATGAAGTATCTACTTCTCTTAAAATAGACCCCTGTATAGTCTATTAACAAACAAGTATGATTGACTATTTCCTGCGAATTAGATAATCTAGAATCCCTTGTAGGCTGACTGAGGATAACATATCTAACTAGAGAACAGTAGGTTTGGCTACCGGACATCTGGGATCGCAACCACGCCGATCGGTAAACAACGAATCACGAGGATTTGTTTGATGCTTTCAGGTTATCACTGGGATTCTGGCATCGATATATCCGTATACTTCACTCTTTTACATCCTTTCAGCGGTCACTGGATTGTCTCGACCCATTGAGATCGCCATTCAGGTGGTTCGAAAGGATCTGCATAGTAATGCGTTTCATGTGCGACCTTATCATCTCTAAACTCCATGACGGCTACTACATAGACTGGACGCCCATCATAGGTGATAACCAATTCAGTTATCCAGAGATTTCCTTCTCCACGAATTCGCAGGATTTTAAAAGTAAGTTTAGCGGGGTAATGTGTCCTGAGTTCGTAAATGTTGTGCTTACCCAAGATTCGTTCGCCAGACTGTGGAAATTCAACTATAACATCATCATGATAAATCTCATGCACTCTCTCTAAATCAAGAGCCACTGTGGCTTCCCAGTAACGATCCAAGGTGGCACGTATTTCTGGGTTATTCAATATCTTCCTTGATTTTATCAGTGACCTAGATTATTAGTCTTCTCTTCGGCTTCAAATGTAAACTAATTATTTCATTATGGACCGCAGTGGAAAAAGGCGAAGGACAATTAGACAAGGAAGCAACGTCATACAACGATTGTTTTGACGCATTCTGTTTTTCGTCCTCATTGTTGCTTCTTAAGGCTCTTAACAACATTGACTTAGAGGCCATACTATCGGATTATCCTCCCAGCACGGTGGTATTCCCTCACATCTATAAAAGTATTGTTGTTGCCTATTGTGATTTTCCGACAGAATGATAATATAGGTTTCTTATATTATCTATAAGAAATTCAACTTCTTCATCCTTCAATTTATCGATATTATTTATCTTGCTTATTATCAAAGCCTTCATATCATCAAGTATTGGCATTGATGAAGATGATGATGATGATAATGCTAATAATCCCTTATCTTCTTCTTTTTTTTGTCGTACCCTGTTCTGTGCTGTACTACTACTTTTGTTAATAGAGGGAGTTCTAAATGTATCTAACCTTGACTGTATTAAGTTATTGCCTAGCGTAAATATGAAAGCCCATAGAATGCCAATTCCAACAAACATAAGTATAGATGTAATTATTTTTCCTTCTGTAGTTATAGGATGAAGATCCCCATATCCAACAGTAGTAACCGTAGCCAATACTAACCATAATGCATCACCAAGGCTTACTATTTTAGAATCTGCAACATTTGCTTCAACTAAATATAGCGCAAAAGCTCCTGAAATGATTGCTCCAATTGTAAATGTTATTACAGAAAGAAAGTGATGTTCTCTGAATATTACTATTGTTCTGAAGAATAAGTGCAGCAATCTAAATAGTTTGATAACCTCTAAATCCCATGTGGTTTGGTTTGTTGTTATTAGAGGCTGAGCCTCAATAATTCCAAATAAGAAAAGCGGTAACATGGCAGGTATTTCATAGATATGTTTGACTAGGAATTTTATTTTCTTCTCATTTGACCTTTTCATTCTAGAATA
>OCZS010000731.1_pt1 | contig 11100 bp, 8 predicted proteins | sample 1539071 | NCBI WGS metagenome assembly OCZS01 (sample SAMEA3113584, study PRJEB22503) | soil metagenome | reverse complement strand
CATCGTCAAGGTCGACCGGGACGAGGTCCTGCTCGACATCGGCTACAAGACCGAGGGCGTCATCCCCTCGCGCGAGCTGTCCATCAAGCACGACGTGGACCCGAACGAGGTCGTCTCCGTCGGCGACGAGGTCGAGGCCCTGGTTCTCCAGAAGGAGGACAAGGAGGGGCGGCTGATCCTGTCCAAGAAGCGTGCGCAGTACGAGCGCGCCTGGGGCACGATCGAGAAGATCAAGGAGGACGACGGCGTCGTCACCGGCTCCGTCATCGAGGTGGTCAAGGGTGGCCTCATCCTCGACATCGGCCTGCGGGGCTTCCTCCCGGCGTCCCTCGTGGAGATGCGCCGCGTCCGCGACCTCCAGCCGTACGTCGGCAAGGAGATCGAGGCCAAGATCATCGAGCTGGACAAGAACCGCAACAACGTGGTCCTCTCCCGCCGGGCGTGGCTGGAGCAGACCCAGTCCGAGGTCCGCACGACGTTCCTCAAGGAGCTCGGCAAGGGCCAGGTCCGCTCCGGTGTCGTGTCCTCCATCGTCAACTTCGGTGCGTTCGTGGACCTCGGCGGCGTCGACGGCCTCGTCCACGTCTCCGAGCTGTCGTGGAAGCACATCGACCACCCGTCCGAGGTCGTCGAGGTCGGTGACGAGGTCACCGTCGAGGTGCTCGACGTCGACATGGACCGCGAGCGTGTCTCCCTGTCGCTCAAGGCGACGCAGGAGGACCCGTGGCAGCACTTCGCGCGGACCCACGCGATCGGGCAGGTCGTCCCCGGCAAGGTCACCAAGCTCGTCCCCTTCGGCGCGTTCGTGCGCGTGGACGACGGCATCGAGGGCCTGGTCCACATCTCCGAGCTGGCCGAGCGCCACGTCGAGCTGCCGGAGCAGGTCGTCACCGTCGGCACCGACATCTTCGTCAAGGTCATCGACATCGACCTCGAGCGTCGCCGCATCTCGCTCTCGCTCAAGCAGGCGAACGAGGACGGCGCGAACCAGGTCGAGTTCGACCCCACCCTCTACGGCATGGCCGCCGAGTACGACGACAAGGGCGACTACAAGTACCCCGAGGGCTTCGACTCCGAGACCAACGAGTGGCTCGAGGGCTTCGAGAAGCAGCGGGAGCTGTGGGAGAAGCAGTACGCCGAGGCACACGCGCGCTGGGAGGCGCACCGCGCGCAGGTGGAGGCGTTCGCCAAGGCCGACGCCGAGGCTGCCGGTGGCAGCGACGCCACCTCGTACTCGTCGGAGACCGGTGAGGAGCCTGCGACCCCAGCAGCCGCCGACGACAGCGCTCCTCGCCCGCCGGCTCCGACCAGCGAGGGGACCCTAGCCAGCGACGAGGCCCTCGCCGCCCTGCGGGAGAAGCTCACCGGCAACTGAGCGGACCGGCACACCCCGCCGGTATGCCGCCACACCGCGATCGAGGCCCGGTCACCCTGGCGGGTGGCCGGGCCTCGGTACGCGTGGAGCCCGCCGGGAGCGGCCGCTGGCGTGGCAGGGTGGGCGGCATGGCACCCGGAGGCCCGACCCTGAGCCCCGCCGCGCTCGACGGCCTGGTGGCGGACGGGACCATACCGGGCTGTTCGGTCGCACTCCGGCACGGGAACGACATCACGGTCGCGGCGGCGGGTCTTGCCGACGTCGGCACCGACCGGCCCTTCGCATCGGACACCGTCCACCGCGTCTCCTCGCTGTCCAAGCCCGTGGCGGCGCTCGTCACGATGCAGCAGGTGGAGGCAGGGGCCCTCGCGCTCGACGAGCCGATCGGCACCTGGCTGCCGGAGCTGGCCGACGTCCGGGTGCTCACCGAACCGCACGGCCGGCTCGACGAGACGCAGCCGCTGCGCCGCCCGGTCCTCGTCCGTCACCTGCTCACCATGACGAGCGGTTTCGGCGTCCTGCGCGAGGAGACCCCGCTGTCCGAGGCCCTCGACGAGGCCGGTGTCGCGCCCGGGCCTGCGCCGCCCGCGTTGCCGCCGGACGAGGTCCTCGCGCGGCTCGCCGCGCTGCCGCTGGCGTTCCAGCCGGGGGCGGGGTGGGCCTACCACACTTCGACCGACGTGCTGAGCATCCTCCTGGCACGCGCCGCCGGGCAGGGTATGGACGACATCATCGAGTCCGGTGTGCGGGCGCCGCTCGGCGTCGAGGTGCTCGCCTTCTCCCCGCCGCTCGGCGCCGACGTGGCGACGGTGTACGACCCACAGCCCGGTGGGCTGACACCGGTCGACCACGGGGCACTCGACGGGCCACCCCCGTTCCTCTCGTTGTCCGCCGGCCTGTTCACGACCGCTCCGGACTACCTCCGCGTCCTCGACGAGCTCGCCCGTCCGACCACGGTGGAGCCGGCGTCCGCGGAGCTGATCCACACGCCGCAGCTGACCGACGACCAGGTCCGAGCGGCTGGTGACTTCCTGCCACCGGGCTACTCCTACGGTTTCCAGGTGTCGGTCGCCGTGCGCGACGACCCCCTCGGACCGCGCCGGCGCAGCTTCGGCTGGAGCGGCGGCAGCGGCTGCCTCGCCGTGGCGGACCCCGCCGCGGACCGCGCCGGGGTGCTGCTCACCAATCGCCAGCTCGGTGGGCCCGACGGCTCACCGGCGTTCCGGCCCTTCCTCGCGGCCATGTACCGGTGACCTTCTCCGGCGACCACTAGAGTCGCCGCCATGCTTCGGGTGGGCCTGACCGGCGGGATCGGCTCCGGCAAGTCGACGGTGTCCGCCCAGCTGGCCTCACTCGGCGCCGTCGTCGTGGACGCCGACGCGGTGGCGCGTGAGGTGGTGGAGCCGGGGATGCCGGCCTTTGCCGCGGTCGTCGAGCGGTTCGGCCCAGAGGTGGTCAGGCCGGACGGTGCCCTGGACAGACCGGCCCTGGGGCGCCTGGTCTTCGCGGACCCGGCCGCGCTTCGGGACCTCGAGGCCATCACCCACCCGCAGATCTGGGCGCGCACCGAGGAGATCGTCGCCGGCGCCCGTCCGGATGCCGTGGTCGTGCACGACATGCCCCTGCTCGTGGAGAAGGGGATGGGCGCCGAGTACCACCTCGTGCTCGTCGTGGGGGCGGCCGAGGAGGTGCGCCTGCGGCGACTCGTGGACCAGCGCGGGATGAGCGAGGCCGACGCCAGGGCCCGGATCGCGGCCCAGGCCGACGACGACGCGCGGCGCGCCGCCGCCGACGTGTGGCTCGACAACGAGGGGACGACGGAGGCGCTGCGGGTCTCCGTGCTCCGGCTGTGGCACGAGCGGCTGGAACCGTTCGAGGCGAACGTGCGGCACGGCATCCGGTCACGGCTCTCGCACCCCACATTGTCACCGCCCGACCCCACCTGGCCGGCACAGGCCGACCGGCTGCTGGCCCGGATCCGCCACGCCGTGCACCCGAAGGCGGTGACCTTGGACCACATCGGCTCGACCGCGGTCCCCGGGCTGGTCGCGAAGGACGTCGTCGACCTCCAGGTGGGAGTCCCGTCGCTGGCGCGGGCGGACGACCCGTCGTTCGTCACCGCGATGGCTGCTGCCGGTTTCGTGCGGCCCGACGGAGTGTGGGACGACAACGGGATGGACGGCACGAGGTGGCCCAAGCGGTTCCATGCCTCCTGCGACCCGGGGCGCGTGGCGCACGTGCACGTCCGCGAGGTCGGGTCGCCCGGGTGGGCCTGGGCGCTGATGTTCCGGGACTGGTTGCGCTCCGACCCGGCGGAGCGCGTCGGCTACGCGACGATGAAGACCGAGCTCGCGGCGACCGTGGCGTCGGTGACCGACTACGCCGAGGCCAAGGAGCCGTGGTTCGAGGAGGCCGACGTCCGGGCCCGGGCGTGGGCCCAGCGGACGGGCTGGCGCCCCTCGCTCGACGGCTCGGGGGACCGGCTCAGGACGCGCTGACGAGGTCGGCGACGACCTGTTCGCCGAGCCGGGTCAGGGTCGTGAGGAACAGGTCGAGGTCCTCCTCCCGCGTCCGGTGGTTCGAGATCGCGACCCGTATTGCGAGGTGGCCGTCGAGGACCGTCTCGGACACGATGGCCACACCGCTCTCGTGCACCCGCAGCACCAGCTCGTGGTTGACCTCGTCGAGCCGCTCCGCAGGCACGGCGGCCGGCGCGTAGCGGAGGCACACGATGTCGCAGCCGACGGGCGCCAGCCGTTCGACCTCCGGGTGAGCATCGACGCGGGCTGCCAGCCCCTGTGCCTGGACGACGTTCCGGTCGATGAGCTGCCCGAAGGCGCTGGCGCCGTACGCCTTGAGCGCCATCCACACGCGCAGCGCACGGAAACCCCGGGAGAGCGCGATCCCGTACTCGTTGAACCACACCTCACCGCCGGACAGGCCGCGCGTGGAGTGCGCCAGGTAGTGCGGCACCACGGAGAACGTCGCGCGGTGGGCGGCCTCGTCCCGCACCAGCGCCAGCCCTGCGTCGAAGGGCGCCTGCATCCACTTGTGGAGGTCGAGGGCCAGCGAGTCGGCACGTTCGATGCCGCGCACCGCCGCAGCGTGCTCGCTGAGAGCCAGAAACCCGCCGATCGCTCCGTCGACGTGGAACCACAGCCCCTCGCGATCCGCGAGGTCGGCGATGGCCTCGAGGTCGTCGAGGGACCCGGTGTTGATGGTGCCTGCCGAGGCGATCACGGCCAGGGGCTCCACGCCGGCCGCCCGGTCGGCCGCGACCGCCGCCGAGAGGGCCTCCACGTCCATGGTCCAGTCCGCGCGCACCGGCACAGCACGCAGGGCGGAGCTCCCGAAGCCCAGGAGCTCGAGCGACTTGCGGTGGCAGCTGTGGACCTCGGTGGAGGCGTAGACGGCGAACCGACGCCCCGAGGGCAGCCCGTCGCTCCGGACCTCGGGGCCCAGTCGAGCCGTGCGGGCCACCGCCAGGCCGACGAGGTTCGCCTCGGACGCGCCCGTCACGAGCAGTCCGCTCGCCGTGGTGGGGTACCCCGCCGCCTCGGCGCACCAGGCGACGACCTGCTGCTCGACGAGGACGGGGGAGTGGTCGCCCCCACCGAGGTTGGGGTTGAGGACGCTCGCGAGGAGGTCGGCGAGGTTGCCCACGGGGTTGCCGGCCCCCATGTACCACCCCCAGAACCGTGGGTGGTCGTTGCCCATGGAGTACGGCACCACCTGCTCGAGGAAGTCCTGGTATGCCGTCTCGGCACCTTCCGGCTCGCGCGGCAGTGGCCGCTCGAAGAAGGTGCGGACCGCCTCGGGCATCGGCTGCCACACCGGTTCCTCGCGCCGGGTGGCCAGGTGGTCGAACGAGTCGTCGACCATCCGGTGCGCGAGTGAGCGGAGAGCGTCCCAGTCGGCCGGGTCGAGACCGGTGCTGCCGTCCGGTGCCGGGGCAGATGGCGCACGGCGGGATGTGGTGGAGGGCGTCGACATGCGGCGATGGTGCCACCCCACGGGGGCGTCTGACCAGCCCGAGTACGCCGTACGCCCGGCACCGGGACTGGTGCCGGCGCCGGACGTCCGGGCACGGCTGCCCGGGCGGCAGCGGGGGGCCGGACCGGCTGTCGGTGAGGCGGCATACCGTAGGACCATGCGCCCGACCACCGACCTCCAGCGTCGCGTCGCCCCGTTCGAGGTCGTCTCCGACTTCCAGCCTGCGGGTGACCAGCCGCAGGCGATCCAGGAGCTGGCCCGTCGGGTCAAGGCGAGCGAGCAGGACGTGGTGCTGCTCGGTGCCACGGGCACCGGCAAGTCGGCCACGACGGCGTGGCTGGTCGAGCAGGTCCAGCGACCCACCCTCGTCATGGCGCCCAACAAGACCCTGGCCGCCCAGCTGGCCAACGAGTTCCGCGAGCTGCTGCCGCACAACGCCGTCGAGTACTTCGTCAGCTACTACGACTACTACCAGCCCGAGGCCTACGTCCCGCAGACCGACACCTACATCGAGAAGGACTCCTCGGTCAACGACGAGGTCGAGCGGCTGAGGCACAGCGCGACGAGCAGCCTGCTCACCCGCCGGGACGTCGTGGTCGTGGCATCGGTCTCCTGCATCTACGGTCTCGGCACCCCCCAGGAGTACGTCGACCGGATGGTCGCCCTGCGGGTGGGCGACGAGGTGGGCCGCGACGACCTGCTCCGCAAGTTCGTCCAGATGCAGTACACGCGCAACGACCTCGCGTTCACCCGCGGCACCTTCCGGGTCCGTGGGGACACCGTCGAGATCATCCCGATGTACGAGGAGCTGGCGATCCGCATCGAGTTCTTCGGAGACGAGGTCGAGGCGCTCTACACCCTCCACCCGGTGACCGGTGAGGTGGTGCGGGACGAGCACGAGATGTACGTCTTCCCTGCGTCGCACTACGTCGCAGGGCCGGCTCGGATGGAGCGTGCCATCGTCGGCATCGAGCAGGAGCTCGAGGAGCAGCTCTCCCTGTTCGAGCGGCAGGGCAAGCTCCTCGAGGCGCAGCGCCTGCGGATGCGGACGACCTACGACATCGAGATGATGCGGCAGGTCGGGTCGTGCTCCGGCATCGAGAACTACTCCATGCACATCGACGGGCGATCACGGGGATCGGCGCCCAACTGCCTCATCGACTACTTCCCCGAGGACTTCCTCCTCGTCATCGACGAGTCGCACGTCACCGTGCCGCAGATCGGGGCGATGTACGAGGGTGACATGTCGCGCAAGCGCACCCTCGTCGACCACGGCTTCCGGCTCCCGTCGGCCATGGACAACCGCCCACTGAAGTGGGAGGAGTTCCTCGACCGGATCGGCCAGACCGTCTACCTCTCGGCGACGCCCGGGCCGTACGAGATGGCCAAGGCCGATGGCGTGGTCGAGCAGATCATCCGCCCGACCGGGCTCGTCGACCCCGAGATCATCCTCAAGCCGACGAAGGGGCAGATCGACGACCTGCTCCACGAGATCCGGAGTCGAGCCGACCGCAACGAGCGGGTCCTCGTGACGACCTTGACGAAGAAGATGGCGGAGGACCTCACCGACTACCTCCTCGACAAGGGGGTTCGGGTCCGCTACCTCCACTCGGACATCGACACTCTGCGGCGCGTGGAGCTCCTGCGTGAGCTCCGTCTCGGCGAGTTCGACGTCCTCGTCGGCATCAACCTGCTCCGGGAAGGGCTCGACCTCCCCGAGGTCTCCCTCGTCGCGATCCTCGACGCCGACAAGGAGGGCTTCCTCCGGTCCAGTCGCAGCCTCATCCAGACGATCGGGCGCGCGGCGCGCAACGTGTCCGGCCAGGTGCACATGTATGCCGACAAGGTCACCCCGTCGATGGCCGGGGCGGTCGAGGAGACCCAGCGCCGGCGGGAGAAGCAGATCGCCTACAACCTCGCGCACGGGGTGGACCCACAGCCACTGCGGAAGAGGATCGCCGACATCACCGACATGCTCCAGCGCGAGGACCTCGACACATGGGAGCTGCTCGGTTCGGGGCGGTCCCAATCCCGCGGCAAGAGCGACGGCGGTCGCGGCGGGCGGGGAGCTGCAGTGGCCGACATCGCCCTCGGAGCGCGCCGTGCGGAGCCGGTGGCGGCGAGCGACCTCGCCGGGCTCATCCAGGAGCTCACCGCGCAGATGCACCAGGCCGCGGGTGACCTCCACTTCGAGCTCGCTGCCCGCCTTCGGGACGAGATCGGGGACCTCAAGAAGGAGCTGCGCCAGATGAGCGCGGCCACGCGATGATCGTCAGGCCGACGGCATGACACGACGGTCACGGCTCGGCCAGGGCATCGCGGCCCACGCGCTGGCCAAGCCGGGTGCGTGGCCGGACGAGCCGTGGGAGGGAGACCGCGTCGCCAAGGTCGGGGACAAGATCTTCGCCTTCCTCGGCGACGGCGCCGTCGGGGTCAAGTGCGGTTCCTCGCGAGCCGAGGCCGACGAGTGGCTCCAGGAGTACCCCGACGACGCGTCCGTCATGGCCTACATCGGCCGGAGCGGCTGGAACACCCTCGCCCTCGGCGGGGGGATCCCCGACGACGTGATCCGTGAGGCGGTCGACACCTCGTACGACCTCGTGGTCGCGAAGCTGCCACGCTCCCGTCGCCCGACCACCTGACGTCCCCGTGCTGAGGCGCGGCGCACGCCGCGCCCCACATCGGGAGACGTGCGGCCCCACGACCACGATGGCGTACGAGGCCCAGGGGGCGGGCGTGCGATCAAGAGGCCGTTTCCCCTCGGTAGTCTTGCGCGGGTGACCCTCGCGATCTTCCCGACCGCCACGCCGGCCCTCGACCTCGATCCGTGGGTGTGGTGGGTCACCATCGGGGTCGCCGTCGCCGTCCTCACCTTCGACATCATCTGGATCGCCCGGAACCCCCACCGCCCCTCGAACCGGGAGACCGGCCTCGCCCTGGGTCTCTATGTCGGCGCGGCGATCCTCTTCGGGCTGGGAATGTGGTGGTTCGCCGGCGCACAGCTCGCCGGCGAGTACTTCGCCGGCTGGCTGACCGAGTACTCCCTCTCGGTCGACAACCTGTTCATCTTCCTGCTCATCATGGCGAAGTTCGCGGTGCCCGAGCGCCTGCAGCAGTTCGCACTGATGATCGGGATCGTCATCGCGATCGTCCTCCGCGGCATCTTCATCTGGCTCGGTGCGGCCGCCATCAACAACTTCAGCTGGGTGTTCTACATCTTCGGCGCCTTCCTCATCTACACGGCCATCAGGCTGGCCAGGGAGGGGGAGACCCAGGACGACGAGTTCGAGGAGAATGCGTTGCTGAGGGCCGTCGAGGCCCGGCTCCCGGCGACGAAGGAGTACCACGGCACGCAGCTGTTCGTCCGGGAGAACGGGAAGCGCCTCGCGACACCGCTCCTCTTCGTCATCATCGCGCTCGGCACGACGGACCTGCTGTTCGCTCTGGACTCCATCCCGGCGATCTACGGCCTCACCCGGGAGCCGTACATCGTCCTCGTCGCCAACCTCTTCGCCCTCATGGGACTCCGGCAGCTGTACTTCCTCCTCGGCGGGCTGCTCCAGAGGCTGGTCTATCTCAGCATCGGCCTCGCCGTTCTGCTCGCCTTCATCGGCGTCAAGCTGCTTCTCCACGCCCTGCACGAGAACGAGCTTCCCTTCATCAACGGCGGCGAGAACGTGCCGGTGCCCGAGATCCCGATCTGGATGTCGCTCGGCGCCATCGTCGTCATCCTCGGCACCACGACCGTGGCCAGCCTCCTGAAGACCCGCAGCGACGCGCGGAAGACGCTCGACGTCTGAGCCGGCGGCGCGCGGCATCCGGGCCAGTCAGGTGGCAGCCGACTCGGCCGGGTCCTTGCGAGAACCCAGCCCGAGCACGAGCGCGGATGCCGCCACGACGAGGGCCATGCCGGCGAGCTGGGTGGGCGACAGGACCTGACCGAGGACGATGAGCCCGGCCAGCGCGGCGAACGCCGGCTCCAGACTGAGCAGGATGCCGAACACCTTCGCGGAGAGCCGTCGAAGTGCGAGGAGCTCGAGCGAGTAGGGCAGCACCGAGGACAGCACCGCGATCCCGAGGCCCTTCAGCAGGGTCTCGCCCGTCCACTCGGGGATGCTCCCGACGCCGAGCGGAAGCGTGACCGCGGTGGCGACCACCATGGCGATCGCCAGCCCTTCGAGCCGCGGGAACTCCGCACCGGTCCGCCCCGAGAGGACGATGTACGCGGCCCAGAAGCCGCCGGCGGCCAGCGCCAGCGCGATGCCGGTCAGCTCGAGCTCTGCCAACGGCGTGCTCAGGGCTTCCGAGATGAGAACGACACCTGCGGCCGCCGCCAGCACAGCCACTGCGTCCACCAGCCGCCGCGAGAGCGCCGCCGCGAGCGCGAGCGGCCCGATGAACTCGATCGTCACGGCGACCCCGATCGGGAGATAGGCCAACGAGCTGTAGAACGTGAAGTTCATCAGGCCGAGGGCCACACCGAACGCCGTGACCGTGGCCCAGGCCTTCCGCGAGTGCCCTCGCCATCGAGGCCGGACGAACGCCAGGAGCAGCACCGTGGCGAAGAGGAGCCGCATGACCACGGAGCCCCCCGCGCCGATCACGGGGATGAGCGTCTGGGCGAGGGCACCCCCGAACTGCACCGAGACGATCCCCGCGAGCACGAGCACCGGTGCTGGAACCCGATCCGCCGCGCTCGTCATCGCGTCAGGCTAGCCATCCCCTCAACCGTGGCAGTCCGCCGCTCGACGGTGCGAGAGCGGGTTCGGTGGTGCGGTGGTGCCGAACGGGCATCAGGTCGCGCTCTTGGCATCACCCGGTGCCCCCGGGTTGATGCTCGTGAGTGGCACCGTCGGCGTCGGCCTCCCGGACCCCGGGCGCCATGTCGGTAAGGACGCGGAAGACGCCTCAGGACTGAGAAGAGGGCTCAGGACGCAGAAGTTTCCGCGCCACCGAGCGACTTCTGCGCCATTTGTGGTGTCGCGCGGCCGATTCCGCCATGGGCGGCCTCACCAGCCGCGCCGGCGCCACTCGTCGAGGTGGGGACGCTCGGCCCCGATGGTCGAGTCGTCGCCGTGACCGGGGTAGAACCAGGTGTCGTCGTCGTGGGTGCCGAACACGCGCTCGACGACGTCCCGGTAGAGGGAGTCGAAGCTCTGGCCGGGGTTCTTCGTGTTGCCCACCCCACCGGGGAAGAGCGAGTCGCCGGTGAACAGGTGCGTCCCGTCGTCCGGGTCCGCCCACGAGAGGGCGACCGACCCCGGCGTGTGCCCGCGGAGGTGGATGACGTCGAGCTCGAGGGCGCCCACGGTGACGACGTCGCCGTGTCGCAGCCGTACGTCCGGCGCCAGCGGCAGGGCATCGGCGTCGTCCGCTCCGGCATACGTCGTGGCGCCCGTCGCCCGGGCGACGTCCTCCAGCGCCCGCACGTGGTCCGAGTGGCGGTGAGTCGTCACGAGGTGGTCGAGCCGCCCCGTGCCCTCCTGGACGAGCGCCAGGCACCTCGCGGCGTCGTCGGCGGCGTCGATGAGGAGCTGCTCCCCGGTCTCCGTGCACGTCACCAGGTAGACGTTGTTGTTCATCGGCGACACGGCCACCTTGCGGATGGTCGCCCGTCGCAGCGACCTGACGTCTGCGGGGCCGCCCGGGACGACCTGGCCGGTGTAGGTCACGCGTCATCGCCCCCGCGCCAGGAGGGGGAGCGGGTCACCGGACACCCCGTCGTGAAGTCC
>OCZS010000729.1_pt1 | contig 11107 bp, 8 predicted proteins | sample 1539071 | NCBI WGS metagenome assembly OCZS01 (sample SAMEA3113584, study PRJEB22503) | soil metagenome | reverse complement strand
ACCTCCTGCTCAACCTGAAACTGCTCAAGAGACAGCACCTCCTGCTCAACCTGAAACTGCTCAAGAGACAGCACCTCCTGCTCAACCTGAAGGTACAGAAAGACCTTCTGAAGAACCTACAGAAAATGGCGGCAATTTCCTAGATCAGATAATAGGAGGGATAACAAATCTCTTTAAATAAAAAAGAATTTGCTGGACTAAAGATAGAAATAATAATTTCTATCTTTAGAATTATAAATAACAATAGATAGAATTGGCTCTAGAAAACATCTAACAATAACCAACAGATTTGCCATTCTATGAGCATTATATGCTATACACCTAAAGACTAGTTCTCTATTCTGCATTCTTACAAGTGTGGATGTGATATGTTCTCCAAACAATCTCTTTATGACCAATACAATAGTTTCATCTTTGTTTCTTTGATTGTATAGAATCTTTGAATATCCAAGTTATTATTATAATTAATTATCTAGTAACTGGTCCCACTTTATGAAGGGTTCAAATCCCACCGATTCCATTTATTCATTTCAATTCTTATTGATATTGATTTATAATTTTTAAACGATTTTACTTTTAAAATTGTCATTTTAATTCAACAAAAAGTAAAAGTTATTTCTTAGTTGTTATAAGAATTTCTCTATGAATCCTACAAAAAAGAGGATTCGAACCGAGGATACTAATCCCGGCCCGGGCTCCATTAATTATACATATGCTTTATAAAAACTAAATATTAGATTCAATTTAAGGTTATATTTTCTCAATTATAAATCATATAGAGACAACGTAATGTATGAAAAAGGGATAACTTGTTTCTTTAAAAATTAATAATTAATTCATTTATTCAACTAATATAGTCAATTATTTATCAGACTTTTACGATAATTTTGATTCTTGTTAAATCTATTAATATAAATACCAATTATTTTTCGGCGCCGAAAAATTTCTGCCGATATATAAATTTATTGAAATAATTTAAATAAATCTTTAAAAGATTAAAATTTCTTTAAAAAAGACCAATTCTCTTAAATAAATCAGTTAATCTGAATTTTATAATGTATAAAGTTCAACTGGTGGAGATGAAGAAAGTGGTGGAGACGAGTCAGAAGAATAATGTCTTAAAAATTAAACTAGCTCTTATTGTTTCAACAATAACTATTTTTTTAATGCTGTATCTATGGTGCACAACAACCCATCTTGTTTTCATGTTCATTGGTCTTACTCTATTAATAGCACAGGTATCTTCATTCGCATACTATAGTTCAACATCTATCGCCACTGAATATGAAGAAAGAAAGAAAAAATTGGTTGAGGTGATTCAAGGTGTTCACTGCCGAACAGTTTTAAAATGATATTAATTAGTTTTATCGGTGCAGTAAAAGGACCAATAATATACACAGCATGGGCACAAATAGGAGAACAAGTAGTATACAGAGGAATAGAACAGATTGGTGGTTCCCTAGCATGGGACTACTGCGGATATCAAATCTGGGAACAGACAATAGAAGTTATCAAAGAAAGACAGTTCAAACATGTTAGGAAATTAATTATTACACAAACAAAAATCTGGGTAATAGAAATAACATGGAATGAATTGATATGGCAGATATGGCTGGTAATATGGAGTCACTATGGTAATGGACTTAATGATGTTATGGGATTGTTTATACGAATTGGATTTGAGTGGGCAACTTTTTACATTTTCTTCCCAAGGTTAGAAAGCTGTTATCATCATATGCTTAAGAAAATAATTTAATATGCTTCTTTTTTTATTTTGATATTATATGGCTGGAATATCCGACCTTTTAGTTTTAGGTATTATAGCTGGTGGTATTTATTATGCAGCTTCCACTGGAATGTTAAATAATATTTTGCCACAGCAACAACAATATGTAAATCAATTACCAACCGAAGCTTCTCTAGAAGATGATATGATTGAAGATATTCAGGATGAGATAAACAAAGGAAAGAAAAAAGAATTGTATAATTTAATTTTATAGATTGTGAAATGAAAAATATGTATTATTTTTCGGCGCCGAAAATTCTTAAATAATAAAAATAAATTTAATACTTAATAGATTGACTTGAATGGCTCAGATTCTTATTTCCATTACACAGCAATTGTATAATGATATATCTCTATGGTATTTGTATTATTTAGGATATTTGTTAATATGGAAATATCTTTCAAAATATTAATAGGAAGAAAAAATTGAGTTGAGGTATGATATTCGGAATTTTTTGTTTTGAAATAATGTTTTTCTAAGTGTACATAGTTTGTTGGGTTCTATATTCTTCTAACAATGACTACATACCAACCCCACAAAAGGTAGTGCCCCAATTAGAGTTTATTCCTGTAATCATTCCTATGGTACAGATTTTGAATTTTGTTAACTTGAACATATCTTATTATACACCTTAGAATACTAAAAGATTTTCTATATCTAAAATAGTGTTTCCTGTCAAGAGGAAACATAATATTCAACTTACAAAATGGGAGACTAATCATATTGTAAAGTAAGCCCTAACAACGATAGCAATTCTGAAATAAGATTCTAATATAATATAACAAGAATAATATTTAAATTTTTTTATCTATCATAAAACAATTTACAAAGTAAAATTGATATGATTCAAAAATCTAAAAACTAATTCAAATCCTTAGATATACAATGGTTTTTGTGTCTGCAAGTAAATTTAGAAGGACATCGGACCAGCTTAAAATAAAAGACTATTCATTGGTTTGCTCGTATGCCGATCTGTTAAAGATCCAATGCCTTAAACTTTTATACTTATTATAAAAATATATCGATTAGCATACCTTTTAAAAATTATGGTAATTTTAGAGGTTGATCTTTGCTGATACAAAATTTTTCAATGAATTTTATTCTATACTATTTCTTTTAAATACATATTAAAAAAGAAAAAATTTAGACCATTAACCGATTTTTTATTTAAAACCATGAAACACCTTATTTAGAATTGTAATTAAACCATGTAGTACAGATACGAACAACAGTAAGATCTAATATTTTAAAGGATACTTATGAGGAAAACTTTAAGCGGTTTTATACTACCTGCATCTTTAACCTCATTTTTTATATATATATTATCGCTAGCTATACCATATCTTCATGATCATTCTTTGGAGCTCTGCAGATGAACCGCTATACAATACCTCCAGCCTATTGTCGTGCCATTTCTATTTCATCTAATTTACTCATGGCAGTTGTATTCAAAGTATAGTTAATAAATATGTCAGGAAAATCTCCTGACCATCTCAATATGATATTCATATTTGGATCATCATAATTCAATCAGCGATATCACATTATACATCCCATGGATTTCTTTTCTTTCGAGTTCTTCTGTTTATTTCTATATTCGCTCGATTGGAGAGAGCCAAGTACAAGGGAGAAATCTTAAATAATTCTTCTAAAATAACTGCCCTAAGAATGGAAATTATCTTCGATGAGTATGACATGAGAAAACTGCCACCGAGAATACGGCTTGACAAAATTACACAAATTTTAAAAAACGAAAGAGACGAATCTATACGATGGGATTCTGTTTGGCTTGCAGCAGAGATAACTGAAGTGATTGACAAAGATGATCCTATTTTTGCTGAAATAGCCGACCTAATGGTCTGGGTTTTGCTTAATGACGATAATGGAATTGTAAAACATGAGGCTGCTTTTCAAATTGGCCTACGAAACATGAAATCTAAGATTCCTGACTTGATTAACTCTATTCTAAATGATAAAAAAGAACTTGTAAGACATGAAGCTATAGAAGCTTTGGGTTTGATGCGAGCCCACGAATGTAAAGAAACGCTGAGAAAGATGCTGGAAGACCCAAGCGATGCAGTTAGGGAAACTGCAGTTTTTGTACTTAAAAGACTTGATAGGCTGACAAATAGAGGAGACTATAAAGGAGAGGCGATATTGTAATAGATCTAATCATTGGTACTGCTCAAGTCTAACATATGATATTCCTATAGGCTATAGTAATTAAGAATTGGCGAAAAAGACTTTGACATGGAAGAAGCTATATCTTGGTCGAACTAGTGGCACCGGTGAAGGACTTTTTGCAAAGGTAAACTTTAAGAAAGGAAATCTTATTTTCACCTGGGAAGGGTATTGAAAAAGGGTAGATATCCTTGCTATGTAGGCGATAGGTGGTTACAAATAGAAAAATTTCAATGGATCGCTCCGCTTAGAAATAATCTTGGCTTGTACATAAACCATTCTTGCAACCCAAACTCTGAATCAAAAATTCCGTAAAAATTGTTGCAATGAAAAATATTAGAAGAGGTGAAGAAGTGACTCGTACTCAGAACATAGATGGGCTCGCGTTATATGTATAATACTTATTTTGTCTTTTCTAGATCTGAACCTATAGAATGTTCTTGTTCTTGTTGCTGTAATGTCATTCTATATATATTATTATAGATACCATAATGATGTTAACGTTTTTTTATGGATACTGTTGAGGTAAAGACAAGGATGTAACATCTTAATGGTGAGGAAGATGCTCGGTAGAGTATAATTACGAACCTGTAGATGAGCGATGGGCTAGGAAATTTTACGAAAAACTGGAGTCAAACAATGTTAGTACTAAGAATGGCACGGGACCAAATGAAAATGATATAATAGAACAATGAAATCAAGATATATCAAGCTAGAATTCATCTTACAATATATTATCAAGGATTAATTTAAATAAGTCACAAAAAATACATATTTAATTGAGCAGAACAAAAAATATTGAATCTGCTTTTAAAATAAAGTATGAAATGAAATTTTTGTTCTTCGGATTTATAATTACTATAGCTGTAGCTATCGTGTTTATACATATATTACTATTTGTTATTGATGGCGACAGATACATTGGCACAACCTCAGCAGTTTTGTTGGGATCAGCTTCCTGTTTATTATTGTTTACAATACTTTCGAATACTAGAAATATAGAAGTTCAGAAATTTAAGCTGCTTTTCGTAGGAGTAACTCTCTGGTTTCTTGGTGAATTTACCTATTCGTATTATCAAATTGTATTAGATATGGATGCTCCATATCCAGGTGTCGGGGAAATTTTCTATCTTGCAGGCTATGTACCTTTAATGCTATTTACTTACAGATCATTTAAGACTATAAACAGAGATGGATTAATAAAACGTAGGGTAATTGCGTTTGTAGTAACACTCGCATCTGTAGTACCTGTAATAATAACTATCATAGTTTTTAGCGAGGAAGTAGATTTTCAATCCCAGTGGCCTGATATTACGATTAGTACCATATATAACTACAGCGATAGTATTTTATTAGCTCTTTCGATTCTCATTCTAACAAAGTTACCTAGAAACAACCCTTATACCTATCACTGGATATTATTTACCTCTTTCCTGATATTAACAACTATCACAGATTTTTTCTATTTGAATATAGCGATTGTTGATGAAGAATTTCTTTTAGAGACTGAATTGATATGGGAAGCAATGTGGGCGTTCGCCTATCTATGCATTCTTGCCTCATTATTCTGGTATTACAAACTTACTCATATACTAAGCGAAAACATGGAGTATTCAATGACGGAAGACTATGCAGCAAAATATCGGAATAATATTTCGGTCAAAGACAAAGATGAACTTCCCCAAGAGGATCAATTGCATACAGAAAACATACAAGATTTCAAATTGGTTGAGAATCGTATTGATGAAATAATAAAAGGCGCAAAAGACGGGATCACTATTTTATTCTGTAATATAAATACCTTGAAAAGAAAAGAAACACAAAGTATCCTAAAATTTTTGAAGAAAAAAACAAGGTCAAATATTTTAGTAAGAATTCTTTTTCCGTTGGGTGTAGATGATAGTATTATTAATAGTTATAGCGAGGTCGCTAATGTACGGATCTTTGAAACCAAACTAGAGAATAATGATATCATCATAGTCCCTGACTATATTAAGGTGCTACTAGTTTCTACTACAGATCCTATCGATTATGATAAGGAAACAGCGTATGATGTAACATATTCTGACAACGAAGAGATAAAATATACATACGTAACAATGTTTGAAAAATTATGGTTACTTCAGACCGTGACGAAATTGGATCTAAGGTAAACATCATTTGTCAGATGAACCTGCTCAATCATACAACTTTATAGTCAATTTATGAAATGTCCTTACTGCAGTGTTGCTTAGTCTCTGGTATATCTATGACTAGCCAAAAATAAATTTACAAGCAAATCCAATTTTCTATTCAGTTGAAAAATATAAAGAAATGATAGATGAATTCTTGGAAAAACTTCGAGATATGACTGGAAAATAAAATTTCTGACTAATTAATCTCTCAATTTAAGCAAAATATGCACTTTGTTTTATCATTTTAGGCTTTTGGTCATTCTTGATAAATTTCCAATTATTGGCATCTTTTACAGCATAATTTTTCACATTTAGATAGTGAATGGGAGAAAAAAATTGGTGAAAATTATTTTATTCAAAAACCAATCAAAAACAAAGATCTAATTAGGCGTATAACTGGAATAATTAATAAAAATTGATGATCATGATGATAGTGATAGAAAATGGGTTTATTAAATAAATTTTTTATATTAGAATATCTGAATATTACTAGATGTTTAGAGTCGATATCCACGCCATGCCCGGGCGCTCTATTCTCAATTCATATACTTATCTCAACAAAAAATAATAATAAAAAGAAATCAATAATAAAATAGATAAAGGTCCAAAAATACAAAACGTCTTGTATTTAAAATGTAATAGAATTGTAATAAAAAATGCAATAGTGCCTAGTTTATAGCAATTATGATAATAATTAAATAAATTATCTTTTATATTTTGTATATAGTGAATCAAAATAATTAATGAGAATAGTTCAAATATATTCGTAAAAAGATCTTTAATCACCTGTAACATACATAATCTTTTTGATTATCATACACGAAATGGTGCTTTAGAAAGACTTATTCCTCCTTGGAGTAATTTGAATCTGATTGATCAGAAAGGAGGAATTAATAATGGTGCTATTTCAGTTTTCCGTATTAATGTTGGTCCAATAACTTTCAAATGGGTTGCTAAACATTTTGGTTATATTCATAATCTACAATTTCATGATAAAATGATAAAAGGTCCATTCAAAAAATGGGTCCATACTCATTCTTTTATATCTCAAGATCAAAATCAATGTATTATAGAAGATAAAATAGAGTACATGCCTAGATTTGGTAAAATCGGATCTAAAATTTTACAAAAGAGAATGCAAAATTACTTGAATCAATTATTTCTTTATCGTTCACGTATTTTAGTTAATGACCTTTTCCTTGAAAAAATAACACAGGAAAAGGGAAAAAGAATTCTTATTTCAGGTTCTCATGGATTAATAGGATCATCCCTTATTCCATTATTAACTAGTATAGGTAGACACAAGATTAGCCGTCTTGTAAGAAAGGTAAATAATAACAATATGGATTTACTTCCTGAAACAAATAAAGAGGATAAAAAAACTATTTTTTGGGATCCTCAATATAATAAATTAGATCCTTATGAACTGGAGGGATTTGATATAATCATTCATCTTGCAGGAGAAAACATATTTGGAAGATGGACAGACATAAAAAAACAAAGAATATTTGATAGCCGTGTTGGAAGTACTAAACTTTTATCAGAATCTTTAACAAAGCTATCACATCCTCCTTCGCTATTAATATGTGCCTCGGCAATTGGATATTATGGAGATAGACCTAATGAGTATTTAACCGAAGATAGCAATCCTGGAAAAGGATTTCTCTCTGAAGTATGTCAAAAATGGGAAAAGGCTACTAAAGAAGCAACAGAGATAGGAATAAGAGTAGTCAACACACGTTTTGGTGTGGTATTAACTCCAAAAGGAGGTATTTTACAAAAATTACTAAGTCCTTTCAAATTAGGTTTAGGAATAACAATTGGAAATAAAGATCAGTATATCAGTTGGGTGTCAATAGAAGATGTGATAAAAAGTATTTTTTATTCAATAACAAACACTTCCATTAAAGGTCCTATTAACATTGTATCACCCAATCCAGTTACAAATTTAGAATTTTCAGATATACTCAAAAAGATATTTAATCCAAAACTATCAATGTCAATAAGTCAAAATATACCCAAATTGATATTTGGTGAAATGTCAAAGGAAGTACTTTCTACAAATACTTATGTCATTCCCAAAAAATTAGTTTCAACAGACTACAAGTTTTTTAGTTCAGAATTAGAAGATTCACTTAGATTTTTACTTGGGAAAATAGAAACAAAATAAATATCAAAATGAAGATATTGTATTTAATAACCTAAATTAATATACACACACTTTTTATTAGTCAACTTTTTTTAATTGTATAATTTTATCTAATGTGTTATTTTTCAAAGAATTTAACAGATCGGCATGTTTTATATAGTTATCATTCTTTTAGTTATATTAATTGGCACTATATTATATAATTATGTCTATTTTTATGAGAAAGTTTATGTTATAATATAATTGTTTTATACGAGAAAGTTTATGTTATAATAATGCCCAGACTCAATCATAGTTCAAAGTATTTGATATTGTATTCTACATTTGCAGGATTTATATCTGCTTGGGCAATATCAGGATTATTAGTTATTGTTGATATTGTATCACAAACACCTATAGGTACTTTCTTTGCAGTAATAGGAACTTCTCTTGGTTTCTATGATCCCGCTGTATCACAATATATTGGATTTGCATTACATATTGCAACAGGTACAGTAGCAGGTAATATTTTTGGTCAAGTAGCATTATTTTGGAACAAATTGTTTCCCTCTAATTTCAAGCGAGGAATAACTTATGGAATAATACTAGGTGTTTCTCTATGGATAGTATTATTCCTACCCCTAACCATATTCATAATTCAACCCAAATTAGATGCTTTTGCTGAATCTGCTCCAAACCAATATCTATTTGGAATAGCAGATCAGTTTAAAGGGCTTTATCCACTTGTAGTTATAGGTTCTTTAGCGTTTCACATAATATACGGTATTATATTTGGATTCATAGTATGGAGGATGGTCGAATTAAAAAACGTTGTACAAACCAATAAAGAATAAATAAACTAAGGCTTAAAGAGGAAGTCATATTATAGATATGAATTTTCTTACAATAAATATAGGGAAACAGAGAAGAAAATTCATTTTTATTTATATCTATTACCATGAAGATAAGAATCTAAAATATTTAATCAATATATTATTAGAATGAAATTAAATCTGTATGTTATAGTTATTTTAGGTCTAATTAGAAGGATAAATTAGAATGTCAAAAAAGATGACAACAACCTTTTACACACATAAATATAAAATGAAATTCTATTTAAAAAATAAATATACGTAGAATTATACATGTACAATAGCAAAAATACAAAACAAAATTTAAGGATATTAGTAACTGGTGCAACAGGATTTATTGGTAGTAGAATTGTCAAAAGACTATTAGCTAATGGACATTATAAGGTTAGGTGTATGACAAGAAATCCTGAAATTATTTATGAACTTTTTGATTTAAGTGGAGATATTGTTGAAGTAGTAAAAGCTGATGCTTCTAATTATTTAGAATTAGTAGAAGCTCTAAAAGAAGTGGATGTAGCGTTTTACCTTATACATTCCATGGAAGGCTCAACAAAAAAATGGCAAGAGTTCTCAAAAAGAGACAGAATTGCAGCTGAAAATTTTGCTAAGGCAGCCTCACAAACAAAGACAAAAAGGATAATTTACCTTAGCGGTCTTATTGATATGAAACATAAAGATTTATCTGAACATATGCAGAGTCGAAAGGAGGTAGGGGATATATTAAGGACTTCTAAGGCTAAAGTTACAATATTCCGTGCGGCTGTTATTCTAGGTCAAGGAGGTGGTTCTTTTCAAATGTTACAGTACTTGGTAGAGAGGCTTCCTGTAATGGTTTGTCCAAAATGGGTACTGACTAAATCACAACCTATATCTGTTGACGATATGGTAACTTATTTAATAAAATCAATAGAACTTGAGGATACAGCTAATAAGGATTTTGATATAGGAGGTCCAGAAATTCTTAGCTATGTAGACATGATGAAAAGATATTCGGCTATTCTAAATAAACCATTAAAAATTGTTATTATCCCATTTTTAACACCTAGACTCTCTTCTTATTGGGTAGATTTGATTACTCCTGTAAAGGCATCTCTTGCTAGACCTTTAATTGATAGTTTAAAGCATGAAGCAGTAGTTCATGATAATGAAATCCAAAAGTTAATTCCAATTAAACTAATGAACTTTGAAGAATCTATCAAAACTGCTATGAAGGAACAAGTAAGAAAAACCAAGATAATAAAAAAGCAAAAAACGTCTGATTCTCTTAATAGAAAAATATTAATTTTTTCATTGATTTCTTTAGGCATAATTGGAGCAACGTATTATTTTTTAGATAATAAAAATGATTTATTCACTCCTCTTTGGATAATATTAGCCATTGTATGGTATTTTGGAATTCTATTTGCATTATTTTTTGTCAAAGATGGTGCGCGATTAGGTTCCCTGGTAGCCGGTATTATAGGATGGATAACACTAATTTTCTGGGGGTTAAATAATATATATTTGATATATGATAATTCGATTAATCTATACTATCCAAATGTTTTAGTTGCTATACGTAATTTTATTGGAGCTATTGTAGCTGGGTTGGTTATAGCTGCGTCACATAACCTATTTCATAAAATAAGAGTACTAGGAAAATAAAATAACTTTTGTTTATTAATATAGATCGAAATTAATTTTTTTATTCTAATATATACCATCCTAATAATATAAACATAGCCACCATCTGTTTATAATAGGTACATCATTATAATATCTAGTGCCAAATATTACGTTAGTGATCATTAAGATATCATTGAGAGAGATGTCTAATTGAATTAAAATAATATTTATATTCTTTATTAAATTTCTTTCATTAAGCACTTTTTTAGATGTTATCTCAAGAATTATACATCCATAGAATCTATCCAACGATCTATTACTTTATGAAAATGAATGATATTCAAAGTTTCTAATATTCAT
>OCZS010000728.1_pt1 | contig 11124 bp, 11 predicted proteins | sample 1539071 | NCBI WGS metagenome assembly OCZS01 (sample SAMEA3113584, study PRJEB22503) | soil metagenome | reverse complement strand
TGAAGGGCGGCGGCGGCGGCAGCTTCGGCATCGTCACGCGGCTCACGCTCCGGACACGCGAGCTGCCCCCGTTCTTCGGCGCCATGTTCGTGAACGTGGCTGCCATGTCCGATGGCGCCTACCGCGACCTGATCCAGCACTTCGTCGCCTTCTATCGTGAAAAACTCTTCAATCCGCAGTGGGGCGAGCAGGTCACCTTCCGCCGCGACAACGTCTTGGGCATCGCCATGGTGTTCCAGGGCCTCGATGGCGATGCCGCCACCGCCGTATGGAAGCCGTTCTTCGACTGGCTGGCCGCGCGGCCCAACGACTTCGCACTGCAGGCACCGCCCATCATCGCCGCTCTTCCGGCGCGGCATTTCTGGGACGCTGCTTTTCTGAAGGCGAATGCACCGGACTTCGTGCTGAGCGACGACCGTCCCGGCGCGCCCTCTGGCAACGTGTTCTGGCGCTCAAACATCGGCGAGGCCGGCTGGTTCATCCAGGGCTACGAATCGGTGTGGATGCCGGGCCCGCTGATCGAGCCCAACAACCAGGCACGGCTGGTCGATGCGCTGTTCGCCGCGTCGCGCCAGTGGCGCGTCACGCTGCATTTCAACAAGGGCCTGGCCGGCGCCCCGGCCGAGGAGATCGCGGCGGCGCGCGACACGGCGACCAATCCGGCGGCGGCCGACGCCTTCGCCCTCGCCATCAGCGCGTCGGAGGCGCCGCCGTCCTTCCCGGGCATTGCCGGCCACGAGCCCGACATTGCGCTGGCGAAACGCAACGCCAGGAACATCGGCGCCGCCATGGACGAGTTGCGCAAGCTGGTGCCGAACCACGGCTCCTACGTCTCGGAATCGAACTACTTCGAGCCTGACTGGCGCGGCGCCTTCTGGGGCGTGAACTACCCACGGCTGCGGCAGGTCAAGGACAAGTACGATCCCGACGGACTTTTCTTCGTCCACCACGGCGTCGGCAGCGAGGATTGGAGCCCCGACGGCTTCACGCGCCTATAAAGTGTTCTTGAAGATCTTCCCGTCTTTCACGATGACGACGAAGTTTTTCGCCGGTTCTTCGATCAGTTTGATGTTGGCGATCGGATCGCCGTCGACCAGCAGGAGGTCGGCGAGGGCGCCTTGTTCGACCACGCCTATCTTGCCCGGATAGGGATTGCGCTCACCGGACAAGCCCAGCAGCTCGGCATTGGTCCCGGTCGCCATGATCAACGTTTCGGCGGGCGTGTACCAGCGGACGAGCTTCGCCAACAGTTCGCCCTGGCGCGGCGCCAGCTGCGGTGAAAACAGGATGTCGGTGCCGAACGCCGTCTTGATCCCGTACTTCTTCGCCAAGGTGAAGGTTCTGTCCGTGCCGGCAAACACCACGCGCGCCTTGAGCGCCTCCAGCGAGCCGGGCGGGAAGGCGTCGGCCAACTCGTCGGGAAACGCCTGGGTGCTCAACCAGACGCCTTTTTCGGCCATCAGCTTGGCCGTCTGGTCGTCCATCAGATGCCCGTGCTCGATGCACTTCACGCCCGCGGCAATCGCGCGGTGAATCGAAGCGGGCGTGTAGGCATGCACGGTGACGTAGGTGCCCCAGTTGTCGGCCGCTTCGACGGCTGCGCGCAGCTCGGCCTCGGTGAAGGTGGACGCGTCGAGCGGGCTGCGCGGCGACGCGACGCCGCCGCCTGCCGTCAGCTTGATCTGTGTCGCTCCCAGCAGGAGCTGTTCGCGCACCCGCATGCGGACCTCGTCCGGGCTGTCTGCAATCATGGCGGCACCCGTCTGCTCGCCGCGAGACTGCGGCGAGCCCGCGACGCGTGGCACCTCGAACGGCTGGCGAAAATCGCCGTGGCCGCTGGTGACGGTGATGATGGCGCCTGACGGGTAGATCCGCGGACCGGCGACGACGCCCTCGTCGATCGCGCGCTTGAGCCCGAACACAGGCCCGCCCAGATCACGAACGGTGGTGAACCCGCGCATGAGTGTTTCGGTCGCCTCGGCGCCTGCCAGGAGGTTGAGGTAACCCATATCCGCTGTCAGCAGCGCCGCGAGGCTCGGCCGCACGAGCATCGCGTGCCAGTGCATGTCGATCAGCCCGGGCATCAACGTGCGCCCGCCACCTGCAACGATCTTGGTGCTGGGGCTACGATCGACTGGAATTGGTTCCTTCGAGATCCTGTCGATCGTGTTCCCGCGGATGAGGACGTTCATGGCGCCGCTCAACGTGCTGTTCCTGCCGTCGAAGATGCGGACGTTCTCGAAAAGGATGAGGCTGGACGGCCCGGCAGATTGCGGTTGAGCGAATGCGCTGACGTCGGCGAGACAAAGCATGGCAATCAGGGCAGCGACTGCGCGAGCGACCATGAGCGTCCTCCGATTCCTCGCCAATTCAATCAGGAGTATAGCGTCCGCCCGGGAGATCGCCTTGTCCGTTATCCGGGTCGCAGCATCACATCGACGGCCCGCCGTTGTGGCCGACCGGTGCGCCCGACGGCGTCGTGTCCTGCGTCTTGCCGCGTTGCCCGATCTTGGGCTCGGTGCCTTTCAGAAGGCGCGCGATGTTCTCGTGGTGTCGCACCCAGACCAGCGGGACCAGCAGTGTGAGCAGCGTCGCTGCGTAGGAACTGGCCAGGAACCAGGCGGCGATGGCGGCGGTCACGACGCTGAGCAGGGCGGCGAGTGACGAATAGCGGAAGGCTGCCGCGAACAGCAGCCACGCGGCACAGGCGATGGCCCCGACCGGCCAGGACAGGCCCCACATGATACCGAGCGTCGTCGCGACGCCCTTGCCGCCCTTGAAGCGCAGCCACACGGGGAACATGTGGCCAAGCACGGCGCCTGCGGCGGCGCCGACGGCAGCGATCTGACTGACGTGGACAAAGATCAACACGGCCGCGACGCCCTTCAATGCATCGAGCAGCAGGGTCGCAGCGGCCAGCCCCCTGCGGCCGGTGCGCAGCACATTGGTGGCGCCGATATTGCCCGATCCGACCTTGCGGATATCCCCCAAGCCTGCGGCGCGCGTCAGCAGCAGGCCGAACGGAATCGAACCCAGCAGGTAGCCAACCAGGAACGGTCCCAGCAGCAGGACCAGGGTGGATTCCATCTGCCTACACCAGGCGCTCTAGGGGCTGACGATCTTGCAGTTGGTCGAATCGATGTAGGACGTGGTCGGCGGGCCGATCAGCTCGGTGGTGATCTGCTCGCCAGGCTGAATCATGAGCGGCCCGAGATAGTCCGTCGAGACCGGACGGCCGGCGTTCATGAAGGTGCATTCGGCCTGGGTGTTGATGGGATTGCGGGTGTTGGATGTGATCGTCACCGTCACCTGCCAGTAGCGCGAATCGCCGTAGGTCAGGTTGGTGGCGCCCAGCGTCACCAATGGCTGCGGCGTCGAGAAGTTGGGGACGGGCCGCGGCCCGCTGCGCCGCAGTTGCGGCTGCGGCCGGGCGCCCATGGTCTCGGGCGGGCGATAGCCCGCGGTGCGCGGATCGAAGGCGGCGTTATCCTGCGTCGTCGACGGCTGCGGGTTGATGCCGCCGCCCGTGCCCAACGTCGCCGTGCCACCGCCCGGCACGCCGAGCGGCTGCGGCGAAAGCGGCGCGGAGCTGATCGACGAGCCGCCAGATCCCATGGTCGAGCCCATGGTTGTCGGCGGCGGTGGCGGCGCGAGTGGCGTCGGTGCGGGCTGTGCCTGCAGCGGCGTCGGCGTCGGCTGCGCTTGCGGCGCCACACCGCCCACCTGGGTCTGCAGGCGGTCGTAGCAGGTGAGCCGCGACTGCGTGTCGGTCATCTCGCCGCAAATCTGGATGTGCCGTGTCAGGGCATCGAGCAGGTCGTCGCGCGACTGGCCGCGTTGCTGGGCCGAGCTCGCGCCCGCGAACGCCATGCCGGCGACACCGAGAAGAAGTGACTGTCGAAGCATCATGCAACGCCCTGATTGATGGAAGGTGCCGACCATAGCAGACGAAAAGGCCGTTTGGAGGCAGCTTTTAGCTGCCCCACTGCGATTACGCAGCCCTGGCTGCGGTTACGCAGCCCTGGCCGCCGTCACAAAGCTGTCGTCGCGATAGATGGTGCGGCCGCCGACGATGGTCGCCATGACGCGGCCCTGCACCGGCCGCTCGTCGAACGGCGTGTTCTTGGTCTTGCTCCACAATTCGTCGCGGTCGACCTTCCAGGCGTAGTCGGCATCGAACACCACGAGATCGGCCGGCGCACCCTTGGCCAGGCGGCCGCCGGGCAGGCCGAACAGACGGGCTGGCGTGGCGGCCAGAAGCTGGAACAGGCGCGGCAGGCTGAGATGACCGTTGTGCACCAGCTCGAGCGAGATCGGCAGCAGGGTTTCCAGCCCAATGCCGCCCGGCTCGGCCTGGGCGAAGGGCACGCGCTTGCTGTCCTGGTCCTGCGGCCGATGGTCCGACACGATGGCGTCGATGGTGCCGGCCTTCAGGCCCTCGACCACGGCCAGCCGGTCCTTCTCCGACCGCAACGGCGGTACCAGCTTGCCGAAGGTGCGGTAGTCGCCGACCGCGAGGTCGTTCAGCGCAAAGTAGGGCGCCGCCGTATCGCAGGTGATCTTCAGCCCGCGCGCCTTGGCCGCCGCGATTGCGGCGACGGCTTCGGCCGTGGAAATCTTGGCAAGGTGCAGCCGGCCGCCCGTCATCTCGGCGAGACGGATGTCACGTTCGACCAGCATCACCTCGGCGAGCGGGGGGTTGCCCGCGAGACCGAGCCGGGTCGCCATCTCGCCGCTGGTCATGTGGCCGCCCGACAGCGTCGGCTCCTGCGGCAGGTGGACGATCAAGGCGTCGAACGCCTTGGCGTAGTAGAGCGCGCGGCGCAGCACCTGGGCGTTGCCGATGGGATGGTCGGCGTCGGTGAAGGCAACGGCGCCGGACTCGGCCAGTAGGCCGATCTCGGCCAGCTCCTTGCCCTCGAGCCCGTTGGTCAGGGCGCCATAGGCGTACATGTTCACCAGCTTGATCTGGCGGGCGCGGCGGGCGACGAATTCGATCAGCGAGGCATCGTCGAACGGCGGCTCGTTGTCGGGCAGCAGCACCAGCGAGGTGATGCCGCCCACGGCGGCGGCGGCGCCGGCGCTCTCCAGCGTCTCCTTGTGCTCTTCGCCCGGCTCGCCGGTATGGACGCGCGTGTCGACCAGGCCGGGCGCGAGATAGAGGCCGCGGCAGTCGACCGATTCGATGCCGTAGGGCGCACCGGAAGCGAACAGGTTGGGGCCGTAGTCGGCGATCTTTCCGTCGCTGATCAGGACCGCGCCCTGGTACTCGGCGTCGCCCGTGGGATCGATGATGCGGGCGTTGATATAGGCGGTCGAGCCGCTGTGCTGCGGCGCCAGGCGATCGATCTTGCCGAAGACGCTGCGGCTCACGCCGCGGCTCCCGAGAGCGCGTTGCGCCGCCCGCCGATCAGCGCTTCCAGGCAGGCCATGCGCACGGCCACGCCCATCTCGACCTGCTCGTGGATCACCGAACGATCGAGGTCGTCGGCGACTTCCGAATCGATCTCGACGCCGCGGTTCATCGGCCCGGGATGCATGATCAGCGCATCGGGCTTGGCGAACTTGAGCTTCTCGCTGTCCAGCCCGAAGAAGCGGAAATATTCGCTGATCGAGGGCACGAACGAGCCCTGCATGCGCTCGGTCTGCAGGCGCAGCATCATGACGATGTCGACGTCCTTGAGACCGGTCTTCATGCTGTAGTGGACTTCGACACCCATCCGCTCGATGTCGGTCGGCATCAGGGTGGGCGGGCCGACCACCCGCACGCGCGCGCCCATGATCTGCAGCAGGTGGATGTTCGAGCGCGCCACGCGGCTGTGCATGATGTCGCCGCAGATCGCCACCAGCAGGCCTTCCAGGCTGCCGCGTCGTCGTCGGATGGTCAGTGCGTCGAGCAGCGCCTGCGTTGGATGCTCGTGCTGGCCGTCGCCGCCGTTGATGACGGCGCAGTTCACCTTCTGTGACAGGAGATTGACGGCCCCCGATTCGGCATGCCGCACGACGATGGCGTCGGGCCGCATGGCGTTCAGCGTCATCGCCGTGTCCAGCAATGTCTCGCCCTTGCGTACCGAGGAGGTGGCGACGTCCATGTTGATCACGTCGGCGCCCAGCCGCTTGGCGGCGACCTCGAAGCTGGTGCGCGTGCGCGTCGAATTCTCGAAGAACAGGTTGATCACCGTTCGCCCGGCGAGCACGTCGCGCCGTTTGTCGATCGATCTGTTCTGCTCGATATAGCTTTCGGAAAGGTCGAGCAGGCCCGAAATGGTTTCGGGCGCAAGACCCTCGATGCCGAGCAGATGGGGCAACCTCGGCACGCCCACGCGTTTTCTTGTCACTAAAGCGCGACGTTAAGCATGCTGGACCGGCCCCGGCAAGGCGACGTTTTGGTGGATAAATAAGGCTCGCCGATGGTCACAGCTTGAGCCACGACACCCGCTCATCGGCGAAGGCGTGACCCGTCGGCGCCAGGGTCCCAGGATCGTCGAACGCACCGACATGGAGGTGGATTTCGCCCGGCCAGCGATCGCCCTCGTAGGTCAGGGTCGAGCCGCAACGTCCGCAGAAGCCGCGTCGCACGCCCGGCGACGATTCGAAATAGGAGAGATCGCCGGTGAACCGGACCTTCGCTGCCTCGAAGCCGGCATAGGCCGAGACCGGCGCGCCGGTGTGCCGGCGGCAGCTCTGGCAATGGCAGTAGCCCGTCCACTTGGGCGGACCGTCGGCAGTGAAGCGGACAGCTCCGCAAAGGCAGCGGCCTTCCCTCATGTCATCCTCCAGGTCCTCATCCTCCAGGTCGTCATCCTCCAGGTCGGGGCCCAGTATAGCGGGCGCGCGGCCGGATCAGGGCAGCATGCGCAGACTGCTCCAATGCGTGGGCGATCCAGCCCACGGTGCGGCCGAGCAGGAAGAGGGCCAGCGCCGAGTCCTTGGGCAGGCCGAGCACGCGCTCGACCACGACGGTGGTGAAATCGACGTTGGGCTTGCGGTCGATCAGGCGTTCGCCGGCGACGGCCAGCCGCTCGGCGAAGGCGAGCTCGGGCGAGTTCGGCACGGCCTCGCGCAGCAGGGCGAACAGCGTCGCCGCACGGACATCGCCGTCGGGATAGAGCTGATGGCCGAACCCCGGGATGAAGATGCGGTCGCGCACGCGCTGCACGAGCTCGCCGTCGATGTCCTTGGCCTTCTTCAGGTCGTCGAACAGCGACGCGACTCGGCGGGTCAACCCGCCATGGCGCGGGCCGTTGAGGGCGGCAAGCCCGGCCATGGTTGCGCCATAGAGATTGGCGCCGGTCGAGGCGACGACGCGCGCGGCGAAGGCCGAGGCATTGAACTCGTGGTCGGCCGACAGCACCAGCGCCGCGCGCAGGAGCAAAGCGCGCTCCGGCGGCACCTTCCAGGCCGCGGCAAGCTCCTGGTGGACGGGCAGAGCCGACAGCGGGCGCGCCGTCACCGCCGCGGTCAGCAGGCGCAGCACGCGAACGCCGGTCTCCAGCATCGCGCCGCGATCTTCGACCCAGCTCGGATGATCCAGCGCGGCGGCGGCCGGCAGGACGACGAGGCAACGGTCGACTGGCCCCAGGGTCGCCGCGGCCAGCCAGGCGCGGCGCAGCGCGGTGGTCATCGGCGGCAGGTTGTCGGCCGCGAAGGGCCGCTCGTCGCAGTCCCACAACAGCCGCGCCACCTCCTCGAGCGAGGCGCTGCGTGCCAATTCGGCGGCATCGCGGCCGCGATAATAGAGGCGGTTGTTCTCGATCAGGGTGAGGGACGATTCGAGCACAGGCGTGCCGAAATCAAGCGCGTGGTTGGCGATCGATTCGGCCTTGCGTCCGACGTCGCGCCGTCGCTTCAGCCGTGTGATGTCGTCGGCGCGGTACCGCCGCTCGCGCCGGCCATCGACGGCCTCGGAGCGCAGCAGGCCGCGGCTGACATAGGCGTAGAGCGTGGCTGCCGACACGCCCAGCCGTCGCGCTGCTTCCCGTGAGCTCAGCAATTCATTCGCCATGACATTATATTGATCAATATAATCAAGATTGACAATACATTTCGGCAATCGGAGCTTGGCCATGACTAGCGGGAAAGGGATCCAGATGCTGCTGACACGGGTGGATAGTGGGCTCGACGGCGTCGTCGTGGCCGACACGGCGATGAGCGAGGTCGATGGCGAAGCCGGCCGGCTGATCGTGCGCGGCCATACGATCGAGGCGCTGACGGCGACGCGTGGCTTCGAGGGCGTCGCGGCGCTCTTGTGGGAGGGCTACGCCGAGGGCGGCGGCGATGAGACCGCCGTGCACGAAGGCCTTGCGGCGGCCCGCTCAAAAGCCTTCGCCGAGGTGCCCAAGCTCCTGGCCACGACCCGCGGTCTCAATCCAGTCGAGGCGCTGCGCGTCGGTATCGGCATGCTGTCCGACGGCAACAAGACGCCGCATCACTTCCTGGTGTGCGGCGCCATGCCGGTGTTCCTGGCCGCGCTGATCGCCGCCGAGAAGTCGATGGCGCCGATCGCGCCCGACCCGTCGCTCACGACGGCGCAGGATTTCCTGCGCATGGTGCGCGGCCAGCGCGCCGGCACGGTGTTCGAGAAGGCGCTCGACACCTACTTCGCCACCATCACCGATCACGGCTTCAACGCCTCGACCTTCACCGCCCGCGTCGTCGCCTCGACGCATGCCGGCCTGATCTCCTCGGTATTGGCGGCGCTCTGCGCGCTCAAGGGGCCGTTGCACGGCGGCGCGCCCGGGCCGGTGCTCGACATGCTGGACGAGATCGGCGATGCCGCACGGGCCGAGGCGTGGTTCGACGACGCCTTCGCCAAGGGCACCACCCTGATGGGCTTCGGCCATCGCATCTACAAGGTGCGCGATCCACGGGCCGACGTGCTCAAGGCCGCCGTCGCCACCTTGCCGGCGACGGCCGGGCGGCTCGCCTATGCATCGGCCGTCGAGCAGGGCGCCATCGCGGCCCTGCGCCGGCACAAGCCCGGCCGGCGGCTCGACACCAACGTCGAGTACTACACGGCGCTCCTGCTCGAGGCGCTGGAGATCCCGCGCAGCGCCTTCACGGCCCTGTTCGCCGTCGGCCGCACCGCCGGCTGGTGCGCCCACATCTTCGAACAGGAGAAGGGCGGCCGCATCATCCGCCCGCAGTCGAACTACGTCGGTCCACGGCCGTAGCTCCTGCGCTTGGGCGCGCGCCCCCAGGCATGAACGTCAGCTCTTCTTCACGGCTGAGCCACGCCAGGTGCGGGCGCGCGTGCCGGCGGCGTCGAATACCCAGACGATGACGTCGATGCCGTCTGGCAGGAAACGCGCGGTGAAGTGGCGACGCCAGAAGCTGCCGTCGGCGTGGGTGAACAGCGCCTCGACGCTGAACAGGTCGCGTCGCACGGTGAGCGTTGCCGAACGCGGCGCAGGACGGGCATCGGCCGAGGCCAGCAGGGCCACGCCATCGACCAGGGTGCCGAAGCGCAGCAACTCGCCGCGCTCGGCCGTTTGCATGGGCCCGCCATCGATGCGCAGCCACAGCTCCGCGACGCTGTCGATCGCGTGGATGTCGAACTGGACAGCAAAGGCGCTGCGGTCGTCACGGTCGACGCTGGGCGACGCCGGCGGCGGGTAAATGTCCTCGAGCGGGATCGAGCGGTAGAAGCGAAGCGTGCCGGCATAGGCGCCGAGCCAGTCCGGCCATGGCGAATATTGCGCATGCGCCGCCATCGGCGGCAGCAGTGCCGGGACCGCGCCGAGCAGGGCGCGCCGGCCGATCATTTCGTGCGGCCGGCCACGACGTTGAGGTCGATCGTCACCTCGTTGGCGACCTGGCCGGTGGCCGCCCATTCGTTCTGGCCGACGCCGTAGTCGAGTCGTTTGATGATGAGTCGCCCGCGCGCCGTGCCGCGCTGGCGGCCAGGCTGGGCCGGGTCGTCGACGATGGTGAGCGTGAAGGGCAGCACGACGTCGCGCGTGGCGTCGCGGAGGGTGAGCTTGCCGCGCGCCTCGTAGCGTTCGCCGCTGCCCGAGATCGAGGTCGCGACGAAGCGCGCCTCCGGGAATTTTTGGACATCGAGGAAGTTCGGGCCCTTCATCAGCGAATCGACGTCGCGGTTGTTGGCCGACACCGGGCGCATGTCGATCTTGATGTCGATGCGTGCGGTGGCGAGCGCGGCGGGATCGAGCACGATCTCGCCCGTCCAGGTCGGGAAGCGGCCGCTCACGATCGAGCCCACCTGGGCGACGCTGAAGGTGATGGAGCTCGCCTTGGGATCGACCGTCCAGGGATCCTGCGGCGCCGCCAGCGATGGCAACGGCAGCAGCAGCAGGCAGGCGAGAGCGAACCAGGAGCGCATCAGCTTCCTCCGAACGGCCACATGCGGCGGAAGATGCCGTCACGACGCAGGACATCGTGATGTACGACGGCGGCGACGTGAAGGATCAGCACCGCGATCAGCAACCGCGATAGAACATAGTGCGTGGTCTTGAGCGCCTCGAACAGGGCCTGGTCGCGCGGCACCAGGTCGGGCAACGGCAGGATGCCGAACCAGAGGACGCTCACACCCGCGGCCGAGCTCATGAACCAGCCGCTGATCGGCATGGCCAGCAGCAGCACCAGCAGCGCCCAGTGCGCAATCGGCGCCAACACGACTTGCCAGCGCACGATCGTGCCGGGCAAGGGCGGCGGCGGATGGCGCCAGCGCCAGAGCAGGCGGCCGACCGTCAGCACCAGCACGGCGAGCCCGACCCATTTGTGCCAGTTGTAGGCATGGAGCTTGGTGAAGCCGAGCGGCAGGCCGGTCATCCAGAGGCCGACGCCCAGCATGCCGATCACCGCGACGGCGGTGATCCAGTGCAGCGCCTGCGCGGCGGGATGATAGGTGGGATCCTTCGACATACGCGCACGCAAAAAAGACCTCACCCTGAGGAGCATCGCGTAGCGATGCGTCTCGAAGGGTGGGCACGCGCACGTCCTGTGGCCCACCCTTCGAGACGCGGTCCTGCGGACCGCTCCTCAGGGTGAGGTGGGGTTGGTTTCACGCAGGCTCTCGATGCTCCTCGTAGGTCTCAAAGAAACGCCGTCCGGAGCCGCGCTGGTTCTCGTAGATCGAGCCCTGATGATCGGCTGGCGGCAACG
>OCZS010000727.1_pt1 | contig 11128 bp, 6 predicted proteins | sample 1539071 | NCBI WGS metagenome assembly OCZS01 (sample SAMEA3113584, study PRJEB22503) | soil metagenome | reverse complement strand
GCGAAGTCGGCCGACCAGGCGAGCCACGGCGCGACCCGGCCGTGGACCTCGGACTCCCCATGGGCTTCCGCGGTGAAGACCTCCACCTCGGCGCAGGCGGGGAACCGCCAGGCGAACCCGCCATAGCCACCACCGACCCGGCCCTTGCTGCCCGGGGAGCTGAGCGTGGCGGTGTCTTCGGCCCGCAACGTGAACTCGAAGGTCAAGGTCCAGGTCTGCTCATCGTGGGCGGCCCAGCGCACGGACCGCTGCTCCCGGAGGGTGACCGTCCCGTCGTGCCCGACCCAGTCCAGCCGCTGGGTGAACCCGTCGGTGCCCACGTCGGGTGTTCCGCCGACGACCTGGCCGTGGTTGTCGAGCAGCACGTAACCCTCGGCGTGAACGTATGTCCCGCCGCCCCAGAAGCTCGAGCCGTTCACGTCGGGTATTGCCACGCCGATGCCGAGATGCCAGTCGTGGTCGGCCGGATGACGGGCGGTCACCACCACGCCGCTCAAGGTGCGTACGGGGTGCAGCACCGGACGCGGACTCGACGTAGGGATCGTGCCGCGCCCGTCGAGGTAGCGCGCGACCTCCACCCCGGCGACCTCCGCCCGGACGAGGACGCGGTCGCGCTCCCGGTGCGCCCAGGGAGCGCCAAGCTCGGTGAACGTGCGTCCGGTCGCAGCGGCCTCCGCCAGCCAGTGCTCGATGTCCGGGACCACGGCCCGCCGATCATCGCCCGAGCCCGACCACTGGATGGCTCGCGGGTCGATGCGGAGCGGCTCATCGGCGTCGGCGACCGCAGCGAGCACCCGCATGAACGCCCCGGTGCTCGCGAGCGGGACAAGCAGGTCGGAACCCTCCCGGCGGTGAGCCAGCAGGTTCTCGAGCAGGTCGGTCCGCCCAGTGGTCTCGGACCGTGTTCTGCCGTTCGCGTCCACGTCGACGCGGTCGGTGGTGTAGGCGAACCTGGCCCGGCCGTGCTCGCCCTCGACGTGCACCTGAGGTTCGCGCTGGACCGGCGCGGACAGCGTGAGGGCACAGGTGATCTCGAGACCTCGCGTGGTCCGGATCCGCACCACCGAGGTGTCGTCGCAGTCGATGGCGTTCGCCCGGTAGAGGTCGGTCTCCACCGTGTCGACGTCCTCGATCGTCCGGCAGCCGGCGACCGCCAGGGCCGTCACCACGGCGTGGGCCAGAGCGTTGGTGACCACGCCGTCGACGACGGCCCGGCCGTGCAGGGTGCGCCGACCCGACCACGGCGAGCGGTTCCAGTAGCCGACGGTGCGGGACCACGCACCCACGGCGCCGACGCGGACCGCCGGACCGATGTCGAAGGCGTCCGAGCGGAGCAGCTCCAGGGCGTGCGATCCGAGACTCTGGAAGCCGACCTGGACCACCCGCCCGGTCTGCTGCTCCAGCTCGAGCAGCTGGATGAAGTCGTCGAGCGTGGTCACCGGAGGCTTCTCCAGGTAGACGTCAGCGCCGGCGGTGAGTGCGGTGCGGGCGAGCGGGAAGTGGGCGCCGAGTGGGGCCGCCACCACCACCACGTCCACCGGCCCTACGGCGGCGAGGGCCTCGGCCAGGTCGGCGTAGAGGGCTGCGCCGTAGATCACCGGCGGGTCGAGGGTGACGCCCGGATCGACGGCGGCGACCAGCTCGACCAGCCCCTGGTCGGCCAGCCGGGCGATCCGTTCCGCGTGCACCTCACCGAACCCGCGTACGCCGACGAGGACCAGGCGGGCTGGTGCGGAAGTCGCACCCGAACGGTCCCGAATCACCGCAGACCCTCGCCAAACCGGGCCCGTAGGGTCGTAATCCGTACGCAAAGACTAGAAAACGCTTTCACAAAGGTCCACCATAGGGCTACGGGATGGATCTCACCACGTCCGGCGCGGCTCGGCCCGAGCAGCAGCCGCGACAGAAGAATGGAGCACAGTGGCCGCGGAACCACACATTCGACCGCCGAACATCGCGGATGTGGCGGCGCGGGCCGGCGTCTCGCTGGCCACCGTCTCTCGGGTGATGAACGGCAACGCCTCGGTCGACGAGACTCTGGCGGCGCGCGTCCGGGCGGCCGCGGTGGAGCTGAACTACTCCGCTAGTCCGGTGGCGCGCAGCCTCGTCCTCGGCAAGACCCACACCATCGCCGTCGTCATTCCCGACCTGGGAAACCCCAGTTTCCACGGAATCCTGCGGGGTCTGAGTCGCGCGGCCGCTGCCAACGGCTATCACATCCTGATCGCCGACTCCGCCGAGTCCGTTGCGGAGGAGATGGTTCTCGCCGTCGAAACGCGCAGGCGCTGCGACGGTCTCGTGCTGTGCGCCCCGCGGATGCCCGAACCGGACCTCGCACGGCTTGTCGAAGAGCTCAAACCGGTTGTCCTCATCAACCGTGATGCTGGATCCCCCGGCACGCCAGTGGTCGCCGCTGATCACCGAACGGCGCTGACGGAACTGCTCAACCTGCTGTATGGCTACGGCCACCGGTCGATGGTCTACCTCGCCGGCGTGTCCGGAAGTGCGTCGAACGCCCGTCGAGTTGCGGCGGTGCACGACTTTCTCGATGACCACGCGGACGTACGTATCCGGATTCTCCCCGGCGGAGTCACCTTCGATGACGGCTATGCGGCCGCGCCGCTCGTACTCGACTCCTCGGCAACGGCAGTGCTGGCCTTCAACGACCTCCTGGCCACTGGCCTGATGGGGGCCCTCAGCGACCGCGGCGTTCGGGTGCCCGAGGACATCTCGATCGTGGGGTTCGACGACATCCCGTTCGCTCGCTACCTGACCCCGCCCTTGACCACCGCATCGGTTCCGGGCGCTGAGCTGGGCCGGCACGCCTGGCAGCGGATGTGGGACCTGCTGAACCACCGCCCACCCGGTCACGCGATCTTCCTCCGCCCGCGGATCGAGAGTCGCGGTAGCGCGGGGCCGGTGCAGGTCAGCGAGGCCGTTCACTGACCAACCCGATCGCCGGCTACGAGGACTGGCCGGCCGCGGTGCGGTCGGCGGCACCGTACGTCGGCGCCGACGCGGCCAGCACGGCGCTGGGCCGGGTGCTCGGGCTACGGCAGCACCCCCTGGACCCGCCGGCCGTGGTCGACGAGGGCAGCGAGCTCCGGAATGGCGTTCTGATCCGTCGACTGCGCTGGTCGGTCGGTTACGGCCCCGACACCGTCGGCTGGCTGCTGCGCCCGGCCGGCGTACGCCGCCCGTTGCCGGGCGTGCTCGCCATGCACTGCCACGGCGGCGTGCGCTCCGTCGGCGCGGAGCAGCTGGTGGATCTCGGTCCGCCCGCGAGCCCGCGCGCGGTCTGGCTGCGCGACTCGTGCTACTCAGGCCGGGCGCCGGCCAACGACCTCGCTCGGGCCGGGCATGTCGTCCTCGTGCACGACACCTTCTCGTGGGGCAGTCGGCGGTTCGACCTGTCCCGGCCGACCCCGCGGCTGGCGGCGCTACTGGACGCCCAGAACGCGCGATGGCAGCAGCAGGGTGCCCAGCCCACCGCGGACGAGCGGTTCGACGTTGCGTCGGGGTTGCACGAGGACACGGTGGCCAAGGCCGCCGGCGCGCTGGGTCAGACGTTCGCGGGGGCGGTGCTGGCCGACGACCTGGTGGCGCTGCGAGTGCTGGCCAGCGACGGGGGAGTCGACCCCGCCCGGCTGGCCACCTTCGGCTTCTCCGGGGGTGGCGGCCGGAGTCTGCTGCTGGCCGCGCTGGACCACTCGGTCTCTGCGGCCGTGGTCAGCTGCATGATGGCCACCTTCGCCTCTCTCGTCCCGGCCGAGCTGGACACGCACTCCTGGCTGCTTCACGTCCCGGGTCTGTGGTCGCTCACCGACTGGCCGGATCTGACCGCGATGGGGCGAGCGCGCTTCCTGGTCCAGTACGGAGAAGAGGACGCATTGTTCCCGCGCGCCGGCATGGAGGCGGCGCACACTCACCTGCTCGACCGGCATGCCGGCACGACGCGGTATCGCGGGTCCTTCCATCCCGGAGGACACGTCTTCGACGCGGCCATGCAGGACGAGGCCTGGGCCTTCCTGGCCGAGGCGTTGTGACCACAGATCCGCCTGACCAGCGACCAAGGACCGCCACTAGCTGCTGAGCACCAGAGCCGGAACCTCGAGCAGGCCCGAGCGCACGGTGGCCATGGCCTGGTCGAGATCCTGCATTCGGAACCGGCGGCCGTAGCGGGTCTCGCTCTCGGCCGCGAGCCGCCCGATGTGCTCGTCGCCGGCCAGCGCGTTCGCCGCGGTGTTGTAGACGACGATCTCGACCTGGTTCTCGCCCGGGCGCAGCGCGTCGGTGATCGAGACCCGGTACGGCGGGGCCCAGACCAGCCCGCAGTCGACCCCGTTCACCCGGACCTGTGCGACCTCACCGACCGGACTGCGCAGCGCCACTCGGTAGGAAGGACCGACCAGGCCGTGCTCCGCCGCGTCGCCGTCGCGCACCTCGCCCTCGCCGAAGTCGATCCACACCCGGCCCTCGATCGCGTGAAGGTCGATGGTCGTGGTGTACGTCGCCGCGCCGGAGTAGTGCCGCCGGCCGGGCTGTTCCTCCCAGACGTGTGGCAGCTCGACCGGCCCCGCCGCCTCGTCGCCGTACGCCACCTGCCACCGACCGCGGAACGGCAGCCGGCGCTCGCGGACCGCCGCGACGGCGCGCCCCGCATCCGCTTCGTCACTGAGCACCAGCACGGTCGCCGCGTACGGCGGGAGCGTGAGCTCGATACCACCGGCCGTCGCCCCGGTCCGCAGCGCTCGGCCGGTCAGGACGTCCCACTGCTCGTAGCCCGTCCGCGGCGACCGCGGGACGACGCCGAATGTCCTGGTGGTCGGGCCGGTGTTGACGACCAGATAGACGTCGATGTCGCCACGGCGCCGGTGCACGAAGCCGATCTCGGCGATCCGGGGCGAGATCGCCAGGTCCGGAACAACGACCCCGGCCAGGACGCCGGCCAGATCCCCGGTGGTCGCCTCGACGGCTTCGGCCAACGGGATCGTCGAGTCAACGCTCAGCACGGTGCCGCCGGAGGCCAGCACGCGCTCCAGCCAGCGGGCGGTCGCCGGCGGGACGCTCGTCGTGGCCGGGACGATGATCACCGGGTAGCGGTCCGGCGCCGTGACCGCGAGTGCCTCGTCGTCGACCAGGTCGTAGTCCAGCCCGGCCGTCCGCACGGTCGCCGGAATCGAGTCCGGGATCCGCCGGCTGGTCTCCCGCCATGCGTCCAGCGAGCCGCCCTGCGCCCGGCCCATGGTGGCGAACAGGTCGTCGGTGGGCACGTACAGCGCGACGTCGGCCACCGGTTCGCCCTGCTGCAGCAGCCAGCACAACCGGCTCAGGTACCGCGCGAGCTCCGGCATCGCCGGCCACCAGGGGTTGCGGTCATCCAGCGCGCCGGCGGCGTAGAAGATCCAGCCGAGCCCCGGCGCACCGCGGGGCGAGTAGGGCCAGCCGTGCCCGACCAGCCGGTTGACGCCGCTCAGGAGGTGCTCGTGAGCCTCGCCCTTCAGGTCGAGCGGCGTGGCCCGGAAGGACGGGGAGTGCGCCCACGTCCAGACCTCGGCGGAGACCACCGTGCGCCCGTAGAGATGCGCGGCCGACGATGCCCACCGGGTCTGCGGGAGCCGGCGCCAGCCCCAGCCCTCACCCTCGAACAGGTCCGCCGACCGGTAGCTGCTGACCGTGGCGGGCGGCGTCCCGTACGCCTGGATCCGGAACGGCACACCCCGGGCGGCGGCCCAGCGCTGGCACACCGCGACGAAGTTCTCCTCGAAGAGCTCGGCCAGAGTGCGGTGGTAGTCGGCCCGCAGCCGGGCGGCGTCGGGCCCGTCGACGGTGAGCAGCTGGAGCCGGTGCAGCAGGTCGTAGCCGCGCCGCCGGGCGAACTCGGCCGGCAGCTCCGGCGTCCAGTCGGCGCCGTACACCTCCAGGCTGTCGCAGAACACCGAGCCGACCAGCTCCGCCGGGACGGCGTCGAGCATCGGGTCGCCGACCGCCCGAAGGTGTGCCTCGGTGGCGGTGGCCGAGTAGTGGTCCAGCACCGGCCCCTCCGCGCCGGCGGCCGCGCGCTTCACGTTCTGACCGGTCCGGCGGACGTACGCGAGCAGCACGACCCGAGGGCCGGCCCCAGCCTCGACCGTCAGCCGGCCGTTGGTGACCGGCAGCGGGGCGTACGCGGCGGGCGGCTCCTGGAGCGATCCGGGCCCGATATAGCCGGCGACCAGCTCGTCGCCGGGCCAGGGCGAGACCACGGGCACGTTCAGCGGCCCCGGCCCGATCTCGCGGCGCTCCCAGTGCAGCTGCCGCGCCGCCAGATCGTCGGAGATGTGCGGGCCACCGAAGGACCAGCCGCTGCCGAGGGTGAGGTCGAAGCGGAGCCCGAGCTCGCACGCGCGCTCGGCGGCGAAGCGGAGGTCGGCCAGGAAGTCTGCCGAGCCGAACTCGGTGGTCGCGTCAGCCAGCGGGTAGACGAAGGCGACCTCGACCCCGCCGAGTCCCGCGGCGGCCATGGCGGTGAGCTCGCGGTCGAGCTCCGCCGGGGTCACTGACGGTCCGAACCACCACCAGCGCATAAGCGGCGCCGCGTCCCGCGGGGGGTCGGCGAAGGTCGCCCGCAGCCGGTCGAGCGGCCCTTCGCCAGGCTCAGGGCGCATCGCGGCCATTGGATCCGGCCCGCTCAACGCCTCGTGAGGTCCACCCCGAGGCCGAGGTCGGCGATCTTGATCGGCAGCCCCGTCCGTAGCGACTCGTTGCCCGCCATGCCCACGGCGATCGACCGGATGCCGTCCACCCAGTTCGATGGCCGCTCCAACCAGTCCTCCCCCGGACCCCGGAAGACGTCGGACAGCAGCAGGGCGTCGCCGCCCCCGTGGCCGCCCTCGCCCTCGTGGATCTGTATCTCCTGGGCCTGCTTCCAGTGACGCTGCAGTGTGAGCCGCTGGCCGCCGGTACGGGACGTTGACTCGGGCTGGGCGCTGGGGTCCAGCACCACATTCCCGTCGGCACCGACCAGGACCGCGGCCCGCTCCACCACCTCGAGCTCGGCGCGGCCCTCCGTGCCGTTGACGGCGATCCGGTAACCCTCCCAGGGGGAGTGGGCATTGAGGGCGTAGGTCAGCGTCGCGCCCCGGTCGTAGTCCACGATCACGGCCAGGTTGTCCTCCGTCGTCACCCCGGGCCCGAAGACGTTCTGGTCGCGGCGGTAGCCGTCATGCGCCTCGTTGTCGTAGTACAGCTCCCGCAGGGAGTCGTCCCGGCGCAGGTCGAGGTCCCACGGGCTGCGCTCCCCGTCGTGGGTGCCCCGCTCCGGGCCGGCCGCCATCCCGCGGGCGGCCGCGTTCTCCGCGCCGTAGAACCAGACGCCGCCGCGGGCGTAGACCTGCGCCGGTGCGTCGGCGAGCAGCCAGTTGATCAGGTCGAAGTGGTGGGACGCCTTGTGGATCAGCAGTCCGCCGGAGTTCGTCTTGTCGCGGTGCCAGCGGCGGAAGTAGTCCGCGCCGTGGGCGGTGTCGAGCACCCATTCGAAGGTCACCGACAGCGGCCGCCCGATCGCGCCGTCCTTCACCAGCTGCTTCAGGCCGGAGTTGCGGGGCGAGTAGCGGTAGTTGTGGGTCACCACCACGTTGCGTCCCGATCGCTCCACGGCCTCGGCGATCTGGCGCGTGCTGGGCGGGTCGATGGTCAGCGGCTTCTCGACGACCACGTCGACGCCAGCGTCCAGGCCCCGCGTGACCAGCTCGGCGTGGGTGTAGTCGGGCGAGGTGACGATCAGCCGGTCGGCGCCGGTCTTGGTGATCACCGCCTCCAGGTCGTCGGGGGCTCCCTGGACGATGGGGTCGGCGTCGACGCCAGCGGCCGCCAGCCGCTTCAGCTGGACGGCGAGCCGACCGGGGTTGGGCTCGACGAGCCCGACGAGGTCGGCGTCGTCCCGGTGCGCCCCCGCCATGGCGTCCAGGTACATCCGCGACCGGTGACCGGTGCCGGCAACTACGTAGCGTCGTTTGGCGTTCAAATCGTCTCCCTGGGAGTGCGCGGATCGAGTGGCTCGGATCCCCGGGGTACGCAGCGCCCCGCCGGAAAAGAACGGCTCTGGCTACGTCGACCCGGTTGAGAAAGCGTTTTCTACTACGATAACGTACTCGCTATCGCGGGTCCAAGCCGAGCGGGCATCCAGCTGGTGAGCACGTTTCGGGCGCGGGCCACACCGACCGAGAGGTGATCAGATGAGCGCCCCAACCGAAGGGCCAGGGACCGCCCCCACCGCAACGCCGGGCGACGGCGCGTACCGGGAGTCGCAGGTCTCCCACGCGGGCGGCACCTACTGGCTGGAGCGATCCCCGGACGGGGCGAAACGGCTGGTGGCCGTCGCCGCCGACGATTCAGTGCTGCGTGGCTTCACCGGCAACGTGGAGGCGGTCGATGGCGGGTTCCGGCTGGTGGCGGAGACCACCTCGGAGAACGCCCGAGCGCTACGGTCCGCGCTGCCCTGGCTGACGCCGTCGCGCTTCGGGCTGCACACCTCGGTCGGCTTCGGCGACCGGCTCGGGCTGGCGACTCCGGGCCACGTCCGCGCACTGAAGGCCGTCGGTGCGGCGATCAACCCCGTGTTCGCCCAGCAGTCGATCCGGGAGATGGGGCGCTGCGGGCGGACGCCGTCCGACGTGCTCGACGACGCGACCTGGGGTGCGTTCCAGGCCGGGTGGACGGATCCGGTCGGCGGTGACGCCGACCATCTCGAGGCGCTCGACGATATCGACAACACGGCCGCGGCCGGCTTCGTGTTCTACACCCTGGACCCCAAGGCCGAGGTCGACGGCGAGGCGGAGCACGCCGACGCGGCGACGATCCGGCAGAAAGTTGAGGCGCTCGACTGGCCGAGTCTGGACTCCGACCTGGCCAGCTTCACGAAGGCCTACGTGGGGCAGCGCCTCGATCTCGAGCACAGCGCCGTCGAGCTGGACGAGGAGTCGGTGCTGCGGGCCATGGCGAAGTACGGCCCGTCCATGGCCCACGCGATGGCGATGTACCGGCGGTTGACGGAGAAGGGCATCGACTGCGAGGTGGAGTTCGCCGTCGACGAGACCGACTACCCGACCAAGCCGGCCGAGCACGTCGTGGTCGTCCGCGAGCTCCAGCGCCTCGGGATGGAGTTCGTCTCCTTCGCTCCACGCTTCGTCGGCCGCTTCGAGAAGGGGGTGGAGTACATCGGCGATCTCGACGAGCTACAGCGGGACTTCGAGGTCCACGCCGAGATCGCCCGGGCCCTCGGCCCGTACAAGCTTTCGCTGCACTCCGGCTCGGACAAGTACTCCACCTACCCCCTCATCGCCGAGGCGACCAAGGGCGTGGTGCACCTGAAGACGGCCGGTACCAGCTGGGCGGAGGCACTGCGGGTGATCGCCAGCAACGATCCGGACCTGATGCGCGAGGCGCTCACGCTGGCCCTGGACAGCTTCGAGGCGAACCGCAAGAGCTACCACCTCTCCTGTGACCCGAGCCGGATCCCGACGAATCCGACCGACGAGGAAGTGGCCCGGCTGATGGACGTCGTCGACTCCCGACAGGTCCTGCACGTCGGCTACGGGGCGATCCTCGCCGAGTTCGGCCCCCGGCTGTACCAGGTGTGGAACGACCACGAGGAGGAGCACTACCAGGTGATCGCGGACCACTTCGTCAAGCACCTGAAGCCTTTCGCCGCGTACGCGCAGTAGGCCTGTCGCCCCTCGAACCCCGGAAGGGTGCGCGTGCTTACGGCCAGCTACCTCGGCAACAACGAGATCGCCATCCGCACCGCCGAACCGCAGCCGCCCGAACCCGGCCAGGTGCAGGTCGAGGTGGCCTACGCCGGGATCTGCGGTACCGACCTGCACGTGCTGCAAGGGGAGATGGATGCGCGGGTGACCCCGCCGGCCATCCTCGGCCATGAGATGAGCGGGGTGGTCGCAGCTCTCGGGGAAGGGGTGACTGGATGGGGCGTCGGCGACCACGTCACGGTTGTGCCGCTGACCTGGGACGGTGCCTGCCCGGCGTGCCGAGCCGGGCACGAACACGTCTGCCATCACCTCCGGGTCAGCGGGGTGGACTCCCCGGGCGCCTTGCAGCGCCTCTGGAACGTACGCGCCGATCAGCTGGTCGCGCTTCCTCCGGACCTGCGGTTGGACCACGGCGCGCTCGTGGAACCCACCGCGGTGGCGGTCCATGACGTCCGCCGCGCCGAGCTCGCCGCCGGCGATCGCGCGGTCGTCCTCGGCGGCGGCCCGATCGGCGTGCTGATCGCGGCCGTCGTCCAGCACGACGGTGCCGACGTGGTGATCGTCGAGATCGATCCGCAACGTCGGGCGTACGTCGAGGCCATGGGGTTCGCCGTACTCGATCCCACCGTCGTCGACCTGCCGAGCTGGGTCGCGGACTGGACCGGCGGCGCGGGGGCGGACGTCGTCTTCGAGGTCTCCGGAGCGGCCGCCGCCGTCCTCGCGGCCACCGACCTGGTCAAGGTGCGGGGCACCGTGGTCGTCGTGGCCATCCATGCCGAGCCGCGGCCGGTCGACCTGCATCGGGTCTTCCTGCGCGAGCTGCGGATGGTCGGCGCCCGTGTCTACACCCGCAGCGACTTCGAGCGAGCGGTGGAGCTGTTGACCGCTGGAGTCGTGCCGGCGGACGGGCTGATCACCCACATCGCGCCGCTCACCGCGACCTCGGAGGCATTCGGCGCGCTGCAGAGCGGACAGCAGATGAAGGTCCTGATCGATCTGGCCCAGGACTGACCAGGCATACCTTTCTTCATACCAAGACCCGGCATTAACCGCTCCTGACTAGGTACTTTGCTTGCTATCGAACGTTCATTCGAGTAGTATGGCGGTGTGGATGTCCGGGGTGGGACCGCGGTCGAGGCGGCGTTCGACGACTTGACCACCGGCTTCGACCACCTGCTGAAGCTGCTCGAGGACCGGGCGCTGGACGAGTTCGCCAATGCACAGTTGGTCGGGTTCTTCCAGGGCTTTGAGCGCTTCCGGAACCGGCTGTCGCTGGTCGACCATCAGGCGATCGGCGCGGCGTCGCGGCGGGACCTGCCGGGTGAGCTGTGCCAGTCGAACCTGACCCGGATGCTGGCAGCGATGCTGCGGATCTCCCCGGG
>OCZS010000726.1_pt1 | contig 11141 bp, 10 predicted proteins | sample 1539071 | NCBI WGS metagenome assembly OCZS01 (sample SAMEA3113584, study PRJEB22503) | soil metagenome | reverse complement strand
ACCCAGCCGCAGCCCTCCCCGGCGCAGAGCTTGACCCTGCCCAGCTTCGGGGATGTCAAGAGCTCCGCCGCAGATTGCGCCACGGGCCACAAGGGGCTGTCCAGCAGCATCCCTCCGTCATCCCCGCTCCGGTCCCAGTCCCAACCGTAGGCACCACCAGAGGGCGTCACGCGTAGGTGCGAGAGCGCGATCGAGAGCTCGCGGTTGAGCGCCGACAGGTCGCTCTCGTCCTGGGATTCACCGACGATGGCCCTGGAGATCATTCGGTGTATCACTTCTCGCAGTGCAAGCGCTCGCGAGAGTGTCTCCCGCGCTCCCTCCGGGTCCAGCGCCGCCTGCCGAGAGAGACCCTCCGTCTCCTCAGGAGCAAGCAAACCAGCCTGTCTCCCCCAGTCAAGCAAGTCCTCATAGGAGCGGAGGTACTCGCTGGGGCGGTCGGTGAGACGCGAACCCACGGTATTGACGAAGTCCAGGCACACAACGCCGCCCCTGAGCTTGAATCTCCTCTCGCGTCTGTCGCTGCCCACATCCGTCTCCCGGTCTCGAACCGCCTCCATATCTACGCTAATGAGTATAACACCGGTTGAAGCATTAATAAAAGCCTGTATAATGGTCATAACGCTTTTTGATCATTAGACAGCCTGGGAGGCGAGCTTACGAGGGTATGAGTAGCGAAAAGGAACACGGCAGCGGAGTCTACCTCGCCGGGGCGCGGGCGGGACTGCCTTTCGCCCTGGCCACGTTCGTGCTAGGGATTTCCTTCGGGGTTCTGGCCCGCTCTCTGGGTTGGGGGATAGTCGCCCCGATCGTTTTTTCGGTCATCGCCTTCTCGGGGTCGGCCCAGTTCGCTGTGGTTGCTGTGTTGGGCGCGGGTGGTGGGGCGCTCGCGGCGATAGTGGCAGCCATTCTCCTGAACTCCCGGTTCTTGCCGATGGGGGTCGCGGTAGCCCCGTTTTTGAAAGGCGGGCCCTTGCGGCGAGCACTGGAGGGGCAGGCGGTGGTGGACGCATCCTGGGCCCTGGCGAGCCGGGGCGGCGGGCGCTTCGACAGGGAGTTCATGATAGGCGCCACCCTACCGCAGGTGGCAGCCTGGATCAGCGGTACGGTTATTGGGGTGCTGGCTTCTGATGTTGTTGGTGATGTCGAGCGGTTGGGGCTGGACGCTATCTTCCCGGCCTTCTTCATGGCCTTGCTCGTAGACGAACTGCGCGGTGGGGGGCAAACGATCGCCGCGGCGCTGATCGCGGCGGTGCTCTCGCTCGCATTGGTCCCGCTGGTCCCTCCCGGCGTGCCGGTGATCGCCGCTTGCGCGGGAGCGCTCCTCGGCCTGAGGGGGCGGTCCTCGTGACGACGCTCTGGATCGCGATCTTGGGCGTCGCCCTGGCCAGCGCTGCGATCAAGGCCCTGGGCCCGGTCCTGGTCGGGGGCAAAGAACTACCTCCGAGCGCGGACGCGGTCATCGCCCTTTTAGCGCCTGCTCTCCTCACGGCCCTGGTGGTCACAGAGACCTTCGGCGAGGACGGCCATCTCGTGCTAGACGCGAGGGCCGTTGGGGTAGGGGTGGCGGCGCTGGCACTCGCTCTCAGGGCGCCGGTGCTCCTTGCCGTTGCTCTCGCGGCGCTGACGACCGCGCTTCTAAGGGCTTTAGGCTAGGGTCCGGTATTGCCCGAACCAACCCTTCTGTAACGCTCTAACCTCAGGCGGTCCGGTTTCGCTCTCTGTAATGCATCCTCGCTTCCTGTTCTATGGCCTCTGCCGTGGCGCCCCGGGTGCTGAAGCGGGCTACCGCCGTCCCGTGGGGGCAGCGCAAGACCAACACGTCGGGGTATGAGCGGTCCAGAGTGTAGCCGGGCGGCAGGTGCACTTCCCTGGAGGCTTCTGTCCCTCCGATCAGCCGCATCGGGTTTCCAGCGCTACGAACGGGTGCATGACGGCTCCCAAGGCACTCTCAGCCCGTCCTGGCTTGGCTACTAGGTGAGCTAGATGCCGCCGGCGCGTCGAGAAGGGCAGCTTCGATCCGTTCCACGAGGACCTTCGTCTCACACGGCCACGGCACGCTAATGACTCCCTCCTTCTCTGGTAGGTCCTTCTCCAGGGCTGTGTGGAGCGCGATCACCGGCATCTCTGCCTTTTGCGGTGTGCTCTTGCCCATGGCGCCGAGAAAAGCCTTGCGTACACCCTCATCCACTCTGGGAGTGAGGATCAAAAGGTGTGCACCCTCGAGCAGCTCGTCCACAATCCCCGTAGGGTAGGAATCGAGTAGGGTGGTGTCATAATCGGAACCCTCCAAGAGTACACAGAGGGTGCGCCCGACCACCGTGTCGGAGCCGAGGATGGCTATGGTTGTGGGTTGGTGGTGCTCTAGCACTTCGTTTGGCTCCTTGGATGAGAGATCTACTGGGGTTTCTGTGCCCTTAGACGCAGAGGGGGCCGGGGCTGTTATGCCCCGACCCCCTAGTGGTTGTGGTGTGCTTTACCTCCTTAGCTTACTTGAGCTTGAAGTAAGCGGTTATCGTGGAGCCGTCCGTTGCGGTCATCGTCAGGTTATAGCAAGTGTTGGGCTTCTTGGGCGTCTGCCAGTTGTAGATGAACTGACCACCAGTCGCATCGTAGCGGAGGCTCGTGCCGCCCGTAGCCACCGTCTCGATCGCATCTTCCGGGTCACCGGTAAAGGCTGCGCAACTAACCGTCTTGGCCAATATCGAGAAGACAGCGCTGGTGCTGGTCAGCTCGGTGGTGCCCTTGAAGAGCTCGAACTTCACCGGCACGGTCGAGCCGTTCTTGACGGTATTCAAGACGTCGCCCATGTCGACCGGCTGGTAGAAGCCCTTGAGGGTATAAGGCTTGACCGTGTAGATGATCTCCTTGGTGGAGGTATTACCGACCTTGTCCTTGGCCGTCGCCTTCAGAGTGTGCGTGCCCACGGCGGTGCTGTAGCCGCTGACCACGCAGGAGTCGAGGCCGGAGCCACCATCGGTCGCCGTGCAGGTCGGCTTAGCCGGAACCTCACCGAAGAAGAAGGAGTCGCCGTCGTTGATGTTGCCGACGAACTGGATGTCAGTCGGCGCGAGAGTGTCCTGAACCGTCACGGTGAAGGTGCCGTTGGCGGTGTTACCAGCGGCATCGGTGGCCGAGCAGTTGACCGTGGTGGTCGCTATGGGGAACTGGCTGCCGGAAGCCGGCGAGCAGTTCACGTTCACGCTGCCGTCGACCAGGTCGCTGGCTGTGGGGTTGGTGTAGTTGACCACGGCACCATCAGCACTAGTGGCCTCAGCGGTAACGTTGTCGTGCGGGGCGATAGACGGCGCGGTGGTGTCCACGACCGTCACGTCGAAGAAGCCGGTGGCCGAGGCACCGCCGGAGTCCGTAACCGAGCAGTTGACCTGCGTGATGCCCAGCGGGAACGTGTCGCCGGAACTAACTGCGACGGGTGGGTCCCCCTTCGTGCAGGTCGGAGTGAGCGGGCCATCTTGCGCATCGTTGGCGGTGGCGTTGTAGGTGACCACGGCGCCGTTAGGACCGGTGGCTTGCACGGTCTGGGGGCCCGGGAGGGTAAGCGTCGGGGGGGTATTGGGAGGAGGCGGAGGATTCGTCACGTGCAGCGTGAACCTGGCCGGGTTGGTGTTATAGGTGCCGGCACCAGTGTCGCTCACGCTCACGTTAATGACGTAGTCCCCCGCTGCGTTCGCGGAAAATTGCACGGACTGATTCGTGCCACACGAGGTGAAAGTGCGGGACGCAGGTGTAGCAGTGACTCCTGAAGGAGCGTTAATGTTGAGTGTCGCGGGACTGGCAGGTGTGGCGTTACAGCCGGCCTCTCCATCGCCACTGTTAGCGGTGATCCTGTAGTTGATGGTAGTGGAGCTGGCAGTAGTGATCGTGTCGTTGCCACCCGCGATCACGTCGTTCTGGACGTTGTCCGCGATCGCTGCAACCGCTGGGATGGCGATCAGCAGCGCACACACAATGAAGAGGAGCGTTATCCTGCTCCTCAGCTTAGTTCGCATATCTAGAGATCTCCCTTCTCGTTGGTCTTACACCCTTGGTTCCTCGAGTCCATTCCTAGCTCTCTCCTCCTTGCGTATCGGTTCGGGTTCGCATGTTTTCCGTGGGTAGCTTCCCTGTTGCGAGCACACGTTACCGGGCGGAGGGTGTTGTAGCGTCTGCCAAGTGGCCAATCCCATATATGCCATGTGGCCATTTCTCGGAGAAATCCGTGCATCGAGGCGTGCCAGGGGTAATATGCACAACGCACGTAGTGGTTAATCAGTAGTGGTGCAGCAGGGGTGGGGCGAGTCCGTTCCTGCAAAGAACCCTGTCTCTTTCCTCCCCCATTCACCGAAGTGCTTGGTAGGCGCACTCTCGGAAGTCCCCACAAATCTCAGCCGATTCTCAGCCCGCTCTCATATATCGCTGTTAGTTATCCTGGTTATAAGAACTCGACCGGATGAGGAAGGGGACCATATAGACGCCGGTACAGAGTCAATCAAGATGAGCAGGCCCGGGAGCGGCTAGCACACCACTTTACTCTCCGATCCCACCTACATAGGAGAAGTATATGAAGTCCGTAGACATAGAGCTTATGCTCTCAGTGGAAGAAGAGGGACCCAGGGAGAGGCTGGAGCTGGACTCATGGCCGGAGATTATAAGGCTAGTGGCCCAATGCTCGATTCTCGTCGGGATTGTCGGTATTATCGCGGGGCTCATCGCAGTATCGGGGTAGGCTTAGGCGAAGTCGCTGTCCATGATATGCTAGGGATCTCTTCTGGGCTCCCCGGCTTTCCTCTCGCCCTTATTCTCCCGAGGGCGTCGGAGGCCGATTAGCAGAAGTATTCTCCCTTTTTTCTGTCGTTGAGTCCCTCCAGCGCCGGTTCGCTCATGGGGTTGCACGCGGAGCAGACTAGGGCGACCGGGCCCCCTGGAAAGCTCGCTGCACGAGGCGCTCGCGAGAATTCATCGGCGATTCATCGCCCGCTGCTACCGTGGAGGATGCCCGGTGGTCGCCTTGCAAAGCCGAGTCCTGCACTACGGCCGCCGGGTGTGTCTTGCGGACCGTCAAGCTCGTTACAAGCTGGCCTTGCATGGGGTAGTGTTGACCTGAAAGCCACCCGGAGAGCCTCCTCGCTCTCAGTAAGCATCTTTGCTACGTCTCGAACGCCACGATCGAGAAGATCGTCGAGATCCTCAGGGACAACCCGGACGAGATCCTCGGGCTTGACCTTCAGGGCCTTCATTTTGTCCTCGTCCTATGGGGTAAGGTCTCAGCTTGCGCTGCCCGTCGCAGAATGGGGGAGCGCCAACCCAACGCTCCCCCTTCCCCCTCCTTGCTGGTATCAAAGCACAGACCCTGCGTGAAGAAATCGTCCATTTGGAGTAGAAAAAGATCCCCCATTTGGGGTATATGCTCCGACCCGCCCCGGTACTACAATCTGACTATCGTTAAGCCGGGCGCCCCTCATCCCCCTCCGAGGAACGGCGTCCCGGCTTTTCTATTCGTATCGGGCCGGTTCTATGGCGCAGGGCTTTTCTTATGTACGACACGAGCCCCGATTTAGATTGCGCTCGATGGCACGCACATGAGACCATTAGTACAAGAATCGGCGGGTTTAGGAAGGAATATCGTGGCGAAGGACAAGGCGAAGAGCAAGAAGTCGGGCAAGGCCGACAGCAAGCCTAACGGCAAAGCCAAGAGCAAGGGCAACGGTCGCGTGGCGCAGGGCATGGGGGAGGCGGATCAGGCCGTCGTCAAGCTCAAGAAGAAGGACTACGAGTCGGAACTCGAGAGGCTGCAGTTGGAGCTGGTCAAGCTCCAGGAGTACATCAAGGAAGAAGGGCTGCGAGTCGTGGTCGTGTTCGAGGGCCGCGACGCGGCGGGCAAGGGCGGCACGATCAAGCGCATCAACGAAGCCATGAACCCGCGCGTGTGCCGCATCGCCGCGCTGCCGGCCCCGAGCTCCCGCGAGCGTACCCAGTGGTACTTCCAGCGTTACGTGGCCGAGTTGCCGGCCGCCGGCGAGATGGTGTTGTTCGACCGCTCCTGGTACAACCGCGCCGGCGTCGAGCGCGTCATGGGCTTTTGCAACGAAGAGGAGTACCAGGAGTTCTTGCGGGCGACCCCGCTTTTCGAGGAGATGCTGCTGCGCTCGAACATCAAGCTCATCAAGTACTGGTTCTCCGTCTCAGACGAGGAGCAGGAGCGCCGCTTCCAAGACCGTCTGTCCGACCCGAGCAAGCACTGGAAGCTCAGCCCGATGGACTTGGAGGCCCGCAGGCGATGGGTGGACTACTCCCGGGCCAAGGATGTCATGTTCGCGCGCACGGACACGAGGCTATCCCCCTGGTGGGTCGTCGAGGCAGACAACAAGCGGCGGGCGCGGCTGAACACCATCTCCCACCTGCTCTCCAGCATCCCCTACGAGTACGAGCCGAAGCCACCACTCGAGCTGCCTGAGCGCCAGGACGACGCCAACTACGTGCGGCCGCCACGCGAGACCCAGCGCTTCGTGCCGGAGGTCTATTAGCGGGCCGATTCCTGGGCCCCGGAGAACAGGTTTTCCGGGGCTCTCCCCCGATCCCTATTCTTAGGGGGTTGTGAACTTCCGAGAATTCACCTTCCGAGACTGTATGAAAACTCTGGATAGGCGTCGAAGCGGTAGCCCACCAAGCGCAGAAAACAGCCTCGCAGGGCTCTATTTTGGTGTTTGGTGCTACCGAAGACCCACCATCGGGGCTTCTCCTTATACTTTTCATACAGTCTCTCCACTCCTACAGTGACACTTACCATAATCGCGCTCCGCAGCGTCGGTTGGAGTACTGTTAGAGTGCCCAATATTGGCCACTTTCGGGCTATTCTTGGTTCTCAAAAGGGACTCTCGAGACTACTCAATGGGTCACTCGGCCCAAGTGTCACTGTAGGATCCACGCACTCGGGTGAATAGAGGCAAAAAGAATCCGGGGACTTCTACACTCTCCTGATCGGCAGACGTGGCCACACGAAGGCGCTCAGGAGGCTGAGTTTAGCCTAGTTGCTCCCATTGGCCGGAGGCCGGGAGAGTGTACAATGCCGATCGGAGGTCAGACTGTGGGTGATGGCCGCGTCAGGATCAATACGGCTACGGCCGATGAGCTGAACGAGTCCCTCTCCGACATCGGACCGGAGCAGGCCCGGCTTATTGTGGCGTACAGGGAGGACCAGAGGGCGCTGAAGCGCTACCTTGACCAGAGATACCCGGGCTCACGGAGCCGGAGCGTCCTCTATGCCCTGACCGTAGGAGGGAGCCTCTGGTTGGTAGCGCATGGGCTTGGCGGAGCCGTCGAGTGGTTCGTCGGGAGGGGTCTGGAGCGAGTGTTCGGCTTGTAAGACCAGGAGGCCGGTCCACACAGCGGAAGCCAAAGAGGGGCAGCTTGCTACGGGTCAGCTATGCGACAGTTGCGCTGGGTGAGGGCTGTGACAAGGAAACCCCGAGCCTGTGAAGAAGCTGTTCTCCCATCGAGAATACGTAACCCTCGCTAACCCCTTAGTAGGCCCTCCCGCACGTGGATGGGAGCATGTTGCCAAGACTGTGGAGCATGCTGCATCGCAGGTCAGAGATGGCGAGATCACTAGCTTCGAGGAGGTAGCGAAGTACGTTACCCCCGAGCTCGCCTACACCGTGTGGCTAGAGCGGCAGAAGGCCAAGGTCGGCGGAAGAGAGGATCTCACCCCATTTGCTCTGCGGGCTACGATGATCTTTCGGCCAGAGGATGGGATCTGGAAGGTGGTACACCGTCACGCAGACCCTAAAACCACGGCTCAATCAGCGGAGTCGGTGATCCAGAAGTAGACCTACCCTTAGAGCGAAGTTCGTAGAACCCCGTCAAGGAGAAGATCGCTTTGCTCTATCGCCCCGGTCCACACAACACAGGACCGCCAGCGGGGCACTCATATACCGATGCGCATCAGGTTTCTTATGTACGGACTTGGCAGGCGTATGGCTCACGGTACATAAGGTACCCAAAGAGGAAAATCCACCTATATGGACAGACGGACCAACAAGCTATATAAAGAAGACTCGGCCCGAGGCTTATTTTCCCCCTCCTACGCCTCGGGCTGAGTTCTTGAGTGGACACCCTAGCAAAGATGCCGAGCAACCTCAACCCAGAGCGAATGCCTGGCGGGTGCCTACAGTATAGGACCGGGACAAAGTAAAAGCCGCGCCAGATGCGATGGAGAAACAGCGCGGCCAGTAGTGAGGTAGGCCGGGTGCGAAACGCCGCACCCCAACCGGTAGGCCGCTACGTGCGTTGTGCATATTGCCTTTGGCATACCTCGACGCACGGATCTCTCAAAAAATGGCCACCTGGCAGACGTGGCGGCCCTCCCGACTCGATAATCTGTACTTGCTACGGCGAAGCAAACTGTGAGAACCTTATCAAACAAATATGAGGCTCCGCCGATAGGTGAGTAGCGTATGTCTCAAAGAACGAGGAGAAAGCTGTTGAAGCTGAGGAGCAATTTACTGCTCCTACTCGTCGTGTGTGGAGCGCTGCTCGCCGCACCGGCGATAGTGATGGCACTCATAACCAACCTGGGCGGTAACACATCGCCCACGAACCAGAGCGACAAGGCGGACATAGCCGACCCGAGCGCTAAGCCGCACGGTAACACATCGCCCGCGCCCGCGATCCAGGGCGAGGGGGCGGACATAGCCGACCCGAGCGCTAACACATTGCCCGCACAGACGATCCAGAGCGAGGAGGCGAACGATGCGCTGGGCAAGACCGTAACTCTCACGGGATCTAACTGGCAGTCAGGCGAGTCCGTCCGCATCAGCGTCAACGACGATCAGGGCAAGACCTGGAGCCGCAACGTAGACGTGACGGCCGATGCGAGTGGTCAGATACAGGTCCAGTTCCAGCTCCCTGACTGGTTGGTGGGAACCTACACGGTAACCGCCATGGGCGAACAGTCTGGCGTGGCCACGACGTCCTTCACCGACGGCAACGTATCGTTCCGCAGTACATCCCCCGCTCCTGCGAGCTGGACCGTGAACTATAGGACGCATGGCGGTGGGAACACTACCGACAACACTTCCTGCGCCACGGGGGGCACTGACGGATCCAAGACCATCTCCCCCGGTACCACGGTCACAGCGTCCGTGGGTATCTCCAATAGAGAGTCTATGAGGCTTGGCACCGTGACCGTGCCCGCAGACTCAACGCTTGTATTCGACCATTGGACTGACCAGAACGGCAACACCGTTGCCAACGATGCGTGTCTCTCCGGGGACCCGAGCGGCACGAATGGCAACGTCACCGACCTCATCGCGCACTTTGATTCGGCGAAGCAGGCTCCGGAGGCGCAACCCCAACCGATAGTGAGCACCGACGAGAGCACCGCCAAGACGATCACCCTGAGCGGCACCGACGAGGAAGGCGACAACCTGACCTTCTTTATCGTCACAGGTCCAAGCCATGGGACCCTCGGGCCGATCAGAGCGCTCACGTGCGCGGGTACGGCACCCAGGACCTGCTCCGCGAACGTCACCTACACGCCGGACAACGACTATAACGGCTTTGATATCTTCAGCTTCAAAGCCGACGACGGCACCGAGGGCAGCTACCCTGCTCCGGTGTCCATGTTGGTCAATCCGGTCAACGACACTCCGGTGGCCACCGACGAAACCAAGACGATGAGTGAGGACGGCGGCCCGCTCTCCATAGACTTCGGTGCCCTGGGCTCCGACGGCGAGACTTCCGATGCCAACCTCACCTATGACATCACTGATCCTGACCCCGTTAAGGGTTCGCTTGGTGGTGAAGGCTCGACTCGCAACTTCACCCCGGCTGCTAACTTCAACGGCACCGTGAATATCGACTATACGCCCGCTGACCGCGGCGATCCGGACAAATGCAGCGCCGCCAACCCTCCTTGCGCTGCGGCCAAGATTAGCGCCCAGAAGACCGTGACCGTTACGGTCGACGCCGTAAACGACGCCCCCAGCTTCACCAAGGGTCCAGATCAGACCAAGGATGAGGATGCCGGAGCGCAGACGGTGGACGGCTGGGCTACCGCTATCTCTGCCGGTCCCAACGAGTCCGGCCAGACGGTGGACTTCCAGGTCACCAACGACAATAACGGGTTGTTCGCCGCTGGAGGGCAGCCTTCCGTCGCCCCCAACGGCACGCTCAGCTACACGCCGGCTGCCGACAAGAACGGCTCTGCCACCGTCAAGATCAAGGCCAAGGACAGTGGCGGCACGGACAATGACGGAGTGGACGAGAGCGCCGAGCAGACCTTCAAGATCAACGTCACCGCCGTAAACGACGCGCCTATTGCCCGTGCCGATACCATGGCGACCGATGAGGACACGAAACTGGTCTTCCCGTCTAGCGACCTCGTGGGCAACGACGATGAGGGTGCGGACAACGAGTCTAGCCAGACTATGACCGTCACGGAGGTCTATGATGGTGCCCACGGCACAGTTAGCCTCGGTAGTGACGGCAATACCACCTTCACGCCAGAGGCCAACGTCAGTGGGGACGCTACCTTCAGATACCTGGTGTGCGACAACGGTAGCCCGAGCAAGTGCTCCGTGCAGAGGGCAGCGGTCAACGTCACCGCTGTAAACGACGCACCCGTTGCCGACGACCAGTCGGTCACAACCGATGAGGACACGGCCAAGGAAGTTACCCTCAGTGCCTCTGATGTCGAGGGCGACGCCCTGGGCTACACCATCGTGAGTGCTCCGCAGCACGGCACCCTCAGCGGCACGAGTGCGAACCTCACCTACACACCGGCTGACGAATACCGCGGTCCTGATCGCTTCGCCTTCAAGGCCTCAGACAGGATCGCCGACAGCGAACCGGCAACGGTGAGCATCGCGGTCAACGCCGTAAACGACGCACCTGTTGCCAACGGCGATACCAAGTCGACCAATCAGGATACTCCTCTGGTCTTCGCGGCCAGCCAGCTTCTTGGCAACGACAATCCGGGACCAGCCAACGAGCGCGGCCAAACCCTGACGGTCACCGCCGTAGACCAAGCCCTCAACGGCCAGGTCTCCCTTGGCACTAACGGCGACATCACGTTCACGCCGGCTACCGACTTCAACGGACAGGCGAGCTTCGAGTACACCGTCTGCGACAACGGCAGCCCGAGC
>OCZS010000725.1_pt1 | contig 11144 bp, 11 predicted proteins | sample 1539071 | NCBI WGS metagenome assembly OCZS01 (sample SAMEA3113584, study PRJEB22503) | soil metagenome | reverse complement strand
GGACCTCGACCACCTCGAGGTAATGCCCAACGGTCAGCGGCAGGATCGAGTTGCGAGTGCCGAAGCGCGGATGGAAGCCGCCATCGAGGAACGTGGCACCAAGGTGAGCGCCGAGCCGCCGGGTCGTCTCGGCTAAGCCTTCAGGCCCAGCCGCGAATGACAGGTGGTCCAAACGCATGGGCTCATTCTGGCCCGACGGGGCTGGACGGCGTGCGATGGGGTCAGCGATGACCAAGGGAGCATCAGGGGGCAGGCGTGGGATCGGCGGGATGTCCCATCAGCGCCCCGGGCCGGGCCTCGAACTCCGCGCACATCCGAGCCAAGATCGCGTACGCGCGCTTGCCCATCAGCGTCACCAGCTCGACGCGATTGCTGCGGTAGACCGGAATCCGGCCATGGTGGGCCTCGGTATTGGCCGTGCAATACCAGTCGAGGTCATGCCCGCCAGGTCCCCAGGCCTCCCGGGTGTATTCACCGATGGTGACTTCGGTGTAGGTGGTCTCGTCGGAACGGGTCACCGTACGGAACTGGCGGCGGATCGGCAGCTGCCAGCAGACATCCGGCTTGGTCTCGACGTAGTGGCGTCCCTGCCGAAGCGCCAGCAAGTGCAACGCGCAGCCGGAGCCGGCCGGGAAGCCAGGGCGGTTGAGGAAAATGCAGGCGCCGTCCACCACGCGGGTCTTGCGGCCCGGTGGCTCGCCGCCCCGTACGGTCTCCGCCGCTTCCGTCTCCACCCAGCCATGGGCGGTCGCCTCATCCTTGTACTGCCATAAGTCACCGGTGAGTTGCCGGGCGGCCTTGCGTACTCGCTTCTCATCGGCGTCATCGGCGAAATGCGCGCCCAATGTGCAGCATCCGTCGTCCGGGCGATCGGCGTAGATGCCCGCACAGCCGCGGCCGAAGATGCAGGTCCAGTGTGACGTCAGCCAGGTGAGGTCACAGCGGAAGACTTGATCAGGATCGGCCGGATCGACGAACTCCACGAAGGCCCGGGGAAAGGGCAGCCGGACTTCGGGCACGGGCTGCAGCCTACGCCCGGCGGCCTCACCGACCCGGGGGTAGTCAGCAGGCGATCGGGCAGAGCCGCCCCGCTACGCTGAGGGAGTGCCGACTCCACACCAGGACGCGCCCGTGCAGGCGCAGCCGGCCGCTTCACAGCCGGTCTTCGTACCACCGGCCAAGGTGGGGTTATCCACGTCGTCGGTCTTTCCGGAAAGCACCTCCAGCGCGTTCGAGCTGGCTCGTCGGTTGGGGTACGACGGCGTCGAGCTGATGGTCGGGATCGACCCCGTGGCGGCCGACATCGACGCGGTGGAGAAGCTGCGGGACTACCACAGTGTCCCGGTGCTGTCGATTCATTCGCCGTGCTTGTTGATCACCCAGCGGGTGTGGGGAACCGATGCGTGGGAAAAGCTGGAGCGTTCAGCCGAAGCTGCTCGACGGCTCGACGCGAACATCGTGGTGGTGCATCCACCCTTTCGCTGGCAGCGCGACTATGCCAGGGGGTTCGTTGACGGAATACGTCGCCTCAACGAGACCACCGGTGTGACGTTCTGCGTCGAGAACATGTATCCCTGGCGCACGCCGTACGGGGAGCTGATGGCTTACCTGCCCGGCTGGGACCCCACCGATTGGGACTATGCCCATCTGACGCTCGACGTGTCGCACGCGTCGACCTCGAATCAGCAGTCCTTGGCGCTGGCCCGAGCGTGGGGTGAGCGGTTGCGGCACGTTCACCTGACCGACGGAAACGGATCGGTCAAGGATGAGCATCTGGTGCCCGGTCGGGGCGACCAGCACGCCGGCCTGCTGTTGAACCACCTGGCCGAGCAGCGGTTCGATGGGCACATCGTGGTGGAGATCAACTCCCGAAAAAACGAAACCCGAGCCTCCCGCGAAGCCGACCTGGCGGAGTCCTTGGCCTTCACCCGGTTGCATCTCGCGGCTCCCGCGCACACGGCGTACGCGGTCGACGCGGGCGGCGTGGCGAGCGTGCTGTAGATGCTGCGTCAGGCGCTGCTTCGTGTCGCCCGCAGCAGAACGATCAAGAAAGTCACCACCCGCGCTCCAATCGCTCGCCACGTCGTGCAGCGGTTCGTGCCGGGCGAGACGGCAGACGATGCAGTGGGAGCGACCCGGCATCTCATCGATTCCACGCTCTTGGTCAGCATTGATCACCTTGGCGAGGACACGAGAACCACCGAGCAGGCTGACGCGATCGTCTTCGCCTACCTGGACCTGCTGGAGCGACTCCAAAAGGCCGGATTGACGGCCGCAACCGAAGTCTCGGTCAAGTTGTCCGCGCTCGGCCAGTCGCTGGTCAACGGAGACAAGATCGCTCTGGGAAATGCCCAACTGGTCTGTGATGCCGCCCGGACCGCTGGCACGTCGGTCACCGTGGACATGGAGGACCACACCACCACGGACTCCACCCTGGAAACCCTGTCCGAGCTGCGCAAGGACTTTCCGGACACCGGTGCCGTATTGCAGGCCTATCTGTACCGCACCGAGGGGGATTGTCGCGATCTTGCTTATGCCGGCTCCCGGGTGAGGTTGTGCAAGGGCGCCTACGCCGAGCCGGAGAGTGTCGCCTTTCAGGATCGTTCCGAGATCGACCGGTCCTATGTCCGGTGCTTGAAGATCTTGATGGCCGGCGCGGGCTATCCGATGCTCGCGACGCACGATCCTCGGTTGATCGAGATCGGCCAGTGGCTGGCGGCTGATCGTGGTCGGGCGCTTGACTCGTACGAATTCCAGATGCTGTACGGTATCCGCCCCACCGAGCAGCGGCGGCTGGCCCACCTCGGCCACCGGGTCCGGGTCTACCTGCCGTACGGCACGGATTGGTACGGCTATCTGGTCCGCCGCCTGGCCGAGCGCCCCGCCAACCTCGCCTTCTTCGCCCGTTCCCTGATCAGCAAGGACTGATTTCGACTTTGACGCCCGTACGCCATCCTTGACCCCTGTGCAAGAGGGTCAAGGATGCAGCGCGGGGGTCAAAGTCGTGGTGGCCTGCTGGGCCGCGCCATCGGGGGAGCCTGGGCCTCCGAGTTTCAGAGCCAGGAGAGGCGGGGAGCCAGCAGGGCGTAGCCGACGAAGGCGGCGATGTCGAGCACCGTATGCGCGACGACCAGGGGGCCGACCCGCTTCCATCGGAGGTAGATCAGTCCGAAGACCACGCCCATGATCAGGTTCCCCAGCAGACCGCCGAAGCCCTGATACAGGTGGTAGACCCCACGCACCGCAGCGCTGGCGGCAATCACGACCGGGATGCGCCACCCGACCTGAGCGAACCGGGTGAACAGAAAGCCGATCACGATCACCTCCTCGACCACGGCGTTCTGAGCGGCGGACAAGATCAGCACCGGGATGGTCCACCAGTTCTCACCTAATCCGGAGGCTTGCACCTGCGTGTTCCAGCCCAGATCGCGGGCGCCGGCATACAGTCCCAAGCCAGGAAGGCCGATCGCCACCGCAAGAAGCAACCCACGACTGACGTCGAAGCCAGGCCGCCGAAGATCAAGACCGATCCGCTCGCCGGCCGGCGGATCGCTCAACTGCAGCAGGTAGAGCGCCAACAACGCCGGAACCAGCGCGAAAGCGATGCCGACAAGTTGGTAGGCGAGATCCAACCATGGTCGGTCCGGGGTCACCGACGCATTCAGCGTCGAGGTCTGCTGATCGAGCGGCACGTTTCTGGTGAGACGTTCGGCGATCCGCAGCAGCGAGTAGACCGCCGACTGGCCGAGCGATACGCCCAGCAGAAGCAGGATCTCCCAGGCCGCTCGGCGCCGGTCGATTCGCAAGCCGGCTGCGACCTCATCCACGGCGCCTATCATCCATGCATCGGTAACGAGCCAGGCTCCACGCGGGCGAGGATTTAGGCTGGCCACATGCGGATCGGAGTTTTCGGAGCCACCGGGCAAGTCGGCTCGGTGATGCGCGCTCTGCTCGACCAGCGGGACTTGCTGGTCACCGACATCCGCTACTTCGCCTCGAGCCGCTCGGCCGGCACGACCCTGCCCTGGCGGGGGGAAAACATTCTCGTCGAGGACACCGAGGGTGCAGACTTCGACGGGCTTGACCTGGCCCTGTTCTCCAACGGCAAGGCCGCGTCGCTGGTGACCGCGCCTCGGGTCGCGGCCGCCGGTGCCCTCGTCGTTGACAACTCCTCGGCGTGGCGGATGGATCCAGACGTCCCCCTGGTCGTCGCGGAGGTGAACCCCGACGACGCGCTCCGTCCGCCCAAAGGCATCATCGCCAATCCCAATTGCACGACGATGGCCGCGATGCCGGTGCTCGCCCCGCTGCACCGGGCGGCGCACCTGGTACGGCTCCAGGTGGCCACCTACCAAGCGGTCTCCGGCTCTGGTGGTGCGGGCGTGGCCGAGCTCGACACCCAGGTGAAGGCCGTGGTGGACTCCGCGGCCGAACTGACCCACGATGGCCGGGCGGTGACCCTGCCTGCGCCGCAGAAGTACGCGAAGCCCATCGCCTACAACGTGTTGCCGCTGGCCGGCTCGATCGTGGATGACGGTTCGGGCGAAACCGATGAAGAGCAGAAGCTCCGCAACGAGTCGCGGAAGATTCTGCACATTCCCGATCTCCTGGTCGCGGGCACCTGCGTACGGGTGCCCGTCTTCACCGGCCACTCGCTAGCCGTGCACGCGGAATTCGCCGACGACCTGAGTCCGGAGCAGGCCACCGAGCTGCTGGCTACCGCGCCGGGAGTAGCCCTGATGGACGTGCCCACTCCGCTCGATGCCGCCGGCCGCGACCCCAGCTTCGTGGGACGGATTCGTGCCGACCAGTCCGCTCCGGAGGGCAAGGGGCTGCTGATGTTCATCTCCAACGACAACCTGCGGAAGGGCGCGGCGCTCAATGCGGTGCAGATCGCCGAGCTCGTGGCCGGGCAGCTGGTGAACAGCGGCCACGGCGGGCGGGCCTGAGCCATGGCCGAGCACAATCTGCTGGCCATCCTCGGCGCCGGGGTGATGGGGGAGACCGTGCTCTCTGGACTGCTGCGTGCGGGCTGGACCTCGGACCGCATCATCGCTACCGACCGGCGCCCGGAGCGACAGGCCGAACTCGAGGCCAAGTACGGCATCACCATGATGACCAACGCGGAGGCGGCCGCCAAGGCTGACACCGTGATCTTGGTCGTCAAGCCGCAGGACATGCGGGATCTGCTGACCGAGATCGCGCCGGTCGTCCAGCGGTCCACCTTGATCGTCTCCCTCGCGGCTGGGGTGGACACTGCGTCAATCGAGGAACGCCTGCCGGAGGGCACTCCGGTGGTACGGGTGATGCCGAACACGCCTGCCCAGGTCGACGAAGGGATGGCCGCGATCTCTCCCGGCGCGCACAGCGACGAAGACCATCTGGCGCGCGTCTCGGAGATCCTGTCGGCCACAGGCCGCGTCATCACCGTGCCCGAGCGCTATCAGGATGCGGTGACGGCGATCTCCGGCTCGGGCCCGGCCTACCTGTTCTTCGTGGTCGAGGCCATGATCGAAGCCGGGGTCCACCTGGGCCTCCCCCGTGATACCGCCACCGAACTCGTCGTCCAAACCATGCTGGGCTCGGCCAAGCTGCTCCGCGAGACCGGTGAGCATCCCACGGTGCTGCGGGAGCGTGTCACGTCACCGGGCGGCACCACGGCCGCGGCCATTCGCCAGCTCGAAGATCACAAGGTTCGCGCCGCTTTCATCACCGCGATGGAATCAGCTCGCGACCGCAGCCGTGACCTCGCCAAGGCGGCGCGGGAAAACGGCGGGGGCGGGCGCCTGTGAGCGGTCGGGTGGTCCTGTCGGACGACCTCACGCGGTACGACTTCGGCAAAGATCACCCGATGGCCCCGGGCCGGGTCAGCAACACCGTCTCGCTGGCGCAGCAGCTGGGCGTGTTGGATCGGCTCGAGGTCGTCCCGCCGCCTGAGATCGACCTCGGCCTGCTGCGCACGGTCCACACCGCCGATTACATCGACGCAGTCCGCCGGGGCGAGCCGAAGGCCGAGTACGGTCTGGGCACGTCGGACAATCCGGCCTTCGTGGGCATGCACGAAATCGCCGGACGGGTCGCCATGGCGACCTTCGAGGCCGCCCGGGGAGTCTGGAGCGGTGAGGTCGACCGAGCCTGCAACATCAGCGGCGGGTTGCATCACGCGATGCCCGATCACGCCAGCGGTTTCTGTATCTACAACGACCTGGCAATCGCCATCCGGTGGCTGCTGGATGCCGGCTGCGAGCGGATCGCCTATGTGGACGTGGACGTGCATCACGGAGATGGCGTGCAGGCCATCTTCTACGACGACCCACGCGTGCTCACCGTCAGCCTTCATGAAACGCCGGCCCGCCTGTTTCCGGGAACCGGGTTCCCGAACGAGAGTGGCGGCCCGCATGCGCGCGGCACCGCGGTCAATGTCGCGCTGCCCTCCGGTACGACTGACGCAGGCTGGCTGCGCGCCTTTTACGCGATTGTGCCGCAGGTGGTGGCAGAGCACCGGCCCAGCATCCTGGTGACCCAGCACGGCTGCGACTCTCATCGGCGCGATCCGCTGGCAGATCTCAATCTGAGCCTGGATGGTCAGCGGGCGTCCTACCTCGCGGTAGCCGACCTGGCGGACCGGTTCTGCGAACGACGCTGGCTGTCCACTGGTGGCGGGGGATACTCCGTGCTCAACGTCGTGCCTCGCGCCTGGACTCATCTGCTCGCGATCGTCAGTGGAGAGCCGATCCCACCGAAGACGGAGATTCCGCGAGCGTGGCGGGAGGAGGTCGGCGAGCGCGGGCCCTTGACCATGAGCGATGGCGTCGACGCGTCTTACGTAGCGTTCGAGCAGGGTTTTTCGCCCGAGAGCCGCCTCGACCAGGCGATTCTGGCGACTCGGCGGGCGGTCTTTCCGGAACTCGGTCTCGACCCCGACCCCTAGCGCATGCCCACGTCAATCACCGTTCCCGGCGTGTCGCTCATCAAAAAGGTGCATCTGCTGTACCTGAGGCATCGTTTGCCACTACTCTCACTTCAGTACCTGCATGTTGTCGTCGACAGCCGGCGATGACTTGTACAAGAAACGAGTGGACATTGTGAGTGAGTCTGAGCGCGGGGGCGTGACTCCGTTCGGCAGTGCGGCGACCGGTGGAGCCTTTCTCACCGTAGCCGAGGTCGCCTCAACGCTGCGCGTGTCAAAGATGTCGGTCTACCGGCTGATCCACTCCGGCCAGCTGGAAGCCGTCCGTTTCAATCGCAGCTTCCGGGTTTCGGAGAAGGCGCTCGACGCCTATCTGAACGCCGCCTTCTACGACGCCGGCTGACGATCGGGCCGGCGAAACACCAGCGCGAATCGACGCGGGCTAGGCCAGAGCGCGTGCTGGGGTAGCACATCGATGCCGCACGCACGGGAGCCAAGGCCGTGGACGGCGTCGTCAAGGAAAAGGAACGTCCGCTCGCTTGGCCCCAGCTCATGTGGGTGTCGAGCGGAGTCCACCTGCTGCGGTGTGTGACGGGTGAGCGAGAAGCCAGGCCGATGACCAGCGGCATTGGCAAAGGTGCCCAGGTTCAGCCGTACGCCGGAGCCGTCGGAGATCTCGAGCCTCCGCAGGTCTGCTCGGTGGCCGGTTTCCTGCGGCCGGGAGTAGCGGACGTTCAATTCGTCGATGCCAGCCTCGAACCGGCCTACCCGCGCTGCTCGTCGGGAATCCGGGTAGGACTCGGCCGGTCCGGTGCCGAACCAGCGAGCCCGAATCAGATCGGGCGGTAAGTCGAGTCGGATCCCGACCCGTGGCCAGGTGCAGTCCCAGTTGTCCGACGGTGTGATGTCAACGTCCAGGCGCACCTCGTAGCCATCGAGCTGCCACCGATAACTGACGTCGACCAGCTGAGGACTCGCCGCGGCTCCCGACCGAGTCCGCACGAGCAATCGATCATCGCCGTGCTCCAGGCCGACCAGCCGGTGGGTCAGCCGATCGAGTCCACGTGTCCGCCATCGGTTGGCAGATGACGGTCCGGGCAAGCCCTCTCCACCGGTGTCTTCAGGTCGCCCCAGCTCGAAGGATCCCCGCGCCGAGCTACGGTCGTTGTCGGTCGGCGCCCGCCAGAGCTCCAGCCTCGGTCCGTCGATCTCCAGGTCGAAGAGGCGCTGGAGGCGCCCTGTCATCCGATCGAATATCGCCGGCCCCAGCGTCAACACCCCTTCGGCCAGCTCGGCGTGTGGCCCGTCGACGGGCTCTGGGCGCGGTCTGTCGTGCGTGCCTTGCGCTTGTCGAAGGGCAATTGACCGTGGCGTCAGCTCGAACTGCCGCCAGGCCACCACATGCCCAGCGGGTGCCCATGGGGCGTCCTCGCCGAGCTCGGCCCGTACGGTCAGCCACGTCTCGCCACTGCTGGCGGCGATCAGGGCCTCGGCCGGTAAAGGCACCGTGGTACGACCGCCCGCCACCACCGTCGGGATGCTCAGCTCGACTTCGGTCCGCCTGAAGCCGTCGACCCCTGTGAGCGCGACGAATCGGAGGTGGTCGGTGGACAGAGTGTGATAGCGATTACGGACCTCCAGTGCCGTTCCGTCGAAGCTGAACACAATGGGCGCGTTGACCGCGGCGAACTCCGCCAGGCTCGGCATCGGAGTGCCATCCGGCAGCACCATCCCGTCCATCACGAAGTTGCCGTCGTGCACGACCTCGCCGAAGTCCCCGCCGTAGGCGTAGTACTCGATCCCATCCTCGGTTCGGGCCAGCAGACCATGATCCCGCCACTCCCAGATGAAGCCGCCGTGCAGCCGGGCATAGCGCTCCACGAGCTCGTCGTACTCGCTCATCCCGCCCGGGCCGTTGCCCATCGCATGAGCGAATTCGCACAACAGGAAGGGCTTGCTGCGCACCCGGGCGGCCTCCGCCGGAGCGCAGGCGGTGATGTGGCCCGTCCGGCCGCCGATGGCCTCGGTCTCGACGAGGTTGGGATACATCCGGGAATAGACATCGGTGTAGGCCGCGACCGCGTCGCCTTCGTAGTGCACTGGACGGCCCGGATCGCGCTGATGGACCCAGTCCGACATCGCGGCGAGGTTCACTCCGGTCCCAGACTCGTTGCCCAGCGACCACATGATCACCGAGGCGGAGTTCTTGTCGCGCTCGACAGTCCGCTGCATCCGATCGAGGTAGGCCTCTGCCCAGCGCGGGTCCGCGCTCGGATTGCCGCGCCAACCTCCGACCACAAAACCGTGCGTTTCGAGATCGCACTCGTCGATCACCCAGAAACCCAACTCGTCCGTCAGCTCCAGAAGCCTTGGGTGCGGGGGGTAATGGCTGGCTCGAATAGCGTTCACGCCGGCCCGCTTCATCGTGATCAAGTCGGCTCGCGCGAAGTCTTCGTCGAACACCCGGCCCAACTGCGGGTGCGTCTCGTGCCGGTTCATGCCGCGGAAGATCACCTGTGCGCCGTTGACGGTCAGGATGTCGCCGCTGATCCTGACCGTCCGGAAGCCCACGCGGAGCGCCAGGGCTTCCGCGGCCGAGCGAACGACCGCCGCATACAGCCGGGGTGACTCCGCACTCCAGGGCTCGACCTTCCCGACCGAGAACGGGGCAACGTCCTCCGGCGCGGCGAAGCTATGGACGACCGATAGCTCGGGAATCTCGATGGTGACCGGAAAGGCGGCACCCGACGCCGTCAACTCCGGCTCGATCAACCCAGTGCCGTCACGCCGCCACGACGTGCGCAGCCAGACGTCGTCGATCGCTCCGGCGGGGCGGCCCAGCAGGGTGACGCTGCGGAAGATCCCCGGCAGCCACCACTGATCTTGATCTTCGAGGTAGCTGCCGGACGACCACTGCGAGACCCGGACCATGATCACGTTTCGACCAGTCCGGACAACACCGGTGACGTCGAACTCCTGGACTAGTCGGCTGCCCTTGCCAACGCCAATCTCCTCACCGTTCAGCCAGACCCGGTAGATCGACTCCACGCCGTCGAAGCGGAGCAGCACCCGCTCGACGGCCCAGTCCGGGACCTCGAAAGCGCGGCGATAGTCGCCGGTCGGATTCTCGCCCGGCACGTACGGGGGGTCGACTGGAAAGGGATACTTCACATTCGTGTATATCGGCCGCCCGTAGCGGTACTCGCCAGCTCGTCGTGCAGTGTCACCGCCGTACAACACCCAATGCGACGGCACAGGCAACACATCCCAGTCCGAGTCGTCGAAGTCGGCGTGCGCGGCGTCGTCGGCCAAGCCTTGGCAGGACGGTGCCCAGCGGAAACGCCAATCGCCGTTGAGTTCGACCTGGGGAGCGTCCGATCGCACCCATGATCGGGGAGTGCTCCGCCGCCCCGAGCCGGGACCGAAGTCTTCGAGATAGCGGGCCACGGCGCACGAGCCTAGTGCCCACCATGGCGGGAAGCGCCGAAGTCGTCGCGGCCCGGCTCAGTCGGCGAAGTCGCGCGCCATGTCGCCAGATGGGTAACATTCCGTACTTGGCTGGCGAAGGACGTCACGCCGCATGAAGTGTCGGCTGACGGGTGGCCGACAATGAAAGGTCACGCATCGTGGGTTCGGTCATCAAGAAGCGCCGCAAGCGGATGGCGAAGAAGAAGCACCGCAAGCTGCTCAAGCGCACTCGCATTCAGCGCCGTCGCGCCGGCAAATAGGCCGCTTCGAGGAACCCATGCCACGGGTTGTGCTGGTCACCGGAGTCTCACGAGACCTCGCGGCTCGGTTCGCCCGCACGCTGGCTGCGGATGATCAGCACACCGTGGTCGGAGTCGATCTGACGCCACCTCGACATGATTTGGGCAACGTCACCTTCCTGCGCGCCGACATTCGCAATCCCCTGATCGGCAAGGTCATCACGAGCCGAGAGGTCGACACGGTGGTGCATCTGGCCATGGTGGCCACACCCTTGGGTGCCGGCAGTCGGTCGTCGATGAAGGAGATCAACGTCATCGGCACCATGCAACTGCTCGCCGCCTGCCAGAAAACCGAGACGTTGCGCAAACTGGTGGTCCAGAGCTCTGTCTCGGTCTACGGCGCCTCGCCGCGCGATCCGGCCAAGTTCACCGAGGACATGTCGCCGCGAGTCCAGCCAAGGACCGGATTCGGGAAGGATTCGGTCGAGATCGAGACCTACGTACGCGGCCTGGCCCGACGCCGTCCC
>OCZS010000724.1_pt1 | contig 11151 bp, 14 predicted proteins | sample 1539071 | NCBI WGS metagenome assembly OCZS01 (sample SAMEA3113584, study PRJEB22503) | soil metagenome | reverse complement strand
GGGTGAGTGTGACCGACGTGTCGACCCGCTGGTTCCGCAGCCGCCGGGAGAAGCGCATGACCGCCAGCCGGAGGTCGTGAGCCAGCGCGGCGGTGTCCAGCGTCGTACGGCTCACGACCACAAGACTAGCCCGTTCCTTAGCCGACCTCAGCAGCTGCTCAGAGCAGCTGCTGCAGTGGCTCCAGCAGGAAGTACACGAGGAACATCGCCGCGATGATCCACATCAGCGGGTGCACGTCGCGCCGTCGTCCGACCGCCGTGCGGAGCAGCACGTAGCTGATCACGCCGGCGCCGATGCCGTTGGTGATCGAGTAGGTGAACGGCATCAGGGCGATGGTGAGGAACGCAGGGATGACCAGGGAGAGGTCGTCCCAGACCAGGTGCCGGGCCTGGCTGATCATCAGCGCGCCGACGATCACCAGTGCCGGCGCGGCCGCCTCGGACGGGACGATCTGCACCAGCGGGCTGAAGAACATCGCGACCAGGAAGAGCGCGCCCGTGGCGATGCTCGCCAGGCCGGTCCGCGCGCCGTCGGCCACGCCGGCGGCGCTCTCGATGTAGGTGGTGTTCGACGAGACGCTGCCCGCGCCACCGGCCGCGGCGGCCAGCGAGTCGACCAGGAGCACCGGCTGCGACCGGGGCAGGTTGCGGTTCTCGTCCAGCAGATCTCCTTCGGCACCGACAGCGGTCACCGAGCCGACGGTGTCGAAGAAGTCGGCGATCATGATCGAGAAGACGATCAGCAGGGCGGCGAGGACGCCGATCCGCTCGAAGCCGCCGAACAGCGAGAAGTTGCCGATCAGCGAGAGGTCGGGCGCGCTGACCATCTCGTCGGGCCACCGCGGCAGCTGCAGGGCCCACCCGCGCGGGTTGTCCTCGCCGACCCGCACACCGATGTCGGCGATCTCCTCGATGATGATCGCCAGCACGGTGGAGACCACGATCCCGATGAGCAGCGCACCCTTGACCCGGCGGACGACGAGCACGCTGGTCAGCAGCAGGCCGAACACGAACACCAGCAGCGGCCACCCGGCGAGCTGGCCGCCCACACCGAAGCTGATCAGCGGGATGCCCGGCCGGATCACGCCGGCGTCGGCCAGGCCGATGATCGTCAGGAAGAAGCCGATGCCCACCGCGATCGCGGTCTTCAGCTGTGCGGGGATGGCCTCGAAGACCGCCTTGCGGAACCCGGTGAGGACCAGAACGGTGATCAGCAGACCCTCGAGCACGACCAGGCCCATGATCTCCGGCCAGGAGAGCTGCGTGGCGGCGAAGACCGCGACGATCGCGTTGATGCCCAGGCCGGTCGCCAGGGCGAAGGGGTACCGGCCGACGACGCCCATGAGGATCGTCATGACGCCGGCGATCAGCGCGGTCACGGCGGCGACGGACGCGAACGGCAGCGAGTTCCCGTCCACGTCGGCCCCGGACAGGATGATCGGGTTCAGCACCACGATGTAGGCCATGGTGAAGAAGGTGGTCAGGCCGCCGCGCAGCTCGCGGCTCGTGGTGGAGTAGCGGGCACTGATCCCGAAGTAGCGGTCGAGGCCGTTCCTCGGGCGCACCTGCGGGCCCGGGCTGCGACGGGGGGCGTCCGTGCCGGCGGCCACCACGTCCGCGGGCGTGCCGCCGTCGGTGTCCGCGCTCCGGGAACCCGTGGTGGGACGCGACTTGTCGGGCATGCGGACTCCCCGTGACGACGGCTGGCTGGCGACGAGCGGCGACAGCGTGCCACACGCCCTACCGGCCGGAGACACGCACCGGCGCCGCCGGAGGAAGGGGTTCCGCGATCGTGACCTTCCGGACGCGCCCTAAGGTCGGACCGTGACCAAACCGGCCCCGCCACCGCTGCAGGTGGACACCGCCCGCGTCGTCCTCGTCGGCATCGGGCTCTGGGCGGTCGCGCTGGTCGTGCTGCTGTTCCTGGGCGACCGCGTGGACCGGATGTGGACCTGGACCTGCGTCGCGGCGATCGCCCTCGGGACGCTCGGCCTCTGGATCATGAAACTGCAGGGCCAGCTCCCCCGCCGGTGACGTGATGGAACGGCCATCCTTCAGGGGCCCGCCGAGCGAGCGAGGCGGGGGGAGGGTGGTCCTTCTACAGGACGTCGAAGTTGCCGGTGTCGTAGCGCGCGGTGCGGACCACCTCGGTGGCCTCGTCGACCACCAGGGTCGCCTGGCTGTGCGCGCCGCAGCCGTAGTCGGCGGTGACGACGCGGCCGTCGGCTGGGGCGTACGCGTTGCCGCAGGCGCCCAGCGTCTGCCGCAGCGAGCCCGCGAGCGGCAGGTAGAAGCCGCAGGTGGCGCACGGGCCGGGCGCCTGGCGGGCCATCGGGGCGCCGGGGCCGAACTCGCCCGCGCTCCAGCGGCCCACGGCCTCGCGGCGGCCCTCGGCGGACATGACCCGCTCGCGGCCCAGCCCGAGCTCCTCGGCGACGACGCGACCCTCGACGTCCTCGGCCGAGTCGTCGTCCACCAGGTAGGCCGGCGCCAGGCGCGGGTCGTCCTCCGTGGAGGGCAGCACGTCGCCGACGGAGAGGTCGCCGGGGCGCAGCCGCTCCTGCCAGGGCACCCACGCGGGGGCCAGCAGGGCGGAGTCGCCCGGGAGCAGGACCACCTCGTCGACGGTGGCCTCGTCGTCGCCGGGGATCTGGGCGATGGTGACCGCCCAGTGCCAGCCGGCGTAACCGGGCAGCGTGCTGGCGAAGGTGTGGGTGAGCACCCGGCCCAGCGCCTCCGGGGCGACCTCGTCGGTCGCCGGGCTCACCGGCTCCGGGACGGCGCCGAGGTGGTCGCCGACCAGGGCGGCGTCGCCGGCGGTCTCGACGGCGGCGGCACGGGCGAGATCGACCGCGGCGGCCAGGACATCGGCAGGGGACTCGGTCACCCGGCCATTGTCCCTGACGCGTCCACCTCGCCGGGCGACCACCCGGCGCGTCCGGTGCGGCACGATGGAGCCGTGCCCGCGTCCCGTCGTCCGCCCGGTGCGGGACGGCGCCTGCGCACGACCGGTCGCACCGATCCGGACCGGATGGACACCACGCCTCTCGACGTCGGCCGGCCGGCCACCCGCCCGATGTCGGCTCCGGCCGACCCACCTGGAGCCGACGGCCCGACGGCGGCCGGCCCGGCGAAGGTGACCGTCACCCGGGTCGCGGCCGCCCGGTCGAAGGAGCTCAGCGCCGCGGCGGCGCGCCGGGTGCGCGCGGCGAGCCGCGCCGACGGCGCCGGGGAGAGCGGGCTGACCCAGCTGCTGTGGGTCAACGCGCTGCACATGGCCGGCGACGCGATGATCGCCGTCTCCCTCGCCGGCACCCTCTTCTTCGCGGCTGCCGCCGACGCCCAGCGCGCCAACGTCGCGCTCTACCTGCTGGTGACGATGGCGCCGTTCGCCGTCCTCGCCCCGGTCATCGGCCCCGCGCTGGACCGGCTGCAGCGCGGCCGGCGGTGGGCGATCGCGGGCAGCCACCTGGGCCGGGCGGTGCTCGCGCTGGTAATGGTGCGGCACTTCGACGACTTCTGGCTCTACCCGGCGGCCCTGGGCGTGCTCGTCCTGTCGAAGGCGCACAACGTGCTGCGCGCCGCCGTCGTCCCCCGGGTGCTGCCCTCGGCCATGTCGCTCACCTCGGCGAACGCCCGGCTGTCGGTCTTCGGGCTGGCGACGGCGGGAGTCGCCGGCGGCATCGGCGCGGGCATCGCGGCCGTGCTGGGCTTCGACTGGGAGCTCGCCGCCACCGCGGTCGTCTTCGCCGTCGCCGGAGTGCTCGCGGTGCGGCTGCCGCCGCACGTCGACGTCCCGACCGGGGAGCTGCCGGCCGACGTCCTCACCACCGCCGAGATCCCGGTCGGCAGCGGGTGCCGCCGGGTGAGCCCGCACGTGGTCCTGGCGCTGCGCGCGAACGCGGCGCTGCGCGGGCTCGGCGGCTTCCTGACCATCTTCAGCGCGTTCCTGGTGCAGGCCACCTACGAGGGCTGGGCGGCGATGGTGGCGCTGGGCGCGATCGCCGCGGCGGCCGGGGTGGGCAGCTTCGCCGGGACGGCCATCGGCTCCCGCATGCACTCCGCCGCCCCGGACCGCCTGGTGCTGGTCTCGGCCGCGTCCGCTGCCGCGATCACCCTCCTGGCGGCGATCTTCTACAGCTTCGCGATGGCCGCCGTGGTCGCCGGCGTCGCCGCGGTGACCAACGCCCTGGGCAAGGTGGCCCTCGACGCGATCATCCAGCGGGAGGTGCCCGACAGCCTGCGCGCCTCGGCGTTCGCCCGGTCGGAGACGTGGCTGCAGATGTCCTGGGTCGTCGGCGGCGCCCTCGGGATCGCCCTCCCGCCGACCGGCTGGCTGGGGTTCACCGTCGCCGCGGCGCTGCTCGTGCTCGCCGTCGGCCTCGTCGTGTGGAGCCTCTACCGCGGAGGCCGCCCGGTGGGGGTCTCCCCCGAGGCCCCCACGACCCCCGTGGGACCCTCGTGGTCGTGAGCAGGTCCGCGTCCGTCCTGCTCGTGCTGCTCCTGGCAGGCTGCGGCTCCGGCGAGCCGGCCGGCCCGCCCGACGTCGACGTCGAGGTCGGGGCGCAGGACCTGGCGGTGCGCCCCGTGCAGTACTGCCTGGACGGCGAGGGGCAGCGCTACGAGAACGTCCCACCGATCCTCGAGGTCTCCCCAGGCGCCACCATCAGCCTGACGGTGCCGGAGTCGGTCGCCGAGCGCGGCTGGGGCGTGCAGGTCTTCGACGAGAGGCTCGAGGAGATCATCGGCGAGGTCGACGTCCCCGAGGGCGAGCGCATCTTCGAGGAGATCACCACCGACGACGTCGTCCCGCCGGCCTTCTACCTCGTGGTCGTCGAGGACAAGGGCGGCGACTGCGGCGAGTTCTCCGGCGCCTGGCCGGTCGGCTTCGTCCGCGCGGGCGGTTAGGCCCTCAGCTCTCCAGGTCGGCGGCCACCGCGCGCAGCACCGAGGCGACCTTGCGCGACTCCTGGCGGTCGGGGTGCCGGCCGTGGCGCAGGCCCTCGCCGACGTCGTCGAGCAGCTTGATCAGGTCCTCGATGATCGGGACCAGCTCGTCGGGCTTCTTGCGGCTCTTCGCGGCGACGGTGGCCGCGACCGACGGCAGCGGGTCGAGGATGCGCACCTGCAGGGCCTGGTCGCCCCGGCGCCCGGCCACGATGCCGAACTCCACCCGCTGGCCCGGCTTGAGCTCCGCCGTCCCGGCCGGGAGCGCGTCCTTGTGCACGAAGACGTCCGGACCGTCCTCGCGCGCGAGGAAGCCGAAACCCTTCTCCGGGTTGAACCACTTGACCTTGCCGGTGGGCACGTTGGATCCCTCGTCTTGCTCGCTGCCGGGTCCGGCCCTCAGGCCGGGAGGACGACGGCGGCACGAGACCGCCTTGCCGACAGGTTAGCCGCCCCCTACCCCGCCCCGGCCCCGCCTTTCCCCACCGGCCGAGGTGTCCGCCCTAGCCTGACCGCGTGGACGCGCCCCCCGGCCCCGGCACGCACCCGGACTACCGGTTCACCCTCGCCAACGAGCGCACGCTCCTGGCCTGGCTGCGCACCGGGCTGGCCCTCGTCGCCGGCGGGGTCGCCGTCGCCACCTACGCCCCCGACCTGGGGATCTCCTGGGGCAGCGGCGCCGTGGCCATCGCGCTGGTGATCATCGGGCTGGGCACGGCACTCGCCGGCTACCGCCGGTGGCGCGCCAACGAGGAGGCGATCCGGGACGACCGGGCACTGCCGGGGAGCCAGGTGCCCGGGGTGATGGCCGCCGCCGTCGCGGTCGTCGCGGTGGTCGTCGCCGTCCTGGTCGGGATCGAGGTGATCTCCCGGTGACGTCCCCACCCGCCGGCACCCGCACCCTCCTCGCCTGGCAGCGCACCGGTCTCGGGCTGATCGCCGTCGGGGCCCTGATGGCCGCCCGGGCGTTCAGCACCGGGTCGGAGTCCCTGCTGGTCACCGCCGGTGCCGCCGCACTCGTCGGCGCCGCGGTGCTCGGCCTGCTGGCGCCGCTCCGCGTCCGCCGGCTGCGGCGTCGCTGGGCCGCCGGCGAGGGGGTCGCGGCGCCGGGTGCGGCGCTCGCGCTCTCCCTCGCCGTCGTCCTGGTGGCCGTCACGGCGCTGGGGGCGCTGGTCCTCACGCTGCCGTAGAGCGGGGTACCACGTCGAGCCGGTCGAGCAGCTCGAGGAAGACGACGGCGAAGTCGTTGCCGGCGACCGCGCGGGTCACCTCGGCCCAGTCGACCTGCTCCCGGAGGGCACGCGCGACCGGCAGCATCCGCGAGAAGTCGCAGTAGTGCTCGTCGAGCGCCATGAGCTTGGTGACGATGATGTCGGTGGCCCGCAGGACGGGCATCTGCACCGAGAGGACGGGCAGCACCTCCGACCGATCGATGAGGTCGGACTCCACGGGATGGCCGCAGGTCCGCCACAGGACGTCGACGAACGATCCCCCGCTGACGACCTTCACCAGCCAGTCCTCGGCCGGCTCCTGCACCTCGAGCCCGGCGTCGGCCAGCACCTTGGCCGCCCGCTCCGACTCCGCCTCGGCGACCAGGAAGTCGGCGTCGTGGTCGGGTTCGGGCGCACCGCGCACCCAGGCCGCGTAGCCGCCGCAGAGGGCGAACGGCACGTCACCCTGCTTCAGGGCGACGGCGGTCCGCTTCAGGAGGTCGCGGATCTCGTCCCGCTCCGATGGCTGCACGGCGTCCTGCTACCCGCATCGACCGGTCGCACGCACCGGGCGCGGTAGAACGGCCGCTCGCGGGGCACAGGGCATCCGTGCGCATCGCCACCTTCAACATCCTGCACGGGCGCTCGCTGGAGGACGGCCGGGTCGACGTCGACCGGCTGGCCGACGCCATCAAGCGCCTGGACGCCGACGTCCTGGGCCTGCAGGAGGTCGACCGCGACCAGCCGCGCTCCTTCGGTGCGGACCTCACCGCGGTGGCGGGTGAGGCGATGGGCGCCGTCGACTCCCAGTTCGTGTCCGCGCTCTCCGGCACTCCCGGAGGCACCTGGATGGCCGCGACGGGTGACGAGCAACCCGGGTCGGCCAGCTACGGCGTCTCGCTGCTGTCGCGCTACCCGGTGGTGTCCTGGCGGGTGGTGCGGCTGCCGGCGCTGCGGGTCAGCGTGCCGCTGTGGTCGCCGATCACCCGCCGTCCCTTCCTGGCCCGCGACGAGCCCCGGGTGGCGGTGGCCGCCGTCCTGGACGGGCCCTTCGGCCAGTTCACGGTCTGCAACACGCACCTGTCGTTCATCCCGGGGTGGAACGCCACCCAGCTGCGGCGGCTGGTGCGGTCGCTGACCGGGACGCGCGAGCCGCTCGCGCTCATGGGCGACCTGAACATGCAACAGGCCCAGGCGGCGAAGCTCAGCGGCCTGACCCCCATCGCGTCGGCGGCCACGTTCCCGGCGGCCCACCCGCGCCGGCAGCTCGACCACGTCCTCGTGCGCGGCGGCCTCCGGGCCACCGGGCCGGCCGACGCCGTGCACCTGCCGCTGTCGGACCACCGCGCGCTCGTCGTCCCGTGCGGACCGGTCTGACTGTTACCCGACGACTCGCGAACCGCGCGCCGCTGCGTCACGATGCGGGGCATGGCCAGCAACGGAGCAGCCCGCGTCTTCTCGCTCGTCGCGACGATCGTGCGGGCGGTGTGCTCGGTGATCGCCGTGGTGATCGTGATCCACGCGGTGTTCGTGCTGTTCGAGGCCAACCCGGCCAACGCCCTCGTGGAGTTCACCACCGGGTGGCGGGACACGTTCGGCTGGTTCACCAAGGACCTGTTCACCCCGTCGGACCCGAAGATCGCCGAGGCGATCAACGACGGCCTCGCCGCGCTGATCTGGGTGGTCGCCGGCAGCCTGCTGTCCACGCTGATCGTGCGGCTGGCCCCGTCGTCGTCGTCGAGGGCCAACGCTTGAGTCAGGCGTTGCGGACGGCGGCCGCCGACTCCAGGCCCAACTCCTCGACCGACACCTGCCGCATCTCGACCTTGCGGATCTTGCCCGTCACGGTCATCGGGAACTCGTCGACGACCTTGACGTAGCGCGGCACCTTGTAGTGGGCCAGCCGGCCGGCGCAGAACTCCCGGAGGGCCTCGGCGGTGAGCGGCTCGGCGCCCTCGCGCAGCCGCACCCAGGCCATGAGCTCCTCGCCGTACCGCTCGTCGGGGACGCCGATCACCTGGGCGTCGACGACGTCGGGGTGGGTGTAGAGGAACTCCTCGATCTCCCGCGGGTACACGTTCTCCCCGCCGCGGATGACCATGTCCTTGATCCGGCCGACGATGTTGAGGTAGCCCTCGGCGTCCATGACGGCGAGGTCGCCGGTGTGCATCCAGCGGGCGCGGTCGATGACCTCGGCGGTCTTCTCCGGCTCGTCCCAGTAGCCGAGCATCACCGAGTAGCCGCGGGTGCAGAACTCGCCGGTCTCCCCGCGCGGCACGGTCAGCCCGGTCGCGGGGTCGACGACCTTGACCTCGAGGTGCGGGTGCACCCGGCCGACGGTGGAGGTGCGCCGGTCGAGGTCGTCGTCGTCGCCGGTCTGCGTGGAGACCGGTGACGTCTCGGTCATGCCGTAGCAGATGGTCACCTCGGTCATGCCCATCTCGCTGACCACCCGCTTCATCACCTCCACCGGGCACGGCGAGCCGGCCATGATCCCGGTGCGCAGCGACGAGAGGTCGTAGTCGGCGAAGTTCGGCAGCCCCAGCTCGGCGATGAACATCGTGGGGACGCCGTACAGCGAGGTGCAGCGCTCGTCCTGCACGGCCTGCAGGGTCAGCGCGGGGTCGAAGCCCGGCGCGGGGATCACCATCGTCGCGCCGTGGCTGGTGGCCGCCAGGTTCCCCATCCCCATGCCGAAGCAGTGGTAGTAGGGCACCGGGATGCAGATCCGGTCGGCCTCGGTGTAGCCGCAGCCCTCGCCGACGAAGAAGCCGTTGTTGAGCAGGTTGTGGTGGGTGAGCGTGGCGCCCTTCGGGAAGCCCGTCGTCCCGGACGTGTACTGGATGTTGATCGGGTCGTCGGCCGACAGCTCGGCCTCGCGGCGCGCCAGCAGGTCGGCGTCGGCGGCGCGGCCGGTGGCGAGCAGCTGCTCCCACTCGGGGTCGCCGAGGAACAGGACCTCCCTGAGGTCGGGGCACTCGCCGCGCACCTCGGCGACCATCGCGCGGTAGTCGCTGGACTTGAACTCGGGCGCGGACACGAGCACCGAGATGCCGGCCTGCTTCAGCACGTAGGACAGCTCGTGCGTGCGGTAGGCCGGGTTGATGTTGACCAGGATCGCGCCGAGCTTCGCCGTCCCGTACTGGACGAAGGCCCACTCGGCGCAGTTCGGCGCCCAGATCCCGACCCGGTCGCCCTTGCCGACGCCGAGGGCGTCGAGCCCGAGAGCACACGCGTCGACCTCGGCGACGAACTCGGGATAGCTGAACCGGCGGCCCGAGGCGCACTCGACCAGCGCCTCGTGGTCGCCCACCCGCGCCGCCGTCCGATCCAGGTTCTCCCCGATCGTGTCGCCCAGCAGGGGGACCGTCGAGGTCCCGCTGCTGTAGGACGGCAGCGCGGGGGAGCTCACCGCCTGCGCCCCTCGGCCGTCTGCACGCCCGCCCGGTTGGGCTTGTCCGTCGGGTGCGCGTACCGCAAGGCCTCGACCGGCAGCGGGAAGCTGTGGTCCTCGCCGAAGGGCGAGAGCGGGCCGGCGGACTCGCTCGTCAACTCGGTGAGCGGGGGGCCGCCGTCGTCGGACTGCCCCCAGGTGGGCTCCACCAGGTGCGCGTGCTTCTCGTTGCGCTTGGCCATGTCGCCTCCGTGTCCAGGTGCACCGCGCGGCGCACGTCGGGCTCCATCTTCGCGCGAGCCCTCGCCGGGCGCACGCACGCTCCCCCTACCGGGCCGGTCGGGGTCAGCGGCGGACCGCCTTGGCGCCGTAGAGCGTGGGCAGCCCCTCGGCGGTGAGCACCCACTGGTCGGCGCCCACGGGCGCGGCGCGCACCTCGCCCCCGTCGAGCTCCTGGACGGCGCGGGTGCGCCAGACGGCGGTGCTGAGCAGCTGCAGGCGCACCGGCTCGTGCAAGGGGTCGAGCTCGTCGTACCCCTCGGGCTCGAAGGCGATGATCGCCGGGCCGGCGATGCGCAGCCGCCCGGTCTGCCACGGCGTCGCGGCCAGCCCCCGCTGCCACCGGCGGGTCCGCAGCAGCGCGCCGGTGCCGGCCGCCACCCCCGACAGCCCGAGGAGGACGAGGGCGATGACGGCCAGCCCGAGACCGGGCACCCGCCGACCCCCGTCCGCCAGGGCCACCGCGGCCACGCCGAGCAGCACCCCGAGGACGACGGCGATGGCGCCCCCACCCAGCCAGCGCAGCGCACCCGCCTGGTGGGCCTCCAGGGCCGTGCGGGTGTGCGGGTCGTCGGCGGCCGGGAACACGCGGCCATGCTCTCAGCCGGGCACCTTGCACGGACGTCGTAGCGTGGGTGGGATGCCCACGGACCCCCCTGCGACGCTCGCCGGCTGGCTGCGCACCCGCAGCGACGAGCAGTTGAGCGCGTTGCTGGCGGCCCGTCCCGACGTGGCCCGCCCCGCCCCCTCCGACCTGGTCGCCCTCGCCAGCCGGCTCGCGGTGCCGGTCTCGGTCGACCGCGCGCTCGACGAGCTGGACGCCGCCACCCTCCAGGTGCTCGACGTGCTGCTGCTGGCCGCCAGCGACGGTCTGACGCCCGACGCGATCGCCGCGGCACTGCCCGACGTGCCCGACGACGTACTCGCCGCCGGCCTCGACCGGCTCACCACGCGGGCCCTGCTCTGGGGTGACGACGCCCTGCACGCGCCGGACCCGGTCCGCCGCGCCGTCCGGCACCCCGCGGGCCTCGGGCGCCGCGCCACCGAGCTGCGCGTCCAGCTGCCCACCGACCTGGCGGCGACCGTCGCCGAGCTGGCGGCCGAGGAGCGCGAGGTGCTGGAGCGCCTCGCCGGCGAGCGCCCGGTGGGCCACCTCCCCGACTCCCCCAACGGCAGCTCCACCCCGGCCCGCCGGCTGCTCCAGCGCGGGCTGCTGGCCCGCATCGACGCGCTCAACGTCGAGCTTCCCCGCGAGATCGGCCTGCACCTGCGCGGCGACTCCCCGTACGGGCCGCCCCGGCTGCGCCCGGAGCCGGCCGC
>OCZS010000723.1_pt1 | contig 11153 bp, 9 predicted proteins | sample 1539071 | NCBI WGS metagenome assembly OCZS01 (sample SAMEA3113584, study PRJEB22503) | soil metagenome | reverse complement strand
CTCAGCCTCTCCAAGGGCTTCCTGCTGACCATGTTCCTGCTGGTCATCGGCCTGGCCGGCACCTTCCCGCCGGTCTACCAGCTGTTCGAGCGGGCCAGCTGACACCTTCCTTCACCGGGCCGTGAGGCCTAGGCTGTGGCCATGGCATCGAGCCAGGGGCTGGCCTCGGCCGCCTACCGCGCGGCTGATGTGGCGCGGCGGCTGGAGCAGAGCTGGATCGGGCCTGAGCACGTGCTCCTCGCCCTGTTCGACGAGCCGTCCACGGCCACCGAGGCCCTCGAGGAGCTGGGCGTCACTCCCGAACTGGTCGAGGAGCGGACCCGCGCCCTCAGCCGCAGCGACCCGCCCCCGCGCCCGTATGAGGCCGGAATGGGACTCTCACCCAACCCGGCCTGGTACAAGCTCACCGGCTGCGCCAAGGGGCTGGCCCTGGCGTCGGGCCACCATGGGCCTCAGCCGGAGCACTTCCTGGTCGCCATGATCTACTCCGAGGGCGCCATCGCCCCGTTCCTCCGCCGCGTCGGCTCGTCCCGGCAGGACCTGCTGGCGGCACTGGCCCGCCGCGGTGTCCGGGTGCCGGAGGTCGACCCGCCGATCTATCGGCCCTGGCGCGGCCGTCGCCGCATCGAGGTCAGCGAGGCCGAGCTCGAGCCGGTGCTCGACGTCCTGGCCGAACGGCACCCGCCGGGGTCGGAGTGGCGCCGGGGGTTCAACTGGCTGCCCGACGGGCCCGCCGATGGTGCGCCCCGGCGGGCCCGGGTCGACGGCGAGGAGGGTGTCGACCTGGATGCCGCCCTGGCCGCGGCACGGGAACGAACCGGCGGCTCGTAGCTGCCGGGCGCCGCTCAGGCGCCGAGGGTGACGACCAGCAGCGTCAGGAGCATGGCCAGCAGCACGGCCGAGAGGGCCGGGGTGGCGGCCAGGAGCTCCTCGCGGCGGCGCAGGGCCCGGAGGGCCTCGGCCCGGGTGCGGGCCAGCCAGGGGACGCCGAACGGCGCCTCCAGGAGGTGGAAGGCGACCCCGAGGCAGCCGCCGTAGACGAGGTGGCCGGCCAGGGCGGACATCGAGCCGCCGGCCGCGGCCGCGGTCCATTCGGGGTCGCCGCCGAGCAGGGCCGGCAGCAGGGTGAGCGGCCCCAGGACCCACCACAGGAACCCGTACGACAGCCCCCAGCCGAGGGCGCAGGTGACGTCCTGGCCCAGGCGCCGGAACAGCAGCCCGTAGGACACGCCGATGGCGACCCCGATGCCCAGGTTGACGGCGATCCCGGCCAGGGGCCCGTTGGAGCCGGTGAGGCGCTCGGCGACCTCGGGCACGGCCCCGCGCAGCATCAGCTGGCTGATGACGGCGCCGCCCAGCAGCCCGGCCACCGCCCCACGCAGGGCCGCGGACAGCACGCCGCTGCCCGCGGTGGTGCCGCGGTAGGCCCGCAGGTGCTCCGAGGACAGCAGCGGGGCCAGCCGGTCCAGCAGGGTGCTGGTCACGGCGGCCAGCGCCCCCAGCAGGAGCCAGCCGGGCAGGCCGGGGAAGCTCTCCCGGGCCTCGGCCAGCGACCAGCGCAGGCCCTCGTCGGCCAGCATGGGCAGCACGGTCAGCTCCCCCACCACCCAGGCCACGAACCCGTACCCCTGCCCGCGGACCAGGGCGGCCCCGATCCCCTGGTCGGACCGGGGCGACATGACCGCCTGGAGGAGCCCGACGACCGCGCCGGCGGCCACGGCCGGGGCCCGGTTCTCCAGGACCGCGCCAAGGGCAAGGGCGGCCAGGGCCCCCGCGGCCAGCCCGCGGGCCAAGGCCCCGGCGCCGATCGGCTGCCTGGCCCGCCCGGCCTCGCCGGGGCCGTGCAGGAGCACGTAGACCAGGGCCGTGCCGACCCCGAAGAGCAGGTGGCCGACCAGGCTGGGGAACTCCCGCTGGGCGGCGGCCACGTCCCAGGCCGGGGCCTGGCCGAGGGCCAGGGGCAGCAGGGTCAGCGGCCCGATGCACCACCACAGGGCCCCGTAGGCCGCGCCAAGGAACATCGTCTCGCTGGGGCCGCAGCGCTGGCGCCGGACCATCAGCCCGAAGCCGGCCCCGACCACGGCCGAGATGGCCATGTGGACCGCGAACCCGGCCCGGGACGAGCCCAGCCCGACCAGGGTGGCCACCGTCGGCAGGACGCCCAGCTGGGCCATGGCGGCGCCGAAGGCGAGCCCGCCGACGATCCCGGCCGGGGCGCCGGCGGCCACCGCCCGGGCGGCCGAGGGGTGACCGCCCCCCCTGGCGGTCGGGACGGTGGCCGCGCTCATTCGACGGCCTGGGGAGCCTGGTGCCGCTCGGAGGTGGTGAGGGCGATGTCTCTCGGGAACAGCAGCTCGATCGTCCAGTCGAGCAGGACCCGGAGCCGCTTCTGCGGCCCGGGCAGCTTCCACAGGTAGATGCCCCGCCACAGCAGCCACGCCGGCAGGCCGGAGAAGCGCATCCCGCGCAGCTCGGCGGCGGCGCTCTGGCGGCCCAGGGGGACCAGGAACCCGAGGCCGTGGAAGCGGAAGGGCTCGGGGGCGGCGCCGGTCAGGGCGGCGACCACGTTGTCGGCCACGGCCCTGCCCTGGCGGACCGCGTGCTGGGCGGTCGGCGGGCAGGTGGTGCCCGGGCGGGCCAGGTCGGGGACGCGGGCGCAGTCCCCCACCGCCCAGATGTCGCGGCGGCCCCGCACCCGCAGGGTCCGCTCGACCGGGACGGCCCCCTGCCCCGGGTCGGCCCGGCGGCCACCTTCCGGCCCGACGACCGGGACCGGGCTGGGGCGGGTCCCGGCGGCCCAGACCAGGGTGCGGGCCGCCACCCGCTCGCCGTCGCTGAGCTCGACCCCGTCGGCGTCGGCGCCGGCCACCGTCACCCCGAGCCGCAGCTCGATCCCGCGGCCGACCAGCTTGCCGCTGGCGTAGCCGGCCAGCCGGTCGCCCAGCTCGGGCAGGATGCGGTCGCGCGAGTGGACCAGGATGAAGCGGGGCTCGCTGGCCCGGACGTGGGGGAAGTAGCGGAGCACGCTGTGCACCAGGTCGAACAGGCTGGCCACGGCCTCGGTGCCGGCGAAGCCGCCGCCGGCCACGACGAAGGTGAGCCAGCGGCGCCGCTCGGCCGGGTCGGGCTCGTGGTCGGCCTGCTCGAGCCGCCCGAGGACGTGGTCCCGCAGCCGCCGGGCGTCCTCCAGGGTGGCCAGGGTGAGGGCGCTGGTGGCCACGCCGGGCAGGTTGCGGAAGTTGGGCACCGCTCCCAGGGCCAGGACCAGGTGGTCGTAGGGGAGCGTCTCCAGGGCGTCGCCGCGGCGCAGGTGGACGACCTTGCGGTCGGGGTCGACGCCGAGCACCTCGGCCCGGCGGAACCGGGTCCGCGGGCAGGCCGCCCGCAGCGGCACCCCGACGTTGCCGGCCTCGACCGACCCGGCCGCGACCTCGGCCAGCATCGGCGTGAACAGGAGGTAGTTGCGCTGGCTGACCAGGGTCACGTCCAGCCAGGGGGTCCAGGGGAGGAGCTGCTCGAAGCGCTTGGCCGCGCTGACGCCGCCGAACCCGCCGCCGAGGATGACGACCCGCCGCCGGCCGGGGCCGGCCCCGGCCGCCACCGGCAGCCGCCTCGACCGGCCGGCCCGCAGCGCGGCCTGCACGCCCGGGCCGACCACGCCCCCGGCGCACAGGGCACCGAGCAGGGTCGGGAACAGCGCTGCCACCGACGCACCGAGCGCCGGCAGCAGCGTGAGGACGAGGATCGCCCAGACCAGCACACCGATGCACATCCCGTCGATGACGCCGCTGGCCAGTGCGGATGGCGGCGGGAGGGGCAGGTCTCCCGTAGCCTGCCCCTCCCTGCCTGCCTGGCGGCCGGTGCGAGTGGCCCGCGTCCCCAGGTTCGCGTCGATGCTGCCGACGCCGCCTTCGGGCCTCCGGACCGTCCGCTCCCTCCTCGACGGACGGCCGTCCACCGGATCGCCAAGTTGCTGCATGTCGTGGGTTGTCAGTTGTCGTCGGTCAGTGGCGTGGACGGTGGTAGGCGACCCGCCGCCGCTGGCCAACCGCCAGCAGCGTCGACCCGGCCGCGATGACGCACAGCCCGAGCAGCATCAGGCCCTTGGACATGGGGCCGCCGGTGAAGGCCAGCTGCTCGCCGTTGGCGCCCACGAGCACGGTCTGCCCGCGGATGGCGCCCTTGGGGAACTCGGGCGAGTGCAGGTTGACGTAGTAGTTGCCCGGGTTGGAGGCCAGCCCCTTGACCACGGCGGCCTTGGCCTGGACGCAGCCGGACTTGCTGCTGGCGTCCAGCGGGCTCTCGTTGGCGAAGAAGTTGACCACCACGTCGCCGTTGGTGCCGGCGGCGCCCTTGTGGATGTGGGCCATGGTGACGTCGACCCCGGTCCACTTCAGGTCGTAGCAGACCTCGGTCCCGCGCGTCTTCACCGCCGCGGTGCCGCTGCCGTCGGGGTCTCCCCCGCCGACCTCGTTGTCACCGGACAGCTTGGCGGTGAACTTGGTCCAGGCGCCGGCCGACGGGGCAGACCCGGTGGCCGCCTCGGTCTCGGTGCTGCCTTCGGTGCCACCGTAGACGTCGTCACCGTACTCGACCTGGGTGGTGCTGTAGTCGTCCTGGGCGAGGGCGGCCGGCGCAGCCATCGCGGCGGCCACGACGGCGACCAGCGCCGCCATCGTCACTCTCCTGAACATGAAGGGTGTTCCTCCTGAGTTGTCGTGTCGGTGACGGGCAGGGTGTTGGCTAGCCGTTGTTGTTGGTCCGGCGCAGGTCGTTGAAGTCCATGGCCAGGACGCGGACGCAGTCCATCGGTCCACCGCGCTGGGCGAACGCCCGGGCGGCCGGGTAGTGGTTCTCGGCGGCCGCGTCGGCGCAGAAGCGGTAGCGGCCGGGCTCGGTCAGGGGCGGCATGATGCCGGTGAGGATGTCCGAGTCGCCTTCCTGTGACAGCACCACGAACGAGGCGCAGGTCTCGGCCGGCACGCTGCCGTCACGGGCGACCCGCTGGAAGCAGCCGTGGTTGTGGCCCTGCAGGTTGCCGTTGGCGTCCAGGCGCTGGGTCCCGACGCCGTACTCGGCCTTCGGGTCGGAGAAGAACCCCGGAAGGAAGTTGGAGAAGCGCACCCGGACGGTGAGCTCGCGGTTGAGCGGGACGATGCGGCCGCTGCCCGGACGCAGGATCAGCACCTGCGGGGTGTTGCCCGGGACCTCACCGTAGGGGGTCGGGTTGAACACGGTGCCGGTCTGGATCCCGCTGTTGAGGGGCAGGTTGTTGACGTTGCCGTTGGGGTCGGCGGCCGGGTCCTCGCCGGCGTCCTCGCCCGCGGTGGTCTCGGTGGTGTCACCGGTCGTGTCGCCAGTGGTGTCGCCGGTCGTGTCACCGGTCGTGTCACCGGTCGTGTCACCGGTCGTGTCACCGGTGGTGTCACCGGTGGTGGTCTCGGTGGGTTGGTCGCCGGCGACGCTGGTCTCGGTCCCGGCGCCCTCCGGTGCCTCCTGGGCGCCGGCGGCGGCGCCCGCGCCGGCCAGGGCCGCGGCGATCAGCACCGCGAGCACGCCGGAGACCCACGGAGCCCGCCAGCCGGAACGACGTGGGGGACGGAATGAGGACACGATGGCTCCCTCCTTGTCAGGAGTCGTCGAGGGTTCGGGGATGCCGGGGGGGTTGCCGGCTGCGGCTACTTGACCGTCAGCCAGCCCTGCATCTCCTGCTGGTGGTATTTGCAATAGAACCGGTAGCGACCCGGTTGCGGTGCCGTGAAACGGATCAGGGTGCTCGTGTCGGGGGGGATGTTCTTGGAGATCTCGAGGTCACCAAGGGTGAAGTTGTGCTGGGTGGGGTCGACGTTGGAGATGTCGAGCACGACCTTGGCCCCGGTGGCGGTCTGGTAGAGGGCCGGTTCCCAGGACGCCTCGGAGCTCTTCAGCTTCTGCTTGGCCCCGCTGCGCAGCTCGACCGGAGCGGGCTGGGCGGCCTTGCGGGCGGTCTGGTTGGAGGGACCGTATCCTCCGCCGTCCTTGGTGGTCGGGATGGTGCAGCCGGCCACCGCCAGCGCCACCACGACCAGGCTCGAGACGGTCAGGAGCAGACGGCGTCGCGGCATCGCGGTCCTTCCCTGGTCCGAGAATTTTCCTGGCCACCTGGGAACTCTTGGCTGTGTCATCGGATTCCCTAAATCTCTCAAGAATTCTGGGCGGATGAGGGCACGAGGGTGCGGGAACGGCCGAACTCCGACAACAGCAGCCGGCGCAGCCGCTCCCGGGCACGAAACAGCCGCGAAAGCACGGTGCCCTTTGGCGTACCCATCACCGCGGCCGCCTCCTCGCAGGAGAGGCCCTGAAGCTCGACCAGGGTGACGGCGACCCGGTAGGGCTCGGGCAGCTTGGAAATTGCCCGCCGCAATGCCTCCCGGTCGAGCTGGCGCAGCGCCTCCTCCTCCGGGTTGGGCACGTCGGCCCGGAACTGGGCCAGCACGTCGACGTCGTCGTCGGCCGCGGTCCGGTAGGTGATGCGCTTGCGCCCCCGGTAGTCGCGGCAGAACAGGTTGTGGGAGATCTGCAGCATCCAGGCCCGGCAGTTGGTCCCGGCCTCGAAGGAGCCGAAGGCGCGGAACGCCCTGAGATACGTCTCCTGGGTGAGGTCCTGGGCCATCACCGGGTCGCCGGTCATGCGGAGGTTCGCCCGGTAGATCGAGTCGTGCAGGGGCAGCGCCGTGGCCTCGAACCGCTCGTGGATCGAGGCGGCGGTCTCATTGGTTGCGGTTGCTGTCATCGAGGTCACCTCCCGACCATTCGCGCGGGCATTGCCGTCGGCGTCGCGGGTCTCCGGGTGGCCGCCCGGCCCCGGTTCCAGGCGGTCAGGGGCACCGCCGGCGGCCACATCAGCAGGGCCAGGGTGAGCCCGGACAGGCACGCCCAGACCACCGACCCGAGCCAGAACTCCAGCTCCCAGCGCACGCCGTAGCCGGCCCCGAGGAGCGCGAAATGCGAGGTCCAATAGACGGCCGGCGCGACCACGGCCACCGCGCGGGCCGCCCAGCGCCGCTGGGGCGATGGCCGCAGCAGGGTCACGGCCGCGTCCGCGGCGGCCCCGCCCAGCACCGCCGCCCCGGCCAGCCCGACCAGGCCGAGCCCGGTCTGGGTGGCCAGCAGCAGGGCCACCGACCCGGCCATCACGGTGAAGGTCCCGAGCGGCGTCTGCCAGCGCAGCAGGAGCAGCAGCACCGGCGCCAGGAACAGGAAGTTGTGGGCCAGCAGGCCGGTCAGCTCGTACACCTGCGCCGGCTCGCCGGACGGGGCGCCGGCCGACGGCCCGGCCGCGGCCAGCGGCGACACGTGCTGGAAGAAGAACGCCGTCATGGCCACCACCAGCGTGGTCGACAGCACCACCGGCCAGAAGGCCCGCAGCCCCGGCACCCGCGCCGGGCTCGGCCCCGACCACGCCGCCCGCAGGGCCGAGCTGACCAGCAGGCACGCCCCGGCGAACAGCACCAGGTGGAACGGCGAGATCAGCTGGCCCAGCCCCCGGCTGGCCCCGAACAGCGTGTGCCACACGGTGTCGCCGGCCACCGCCACCATGGCCAGCCCCACCCCGACCAGCGCCAGCCGGTACCCGGCCGGCACCGCCCGCAGCGACCACGCCCCCCGCCGCTGGTTCCGGGTCAGGATCCACGCCGCCGTTCCCGCGAACCCCAGGTACAGCACCCCGTGCCACAGGGTCAGCCCACCACCGGCCCGCTCGCCATGGCTCCACCCGTCCAGGTACAGCCCCAGCACCAGCAGCAACGAGCACCACCCGGTGACCAGGTCCTCCCGCCGGCTCGCCCGCCGCTCCTCCGCCATCAGGTGCCGGGGAGTGGTGGGCCGCCCGGCCCGAGTGCCGTTCGCGCTCCCGAACCGGGCAGCGGTGTCGTCGCGGCCGGCGGCGCGGAACCGCTCGGCCGAGCCGCCGTCGCCGATGGTGCGGAAGGCCTCGCCGGCGGGGTGGCCGCTGGCGGCGGGGCGCCGGCGGGCGGCGGCCCGCTGGGCGCCGGCCTGCTCGTTCCACCGCTCCCGGGCCCTGGCCGAGACCCGCTCGGCCCCCTCGGCCCACCACACCCGGGCCTGCTCGGCAACCCGCCGGGCCCGCCCGGTCCACCTCGCCAGCCCGCCCCGCGCCGCATGCCGCGACCGGGACGCCCGCCCCGGCCCAACCCGGCTCACCCCGGCGGTCGCCGCCAGGGTCGGGTGGGTCGCACCGGAGTTCGCCGCCCGGTCGCCGTCGGCCCGCGCCGCCCGGGTCGCCTGGGTGCCGTTGATCCGCGCCGCCCGGGTCGCCTGGGTGCCGTTGGCCTGCGTGGTCCGGGACCGACGGGTCGGGGTGGCCTGGGCGCGCCGGATCGGGTGGGTCTGGGTGTCCTGCATGGTCCGGTCGGCCTCGGTCCCGGGGGCGGGCCCGACCAGGGTCATCCCTGCCCGGGCGGCCCGGCCCGACCGGGAGGCCACGTGCGGGCGTCGTTCGTGCCGGCCGACGGCCTGCCCCTCGGATGCCGCCACGGCAGCGCGTCCTGCTCGATCGCGCATCAGCTCATCACCGTCTCTCTCGTAGCGGCCGTCAGGGGCTCCAGCCCCGGTGCATGAAGTCATTGGGGGCTGTCACGTTGATGACCGCCCCGAGCCCGGCGGCGACCAGCGCCCCGGCGAAGGCGAGCAGCAGCATGATCGTCATGACCTTGCGGACCAGCCGGTCGGCGACCAGCCGGCGCCGGTAGCGCAGCGCGGTGAACGCCACCGCCGTCGCCAGGAAGGGCGTGGTCCAACCGATGTGGACCTTCCACTCCATGGCGAAGGTCTCCCAGAACGCGAGCTGCGAGCTGTTCAGCAGGTACTCGCGCGGGTACATGGTGATGTCGCCGCCGGGCGGCACCTTGGCCCGGTAGCCGGCGTACCCGAACCAGGTGCCGACCGCCGAGGCCAGCCAGGCCACGATCGCCAGCCCGGCGGTCGAGAGCTTGCGGATCCGGTCCTTCATCCGCGAGTCCCCGCTGGTCAGCAGCGTCCCCAGCCCGCCACCGAAGGCGTGGACGATCAGGATCCCGAGGGTGGAGTGGATGAGGAAGAAGAGCTGGCGGGTGGTCAGCAGCCGGGCCGAGAGGATCCACGCGCTGAGCCCGGCCGCGGCCAGCGCCCCGACCACGAACAGCAGGATGCTGGAGGCGTTCAGCAGCGTGCTCGTCCGCCGCAGCCCGGCCCGCCCCGAGGTCCGCCGCCGGCCGCCCCGGGCCCGAGGGGCCAGCGGCTCCGGGTCGAGCTCGTCCTCGTCCAGGTCGTCGAAGTCCTCGGCGTCGTCGTCCCAGTCCGCCTCGGGCTCCGCCTCCCAGGTCGCGGGCCCGTCCACCCACTGGTAGCGGCTGTCGTCGTCCTCGAAGCCGGTCGAGACACCGGCCTCCCAGCGGCCGGAATCGTCGGCGGCCCAGCCACCGGTGTCGTCGACCCGCGCCCACTCGTTGGAGTCGTCGCGGTGCAGGTAGGTGCTGCGGAGCTGCTCGAACAGCGGCTCCTGGTCGGCCGAGGACGCCGGGGCCCCGAGGCCGTCACGGCCCCAGTCCTCGACGGGATCGTACTGGCCGGTCGGGCGAGGATCGTCCTCGTCCTCCAGGTCGGGCACCGGGGTCAGGCGCCCGTCGTACCAGACGTTGTCCAGGTCGTCGTCGTGGACCTGCGTCACGAGGGCCCCCCCTCAGTAGCAGTCGTCACGGGCACGCAAGCAGCGTGGAAGCCTTCGGGAAGGCACAGGGAGAACCAGGCCGCCATTGCAGCCACCTCATTTGTTCCATAGCGCGGCCAACGGCCGCGCGGCCGACGGGGGGATCACAACTCACCGGGAATTGCCTAGCGATACCTGGCAAGCCGTGCGTCAGTATTGCAACTCGGAATTCCACGAGTTCGCGGTAAGCGCTTGGGGGAGCGCCACGAGCAGTCCCTGTCGTGGGGGCGACAGGAAAGGGGAAGCTCGGACCGATCCGCGAACGGCGAATTCAGAGCGATGCTTCTGGATGTCGCTGAGCCCTGGGGGAGGCTCTTTGGTGCAGTGCCATGGGGGTAGCGCGACGGACTGTACGGCACCACCCGGTTGGAGTCAAATCGTATACACGTCGATATCATCCTGTGATCTACGTAGATGTCCGGCTCCAGAACGTGGGAATCCGCCGGACATCCCGGGAGTTCCCTCACAAACTACAGCTTGCAACCGTTCTCCGCCGGCCCCGCCACCCAGGCGAGCCGGCCCGACCGCGGACCCGGGAAGGAGGTGATCCCTGGCACCTGCCATGGGAGCGCCCCGGTCCCCTGACCGAGGCGTTAGCGCGTAGCGAACGAGCGGCCGGGCGGAGGACCCTCCCCCGCCCGGCCGCTCGCTGCATCTCCAAGTTCACCGCACGATCCTGGGCTCAGGGGTGGGACTCCAGGTTCACCGCACGCTCCCGCCCTCACGGCGGGACTCCAGGACCATCGCGCGACCCCGCGCTCAGGGTGGGACCAGGCGCGCGGTGGCCGCCGCCCGGCCCTCCATCTCCGAGGCACCAGCCGCAGCAGCCGCAGCAACCCCACCCGGGCAGGAGCGGCCACCTCCACCGTCACCTCCGGCCCACCCTCCCCGGGAAGCACCTGCACCGACCGCAGCCGCACCCCCCGGACCCCCGAGTCACCGGCCGACCCGGCCAGGTACGCGACCACCGTCGCCCGCGCCCGCTCCTGCGCCACCCGGACACTCCGCCCCCCGCTCATGTACCAGGTCCGGGTATCGACGTCATTGGCCGCCGCCACCGCCGCCCCATCGGCCAGGTTCCCAAGCGCCCGATGCCCCAGGAACCAGTTCGACGTGTCCCACCCCAGCGCCAGCACCATCAACACCAGCACCACCAACCCGATCAGCAGCACCAGCGCCTGCCCGTCCTCCGGGACCACGGCGCGCGAGGGCGCGCCCCGTCGACCCCGCCTCATCCGCCCAACCCCCGGTACCGGTCGACCCGGGTGTGGTGGGTGGCCCCGACCGTGACCCCAGGCCCGGCGACGGCCCCCAGGAACGGCAGCCGCGCCACCGGAACCCGGTAGGTCACCACCACCTCCACCTCCCCCCCCCGGCCCCAACCCCCCCTCCCCCCCCCCCCCCCCCC
>OCZS010000722.1_pt1 | contig 11159 bp, 12 predicted proteins | sample 1539071 | NCBI WGS metagenome assembly OCZS01 (sample SAMEA3113584, study PRJEB22503) | soil metagenome | reverse complement strand
TCGGGCACCCGGGGTCCCGGACGTGGTGGTCGTGGTCGGGGACGTGGTGGGCCACGACGTCGAGGCCGCGGCCGCGATGGGCCAGGTCCGCGGGCTCCTGCGCGGCATCGCCGTCCACAGCGGGGACGCGCCCGCGGCCATCCTGTCCGGCGTCGACGCCGTGATGGAGTCGCTGCGCCTGGAGACCACCGCCACGGTCGTGGTCGCCAGGATCGAGCACCACGCGAAGCCAGACGCGTTCCACGGGGAGGAGGTGCTGGTGCGCTGGTCGCACGCCGGTCATCCGCCGGCGCTGCTGCTGAGCCCCGCGGGACGGGTGAGCTGGCTGGCGGACGTGGAGGACAACGACCTGCTGCTGGGACTCGACCCCGCGACCCTGCGCAGGGAGCAGGTCGTCATCCTCGAGCCCGGGGCGACGCTCGTGTTCTACACCGACGGACTGGTCGAGCGGCGCGACCGTGACGTGGAGGACGGCGTCCGGGCACTGACCGACCTCCTGCACGACCTCGCCCCCGCGTCGCACGACGTCGACGACCTGTGCGACCGGCTGCTGGGCGGGATGATCGGCGACAAGCCGGAGGACGACGTGGCTCTCCTCCTGGTCCGGCTCGCGCCGCGCTGAGGGACGGCCGCCGCCGTCAGACCCGGGTCAGGTGTTGTAGCGCAGCAGCGAGATGACGACGAAGATCAGCGCGATCAGCGCGATCAGGCCCACCACCGCGAGGAGGGGCGTCACCTTCGGCCGCGGCCCCGGTGCGTTGAGGGGCTGGTTCGTGGTGGGGCGCTCGCGCTCGTCCATGCCATCGAGGTACCCGCCGGCCGACGTTGCATGCAACCCAACGGCCCCTCAGCCGCGTGGTCGCAGCGAGGGGCCGGGCTCGGTGGGTGGGCGATACTGGGTTCGAACCAGTGACCTCTTCGGTGTGAACGAAGCGCGCTACCACTGCGCCAATCGCCCCAGCTCCTGATGAGCGACGCCCACCATATCTCACCCGTACCACCCGCCTGGAAAACGGTCACAGACGGCCGGTCTGCTTGGACGAATCTGCAGCCGGTGACCGGTGTCCGGGGGGCACTAACTGGGGTGAAACCCGGATGAAGAGCCCGGACCGCCGGTCTAGGCTTACTCGGGTGTCTTCCATGTCGATCACTCTCAGCTCCGACGGCGAACGCCAGGAGACGGTGACCGCCACCGACACCACTGGCCTCGATCTATACGGCGACGACAGGTCGGTCGTGGCCGTACGCATCAACGGTGAGCCGCGGGACCTGCACCTGCCCATCCCGGACGGGGCGGAGGTCGAACCGGTTCGCATCGACAGCCCAGAGGGGCTGTCTATCCTGCGACACTCCGCCGCCCACGTCGCCGCCCAGGCGGTGCAGGCCCGGCACCCGGACGCGAAACTTGGCATCGGCCCGCCGATCACGGACGGGTTCTACTACGACTTCGACGTGCCCGAGCCCTTCACCCCGGACGATCTGCGGGAGCTCGAGAAGGGCATGAGTGCGATCGTCAAGGAGCGGCAGCGGTTCCGCCGCCGGCCGGTCAGCGACGAGGAGGCGCGGGCCGAGCTCGCGCCCGAGCCGTACAAGCTCGAGCTGATCGCGGACAAGGGCGCCGCCACCGACGCCGACGGGGCCAGTGCCGAGGTCGGGGCGGGCGAGCTGACCATCTACGACAACCTGCGGCGCGACGGCTCGACAGCCTGGAAGGACCTGTGCCGCGGCCCACACGTGCCGCACACCGGCTACATCCCGGCCTTCGCGCTGACCCGCAGCTCCGCGGCCTACTGGCGCGGCAGCCAGGACAACGCCTCGCTGCAGCGGCTCTACGGCACGGCGTGGCCGAGCAAGGAAGCCCTCAAGGCGTACCAGACCCGGCAGGCGGAAGCCGCGAAGCGGGACCACCGCAAGCTGGGCCGCGAGTTGGACCTGTTCTCCTTCCCCGAAGAGATCGGTTCCGGGCTGGCCGTCTTCCATCCCAAGGGCGGCATCCTGCGCAAGGCGATGGAGGACCGCTCCCGAGAGCGCCACCTCGACGCCGGCTACGAGTTCGTCTACACCCCGCACATCAGCAAGGCCGACCTGTTCGAGATCTCCGGCCACCTCGGTTTCTACGCCGAGGGCATGTTCCCCCCGATGCACCTCGACGAGGAGCACCACCTCGACGGCAGCCTCAGGCGGCAGGGCCAGGACTACTACCTGAAGCCGATGAACTGCCCGATGCACTGCCTGATCTTCCGGTCCCGGGGCCGCTCGTACCGTGAGCTGCCGCTCCGGCTGTTCGAGTTCGGCAGCGTGTACCGCTACGAGATGTCGGGCGTGGTTCACGGCCTGACGCGGGTCCGCGGTATGACCCAGGACGACGCGCACATCTACTGCACCGAAGACCAGATGCAGGACGAGATCAAGTCCCTGCTCCGCTTCGTCCTCGACCTGCTGGCGGACTACGGATTGGACGACTTCTACCTGGAGCTGTCCACCCGGGACCCGGAGAAGTCGATCGGCACCGAGGAGGACTGGGAACGGGCAACGGCCGCGCTTCAACAGGCCGCCGACGACACCGGCCTGGACCTGGTCATGGACCCCGGTGGTGCCGCCTTCTATGCGCCGAAGATCAGCGTGCAGGCGCGGGACGCGATCGGGCGCACCTGGCAGCTCTCGACCATCCAGGTCGACCTGATGCTGCCGGAGCGGTTCGGACTGGAGATCACCGCGCCCGACGGCACCCGGCAGCGGCCGGTGATGATCCACCGCGCTCTGTTCGGGTCGGTCGAGCGGTTCCTCGGCGTGCTCACCGAGCACTACGCCGGCGCGTTCCCGCCCTGGTTGGCCCCGGTCCAGGTGGTCGCGGTGCCGGTGGCCAGCGACTACGACGGCTACCTGACCGACGTGGCGGCCCGGCTCCGACAGGCCGGCGTACGGGTCGAGGTGGACACCAGCGACGACCGGATGGGCAAGAAGATCCGCAACGCCGAACAGCAGAAGGTGCCCTACATCCTGATCGCCGGCGGCGAGGACGAGGCCGCCGGTGCGGTGTCCTTCCGCTACCGCGACCGAAGCCAGAAGAACGGGGTCCCGGCCGACGACGCGATCGCCGAGATCACCGACGCGATAGCCCGCCGCATCCAGGTCTGACTCGTCGGACGCTCCCTTCTCCCGGAGGACGGTCTACGCTGACAACTCGTCAGGGGGAGGAAAGGGGAGCGGTGAGCCACGAGGTCGACGAGGCTGCCAGCCTGCCCGGAACCCCGGACGGCTTCCAACGGCTGTGGACGCCGCACAGGATGGTCTACATCCAGGGCGAGAGCAAGCCGCCTAGCCCGAGTGCCGCCGACTGCCCGTTCTGCACGGCGCCGGAGCGCGACGATCGGGAGCGACTGATCGTGCACCGGGGCGAGAGCGCGTACGCAGTGCTCAACCTCTACCCGTACTCGCCGGGGCACCTGCTGATCTGCCCCTACCGGCACGTCGCGGACTACACCGAGCTGACGCTGGAGGAGAGGGAGTCGGTCGCCGACCTGACCCAACGGGCGATGCGGGCGATCCGCGGGGCCAGCGCCCCGCACGGCTTCAACCTCGGCATCAACCAGGGCGCGGTTGCGGGGGCGGGCATCGCCGCCCACCTGCACCAGCACGTGGTGCCACGCTGGTCCGGCGATGCGAACTTCCTGCCGGTCATCGGCCAGACCAAGGCGCTTCCGCAGCTGCTGGACCAGACCTGGGTGGCTGTCCGGCAGGCCTGGGACGAGCTGGACTGATGCTCGAGCGGTTCCGTGCCCTGTCCCACACCGTCCTGGGTCCCGTGGCCCGGCTGCTGGTCCGGCTCGGTGTGTCACCGGACGTGGTCACCGTGACCGGCACCCTGGGCGTCGCCGTGGCCGCGCTCGTCTGCTTCCCCCAGGGCTGGCTCTGGCAGGGCACACTCGTGGTCACCGTCTTTGTGATCTCGGACATGATCGACGGCCTGATGGCGAAGATCACCGGCACGTCGAGCAACTGGGGCGCGTTCTTGGACTCCACGTCCGACCGGCTCGGTGACGCGGCCGTCTTCGGCGGCATCCTGCTCTACTTCGTCTACCGCGAGTCCTCGACGCTGTGGGCCGGGATCGCGCTGGCCGGGCTGGTTTTCGGCCAGTGGACCTCCTACGTGAAGGCGCGGGCCGAGAGCCTCGGCTTCACCTGCTCCGGCGGGCTCGCCGCCCGGGCCGACCGGCTGGTGATCATCCTGGCCGGGGCCCTGCTGGCGGGGCTGGGGGTGCCCTACGTGCTCCAGGTGGCCGTGGCCGGTTTGGCGGTCACCAGCATGATCACCGTGCTGCAGCGGATCGGCCAGGTCCGGCGGCAGGCGAAGGCGGCCGATGTCCGGACCGCCTGACGGACATGGAGCATGGGGGGCTGCCCCTTGAACCCCCGGACACGCCCCGAGTTGGCCCGGCTTTGCGGCAGGATCCGAGACAACACGCTCCGCCGGCTCTTCCGCCTCGGCTGGCGGTACGCGCACCGCATCCCGGCCCCGATCGTGGGCGCGGCCCTCACTGTCGCGGCCGTGGCCGCCGCCCGGCTCCCGGGCGGCCACGTGCAGACCCTGCGCCGCAACCTCGCCCTGACCACCGGCCGCCCGATCGACGACCGGCTGCTCCGGGCGGCGGTCCGGTCCCACCTGCGCAACGTGTACGAGATGCTCGCCCTGCCCGGCTGGTCGGACGAGGACGTGCTGCGACGGATCGAGACGGTCAACGAGGCGCAGATGCGCGGCGAGTACTCCAGCACCGGTGCTGTGGTCGTGCTGCCGCACAGTGGCAACTGGGACCTGGCCGGGGCGTACGCCCAGCTCACCGCGATGCCGGTGACCACGGTGGCCGAGGCGCTGCCGGGGCCGGACTTCGCCGCATTCGTCGCCTTCCGGGAGCGGCTGGGCATGCAGGTGCTGTCCCACCGGGACCCGGCGGTGATCGGCGTCCTGCTGGAGGCCGTACGCGGCGGGCGGCTGGTCTGCCTGCTGGGCGACCGTGACCTGGCCGGCTCCGGCGTGCCGGTGTCCTGGGCCGGACAACCCGTCACCATGCCCGCCGGCCCGGCTGTCGTGGCCCGCCGGTCGGGGGCGGCCCTGATCCCGATCGTCTGCCAGTACACGCCGAGCGGGATGCGGATCGTCTTTCGTGACCCGATCCCGCACCGGCCGGGGCGGGACGGTCTGGTGGCCATGACCCAGCAGGTCGCCGACTTCTTCGTGGCGACCATCGCCGAGCAGCCCGAGGACTGGCACATGCTGCAGCCGTTCTTCGCCGCCGATGCCGCGGTACCGGCGCCCGAGCCCAGCCGTCCGGTCCGTGCCTAGCCCCCGGTCGCTGCGCGTCGGCCTGGTCTGCCCCTACTCGCTGGAGACACCCGGCGGGGTGCAGAACCACGTCCTCGGCCTGGCCGGGCACCTGCGCGAGCGCGGCCACGCGCCGTCGGTTCTGGCGCCGGGCGAGCTGCCCACCCGGCTCGCGGCGACCCTGGCCGAGGACGGGTTCGCCAGCGCCGGGACCGCCGTCCCGCTGCGCTACAACGGGTCGGTCGCCCGGGTCGGCTTCGGTCCGCTTACGGCCGCCCGGGCCCGCAGCTGGCTGCGCCGCGGGGCGTTCGACCTGGTGCACGTGCACGAGCCGATCACCCCGAGCGTCGCCCTGCTCGCCCTCTGGGCCGCCGAGACGCCGGTGGTGGCCACCTTCCACACGGCCACGCCCCGGTCCCGGTCGATGCAGCTGGCCGGCGGGGTGCTGCGGCCGGCCCTGGAGAAGCTGCACGCCCAGATCGCCGTCTCCGAGTCGGCCCGGCTGGTGGTGGTCCAGCATCTCGGGCGCGATGCCGTCGTCATCCCCAACGGCTTCCGGTTCGCCGACTTCGCGGCGACACCGAGGCCGCCGGCGCCCGCGGGCCACCGGCCCCGGCTGCTCTTCCTCGGCCGCACTGATGAGCCGCGCAAAGGCCTGGACGTGCTGCTGGCCGCGTTGCCGGCGATCCGCCGGGCCGCCCCGGATCTGGAGGTCGTCGTGGCCGGCCAGGGCGCCCGCCCGCTCCCACCCGACTGCGTCGCTCTCGGCCTCATCGACGAGCGCGAGAAGGCCGACCTGCTGGCCTCGGCCGACGTCTTCGTCGCGCCGCACCGGGCCCGGGAGAGCTTCGGCATCGTGGTCCTGGAGGCCATGGCCAGCGGCGCACCGGTGGTCGCGTCCGACCTGGCCCCGTTCGCCGAGCTGCTCGGCGGAGCTGGACCCGGGCCGGTCGAGCGCGGCATGCTCTTCGCCGGCGGAGAGCCCGCCGACCTGGCGCAGGCCGTCGTCGGGATGCTGCGGCAACCCGACGCGGACCGAACCGAGCGGGCCCGTCGGCACGCCCGCCGATTCGACTGGTCAGTGGTCGGTCGGGCCATCGAGTCGGTCTACCGGACGATGCTGGACGCGGCGTACGGCGACGTCCCGGCGGAGACCGGATGACCGAGCTGACGGCCGTCGTGGTGCTGGCCATCGTGCTGCTGGGTACTGGGTGGCGGCTGTCCTGGCTGGGCACCCGGGTCGACCGGGCCCACGCGCGTGCCGAGCGGACCTGGGCGGCTCTGGACGCGGCCCTGGTGCGCCGGGCCCGGGGGGTGGCCGAGCTGGCGCTGACCCCGCGCTTCGATCCCGCGACCGCGCTGCTCGTCTCCGAAGCGGCGGCCGCGGCGCTGGAGCCCGCCCTCAGCCGCGCGGACCGGGAGCAGGCCGAGAGCGACCTCAGCCATGTGCTGGACCTGGTCACGTCGGAGCTGGGCGATGGGAGCCAGGGACTGGCCGACCTGCGGGACCGCGCGGTGCTGAGCCGGCGGCTGCACAACGATGCCGTGGCGACCGCGCGCACCCTGCACCGGCGGCGTACGGTGCGGCTGTTTCGGCTGGCGCGGCATGCCGCCGAGCCGACGCCTTTCGAGATGGCCGATGACCGGCGTCCGTCCTGGGCCGCGGAGTGGTAGCACGGAGCCGAGGGCAGTACGCTCGCGAGGCTGGCCACGCGCACAAGGAGAGACTGTGTCGGACTACCCCGAAGACCTGAAGTACACCGCTGAGCACGAGTGGGTCCGTAGCGGTAACAGCAGCACCGTCCGGGTGGGCATCACCGATTACGCCGCCGACCAGCTCGGCGACATCGTCTTCGCCTCGCTGCCGTCGGTGGGGGAGTCCGTCGGGGCCGGCGACGCGTGCGGCGAGCTCGAGTCGACCAAGAGCGTCTCCGACATCTTCTGCCCGGTGCCCGGCGTGGTGTCCGCCGTCAACGCCCTGCTGGAGAGCAACCCGGAGACGGTGAATGCCGACCCGTACGGGGACGGCTGGCTGTTCGAGCTGGAGATGGAGGAAGGCGCCGACCTCGACGACCTCCTGGATGCAGACGCGTACGCGGAGCAGATCGCGGGCTGACCTTCGCCCGGTCAGCCCGGTCTTGGACCGTCGGGCCTAAACTCTGCATCACGCCTCGAGATTTCTCGAGGCAGACCCGAAAGTCGAGACCTGATGCCCTTCTGCACGAACTGCGGCCACGACAACCCAGACGGAAGCAACTTCTGCGGGCAGTGCGGCGCCGCCCTCACCTCGCCGCGCGGTGAGACGACCGAACGGATCCCCACGGGCGATACGACCAAGACCATCCCGCCGATGGTCGACGAACACACCGAACCACTGACCGCCGAGGAGGAGGCCGCCGTCAGCGGGCTGCCGTCGGGGTCGGCCCTGCTCATCGTGCAGCGCGGCGCGAACGCCGGCGCGCGGTTCCTCGTCAACACCGAGAAGGTGACGGCCGGCCGGCACCAGGACTCCGACATCTTCCTCGACGACATCTCGGTGTCGCGACGCCACGCCACCTTCACCCGGACCGACGAGGGCATCGTGGTCAAGGACCTGGGCAGCCTGAACGGCACCTACGTCAACCGCGACCTCGTGGAGGAGCAGCTGCTGCGGCACGGCGACGAGGTACAGATCGGCAAGTTCCGGCTGGTGTTCTTCGCCAGCCCGCACGGGTCCGAGTAGCCCGCTGACGGTCCTGAGCATGCCGAACCCACCGGACCCCCGGTCGCGCGGCACAACACGGAGCATCGGTCAGGTCCTGGCCGTGCTCCGCCCGGACTTCCCCGAGATCTCGATCTCCAAGATCCGTTTCCTGGAGTCGGAGGGCCTGGTCGCGCCGCAGCGGGCCGAGTCCGGCTACCGGCGCTACACCGACGCCGACGTGGAGCGGCTGCGCTACGTCCTGGCCGTGCAGCGCGAGCACTACGTGCCGCTCAAGGTGATCCGGGACCATCTGGCTCAGATCGACCGCGGCCTCACCCCGCCCAGCCTGGGTTCGGTTCGTCAGCCGGAGGGCGGGGAGGCCCCTGACGCTGTGGCGGCGGCGCCGGCCGCGGCGACGCCGACCGCCCCCAAGGCGCCGGTGCGGCTGTCTCGGGCGGAGCTGCTGGAAGCGAGCGGCCTCACCGAGGCCGCGCTCAGCGAGCTGGAGCGGAACCAGATCATCCTGACGCGGCGGGGCACCAGCTCCTACGGTCGGGACGCCCTCACTCTGGCCATCGCGGCCCGTCGGCTGGGGGAGTACGGACTGGACGGACGACACCTGCGGGCCTTCAAGATGTCGGCCGACCGGGAGGTCGGTCTGGTCGAGCAGGCCATCGCGCCGCACGTCCGGCGGACCGGTGGAAACCGGGACGTCTCGGCCGAGGTGACCCAGCTGGTGATCAGCTTCCATGCGGCTCTGGTGCGCACCGCCATGGAGAGGTGAAGGCGCGGCGAGACCCAAGTAGGGTTGGCTCATGCGTGAGCTCGATGTGGTGGGCGTCCGGGTCGAGATGCCGTCGAACGCGCCCATGGTGCTGCTGCGCGAGGTCGGGGGCAGTCGTTATCTGCCCATCTGGATCGGGGCCAACGAGGCGTCCGCCATCGCCAACGCGCAGGAAGGCGTGGTGCCGCCGCGTCCACTGACCCACGACCTGATGGTCGACACCCTCGCCACGCTGGGCCATCGGCTGACCGAGGTGCACATCACCGAGCTCGAGGGCGGGACGTTCTACGCGGTGCTGCTGGTCGACGGCGTGGAGGTGAGCGCCCGACCCTCGGACGCGATCGCCCTGGCCCTTCGGGTCGGGTCGGACATCTACTGCGCCGAGGACGTGCTCGACGAGGCCGGGATCGAGATCCCCGAGGCCGAGGAGGACGAGGTGGAGAAGTTCCGCGAGTTCCTCGACCAGGTCAACCCGGACGACTTCGTCACCGGCGACGAGCCCAAGCCCTGAACTGTCCGGCGCCGGGCGGGTGCGCCACTGGATCGCTGGTCCGCGCGCGAATGCGCCCTCCGGCCGCGTGGGTGCATCGGCGCGCAACTCGCCGCCCACCCCTCAGGCCGAAAGTCCACAGTGGCGACCTGTCGCCCTCTGCCCCGCCTGGCGGTTGGTCGAAAAGTCGCCATTGGTGGAGTTTTCGCGGACGGCTGCGGAGCCGAGGAGAGTGGGGTAGAACTCTCAGGGGCAAGTCGAGGGTGAATGATCGTCTTCCGGCGGTATCGGCGTGTCGTTGACCACCTCGCCGAGCCCGTCGTAGCGTTCAGAATGTAATGCCGACGATGGAATTACGCCCGCGCAACTCTCAGCGGGTCCGTCGCGGCCGTCAGGTTGGCGAGATTCGGAGGCAGACGTGAGCAGCACCGAGGTTCCCGCAGCGACCGAGCCGACCCCGGTCGACCCGGAGGACGCCCAGGGCCTGCTGTTCGACGGCGACTTCTCTCCAATGCCCACCGACGTCGGCTTCCGCGGACCGGTCGCCTGCAGTGCCGCGGGGATCACCTACCGCCAGCTCGACTACTGGGCCCGCACCGGCCTGGTCGTGCCCGAGGTCCGCGGGGCGTCCGGCTCCGGCTCACAGCGGCTCTACAGCTTCCGTGACATCTTGATGCTCAAAGTGATCAAGCGGCTGATCGACGCCGGCATCTCGCTGCAGCAGATCCGTACCGCCATCGACCACCTGCGGGCTCGCGGCGTCGCCGACCTGACCGAGGTCACGTTGATGAGCGACGGGGTGTCGGTGTTCGAGTGCACCTCCGACGACGAGGTCATCGACCTGCTCCGCGGCGGTCAGGGCGTGTTCGGCATCGCCCTCGGCGGAGTCTGGCGCAGCATCGAGGGCACGCTGTCCGACCTGCCGGCCGAGCGGGCCGAAGAGCCCGAGGCACCGACGCCGAACGACGAGCTGTCCCGCCGCCGGCAGGCCCGCGCCGCCGGCTAGTGGTTGCGCCCGGACGCTCGTCGAGGGTCCTGCGACGCTGGGGTGGATGGCTCGCGAGGCCGACGAGGGAGGGATAGCGGGGTTCTATCTCGACCGCGGAGAACGCCGCGCGGGCGGGGCAGGCGCGCCGACGAACGTCCGGGCGTGACCATCGGGTCATTCCCGGCCCAGTCTCGTCGGGTGTGGCTCAGCACGTCGGAACCGACGGCCTTGTAGACCGTCGCTCGCTCCCCGGCGACTCGTCGCTGGCTGGGCGACAAGGCTGGTCGATCCGGCCAGCCGCAGCCATCGAGCGGCCTCCGCCAGCAACGCTGTGGCCACGCCGCGCCGCCGGAACGCCTCTTCGACCCGGAGGTGCCGATGTCCGCGCGTCCCGGTCGGCCGAATCGGCTCCCGTCGACGGCGGTGTCCAGCTCGAGGTAGCCGAGCCGCTGGCCCTCGAGCAGGGCGGAGAAGCGCACGCCGTTGGTGCCCAGCTGCCGGGTCGGCGACCAAGGGTTCGGCGTACGCGGGGGCAAGTCGGCAACCGGGCAGGCCAGGACGATCTCCTCCCGACCGGAGGTCAGGCCGGCCCGGGTGTACAGCGCCGGGATGTGCGGCCAGGCATCGGGGACTCCGTGAACCGAGGGGACCGGCAGCGCCCCGTCGGCGTACGCCCGACGCACCTGCCAGGTGTCGAGCTGGGCCACCGCAGCCGGCAGCAGCGTCCAGCCCGTCTCCTCGGCACCGGCCTAGGACGGCGCGTCGGCGTAGCAGCAGACCAGGCGAATCTCTCCGGCGCCGGCGTCATCTCGCCGACCTGCGGGCGGTAGGCGTAACGGCGCAGAGTCGCCAGGTTCGGACTCGATGTGGCGCCTCGTCCGAGGCGCCACAGCG
>OCZS010000721.1_pt1 | contig 11161 bp, 8 predicted proteins | sample 1539071 | NCBI WGS metagenome assembly OCZS01 (sample SAMEA3113584, study PRJEB22503) | soil metagenome | reverse complement strand
CCACACGAGACGTTGGCAACAAGCCCGCACTCTGAACTCCAATGGGGTGCCGCCCCTTGCCCGCGCCCTTGATTCCAAGAGGTTCGGGGCGGCCCGCATGTGGCGGCGCTGGAGGCAGTGTCAGACTCGCGGCATGGCGACCCACCCCTCCGAGCTGTCGCCGGCATCGGTCGAGTTCATGGCGGAGCGGCACCTCGCCACCCTCACGACGCTGCGTGCCGACGGCTCGCCCCACGTCGTGCCGGTGGGATTCACGTGGGACGGGGACACCCTGGTCGCCCGGGTCATCGCGAGCCGCTCGAGTGCCAAGGTGCGGCAGGCGCGCGCCGGTCGGCGGGCGGCGATCTCCCAGGTGGATGGCCGCCGGTGGATCACGCTGGAAGGAGTCACTCGGGTGCTCGAGGACCGCGACTCGGTGCGGGACGCGGAGGAGCGGTATGCCGTCCGCTACCGCGTGCCGCGCCCCAATCCTCAGCGGGTCGTCGTCGTGCTCCACGTGGACCGGGTACTCGGCGGGCTGTAGCGAGGCGGAGCTGGTCGAGCGGCCCGCGTCGCTAGGATCGCATCTGACGACTGGCGCGGGTGGGTCACCACCGGGGAGTGTGGGTCGGGGCATCGTCCGCCTGGGTGTCCCGCGCGACCGACCGACCCTCGAGGAGTGCGCATGAGCGCCGCCGTCTCCACCCCAGGACCGTCCGAGGACGTCCGACCCGTTCGCCGCGCCCTGGTCTCCGTCCACGACAAGACCGGCCTGGAGGACCTCGTGCGCGGTTTGCACGACGCCGGGGTGGCCCTGGTCTCGACCGGGGGATCGGCCGCCCTCATCAGGTCTCTCGGCCTGCCCGTCACGACGGTCGAGGACCTCACCGGGTTCCCCGAGTGCCTGGAAGGGAGGGTGAAGACGCTCCATCCGCGGGTGCACGCCGGCATCCTCGCCGACACCCGCAAGCCGGAGCACCTGACCCAGCTCGCGGACCTCGGCGTGGAGGCGTTCGAGCTCGTCGTCGTCAACCTCTACCCGTTCGCCGCGACCGTCGCCTCCGGTGCGACACCCGACGAGTGCGTCGAGCAGATCGACATCGGCGGCCCTTCGATGGTCCGGGCTGCGGCCAAGAACCACCCGAGCGTCGCCGTGGTGACCGACCCCTCGGCCTACGGCACCGTGCTGGATGCCGTGCGCGGGGGCGGTTTCACCTTCGAGCAGCGCACGCGGCTCGCGGCCGAGGCCTTCGTGCACACGGCGACGTACGACGTCCACGTCGCGTCGTGGATGGGCAACGCCTACACCGACACCTCCGACGGCTCGGGCTTCCCTGCCTGGCTGGGCGGCACCTGGGACAAGGCAGCTGTCCTTCGGTACGGCGAGAACCCCCACCAGCGAGCGGCCCTCTACACGAACGGATTCCAGCCGCGACCCGGCCTCGCCCAGGCGCGACAGCTGCACGGGAAGGAGATGTCGTACAACAACTACGTCGACGCCGACGCTGCGGTCCGGGCGGCATACGACCACGGCGACCAGCCCACCGTGGCGGTCGTCAAGCACGCCAACCCGTGCGGGATCGCCGTGGGTGTGGACATCGCCCAGGCGCACCGCAAGGCGCACGACTGCGACCCGGTCTCCGCATTCGGGGGCATCATCGCGGCCAACCGGCCTGTGACGGCCGAGATGGCGCGCACGGTGGCCGACATCTTCACCGAGGTCGTCGTCGCGCCCGGGTTCGAGCCGGAGGCGCTCGACGTGCTCACGGCGAAGAGGAACGTGCGGATCCTGGAGTGCGCGGCGCCCGGTCGGGCCGGCGTCGAGACGCGCCCCATCAGCGGTGGTCTCCTCATGCAGCAGCGGGATGCCGTGGATGCCGTCGTCGAGGGGGAGGACGGCGCGGTCACCGGTGGGGACGACGCTCGGCACTGGCGGCTCGTCTCGGGCGACCCGGCCGACGACGAGACCCTCGCGGATCTCCAGTTCGCGTGGCGGGCCGTACGGGCGGTGAAGTCCAACGCCATCCTCGTCGCGCGCGACGGCGCCTCGGTCGGCATCGGGATGGGGCAGGTCAACCGGGTGGACTCGTGCCATCTCGCCGTGTCGCGTGCGGGGAGCGAGCGGGCGCGAGGCGCGGTGGCGGCATCCGATGCCTTCTTTCCCTTTGCCGACGGTCTCCAGGTGCTCCTCGACGCCGGGGTGCGCGCCGTCGTGGCGCCCGGCGGGTCCATGCGCGACGAGGAGGTGGTGGCCGCGGCACAGGCGGCCCGCGCCACGATGTACTTCACGGGCACGCGTCACTTCGCCCACTGACGAGGAGCCCTCGGGTCAGGCGGCGTGTCTGGGTGCGTGCCGTCCCGCGGGGCGTGGGGTCGGCCGGAGCCTGTGGAAGACCCACTCGAGCGGGCCGGTGCCCCACCACCGGTCCAGGGCCCAGCACGCGCCGAGGACGACGACCGTCGTCGATACGAGCACCAGCCAGGTGTCGTCCGACGCTCCTCCGCGGAACACCTCCAGCACGGCGAGGTACAGGATCTGCAGCGTGTATGCCGTGAGTGCCAGCCGCCCTGTCGCGAGCACCGGGTCGAGGAGCCGACCGAGCCCCACCTGTCGAGCCAGGTGAAGGACGACGAATGATGCGACCACGGCGCCCGTCGCGAGCAACGTCGCGCCGATCACCTCGGCCGTGACACCGGAGTAGGGCGCCGAGCCCTCTACCGAGCCGCGACCGAGCAGGTAGGCCACGGCGGCGGACGCGAGCAGGACACCCGACACGGCATACGCCACGGGGACCTCGGTCACCCGTCGAAGCACCGTGGCCAGGGCCAGGCCGCCCAGCGCCATGGGGAGGAACGACAGCACTCGATATGCCTCGCCCAGAGCGAGCCAGGTGACAAGATCGCCGGCCCCGGCCGGGAGGTCACCGCCGACTCCCCAGGCCCCGTCCACGCGCTCGCGCACGATCGGCCCGAGCACCGCGCCGGCCACGGCGAGGCCGAGGGTCAGGAGCGGCGCCCGGTGGAGGAGGAGGGCCAGTGGGGCGAGGACGACGATGAGCAGGCCGAGGTAGGGCAGCACGACGATGATCCAGAAGTACATCTCCTGGAGGAGCACGCCAAGGAGGATGAGCAGCACACCACGCTGCAGGTTCTCGAGGAGGAACTGTCCGGCCCCGGGCCGGCGGTCTGCGAGGTGGATGCCCATCGCGACTCCGATGACCACCGCGAAGAGCGGGGCGGTGAGGTACTCACTGATCGTGAACACCCCACCTGCGGGGCTGAGGTGCGCGACGAGCATCGAGATGACGGCGAAACCGCGCGCTGCATCGAGTCCCTCGAGGCGGCGGGTGGTCGGCATCCGCCCAGTCTGCCTCGCACGGCCTGACGGGCGGAGGACGACGAGATCAGCCGGTCGGCGGCCGGTAGCCCGTCGGTTCACCTGCTCCGAGATCCACGATCGCCGCGACCGGTCCGCCTCCTTCGGGTCCCTGGTGGGCCGCCGACACGGACACGAACACCGCAGGGTCGCCGGTCACCGAGGCCGTCACCCCGCCGACACAGGACTTGATCTGACGGTGCCAGTGCACGTCGGAGTCGTCGAGCATGGCGTTCCGTCGACCGGCCACCTGACCGTCGAGCGACGCCTCGCACTTGAGGAACACGTTGACGAGGCGGCCCGCGAGGTCACTGCGGTGCGGTCGGTCGGGGAGGTCGAGGCCGGCATCCCTGATCGCCGCCCAGATGCCGTCCTGGTCCAAGGCGTCCTGCATGACCGAGTGCCCGATCCGGTAGCGGCCGCCCACCCCGCGGGCGTTGCCGACCACGACCACCTGAGCCTGGTCGAGCTCGACCCCGGACGAGCACGACGCCACCGACGAGTAGAGCTCCCGGTTGTGCATGACGTCCTCGTCGGCCGGCATCTCGATCTCGCCGAGGGCCACGGCGACGCCGAGCGCGGTGCACCCGTTCGAGAGGTCCATCGACTCGTGGGTGTGCTCCGTCCACACGCTCTTGCCGCGCGACTTCGCGTCCCGGATCGTGTGGATCGTCAGCAGCGGCGTCTTGGTCTGCACGTAGTGGACGTCCTCGGGGTCGGTGATGCCGGCGCGCTCCATGGCGACGCGCACCGCGGCGGCGACCTTCTCGACCATGGCGGTGTAGCCGATCTCCTCGGGCAGGAGGCGCTCGGACAGGGCGAAGCCGACGGTGAGCCGCGGGTCGTCGCTCTGCTCTGCGCGGTCGGCCGGCACGGTGGCGAAGATGGTCGCGTGCGGGCTGATCACCCCGTCGGTGCCACCCGACCACACGATGGGGATCTCCCTCACCCGCTCCGCCGGGGCGCCCTTCTCGACGAGGATCTCGCGGAAGGCCCGGTCGGCGATGATGCGCGTGTAGTCGTTGACCCCGCCGTTCCCCTCGGTCTTGCCGATGATGGCGACCACGCGGCTCGCGTCCAGGACGCCGTCGTCGATGAGCGTGCCCAGCTCGGAGGCGTCGGAGACGGTGTGCAGCGGGACCTTGCGGACCTCGATGGCGTCGGGCACGGCGTGTTCCTCTCTGTCGGCCGGTGGTCCGGCACTGCGGGGGTATGCCGGGTGACCGGCGGGGTGGTCGGGGTCCTGATGTCCTTCAGTCCGGTTCGACGACGGTGCCGTATTTCCCCTCGACGGCGTCGGTGATGTGCGTGAGAGACGTGATGACGCTGCGGCGTCCCCCGCTGCGCACGAAACGGGTGGCTGCCTCGACCTTCGGGCCCATCGAGCCCGAGGCGAACTGGCCGTCCGCGGCATACGACGACATGTCGGACACAGCCACGCGGCCGAGGTCGCGCTGCTGCGGCGTCCCCCAGTCCAGGGCGGCGTGGTCGACGTCGGTGGCGATGACGAGGACGTCCGCGCCGAGCGTCGTGGCGAGCAGTGCGGCCGTGAGGTCCTTGTCGATGACGGCCTCCACCCCGCGCAGCCGTCCGTCAGGCTCGCGCACCACGGGGATGCCGCCGCCCCCGGCCGCGACGACCACCTGCCCCGCCTCGAGCAGCGTGCGGATCGCGCCGACGTCGATGACCTCGACCGGGTCCGGTGACGCGACGACACGGCGCCATCCCTTCTCGCCACGGTCCTCCCACACCTGCCCGTGGTCGATCAGGGGCTGCGCCTGCTCGTGGGGGAGGTAGCGGCCGATCGGCTTCGAAGGGTGCGTGAACCCGGGGTCGTCCCGGTCGACGAGGGTGCGGGTGACGACCGCGGCCACGGGGCGGACGGCATCCACGCCGGTGAGCGCGGCGTCGAGCGCGTTGAGGATGGTGAAGCCGAGCGTTCCCTGCGTCTGCGCGCCGCACCAGTCGAGCGGTACCGGAGGGACGACGTGCGCGGCGACCTCGTTCTTGACGAGGAGGTTTCCGACCTGGGGACCGTTGCCGTGGGTGACGACGAGCTCGTGACCTGCGCTGACCAGGCCAGCGGCGGCCCGCATGGCGACCCCGACGGCCTCGATCTGCGCGGCGGGTGTGGCGCTGCCGTCGGGACCCGTCATGGCGTTGCCGCCCAGCGCGAGCAGGACCCGCATGTCACGCCTCCTCGGTCGTCGATGTGTCGACCCTAGGCAGGAGGTCGGTCACCCGCGTCGTCGAGTTGTGCCCAACGCCCGAAGCGGTCTTGTCAACCAGCCGGAAGCCATGGTCCGAGGTCAGCCCCGCTCGACATCCTCCAGCCACGCCAGGACGGTCTCGTTGTGCGCACCCAGAGCCGGCGGTGGCAGGTGGGTCTCGCGCCCGCCGGCGTACCCGTTGTCGTCGAAGCGGATCGGTGGTCCCGGGATCTCGATGCGCCCCAGCACCGGGTGGTCCACGTCGAGCACCAGCCCCTGGCTGCGCGTCTGCTCCCAGTCGTAGACCCGGTCGACCGTCCGCACCTCGCCGGCCGGGACGCCGATCCCGGCCAGGCGGGCCAGCAGGTCGTCATGGGTGACGTCCGCGAAGGCGGCGTTGAGGGTCTCGACGACGAGGTCACGGTTGGCCACCCGCTCACGGTTGGTCCCGAACCCCGGTGCGAACGGGTCGAGGCCGAAGCCGGTAGCAAGCCGCTGCCAGAGTCCCTCGCTGCCGCAGGCAAGCTGGACGAAGCCGTCGGCGCACGTGAAGAGGCCGTAGGGGCAGATCGACGGGTGGTGGTTGCCACCGGCCCGAGGCACGTCACCCGCCACCGTGTAGCGCGTTCCCTGGAACGCGTGGACGCCGACGATCGAGGCCAGCAGCGACGTGCGGACGACCCGGCCCCGGCCGGTGCGGTGGCGCTCGTGGAGCGCGGACACGACGCCGTACGCCCCGTACATCCCCGCCAGCAGGTCGCCGATGGGGACGCCCACGCGCTGCGGATGGTCGGCGTCGGCCCCGGTCAGGGACATCAGGCCCCCTTCGCCCTGAGCGATCTGGTCGTAGCCCGCGCGTCCACCCTCGGGGCCGTCATGGCCGAAGCCGCTGATCGAGAGCACCACCAGACCGGGGTTGAGGCGGTGGAGCCGATCGACGGAGAAGCCGAGGCGGTCCAGGACCCCCGGGCGGAAGTTCTCCAGGAGGACATCTGCGCGGCGGACGAGCCGGGTCAGCAGGCGCCGGCCGTCGTCTGACTTCAGGTCGGCGGTCACCGACTCCTTGTTGCGGTTGCACGAGAGGAAGTACGTGGAGATCGGGTCGTCCTCCGGCCCGACGAACGGCGGCCCCCATCCTCGTGACTCGTCACCGTCCGGGCTCTCGACCTTGATGACCCGGGCGCCCAAGTCGCCGAGCATCATGCCGCAGTGCGGCCCGGCCAGCGCACGGGTGAGGTCGATGACGACGACACCCTCGAGGGGTCCGCTCACGGTGCCTCCTGGGCCGGGGTCGGGTATGCCGTCAACCTAGTCATGCGGCATGCGCCGGCGTCCCGGCAGGGTCGGCCGTTCAGCCGCTCTTGGCGTCGAGGTGCTGCAGGAGGTCGTGCGCGGCGAGCTCGACCTGCTTGTGCCGCCACTCTCCGGCGCGGTAGACGCAGGCGATCAGGCCGCTGCGGTGCACGCGGCGGAAGTCGCCGACGACGAAGGCGTAGCGGGCCTTCGTCTCGTCGTTGGCGCCCTTGGTGAGCCCCAAGTGCCAATTGGCGTACTCGTCCCACGAGTGGCGCTTGAGGTAGGTGTTCTCCGTCGCGGCGTCGGGCTGCACCTCGCCCCACTCGCTGTCGAGGACGTACCGGCGCTTGTCGATGAGCTCGCGCACGTACGCGACGGCCGCCTTGTTGAGCTCGTACTCCGCCATCACCCCAGTGTGGCGACGGCGAGCGCCCAGATGGGGAACCGGTGCACTCGGTCCAGCCGTGCCGGGCAAGGGTCGTCAGTAGTCGATGCGGCCCGAGGAGGCTCGCCAGGCGTCGAACGGCTCCTCGGCCCGGGGGCTGGGCAGGTGCGTGACGACCGTCGGCCACGAGGACGGGTCGCCGTTGGCCACGAGGATGTCGTGGAACTCGGCGTCGTCGAACCCCGCCGCGGCCGCCTGGTGCCGGTCCGCGGCGAAGACCACCTGGTCCAGCCGTGCCCAGAGCGAGCTGCACAGGCACAGCGGGCACGGTTCACAGGAGGCGTAGAGCGTGGCGCCCAGAAGGGCGAAGTTCCCGATCGACCGACAGGCGCGGCGGATCGCCACGACCTCGGCGTGAGCGGTCGGGTCGAGGTCTGCGGTGACCCGGTTCGTGCCCTCCGCGAGAAGGGAGCCCTCGCGGACGACGACCGCGCCGAAGGGTCCACCGCCCGCGGCGACGTTGGTCGTGGCCAGGTCGATGGCCTGCTCGAGCCAGCCGAGGTCGTCCATCCCAGGATCCTCCCACTCGCCGTTCGCTGGACGAGGCACGCGTCGGTCCGTCACACCCAGTCGACCTCGGCGGCGGAGAGACCCCCCGAGAGACTGGCGTATCCCGGGCCGCGGTCGAAGAAGGGCTCCGTGCCCGTGCGCGCTCCCCGCAGCTTCTCTCGCAGAGCGTCGGAGGCCGGCACGTCGATGGCCGGCTCGTCCGTGCTGCCCGTCGCCACCACCCCGTAGTCGCGGGCACCGGCGAAGGAGACCTTCCCCCACCGCAGGTCCCGCTCGACCTCGTCGTACGGGCGCTCGAGCGGGTCACCCCAACCTCCGCCACCGGTGGTCCGGATCCGGATGACCTGCCCGGCCAGCACGGGCTCGCCGTCCGCGAGGGCATCCACGACGCGCTCACCGGGTCCACCGAGGTCGACGGTGACCTCGAAGGGCCGGCCCGCCTTCCCGCCCTTGACTCCCCAGCAGGCGAGGATCGAGCGGTCGGCGATCGACATGAAGTGGGCGTCCTCGAGCATCCGGATGTGCTTCTCGTAGCCGAGTCCGCCCCGGAACCGTCCTGGCCCGCCCGAGTCGACGGCCAGGCCGAGCCGCTCGACGAGGAACGGGAAGCGGCTCTCCGTGAACTCGGTCGGCAGGTTCCGGGAGTCCGGGACGACGTGGATGGTGTCCTCGCCGTCGGCGTAGTAGCGCCCGCCCGACCCGCCACCGAGGACCTCGCGCATGAGGTAGTCGTTGCCGTCGCGGTCCTTGCCGTAGACACCGGTGTAGCGGATGGTCTCCTGGTCGGCCGGCATCCTGCCGTCGACCGCCTTGGCCACGACGCCGGCGAGCACGCCGAGCAGGCGCAGGATGACGAAGGTGCGGGCGTTGGTCGGCGCCGGGTAGATCGGCGTGAGCAGGGTCCCCTTGTCCGGGAAGCGCATCTCGATGAGTGGGACGACGCCCTCGTTGACGTCGAGCTGGGCCATCCGCTCCGGAGTGTCGGCGAGGTTGCGCAGGATCGGGGCGAGCCACTTCTTGAGGAAGTTTCCGCCGACGTAGTCGCCGCAGTGGTTGATCGGGCCCTTGGCCTGCGGGCCGGTGCCCGTGAAGTCGAGAACGAGCCGTGGACCGCCGTTACCGGCGCCCGGCCCGCCGGTCGAGGTCTTCGTCAGGGTGATGCGCTGGACATGCAGCCGCGGCTCGTCGACGCCGTCGTGCTCGGCGTAGTCCTCCCACACATAGGTGCCGTCGGGGATCTTGGCGAGGATCTCTCGCCGGTAGGTCTCCGTCGTCGCGTCGAGGATCGCGTCGAACGCGGTCTCGACGGTGTCCCGGCCGTAGCGCGCGAACAGCGCCGAGAGACGCCGCGCGCCCATGAGGCAGGCCGAGCACTCGGCGTCGAGGTCGGCGGCGAGGCTGTCCGGCATCCGGGAGTTGCGCGTCATGATCCGCAGCGCGGCGGCGTTGGGAACGCCGGCGTCCCACAGCCTGATCGGGGGAACCGACAGGCCCTCCTCGAAGACGGTCCGCGCGTTGCTCGGCATCGAGCCGGGCACGGCGCCCCCGATGTCGTCGTGGTGGCCGAACGCCTGGACGAACGCGACGACCTCCCCCTCGTGGAAGACCGGCACCGTGACGCACAGGTCGGGCAGGTGGCCGATGCCGCCCTCCGACTCGTAGACGTCGTTGTGGAAGTACACGTCCCCCTCGCGCATCCGCGCCATGGCGAAGTCACGCACGACGGGGTGCACGAGGGCTGAGTACGAGCGGCCGGTGAGCTTGCGCAGCTGGCGGTCGTGGATGCCGGCACGGAAGTCGTGCGCGTCGCGGATCATCGGGCTCCGGCTGGTGCGGGCGATGGCCGTCTCCACCTCCATCTCGACACTCGCCAGGGTGCCCTGGATGATCTCGACGAGGATCGGGTCGACCGTGCTGCCCTCGGGCGTGAGGCGGTTGCCGTGCTCGTATGCCGTGGGCAGGCCTGCGCTGTTCACGACGCCTCCTTCGTGACGACGAGGTTGCCGTACGCATCGACCCGAACCGCGAAGCCGGGGTGGACGGGCACCGTCGAGCCGAACTCCTCGATGACCGCTGGCCCGCGGATCGTGTCGTCGGCCCGCAGGTCGGGGCGCCAGTAGACCTCGGTCGGCACGTAGCCGGCATCGGCGTCGAAGCAGACGGCCCGCGTGGACCGGGGCCCGAGCGCGTCGACCACGCCGTGCACCGTCGCCGACGGAGGAGACGATGCCTGGCGGCCGGGGAGGGGGCGCAGCTCGGGACGGGTGATCGGTCCGACGCCCGTGACGCGCAGGTTGACCCACTCCACCTGCTGGCGCGGGTCGTCGCGGAAGTCGTACCCGTAGAGAGAACGGTGTTCGTCGTGGAAGCGGTCCGCCACGGCGGCGGCGTAGGCCTCGTCCACCCGGCCGGGCGCGGCGGCGACGCGGACCTCGTAGGCCTGGCCGAAGTAGCGCAGGTCCGCGGTGCGCACGTAGTCGTGGTCGATGCGGGCGAACCCTTCCGTGTCCAGTGCAGCCGCCGCCTTGGCGGTCAGCTCGTCGAAGACCTTCTCCACGGTGGGGTGGTCCAGGCTCGCGTGCCGGGCGACGAGGGTCTGCACGTAGTCGTTCCGCACGTCCACGGTGAGCAGGCCGAACGCACTGACCGTGCCGGGGTCCTGCGGCACCAGGGCTCCCGCGAGGTCGAGGACGTCGACGAGTCGGCAGGCGAGCAGCGACCCTGAGCCGCCGAAGGTCGTGAGCACGAAGTCCCGGATGTCCAGCCCTCGCTTGACCGAGACCTGGCGGAGTGCGTTCGCCTGGTTCCAGGCCGATATCTCGAGGATGCCGGTCGCGCACCGTTCCACGTCCAGGTGGAGGTCGGCGGCCAGGCGCTCGACGCCGCGCCGGGCGGCGTCCACGTCGAGCGGGATCTCGCCTCCGAGCAGGTGCGGGGGGATACGGCCGAGCACGACGTGGGCGTCGGTGACGGTCGGCTCGGTGCCTCCGGCGCCGTAGCAGAGCGGCCCGGGGTCGGCGCCCGCGGACCGGGGCCCCACCTTGAGTGCACCCTCGGGCGAGACCCATGCGACCGAGCCGCCGCCGGCTCCCACGGTCACGACGTCGATCATGGGGATCTTGCTGGGGTAGGCGCCGATCGCGCCCTCGGTGGTCAGGGTCGGCTCGCCGTCCAGGACGACCGACACGTCCGTCGACGTGCCACCGCCGTCGCAGGTGAGGACCTTGGCGAAGCCGGCTCGCCGGGCGATGAGGGCGGCACCGAGCGCGCCCGCCGCCGGACCGGACAGGACCGTGGTGATCGGCTGGTGCACGACCTCGTCGGCCGACAGCACGCCGCCGTTGG
>OCZS010000720.1_pt1 | contig 11163 bp, 7 predicted proteins | sample 1539071 | NCBI WGS metagenome assembly OCZS01 (sample SAMEA3113584, study PRJEB22503) | soil metagenome | reverse complement strand
TGGCCGCGGCCGGCGAGCTCGGCTTCGACGCCGTCCGGTTCACCGGGCCCGAGCAGCTTCGACGGGACCTGGAGGCTCGAGGGCTGCTCGACCGATCCGCTCCCAGCGCTCGGCCATGACCCGGTAGGCGTCGCCCATCAGCTCGGCCACGGCGAGCTGGCCCGGCCGGTCGCCGCGGGCCTGGAGCCGCTCGGCGATCGCGGCGGCGATCTCGACCGACTGGCGGTTGAGCTCGGCCTGGGCCCTGGCCAGCTCGGCCACGTGCTCGGGCCCGGTGTGCTGGCTGAAGAACAGCTTCAGCAGGCCGAGGCTGCGGAACTGCGGTGGCTCGTCGGCCGGCTCGGCCAGCCAGCCGGCCAGGGCGGCCCGGCCGTCGTCCGTGATGCGGTAGCTGCGCCGCCGCCGGCCGGTCTGCTCGCGCTCCTCGGCCAGGAGACCGAGGCGGGCCAGGCGCTCGGTCTCCGAGTAGATCTGGCTGTGCGGGAACGGCCAGAAATGGGCCACCCCGCGGCCGACCGCGGTCTTGATGGCGTACGGGGTCGAGGGGCCGTCCCGGGCCACCAGGCCGAGGACGACATAGGACACGGGGGTGAGGTCGGGCCTTGACATGCTCCAGATCATACCATACATTCAAGACCGTCCGAATCAGACTATACGTTTTGGGAGCTGGCCATGGCCGAGTACGAGGACCTCCGGGGACGACACCTGGCCGAGCTGGCGACCCTGATGCCCGAGCACATCCAGCGGCTGCGCTGGCCGGCCGAACGGCTGCGCCAGGAACGGCGGGAGCGGCTGCGCGACCTCCTGCGGGTGGCCACGGCGTCCTCGCCCTGGCACCGCGACCGGCTGGCCGGGGTCGACCCGGACGGCTTCGAGGAGCCGGACCTGGCCGGCCTCCCGCCGATGACCAAGGACGACCTGATGGCCAACTGGGACGCCGTGGTCACCGACCGCCGGCTCACCCTCGACCTGGTCGAGGGCCACCTGGCCGGGCTCGAGGCCGACGCCTACCTGTTCGACGAGGTCCACGCCGTCGCCTCCGGCGGCTCCAGCGGCCGCCGCGGGGTGTTCGTGTTCGGCTGGCAGGCGTGGGCCACCGCCTACGCCGGCTTCATGCGCCCGACCTTCCTCGACCGGGCGGCCACCCCCGAGCTGGCCGCGATCCCGCTGCGGGTGGCCATGATCGGGGCCAGGAACGCCTCCCACATGACCAGCGCCCTGGCCCAGACCTTCGTCAGCCCGGCCGTCGACGTCGCCCGCTTCCCGGTCACCCAGCCGATCGGCCAGATCGTGGCCGGGCTCAACGCCTACCAGCCGCTGCTCCTGATGGGCTACCCGTCGATGCTGGCCCTGCTGGCCGCCGAGGCCCGCGCGGGCCGGCTGCGGATCCTGCCCCGGCGGATCATCTCCACCAGCGAGCCCCTGCTGCCCGAGACGCGGCAGGCTGTCACCGAGGCGTTCTGCGCCCCGGTGGCCAACATGTACGGGACCTCCGAGGCCGGCCCTGTCGGCGTCGGCTGCTTCCGCGGCCCCGGCATCCACCTCTGCGACGACCTGGTCGTGGTCGAGCCGGTCGACCTGGCCGGCCGCCCGGTCCCACCCGGCGTGCGCTCCGACAAGCTGTACGTCACCGCCCTCGCCAACCCGACCCTGCCGCTCATCCGCTTCGAGCTCACCGACCAGGTGACCGTCCTCGACCGGCCCTGCCCGTGCGGCTCCGCCCACACCCTGATCGCCGACGTCCAGGGCCGGCTGGACGACGTCTTCACCTACCCGGGCGGCCAGCTGGTCCACCCGCACGTCTTCGGCTCCCTGCTCCGCCGCGACCCCGGGATCCTCGACTACCAGGTCCGTCAGACCCCGGCCGGGGCCGAGGTCCTGGTCGTCGGCGCCCCGGCCGACCCGGAGGCCATCGGGCGCCGGGTCGCGGCCGAGCTGGCCGCGCTCGGCCTCCGCCGGCCGGCCGTCGAGGTCCGGGTCGTGGACCAGCTCGAGCGCCAGGCCGCCGGCAAGGTCAGCCGGTTCCGCCCGCTGGAGGCGGTGGCGGTCAGCCGGCCGGGCTGAGGTGCCGGCGCCACCAGTCGAGCACGGCCTCGAACCGGGCCACCCGGTGGCTGGGCAGGCCGGAGCGGGTCAGCTCGTGGCCCTCGCCGGGGAACAGCAGCAGCTCGACCTCGACCTTGCGCTGCTTGAGGGCGACGAACAGGCGCTGGACCTGCTCGATCGGGCAGCGCCAGTCCTGCTCGGAGTGGATCAGCAGCATCGGGGTGCGGATCCGGTCCACGTAGGTGAGCGGGCTCTGGGCCAGGACCCGCTCGCGGTCGGTGCCGTTGTACATGGGCACGAAGAACCAGCCGATGTCGCTCGCGCCCTCGAAGCTGTCGAAGGCGTTGCAGGCCCGCTCGCTGATCGCGGCCCGGAAGCGGTCCGTGTGGCCGACCAGCCAGCTGGTCATGAAGCCCCCGTAGGAGCCGCCCATCACCCCGACCCGGTCGCCGTCCAGGTCCGGGTCCTCGAGGGCGGCGTCCAGCAGGGCGAGCACGTCCTGGCTGTCGAGGTTGCCGAAGTCGCCGACGATCGCCCGGCCGTGGGACTCGCCGTAGCCGGCCGAGCCGCGGGGGTTGCCCATCACCACCGCGTAGCCGGCCCCGGCGTACACCTGGGCCTCGTCGAACAGGGTCCAGCCGTAGTGGGCGAACGGCCCGCCGTGGACCATCAGCACCACCGGGAACGGCCCGGTGCCGGCCGGCTTGATCACCCAGCCGTGGACGCCGGCGCCGTCGGGGGCGGTCGCCTCCAGCTCCTCCATGGGCCGCAGCGAGGCCGAGCGGGCCAGCAGCGCCCCGAAGTCGGTCAGGGTCCGCTCCTGCCCATCCTTGACGACCACCACCTCGCCGGCCGACAGGGGGTTGCTGACCACGGCCGCGACCACCCCGCCGGCCACGGCGTAGTCGTGCACGCTGCGCCGCCCGCCGACCAGCTCGGCCGGCTCGCCGCCGTCGACCGGGAACCGCAGCAGCCGGATCGCCCCCCGGTCGAGGGTGATGGTGGTGACCGCGTCCTCGTCGGCCAGCAGGGGCAGGATCCCGGCCCCGAAGGCGGGGTCGTGGTCGTAGCGCTCGGGGTCGGTGAGCCGCTCGGGCTTGCCCGACCCGTCGGCCGGCACCGACCAGAGCGTGGTCGGGCGCCCGGCCAGGTCGGGCTCGACGGCCACGAACCAGATGGTGGACCCGTCGGGGGAGAACGCCGGCCGGGCCACCGCCAGGTCGGTGGCGGTCACCCGGGCCGCGTCGCCGCCGGCCGCCGGGGCCACGAACACGTCGCTGACGGCGTCGGAGTCCCGGGTCTCGTGGCGGGCCGAGACGAAGGCGACGCTGGCCCCGTCGGGGCTCCAGGCCGGCTCGCCGTGGTCGTAGTCGCCCCTGGTCACCTGGACCGGCTCGGCCCCCTCGGCCAGGGCGTCGACCACGAACACCTGCGGGCGCCGGTCGAAGGTGAAGCCGAGGTTGTCCACCCGGTACTGGAAGCCGGTGATCCGCCTGGGCGGCTCCTTCTCGGGGGGGACGTCCTTGTCGGTGCCGTAGCGGCCCTCCTCGGGCACCCGGGCGACATACGCGATCCGGGTCGAGTCGGGGCTCCAGGCGAAGGCCTCGACCCCCAGCGGGTGCTCGCCCAGCCGGCGTGGCTCGCCGCCGTCGACGGGCATCACGTGCAGCTGCGGCTTGTCGTCGTCCCCGGCCCGCAGAAAGGCCAGCCAGCGGCCGTCGGGGGAGAACCGGGGGCGCACGTCGCGCCGGCCCGAGGTGAAGCGGCGGGGCGGGGACGAGCCGTCGGTGGGCATGATCCACAGGTCGGCCCGGTACTGGTCGGCCTCCAGGTCGATCCGCCCCACGGCCACGGCCAGGAGCCGTCCGTCCGGGGTCAGGGTCGGGGCCGACGGGGTGCGCAGATGCGCCAGATCGCTCGGTTGCATGCCTTCGACCCTACCACGCAGCCGCGGTCTCGCTGCCCGCGGCCAGGCTGGCCATCCAGCTGCCGTGCAGCCGGGCGTAGGCGCCGTCGGCGTCGGCCAGCAGCTGGGCGTGGGTGCCCCGCTGGACCAGCCGGCCCCGCTCCAGGACCAGGATCAGGTCGGCGTGCTCGGCGGTGGCCAGCCGGTGGGCGATGGTGATGGCCGTGCGGCCCTCGGTGAGCCGCTGGATGGCGTTGCGCAGGGCCACCTCGGTGGCCGGGTCGACGGCCGAGGTGGCCTCGTCCAGGATCAGGCAGCCCGGGTCGGCCAGGTAGCCGCGGGCCAGGGCGACCAGCTGGCGCTCGCCCACCGACAGGTAGTCGCCGCGCTCGCCGACCCGGGTGTGCACGCCCCTGGGCAGGGCGTCGACCCAGGCGCCCAGCCCCAGGGCCTCGAAGGCGGCCCGGACCTCGCGGTCGTCGGCCTCGGGGCGGCCCATGCGGACGTTGCCGGCCACGCTGGTGTCGAACAGGAAGCCGTCCTGGGGGACCATGACCAGGGCCGAGCGCAGCGAGGCCAGGCTGACCTGGCGCAGGTCGGTCCCGGCGACCCGGATGACCCCGCCGGTCGGGTCGGCCAGGCGGATGAGCAGCTTGGCCAGGGTGGTCTTGCCCGACCCGGTGGTCCCGACCAGGGCCACCCGGGTCCCGGCGGGGATGGTCACGCTGACCTCGGTCAGGACCGGCGGCCCGCCGTGGTAGGCGAACGACACCCGGTCCAGCTCGATGTCAAGGGCCCGGGCCGGGAGGGCCAGGCCGGGGCTGGGGTCCTCGACCTCGACCGGGGTGTCGAGCACGTCCAGGACCTTCTTCCAGCCGGCCACCGCCTGCTGGGTCATGTCCAGGATCTCGGTGAACTCGGCCACCGGCTCAAGGAAGATGGTGACCAGGAAGGCGAAGGCGACCAGGGTGCCGACGGTCAGGCCGCCCTCGGGGCCGATGGCCATCCCGACCAGGAGCACGGCCGCGGTGGTGACGACGCCGAACAGCTCCCCGGAGGGGAAGAAGAAGGCGCCGATGGTGCCGGCCCGGATCTCGGCCGTGCGGCGCCCGTCGACCGAGCGCATCACCCGCCGCTGGGCCTGGTCCTGGACGCCGTAGGCGCGGATCACCGCCGCCCCCTGGATCGACTCGGAGATGGCGGCCAGCGACTCCCCGACCCGGGTCCGGACCAGGTCCCAGGCCACCACCACCCGGCGCTGCATGACCCGGAGCACCGCCACCAGGGGGAGCACGGTGACCAGCGCGACCAGGGCCAGGCGCCAGTCGTAGATGACCATGGCGATCAGCGCGGCCAGCATCAGGGCGATGTTGAGGATCCAGGCCAGCCCGCCCCAGCGGAAGAACTGGCCGAGGGTCTCCACGTCCGAGGTGACCCTGGACACCAGGGTGCCGCGCTGCTCCTCGGTGTGGTGGGCCATGCTGAGGGCGTGGATGTGGTTGAAGGCCCGCACCCGCAGGCCGCACAGGGCCCGCTCGCTGGCCGTGGCCAGCCGCTGGTTGGTGGTCCGGGCCGCCCAGGCCGCGAGCAGGATCAGCACCACCCCGGCTGCGGCCAGGGCCAGCATCCCGGACAGCCGGGCGTCGCCGCCGGTGATGTGGCGGTCGATGGTCTGCTGGACCAGCACCGGGGTGACCACCCGGCCGCCCCCGGCGACCAGGGCCAGGGCCAGGGTGAGGGCGGCCCCCTTGCGCAGCTCGGGCGAGGCGGCCAGCCCCCGCCGCAGCAGCCGCAGGGCCGGGATCTGCTGGGCGCCGACCTCGCTCCCGTGCCTCATCCGAGGTCCTCCGGCACGGCCGCCTCGGCCTGCTCGTAGGCCCGGACCAGGCGGGCGTAGCCGGGGGTGGTGGCCAGCAGCCGGTCGTGGCCGCCGTCGGCGACCAGCCGGCCCTCCTCCAGGTACAGCACCCGGTCGGCCAGGGCGATGGTGGCCAGCCGGGAGGCGACCACCACGGTGGTGGTCGACGGCAGGTGGCCCTCGAGGGCGCCGAGGATGGCCGCCTCGGTCACCGGGTCGACGCTGGAGGTGGCGTCGTCCAGGACCAGCAGCCGGGGCCGGCCGGCCAGGGCCCGGGCCAGGGCGACCCGCTGGCGCTGGCCGCCCGACAGGGTCGCCCCGCGCTCGCCGACCACGGTGTCGTAGCCGTCGGGCAGCCGGGTCACGAACTCGTCCGCCTGGGCCAGCCGGGCCGCCTCCACGATCCCATCCTGGTTGCGCTCCAGCCGGATGTTGTCGGCCACCGAGGTCGAGAACAGGAACGGCTCCTGGAAGGCGATCGACACCGCCGCGGCCAGCTCGCCGGCGTCCAGCTCGGCCAGGTCGCGGCCGCCCAGGCGGATGGCCCCCCGGTCGGGGGTGAGCAGCCGGGCCAGCAGCAGGGCCAGGGTCGACTTGCCCGACCCGGTGGGGCCGACCAGGGCAACGGTGCTGCCGGCCGGGACCCGGAACGACACCTCGTGCAGCACCTCGGCGCCCGCCTCGTAGCCGTAGCCGAGCCGGTCGACGGCCAGCTCCAGCGGCCCCCCGGGCAGCTCCCGGCCCCGATTCACCGGGGCACCCCCTCGGGGTTCCCCGGACCCCTCCGCCGGGGCGCGGCCGGGCAGGGGCTCAGCCAGCACCTGGGCCACCCGCTCGTAGCCGGCAACGGCCCGCGGCATGTCCCCGAGCACGTACCCGATCAGGCGCAGCGGCCAGATCAGCAGGGCGAACAGGTTGATCAGGCCGACCAGGGTGCCGGCGGTGATCGCCCCCTGCTCGATCCGCCAGACCCCGATGACCAGCAGGGCAACGGTGGTCAGGGCGGGCAGGGCGTCGAGGCTGGCCTCGAAGTTGGCCGTCACCCGGGCGGCCTCGATGCGGGCGTCGCGCAGCAGCTCGGCCTTGTCGGCGAAGCGCCGGCCCTCGGCCTCCTCGGCCTGCAGGGCCTTGACCACCAGGGCGCCGTCGAAGCTCTCGTGGGCCACCGCCGACATGTCGCCGAGGCGCTCCTGGCCGAGGGTGGTCGGGTGCTCGACCCGCCGCTGGAAGACCAGGTTGAGGACGAGGATGGCCGGGACCACGAGCAGGCCCAGGGTGGCCAGGAACGGGTCGGCCAGGAACAGCCAGACCGCGGCCGCCCCCAGCATGGTCAGGACCCCGGTGGCGAACGGCAGCGGCGAGAGGATCTCGGAGGCGGCGTCCAGGTCGCCCTCGGCCCGCGACAGCAGCTCGCCCGCCGGGTGCTCGTGGTGCCAGGTCAGCGGCAGCCGGTGGTAGCGCTCGACCAGGCCGTCGCGCAGGGTCGCCTGCACGTTGGCGTGGACCATGGTGGCGGCGATCCGGCGGGTGATGATGCCGACCGTCTTGACCAGCCCGACGGCCACGATGGCGGCCGCCGCGGCCACCGCCGTCCCGGCCCGCAGCTGGCCGCTCTCGAACCGGGGCGTCACCGCCCGGTCGACCACCTGGCCGAGCACCCACGACTGGGCCACCGTCCCGACGGCGTAGACCGAGGCCCCGATCACGGCGACCACGAACGGCCGCGGGTGCAGCGCGACCTGGCGGCGGATCACGCGCAGGCCGCGCCGGAGCAGGCGTCCCTGCGGGGCGGTGGGGGCTGTGGTGCTCACCCGGCCATGGTGCCGGAAGACGCCGGCCCCATAAAAGGGAGTTTCGAGGCGCCCAGGTGGGCCAGGACGGCCGCGGCCGTCCTGATCCCGGTGTGGAAGCGCTCCAGGTCCAGGTTCTCGTTGGGGGCGTGGTTGGCCTGGTCGGGGTTGCCGAGGGGGATCCCGAAGGTGGGCAGGCCGAGCACGCCGGTGAACACGTGCAGGGGGAGGCTGCCCCCCAGCACCGGCACGAGCAGCGGGTCGGCCCCCTGGGCGGCGGCCATGCCGGCCCGGATGGGGGCGGTGAAGGCCGAGCCCATCGGGGTCCGCGACGGCTCCATCGAGCCCTGGCGGACCAGCTCGACCCCGGGGGCGTGGCGCCGGACGTGGGCCTCCAGCTTGTCGTAGACGTCGGCCGCCCGCTGGGCGTGGACCAGGCGCACGTCGCACTTGGCCACGGCTTCGGAGGGCAGGACGGTCTGGGTGCCCTGGCCGCCGTAGCCGCCGTGGAGGCCGTTGATGGTCAGGGTCGGCCAGGCGGCCAGCCGCTCGGCGAAGCCCCGCCCGGCCGGCGCGTCCAGCTCCTCCAGCCCCAGGTCGGCCTTGACCGCCTCCAGGTCGACGGGCAGCAGCTCGAGCGCCGCCCGCTCGGCCGCCCCCAGCGGCTCGACCTCGTCGCCGAACCCCTCGACCGTGATCCGGCCGTCGCGGTCCCGCATGGTGGCCAGCAGGTGGACCAGCGTCCACAGCGGGTTGGGGACGACGCCGCCCCAGTTGCCCGAGTGCAGCGACCGGTTGGCCCCCCGGGCCCGCAGCTCGAAGCTGGCGATCCCCCTGACCCCGAACACCAGCCGCCAGCCGCCGGCCGGGTCGACCGGTCCGTCGCTCCAGACGACCAGGTCGGCGGCGAGCCGCTCGCGTTCGCGTCGGGCGAAGCCGGCCAGGTGGGGCGAGCCGATCTCCTCCTCGCCGTCCAGCAGCACCTTGACCGTGCAGGGGAGCTCGCCCCGGGTGGCCAGCAGGCTCTCGATGGCCAGGAGCTGGGCCAGGTGCTGGCCCTTGTTGTCGGCGCCGCCGCGGCCGTACAGGCGGCCGTCGCGGACCTCGGGCTCGAACGGCGGGCTGGTCCAGGCGTCCAGCGGGTCGGGCGGCTGCACGTCGTAGTGGCCGTAGATGAGCACGGTGGGGGACCCGGGCGGCCCGGGCCGGTGGCCGAGGACCAGCGGCCAGCCGGCCGTCTCGGCCACAGTCGCCTCCAGGCCGGCCGCGGCCACCAGGTCGCGGGCGTGGCCGGCGGCCTCGGGCATGCCCTGGCCGGTGGCGCTCACGCTCGGGACCCGGACCCAGCCGGCCAGGCGCTCCACGAACGACGCCCGGTTGGCGTCGACGTGGGCGAACACGTCGTCCAGCCGGGGCCCGGCCGGCCCGCTCAACGTTTCCGCGGCGTGGAAGCCTCGGCCTTCAGGCCGGGGCGGAAACGCCGCTTCCTCCCTTCGTTGTCGCAGGTAGGCGCTATGTTGAGCACATGAGCCGCTATCGGTTGCACCCCACGCCTGCGCAGGAGGAAGCGCTCTTGGGCCACTGCGCGCACGCCCGGTACGTGTGGAACCTGGCGGTGGAGCAGCGGTCGTGGTGGCAGCCCGGCCGCCCAGCACCAGGGTTCGCCACCCAGTGCCGGCAGCTGTCCGGGGCCCGGGCCGCGTTCCCGTGGCTGGCGGCGGGCAGCGTGATCGTGCAGCAGCAGGCGCTGCGGGACTTCCACGCCGCCTGGGCGAGCTACTTCGCCGCGCTCAGGGAGTGGCGCCGCCGCTACGTACGGACCGCGCCGGACGAGCGGCCCGACCCGCCTGGCCAGCCCAGCTGGCGCAAGCGCGGGCTGGACGAGGGCTTCCGGATTGTCGCGACTGGACCGCAGGATGTGCAACGGCTGAATCGCAGGAGGGCGCAGGTGCTGGTCCCCAAGCTCGGCTGGGTCCGCTTCCGCTGGTCCCGGCCGGTGCCCGAGGCGAGGTCCTACCGGGTGACCCGCGACCGCGCCGGCCGCTGGCACGTTGCCTTCTGCGCCGTCCCCCCGCCGATCCCTGGACCCGGGACCGGGGAGGTCGTGGGGATCGACCGGGGGGTGACGGTGACGCTGATGCTGTCGGACGGCCGCCGCTACCAGGCCCCGGCCGACTGCGGCGTCGAGCGGCTGCAGGGCCGGCTGGACCGGGCCAGGCGCGGCTCCATCCGTCGCGCTAAGCTCAAGGCGCGGCTGGCTCGGGCGCACGCGCGCAACGCTGACGCCCGCCGGGACTGGGTGGAGCAGCGGTCCACCCAGATCGCGCGGGGCTACGACCTGATCCGCATCGAGGACCTGAACGTACGGAACATGACCCGCTCCGCCAAGGGCACGGTCGAGCGACCAGGCCGCAACGTGCGGCAGAAGGCGGGGCTGAACCGGGCGATCCTCGCCTCCGGGTGGGGCATGTTCGCCGCCCGGCTGGAGCACAAGGCAGCAGGACGGTTGGAGAAAGTGGACCCCGCGTTCACGAGCTGGCGTTGCTCGGAGTGCGGGACCGTAGACAGGAAGGCGCGTGAGAGCCAAGCCGTCTTCCGGTGCCGGTCCTGCGGGTACTCGGCCAACGCCGATCTGAACGCTGCACGGAACATCGCGGCGGGACACGCTGCGCGGGGAGGCCGGGGGTTGCCCCGGCCGTCGAACTGCGAACCTCAACTGCCGACCTTCCATGTCGCGTAGTTGGAATCCCCGCCCTTCAGGGCGAGGAGGATGTCAAGGCGTGTTGGGGTCGAGCCACAGGTTGGTGATGTCGGGGTTGCTCAGCCAGGGGGTGAAGGTCCAGTTCCGGACCCGGGAGGACCAGAAGAACGTCTCCCGGTCGTAGACCAGCGGCGCCCAGGCCGCGTCCTCCATCACCAGCCGGTCGATCTGCCCCCACAGGGCGGTCCCGGCCTGCTCGTCGCGGGCCGCGTAGGCCTGGTCGATCAGCTGGTTGACCTTGGGGTTGTCGTAGCTGCCGTAGTTGTTGTTGGAGGTCGGCCTGATCAGGCGGCCGTCGAGCAGGACACCGACCGAGCGCGCGCCGTTGCCGGGCACGTCCGGGCACCAGCGGGCCGCACCCAGGTGATGCTCGTCGCGCTTGGCCCGCAGGCGCAGCGACTTGCTGTAGGCGTCAAGGCCGTCGTAGAAGGTCGGGTCCAGCTTGATCCCGGCCCGGCCCAGCGACGACTCCAGCACCTCGTACAGGGCCTTCCACCTGGGCTCGGACCGCCCCACATAGGTCAGGGTCACCCCGTTGGGGTAGCCGGCCTCGGCCAGCAGCGCCCGGGCCTTGTCGGGGTCGCCGGCGGCGTCCTGGGAGGGGTACAGGTCGAAGGCGCTGTAGCCGGCCAGGGTGGGGGAGAGCACGGTCGAGGCGGGCGCGCCGGCGTACGCGCCCCCGATGGCCAGCACCACCGCCTGGCGGTCGATGGCGTAGTTGACCGCCTGGCGGACGGCCAGCTCCGTGGTCGGCCCGGCGTCCATCTGCATGGTCAGGTAGTGGACGCAGCCGGTCGTCTCG
>OCZS010000719.1_pt1 | contig 11165 bp, 10 predicted proteins | sample 1539071 | NCBI WGS metagenome assembly OCZS01 (sample SAMEA3113584, study PRJEB22503) | soil metagenome | reverse complement strand
CGAGTCGACCGCCGACGCGGCCGCCGCCCGGATGCGGGCCGACGCCGGGGCCGAGCGCGAGGCCATGGTGCGGGCTGCGGTCGACACGGTGGTGGCGGTCGCGGGCGAGCGGCTGGGGGTGCAGGCCGACGCGGGCTCCCGCGAGCTGCGGGCGCGGCACGAGGCGTTCGAGCAGCGGGTGGGCGAGCTGCGGGGCACGATGACCGACGAGATGGTGCTGCGCAACAGCGCCGTCGAGCAGCACATCGGCGACGTGCGCGCCGAGCTGCGCAAGGTCGCCGAGCTGGTCGCCAGCATGCAGCACGAGCGGGCCGAGCAGCAGGGACGGGTCGAGACCCGCCTGGCCGAGGTGGTGGCCGTGAGCGCCAAGCTGGCCGACACCACGCAGTCGCTGCACCAGGCTCTGGCCAACCCCAAGGCCCGCGGCCAGTGGGGCGAGCGCATGGCCGACGACGTGTTGCGGGCCGCCGGCCTGGTCGAGGGCATCAGCTACCGCAAGCAGTCGGGCACGACGGCGGGCACCATCCCCGACTTCACGTTCATGCTCCCGGGGGGCCGGGTGTTGCACATGGACGTGAAATTCCCCATCGACAACTACCTGCGCTACCTCGAGGCCGCCACCGACCACGAGCGCGACCAGCACCGGGTGGCGTTCGTGCGCGACGTGCGGGCGCGGGTCAAGGAGCTGTCGGGCCGCGTCTACATCGACCCCGACGACACGGTCGACGAGGTGCTGCTGTTCATCCCCAACGAGGCGGTCTACGCGTTCGTGCACAGCCACGATCGCGACCTGGTCGAGGTCGCGCTGCGCCAGAAGGTGGTGCTGTGCTCGCCCAGCACGTTGTTCTCGGTGCTCGCGGTCATCCGCCAGGCGGTCGAGCAGGTGCAGCTGCAGCGCACGTCCGACGAGATCCTCGCCTGTCTCGGGGCGTTCGAGCAGCAGTGGGGCAAGTTCAGCGACGCGCTCGAGAAGGTGGGGCGCAGCCTCGACACGGTGCGGCGCAGCTGGGACGACCTCGCCGGCACCCGCCGGCGCCAGCTCGAGCGCGAGCTCGACCGGGTCGGCGAGCTGCGCTCACGGCGCGAGGGGACGATCGGGCGGGGCTGCGACGACGTCGACGACGACGCCCTCGACCTCGTCGAGGGTGGGGCCGGTGCGACGGGGCTCATGGCCCTCGGCGACGGCGAGGGTGAGGCGCTCCGCCGATCCCATGGCGACGTGCGCGAGCTGCCCCGCACCCCGGGGACGCCGGGAGCGGCCGCCGCGGGCTAGTGCCGGCGAGGCCGATTCCGGCGTTCGTGCGTGTCGAAGCCCGCCACAAACCGACGCCGAACCGGCGCCGTCTCGCTCAGCGGTGGGCGGGGCGGGTAAGACGGGCGGAGACATGCCTCCCCCCACCCCCGAGAATGCACGCGACCGCCCCGATGTCCGCGCCGCGGGCGGTGTGGTGCGCCGATCCGTGACCGTGGCCGACGAGGCGGGGGCTACCCGGCCCAGCATCGAGATCGTGCTCGTGCACCGGCCCCGCTACGACGACTGGACGTTCCCCAAGGGCAAGCTCGACAAAGGGGAGTCGTTCGAGGCGGCGGCGCGGCGCGAGGTCGCGGAGGAGACCGGCCTGGTGTGCGTCCTCGACGAGGAGCTGCCGTCGACGACGTACCTCGACAGCAAGGGCCGGACGAAGCTGGTGCGCTACTGGCTGATGCGGGTGGTCGGGGTCGAGCCGTGGTCGCCCAACGACGAGATCGACCAGCGCCGCTGGGTCCCCCTCGCCGACGCCGGCCACCTGCTCACCTACCCCCACGACCGTGAGATGTTGGCGCAGCTGGCCGACGGCCTGGCATGACCGACCGAGCCGGCGTCGGTTACGCCGTGGCGGGCACGTCGAGGCTGGCCATGAGCGCACGCACCCGCCGTTCGATGTCGTCTCGCACCGTGCGCACCACCTCGATGGGTTGGCCGGCGGGGTCGGTGAGCTCCCAGTCCTCGTAGCGCTTGCCCGGGAAGATCGGGCAGGCGTCGCCACACCCCATCGTGACGATCACGTCGGCGGCCCGGGCGATCTCGTCGGTCCAGGGCTTCGGGTACTCCGCGGAGATGTCGATGCCCACCTCGGCCATCGCGGCGATCGCAGTCGCGTTCGTTGCGTCGCCGGGATCGGACCCGCCGGAGAACACGTCGACCGTGGCCGCGGCCAGGTGCCGCAACCAGCCGGCCGCCATCTGCGAGCGCCCGGCGTTGTGCACGCAGAGGAACAGGACGGCCGGTCGGTCCAAGACGTCCGACTCGAGTCGGGCCAGCGCCTTGAGCCGGTCGCGGGTGAACCGCTCGATCAGGACGGGTAGCCAGGTTGCGATGCTGGCTCGCCCCTCGAGCCGCGTCTGCGAGTCGGCGATGTAGCGCTCGATGGTCTCCACCGAGAACGTGCCGGCGAACTCGTCTTGCAGCCGACGGGCGGCTGTCTTCACCTGCAGGATCTGCTCGGGAGTGAGCGAGACGCGGGACGTGTCGTCGTTGGTCATGACCGTGGCTCCTTCTGGTGGGCAATCGGCGCTGCCAGGGCCGCGATGCGTTCATCGAGCTCGGCGAGGGCGGCGTCGAACGCCCGGCGGGTTCCCGCCCCGACGGGATCGGCGATCGACCAATGCAGCCAATCGTCCGGGGGGTCGAGCTCTTCGTGGGCCCGATCGCACACCGTGACCACGACGTCGGCGTCGAGATCGCCGGCGTCGAGCGCCCGTGGTTGTGCCCCCGCCAGGTCCAACCCTGCGCGCTTCGCCGCCGCCGCCGCACCCGGGTGCACCCGCGTGGCCGGACGGGTCCCGGCGCTGGCCGCCCGGCCACCCGTGCGCTCACGCCACAGCGCGGCCGCCAGCGGCGAGCGTGCCGAGTTCCGCGTGCAGACGAACAACGCACGCCCGCCGCGCCGGCCGCCCGGGCCGACCACGTCGACCAAAGCACCACGTCGGAGGCGCACGTAGCGCCGGCGGCGGTCGCCGGCCGACACCACGCGCTCGATGAGTCCCACCCGCTCGAGAACGTGCAGGTGGTGGGCGAGCAGGTTGCCTGCCAGGCCGAAGCGGGCGGCCAGGTCGGACGGCGCCCGGTCGGATGACGACAGCTCGTCGACGATCGCGAGGCGCACCGGCTCACCCAGTGCCGCATGCACGGCCGCCCGACGCTCGATCTCCGTACGCACGCCGCCGAATTATAGATCAACACAGCTTGAGTCAATCGAGCCTGATCCATGAATGTTCAACCCGTCGTCGCCTTGTGTTCGCCGGGTCGCCAACCACGTGTCGCCCGCCCCGCGTACCGTGCGCCGCGTCCACCAGTCGCCACGCAAGGGGACACGCATGTCAACGCTCGACCGTCGTTCGTTCCTCGCCCGGGGTGCGGCCGCCGCCGGCACCGCCGCCGTCGGCTCCACCCTGTTCCAGACGCTCAACAACGCCGCCGGGGCGGCGCCTCCGTCGCTCGGGCGCAGCCGGGTCACGGGGCAAAAGAGCAGCACGGGAGAGGGTGGCTACGGCGCCCTGTCGCGCGTCGCCGATCAGAACGGCGACGAGATCCTGGCCCTGCCCGACGGCTTCGACTACGTCACCTTCTCGAAGATCGGCGACATCATGAGCGACGGCACGCCGGTGCCGGTCGCTCATGACGGCATGGGGGCGTTCGAGGGTAAGCGCGGCACCACGCTGCTCATCCGCAACCACGAGGTACGCACCGGGCCCGGGACGGTGGCGGGCTCGGCGCAGGCGCCCACCGAGGCCAAGTACGACCCGCTCGGTGTCGGGGGCACTACGACGCTGGTGTTCGACACGCGGAACGGCCGCCTCGAGAGGCACTTCGTGAGCTTCGCCGGCTCGATCGTCAACTGCGCCGGTGGCATCGCCTACGAGCACGTCGGATGGCTCACGTCGGAGGAGACAGTCGCCGGCCCCAACCAGGGATGGGGTCGGAAACACGGCTACAACTTCCTGGTCCGCACGTCGGCCGACCGGCCCGAGAAGTCGCCGCCCCTCGAGGCGATGGGCCGGTTCGCTCACGAGGCTGTCGCGACCGACCCCCGGACGGGCATCGTCTACCAGACCGAGGACTCGGGCAACGACAGCGGCTTCTACCGGTTCCGGCCCCGTGACCCGGGCGACCTCACCGAGGGCGGCTGGCTCGAGCAGCTGGCCATCAAGGGGCATCCCCAGCAGTCGTTGATCACCGGCCAAGCGGTCGGGCGGCAGATGCGCGTGGAATGGGTCCGCATCGACGACCCCGACCCCGATCTCGAGGGCGGCGCCCCCGAGGTCGCAGCGCAGGGCATCGCCGAGGGGGCGGCGTTGTTCAACCGCCTCGAGGGCATCTGGTACGACGAGCGGTCGGGAGGCTTCTACTTCAACTCGACCAGCGGCGGCGACGCCGCGCTCGGCCAGGTGTGGCACTACCACCCCCGTAGGGACGCCCTCACCTTGTTCTTCGAGTCGCCCGGCGGCTCGGTGCTCGACTCGCCCGACAACCTGCTGGTCACCCCCCGCGGCGGCATCCTGCTGTGCGAGGACGACGCCAGCGGCGCCGACAACGACACCCATCCGCTCGCACCGGATGTCGTCGACGTCAACCGGCTCGTCGGCATCAACCGGGGCGGCGAGGCCTTCGAGTTCGCGGTCAACGTCCTCAACGACAGCGAGTTCGCGGGGGCGACGTTCTCGCCCGACGGCGACGTGCTGTTCGTCAACCTCTTCGGCGACGGTTCGCCAGGGAGCGGGATGACCTGCGCGATCACCGGTCCCTGGCATCGGGGCGCGTTGTAGGGCCCACCGCATCCCTGAGCCCCGGACGCCGGGCGGCCGCAGGCGGAGCGGCCGCCCGGTGGCGCGCCCGGCCGCAGCCCGTGGCGCCGGGAGCACCATCCGCCCTGGTCAGGGGATCGACGCGGAGGCGTTCTGGCAACGTTCCCGCCTCGTTCACCTCTCGTTCACCACTGCCCTCCCCGGTCGTTCATCTGGCCTTCCTACGGTGGACCTGGCAACGAGCGACATGCGCTCTTCGCGACAGCAAGCCCACAAGGAGGGCATTCGTGCAGTCCATCAAGAAGCGCCGGCTGGCGTGGCTGTCGATCATCCTGGCTTTCAGCCTGACAGCAGCCGCCTGTGGTGATGATGACGACGACGCTGGGGCGGACGCCGACACCGGCTCCGAGCCCGAGGGCGGCGGCGACGTCTCTGGATCGATCAACATCTCTGGTTCGTCAACGGTCGAGCCGATCTCGTCGCTGGCGGCCGAGGCCTTCAACGGCGAGAATCCCGACGTCAACATCGCGGTCGACGGTCCTGGCACCGGCGACGGGTTCACGCTCTTCTGCGACGGCGAGATCGACATCTCCGATGCCTCGCGGGCCATCGAGGAGGAAGAGATCGCCATCTGCGAGCAGAACGGGATCGAGTACATCGAGCTGCAGGTCGCGTCCGACGGCCTGACCGTCATGACCAGCGCCAACAACGACAGCGCCCCCGAGTGCCTCAGCTTCGCCGACCTGTGGGCGCTGATCGGCTCGGAGTCCGAGGGCTTCGACAACTGGTCCGACGCCACCGAGATCGCCGCCGCTCTCGGGTCGACCACCGAGTTTCCCGACGCACCGCTCGACCTCACGGGGCCGGGCACCGAATCGGGCACCTACGACTCGTTCATCGAACTCGCCCTCGAGGCCCCCGCCGAGGCCCGCGGCCTGCCCGAGGACCAGTGGACCACCCGCACCGACTACGAGTCGAACGCGGATGACAACGTGATCATCAGCAACATCGAGTCATCGGACACGTCGCTCGGCTGGGTGGGGTTCGCCTTCGCCGAAGGAGCCGGCGAGGAGATCACGGAGATCCCAATCTCGGAGGAGCCCGGCGGCGACTGCGTCGCCCCGACCGCCGAGACGATCGCCGACGTCAGCTACCCGCTGTCCCGGCCGCTGTTCATCTACGTGAGCACGGCCAGCGCCGAGGACAACCCGGCCGTCGCACCGTTCGTCGACTTCTACCTGGACGGGCTGACCGGGTTCGTCGAGGAGGGTGGCTACGTGGTGCTCCCCGATGAGACTGCCAGCGACACCGTGTCGGCCTGGGAGGCCCGCTGATACGCACCGGCGACCCGGTGTGGCTGTTCGTGGGGTCGGGCTGGTCCAGCCCGGCCCCACACCCCTATCCGCCTACGCTGCGCCCGGCCCGCTATCCACCTGAGCCCCACGAGGCCTGATCTATGGCAACCGCCACCCTTCCCCCGCCCGGCTCCCCCGTCGACCTGTCCGGCGATCCGCGTCGCCACCGGCGCGAGCGGACCATGGGCATCGTGTTCTTCGCGGCGGCGGCGATGTCCCTGCTGATCAGCGCGCTGATCCTCGTATCGCTGTTCAGCAACGGGCTCGAGTTCTTCACCGACGTCGACTGGTCCCACGTCTTCGGCAGCGACTCGTGGGCCCCCCGTCGAGACGAGTTCGGCATCACGACGATCCTGGTTGGCAGCCTGATCGTCACCGGCATCGCCATGCTGGTGGCCGCTCCGCTCGGGCTGGGCGCGGCGATCTACCTGTCGGAGTACGCGCGACCAGGCATCCGGACGGTGCTCAAGCCGATCCTCGAGGTGCTCGCCGGCATCCCGTCCGTGGTCCTGGGCGTGTTCGCACTCAACTTCATCGCCCCCGAGGTGGTCGGCACGCTCTTCGGCGAGGACAACGGCCGCGGCAGCATGATGGCCGCGGGCATCGGTGTCGGGATCCTCACGATCCCGCTCGTCGCCTCCGTCTCAGAGGATGCCATGCGGGCGGTACCCAACAGCCTGCGCGAGGCATCGGCCGGCGTCGGCGCCCGCCGCATGTCGACGACACTGCGGGTCGTGTTGCCGGCCGCGGTCTCGGGGATCGTGGCGGCGCTGATCCTCGGGGCGTCGCGGGCCATCGGCGAGACCATGGTCGTGTTCATCGCCGGCGGCGCGTCGGACTCGGCCAACTACACGACCGACCCGTTCGAGGGCACCCTCACGATGACCGCCGCCATGGCGTCGCTGGCCGTGGGCACCGACCAGGTGCGCGGCGCCAGCCTGGCCGTACCCAGCCTCTACTTCGTCGGCATCGTGCTCTTCTTCTTCACGTTCGGGTTGAACCTCATCGCCAACCGCTTCGTGCGCCGCGTGCGCCAGGCCTACTAGTCGCCAGGAGCCGGGCATGGCACTCACCACCATCGGAACGAGCAGCGAGGCCGCCGTCCAGGGCAGCGTCGCCGAAGCCTTGCGCGGTCACCGCGTCGACCCGCGCGGTCGGCTGTTCGAGGTCGTCCTTGTCGCCTGCCTGCTGCTGTCCCTGGTCATCCTGGGCGTGCTCATCATCACGATCTTCAACGACGGCATCGGGGTCTACACCGACCGCGGCTGGGACTTCCTCGACGGCAGCCTGTCGGGCAGCGCCGAGCGAGCGGGTATCTCCCAGGGCATCGTCGGCTCGTTCTGGATCGCGGTGTGTGTCGTGGTCATTGCGTTCCCGCTGGGCATCGGCGCCGCGATCTACCTCGAGGAGTACGCACCGCGGAACCGCCTGACCTCGTTCATCGAGCTCAACATCCGCAACCTCGCCGGCGTGCCGTCTGTCGTCTACGGGCTGCTGGGCCTGGCCATCTTCGTCAACTACTTCAGCGGCTTCGCCGGGGCCGAGGGTGTCGACAGGCGCACCCTGGCGGCGGCGGGGATCACCCTGGCCGTGCTGGTCATGCCGATCGTCATCATCACCACTGCCGAGGCGATCCGGGCCGTGCCGCAGGCGTTGCGGGAGGGTGCGTACGGCGTCGGGGCCACCCGATGGGAGGTGATCCGCTCGCAGGTGCTGCCCTACGCGGCGCCGGGGATCCTGACGGGCGCGCTGCTGTCCATCGCCCGGGCGGTCGGCGAGGCGGCGCCGCTGATCGTGGTCGGCGCCGTGACCGGCTTCTTCAGCCAGGGCGGCGGGCTGAACGTCGGCAACGTCGTCGACCCCAGCCATCTCCGCGAGCGGTTCGTCGCCTTGCCCTCGACCGTGACGACGTTTGCCAAGCTGCCTGAGGATGAGTTCAAGGTGGCCAACGCATCCGCCACGATCATCGCCATGCTGGTGTTCGTGTTGCTCATCAACTCGATCGCCATCGTCCTCCGCAATCGTTTCGAGAAGAAGAGGTCCGCATGACCGAGCGAAGCGAGGTCCAAAAGCACCGTCGTCTCGTCGCCACGAAGTGGCGATGCGGTCACCGGTGCGCCCGAAGGGTGCACCAGTGACTGAGTCCACCGGGACCCCGACCGTGAGCGAAAGGCCCGAGCCGCCGCTGCCTCAGGGCTTCGAGGTCGCGCGTCACGAGCAGCCCGCACCCGGTGAGCTGGAGATCGTGTTCGAGGTGCGCGACCTCAGCGCGTTCTACGGCGACTTCCGGGCCGTGCGCGAGGTCACCCTCGACGTCCGCAAGAACGAGATCACGGCCTTCATCGGCCCGTCGGGCTGCGGCAAGACCACCGTGCTGCGGTGCTTCAACCGCATGAACGACCTCATCCCCGGCGCCCGCGCCGAGGGCACGCTCAACTACCACGGCGTGCCGCTCTACGGGCCCGGCGTCGACCCGGTCGAGGTGCGCCGGCGCATCGGGATGGTGTTCCAGAAGCCCAACCCGTTCCCCAAGTCGATCTACGACAACGTGGCCTATGGGCCGCGGCTGTTCGGCACCAAGAAGCGGGCCGCGCTCGACGAGGTGGTCGAGATGTCGCTCCACAAGGCCGCGCTGTGGGACGAGGTCAAGGACCGCATCAAGGACTCGGCCATGGGCCTCTCCGGCGGTCAGCAGCAGCGGCTGTGCATCGCCCGCGCCATCGCCACCCGGCCCGACGTGGTGCTCATGGACGAGCCGTGCTCGGCGCTCGACCCCATCGCCACCGCCCGCATCGAGGACCTGATGCAGGAGATCAAGTCGGAGTTCACGATCGTGATCGTGACCCACAACATGCAGCAGGCGGCGAGGGTCTCCGACGCCACGGCGTTCTTCTCGACCGAGGTCAACCCCGAGTCCGACCGGCGGACCGGCCGGTTGATCGAGTTCGACCGCACGGAGACGATCTTCTCCAGCCCCTCCGACGAGCGCACCGAGAACTACATCACCGGGCGTTTCGGGTAGTGGGGGTCGACTGAATGTCGTCGGAGCCGGCGCCGGTCCCCCTCCGCACCGCCTTCCAGGCGGAGCTCGACCAGCTGCGCATGCAGGTCGAGCTGATGGGCGTGCGCGTCGACCAGAACCTCGAGCTGATGCGCAATGCGCTCGTCTCGGGCGACGAGCGGCTCCTCGAGCGGGCGCTCGCGTCCGACGATCAGATCGACGCCATGCACGTGTCGCTCCTCGAGCGCTGCTACCAGCTGCTCAACCGCGAGGCCCCGATGGCGAGCGACCTGCGGTTCGTGGTCTCGGTGGTGCGCATGCTCTCGGAGTTCGAGCGGGTGGGCGACCTGGCGTTGCGGGTGATCAAGCTCACGCCGCGGGTCGGCGAGCTGTCGACCTGTGGCGCGCCGTGGGACATCGCCCTCACCATGGTCGACCTCGCGGTCGAGCAGTACCGCACGGCGCTGCGGGCCTGGTCGACTCAGGACCTCCACCTGGCCACGCAGCTCGCCGATCACCGGCCGCCGGCCGAGACCTACCACGAGCGACTGCTGATCGAGCTCCAGCGCCTGCAGGGGCCCGACTCGGCGGCGACGGCGATGGGCGTCTACATCATCGGCCAGGCGGTCGACCGCATCGCCGACCACGCCGCCATCATCGGAGCTCGCCTCCGCTACCTGCTCACGGGTAAGGCCGCGCATCTCGCGGCCGAGGTTCGGTGACCGCGGCGACGGTGACCGCGGCGACGAGCGGGTCGACGGGGATGGTGGGTCGGGGCCGGCTGGAGCTGCCGGATCCCGGCGGCAGACTGGACTCGGACGGTCCGATCGAGTCTCCCCGGGAGGCCACATGAAGGTTCTGGTCACCAACGACGACGGTGTGGCCTCGCCTGGGCTGCACGCCCTCGCCCGGTCACTCGTCGAGCAAGGCCACGACGTCATCATCGTGGCGCCCGACCGCGAGATGAGCGGGTCGGCGGCGGCAATCGGCCAGGTGCACGTCGATGAGGGCATCGACGCCGAGCGCATCGAGCTGCCGGGGCTCGGCGGCGTGCCGGCCTACGCGTTGGCCGGCCCACCCGGTCTCTGCGTGCTCACGGCCCGCCTCGGCGGATTCGGCGAGCCCCCCGAGATGGTGGTCTGCGGCATCAACCCGGGATGCAACACCGGCCGGGCGGTCCTGCACTCGGGCACGGTCGGCGCCGCGCTCACGGCCGCCAACTTCGGCTGCCGCGGCCTGGCCGTGAGCATCGACGTGTCGACGTTGCACCTGCACGAGGCCGGGGGCCGCGCCCGACCGCCCGCCGAAGCGACCGGCCCCGTCGGAGCGGCCGTGGGAGCGGGTCGCACCCTGACAGTGGGCGACGGGCAGCGGGCCCGCGCCGAGGTGGTCGAGAGCGTCGACGTGGGCGACGACCCCGGCGCCCGGGGTCGGTTGCGTGACGTCTCGGGAGTCGCCTTCGACCGCCCGGCGCAGTGGGAGACGGCGGCGTCGGTGGCCGCATCGGCGTGTGCTTGGCTGGCCGGCGCGCCGCCGTGCACCGTGCTCAACCTCAACGTGCCCAACGTGCCGTTCGCCGGCCTCGCCGGCGCCCGGTCGGCCACGCTCGCGCCCTTCGGCACCGTGCGGTCGGCGGTGGTCGAGGCGGCGCCCGACGGGGGTCGACTGCTGGTCGAGTTCCGCCCGACCGATGCTGAGCCGCCGCCCGAGTCCGACACCGCCATAGTCGCCGAGGGCTTCGTGGCGGTGACCGCCCTCGCAGGCATCGGCGTCGACGAGAAGGTCGACGTGTCCCCCGTGCTCGACGCCGTGGCGACGGAGGGTTGGAGGACGGCGTGATGCAGGGGGCGGCGACGTGACCATCGCGCTCACGATCCTCGTCGTCGTCCTCGTGGCCGTGGTGGCGGCGTGGACCGCCGCGATCGTGGCGCAGCGCGCCGCCGCCGAGCGGGTGGTGGCCGCGGCGCGGGTGCTCGACGCCGAAGGGCCGTACCCCGGCGACCGGCGCGAGCGCGGTGGCCTCG
>OCZS010000718.1_pt1 | contig 11184 bp, 8 predicted proteins | sample 1539071 | NCBI WGS metagenome assembly OCZS01 (sample SAMEA3113584, study PRJEB22503) | soil metagenome | reverse complement strand
CCGCCATTTCCTGAACCGGGACTGCACGCACATCGCCGACATCGACTACCAGACGATCATCACGTACACCGGCGGCTACGACGACATGGTGATCGCGAAGACGCAGTTCCGTACGCGCTTCGAGGCGCAGCAGGTGCAGCGCGAGAAGAAGATCGCGCAGCTGCAGGAGTTCATCGCGCGCTTCTCCGCGGGCACGCGCAGCAGCCAGGTCACGTCGCGCAAGAAGGAAGTCGAGCGCCTGCAGACGAACGACCTGGCCCGCTCGAACATCCAGCGTCCGTACATCCGGTTCACGATGAAGCGCCCGCACGGGCGGATGGCGCTCGAGTGCGAGGGGGTGTCGAAGGCCTACGGCGATCAGCAGGTGCTCCGGAACTTCGGGGCCTTCGTCGAACGCGGCGAAAAGATTGCGATCGTCGGGCGGAACGGCGCCGGCAAAACCACGCTGCTGCGTGCGCTGCTCGCGGGAGAGAGCACCATCGGCGGCGTGAACGTGCCGGCGGACGCCCGCGACAGCGGCACCCTGCGCTGGGGACACGAGGTCTCGATTGGCTATTTCCTGCAGGATCAGACCGGGGTGATCGAGCCTGGATGGACAGCGGCCGACTGGCTGCACCAGTTCGACCCCGAGAAGTCGCGCGAGGAGATCCGGGGGCTGCTCGGACAGATGCTCTTCGCGCAGGAAGAAGGCATGAAGCCGACCGCCGCTCTCTCCGGCGGTGAGACGGCGCGGCTCCTGTTCTGCCGCATCATGCTGCTGCAGCCCAACCTGCTCGTCCTCGACGAGCCCACGAACCACCTGGACCTCGAGTCGGTCACCGCGCTCAACATCGCGATCCAGAAGTTCGAGGGCACGGTGCTGCTGGTCACCCACGACGAGGACCTGATCGAGGAGACGGCCACGCGCATCTGGCACGTGACGCCGCGGGGGGTCGAAGATTTCAAGGGCACGTTCGAAGACTACACGGCGTCCGTGAAATAGAGACAGGAGTAATCACTTCCGGCTCACACGACGACCCTCGCGCGGTTCGCCCCAGCCCGACAGCGTGAGGCTCATCCCGGGTGTGGCCGCGTCCGGACGGAAGCTCACGCGCAGCACGCCATCAGGCTCGAAGAACTCCGCCGTGCCCGAGGGCGACAGCGCTATCGGGCTGCCGTGCTCTTGAATCGTCAGTCGGCTCCTCGCCGTTCCGACCTTGATCCGCTCCCCGTCGGCCATCTCGTACTCCCCCGCGTACTCCTCGAGTGTCGGCACCGGCACCACTGCCAGCAGTGGATCCTTGAAGGGGCGACCGATCGCGAGCGCGGCCAGCCGGCGCGCCACCGTTCCTGATCGCGACGTCCCGTTGTTCGACAGTACCGCCACGTACACCCGCTCCGACGGGATCCGCACGACGCGGGACGCGAAGCCATTGATCCCGCCGCCGTGCTCGGCCACCGCGAGACCCTCGTGCTTCGTGACCGACCACCCCAGTGCATACCCGGTAGTCCTGCCGGACTTCAGCGTGAACGGCGCGAACCACCGCGCGCGCGACGATTCGGACAGCAGGCGAGCGCGATCGATGGCCGTGTTCCACAGTGCGAGGTCGTCGACAGTCGAGACGAGCCCTCCCGCGGAGAACGGCTGGCTCATGCCGATATAGCGCGCGTTGCGCCACTCGTCGCCTTCCCACTCATACCCGCGCGCCCGGCGCGGAACGACACGCACCGGGTCGTCGTACATGGTGTGTCGCATCCCGAGCGGAAGCACCATCTGGCGGATGTAGTCGGCGTAAGGACGTCCCGACACGTTCTCGATGACGAGCCCGAGCAGCAGGTATCCGGAGTTGCTGTACTTGAACTGCGTGCCGGGCTCGAATTCGGGCGGCTTCGCCCTGAGCATGTCGAGAATCTGTCGAGGCGTGAGCTCCTCCCGCAGGTGCGCCGCCCACTCGTCCAGGTCGGTGTAGTTCGGGATACCGGACGTGTGCGTCAACAGGTGCTCGATGGTGACGCGGCGTCCGCCCGTGTCGTATCCCTCCACGTACTTCGCCACGTCGTCGTCGAGCGTGAGCTTGCCCGCGTCCACCAACTGAAGAATGGCGGCGGCGGTGAACTGCTTGGTCACGGAGCCGATGCGGAACACCATGTCCGCCTCGAGCAGAATTCCGAACTCGAGATCTGCCAGCCCATAGGCACGGCGGAACACCGGGCGCCCATCCTTGACAACAATCGCGACCGCCCCCGGGGCGTCCTGCGGATAATGCCTGGCGAGGAGGGCGTCGGCACCCGCAGCGAACCCCGAAGGCATGCGCGGAGCGGCCGGTGTATCCGGCTTTTGCGCATGTGCGGGCCAGACGAGCAGGATCGTCATGAGCCCGTGCGCGAGCAGCAGTCCCTTCGTGGACGCGCGGTCGGGTGTGAGCATCAAAGTGAGGTCGCGGACGATTCTAATCGACGCTCGGGTTGCGGGACGGCTGCGGATGCTCCCCACCATGTAGGGCTGGGCCGAAGTGCCCCGGCCTTGCCCACGGCGTTCCGCGCCCTTGGACCGGCGACCGGCGCCCCGTGCGTGTAAGCTGCCGGGATGCGCCAACCTCACCGGCTGTTCCTGCCGTTTGCCGGGGCGCTTCGGCTCCGGCGCTACACCGTGACCGGGGCGCTTGGGCCTCGGCTCTACACCGTTATCGGGGCGTTTTGGCGGCAACGCGAAGTCGTCTTAGCCCTCCTGTGCGCACTCGCCGCGTCAGGCCAGATTGCGGCGCCCGCTCCACCTGCCCTCGACCTGTCGCGGTGGGAGCCCGAGATCCGCGCGTTAGAGGAAACCGACAGGCAGTCGCGGCCGCCGACCGGCGGTATCGTGTTTGCCGGCAGTTCGAGCATCCGCCTGTGGAAGACGCTGGCCGGCGACTTCGCGGGCCTGCCGGTGCTCAATCGCGGGTTCGGCGGGTCGCAAATCCGCGAGGTCACGGCGTTCGCCGACCGGATGGTGATCCCGTATCGCCCGCGCCTGATCGTCTTCTACTGCGGCAGCAACGACGTCGTGTCCGGCAGGGCGGTGCCGGATGTCGTCGGCGACCTGCAGGCGTTCGTCCGGAAGATCCACGCGGCGGTGCCGCAGACCCGCCTGATCTACATCTCGATCGCGCCGAACCCTGCACGGTGGCACCTGAAGGATGCCTGGCTCGATCTGAACGAGCGGATAAGGGCGTACACCAGGACAGATGGGCGGCTGTCCTTTGTGGACATCTGGGGTGAGATGCTCGGGGCCTCGGGCGAGCCGCGCCCCGAGCTGTTCGTGGACGACCAGCTGCACATGAACGAGCGCGGGTATGCGATCTGGGCGCGCGTGCTGCGGCCCGTGGTGGAGAAGGAGTTCAGAGCCGCCGGTACTGAAGTTCCGGCTCCACACTGATCTCGTTCACCGTTGACCGTTCACCGTGAACAGCCCACAGCCCAGCGACCACCGCCGGCCACCAGCCGCCCGCCGCGCCTGCCGCGCTATTCCCACCACTTCGAGAGATGCGAGCGCGGCCGACCCGGGTGATCGGCGTAGTGGCTCACGTCGTTGAACAGCATCAGGCGGGCGCGGACCGGATCCTTGAAGTCGAGCACGTTCAGACAGGCGGGCGCCTGGTCGAGTCGATCGCGGTAGCCGCGCGCATCGAAGCCCAGCAGGCTGCTGACCACCAGGCGGATCGTCGCCTTGTGTGACACCACCACCACGTTCTCGCCGACATGCGTGTGGACGATGTGGCGGATGACGGGCAGCGCACGCGCCATCACGTCGAGTCCGCACTCGCCCCCCGCGGGGGCGAACGTGAATGGATCTTCTTCCCAGCGTGCGTACTCGCCGCCGAAGCGCGACTCGACCTCGGCACGGGTGAGACCTTCCCAGCGCCCGTGGTCGATCTCGCGAAGACCCGCGTGCTCAATCGGCGTGAGCGCGTGCGGTGCCGCGATGATGCGCGCCGTCTCGCGGGTGCGCTCCAGGGGGCTGCAGTAGACGGCGACCACGCGATCGTCGCGAAGGCGTTCGGCGAGCCGCGTGCCCTGTGCGCGACCTTCATCCGACAGCGCCACGTCGGTCGCGCCGGCGAATCGGTCTTCTGCGCTGAGCTGCGTCGCTCCGTGCCGGATGAGAAAGAGCCGTGTGGCAGTCATGCCGGGGCGAGCGACGGCGTCAGGCCGATGCGGCGCAGCAGCGTGTCCCAGCGCGGGTCGCCGTGCAGCGGGTCGAGCGACGGATCGACCATCAGGAACGCCGCCTGTCCGGTGCGCTGCGCCGTCATGCGATCGAGGTGCTCGAACGCCTGGTCGATGTTGCCGGCCTGTGCCATGGCCACACCGCTTGCATACTCGGCCACGCCGGACGAGTTGCTCTCACGCCTGAGGATTTCGGCCAGACGCACCCTCGCGCGCCAGTAGCCGCGGGCGCCATCCTCGGTCAACCCTGATTTCAGGGCGTTCACCGTGTCTTCCCCCACCCGCGCGGTAAAGAACATCGCCGCGCGGCCGAGGGTTTCAGCCGCGCGCTCGAACAGGCCCAGCCGCTCGTAGGTGACGGCAAGGAAGGCCAGGGCGTTCGGAAACCCGGGATCGAGCAGCGTCACCTGCTGAATCGTGTCGAGCGCCTCGCGGTACTGGCGTGCAAAGTAATGCGCCCACGCGACGCTCATCTGCATCAGCACGGACAGCGGATCGAGCTCGCGGCCGCGTCGCATGGACGCCAGCGCGTCCTGGTGCCGCCCCAGCGCGGTCTGCAGCAGGCCGATGTACATGTGGATGGTCGGGTTCCGCGGCTCGAGCTCCAGCCCTTTCCGGAGCGCGTGCTCGGCCCCGATCCAATCCCACGAGTGGAACATCCGGCAGATGCCAATCGCGACGTGCGCCTGCGCGAGGCCGGGATCGAGATCCAGTGCGGCGTAAGCGGCGGCCGAAGCGCGCGTCATCGCCACGTCGGTCGGAAGCTGGCCGTAGTAGCCCAGGGCACCGTATGTTTCAGCCAGCCCCGCGTACGCCAGCGCGTACTTCGGATCGATGCTGATGGCCGTCTCGAAGTGCCCGATCGCACTCCGGAACCCCTCGGCACGCCATTTACTCCATTCGTGCCGCCCGCGGAGATACGCCTGGTAGGCCTCGCCGCTGCCGGTCGCCCGCTTGCGGAAGCGCTTCTTCTGCGGCGCGGAGAGGCGAATCCGCAGGGCCTCTGAGATCTGCCACGCGATCTGTTCCTGCAGCGGAATCAATTCAGAGACGGGGTGGCGGTACTGATCCCCCCAGACCTGCGTCTCGGTCGCCACCTCCACGAGCTCCGCCTGGACGTTCAGCAGCGATCCCTGCTGCATCACGCGGCCCGTGACCAGCGAGTCCACGTTCAGCGCCAGCCCCACGGAGCGCGGATTCACCGCGACGCCCTTGTAGGCGAACACGGTGCTGCGGGGCACGACGCGCAGCTTCGGTAATTGAGAGAGGCTATTGATGATGCTTTCGGTGATGCCGTCCGACAGGTAGTCCGCGTCGGCCTCGCGGCTGGTGTTCACGAAGGGCAGCACCGCCAGCGAGCGCGTCCGTGCGCGGCGGCGGCTGACCGCCGTGTGCGTCGCGGCGGAGTCAGTCAGCAGCGTGCGGAGGGCCGCGGCGAGATCGCGAGCGGACGCGAACCGCTGGAGGCGATCCTTCTCGAGGCAGTGAGCGACCACATCCGCGAGCCGCGGCGGAACCTCGAGTCCCGACAGCAGCAGGTTGGGCGCCGGCTCGTTGAGCAGCGCGGCCAGCGAATCGGCAGGCGTGGCGCGCACGAACGGCCGCTGGCCCGTCAGCATCTCGAGCAGCGTGCACCCGAACGCGAAGATGTCCGTTGCCGCGTCGGCGGTCTCGCCCCTGACCTGCTCGGGCGCCATGTAGCCGACGGTCCCCATGACGCGGCCGGGCTCGGTGGCGATGAACGTGCTCGCGGCAGCAAGGGCCGCCATCGCAGGCTCGGTTCGTGCCAGGCCGAAGTCCAGGATCTTCGGCCTGCCGTCGCGCGTGATGAAGATGTTCTCGGGCTTGAGGTCGCGGTGAATGATCCCCTTGGCATGAGCGGCGGCGAGCCCGTCGGCAACGTGCGCAGCGAGCGCCGCCGCCTCTCGCCAGGGCAGCACCCCCCGCTCGATCCGCGACCGCAGGTTCTCGCCCTCCAACAGCTCGACCACCGCAATCGGCTGACCCTCCACCGTCGCGAGCTCATGGATGGCCATGATGTTCGGATGGGAGATCTTCGCAATGGCGCGTGCCTCGTGCTCGAACCGGGCCCGCATCTCCGAATCACCGGCGAGATGGTCCGGCAGCACCTTCAGGGCGACATCGCGGCCGAGCCTGGAATCACGTGCACGGTAGACCTCGCCCATGCCACCGGCGCCGATTGGCTCTACCACCTCGAACTGGGCAAGGCGGGTACCTGGGGACAGACTCACGAATCTCCTCTCGAAGGATGTGCCAGATTTCATTCTATCGCCCCGCCGTCGCAGTGCGGAACGGCCGGAACCGGGCGCTCACGCGCCCGTTGGCTAATTGCCGCGCCCGGCGCTATAGTACGGTCCCTCTTTCACCTCAAGAACGCTTTCGGCCCGGAAACGACGCATGGCGACCAGGTTCCCCCCGTCCCGGCGCAGGGCGCCCCGCGAGGCTGGTCTTGCGTCCCCACTTCAGCCAGCAGGGCAGGCGCGGCAGGTCGCCGCCGCGCGGGTCCGGCAGCCGGCACGAGGGAGACAGCCGTGACGACGACGATCGACCCACAGAACACTGGTGCGCAGCCGCGTACGTCGGAGGCGGACGGCGCCAGCCTCGACAAGGTGCGGGATCTGCTGTTTGGTGTCCATCTGCGCGACTACGACCGCAAGCTCGCGCGGCTCGAGGAACGGCTGGTGAAGGAGACGAGTGATCTCCGCGAAGACGTGAAGAAGCGCCTCACGGCGATCGAAGGTCTGATCCGGCAGGAGGTCGAGTCGCTCAGCGACCGGCTGAAGAACGAGCAGGACGAGCGCTCGACAGCGGCAAAGGACCTCGCGCGCGAGCTGAATGATTCGGCGCGGACGTTCGAACGGCGTGCCAGTCAGCTCGACGATCAGATGGCGCGCGGCCTGCGCGACCTGCGCCAGCAGCTGCACGATCAGCACCAGGGCCTTTCCGACGAACTGCGCCGGCAAGCCGAGGACCTCCTGGGCCGCCTCGCGCGCGAGTCACAGGAGTTGCGCGGCGACAAGACCGATCGCACGGCACTGGCGTCCCTGTTCACCGAGATGGCCATGCGGCTGAACGGAGAGTTCAGGTTCCCCGCGGGCGAGGGCGAGCCGAGTGCCTGATGCGACTGCCCGCGCCGTCCCCCGGGCGGGCGGCGGCCATGCGGAGCCGGTGACCGAGTTCGCTGAGCTGCGTTCGCTCATCATCGGACCGGAACAGCGGGAGATTCGCGCCCTCGAGGCGCGGATCAGCGATCCCGGCCGCGTGGCCCGCGACGTCAGCGCCGTGCTGCCCGAGGCCGTTCTCCTGCGCAAGCACGATCCGCAGCTGACGCGTGCGCTGGCCCCCACCATCGAAGAGGCGATTACCAACTCCGTCCGCCAGAACCCACAGCCGCTGGCGGATGCACTGTTCCCGGTCATCGGCCCCGCGATTCGCAAGGCCATCGCCGCGAGCCTCAGCGGCATGCTCGAGACGCTCAACCGCACGGTCGAGCACAGCGTGTCCTGGCGCTCCATCCAATGGCGCGTGACGGCTCTCAGAACCGGACGGTCGTTCGCGGAAGTCGTTCTCCTGAACACCCTCGTCTATCGTGTCGAGCAGGTCTTGCTGATCGATCGCCGCACCGGGCTGCTCCTGCAGCACGTGACGGAGGGCTCCACGCCAGCGCAGGACGCCGACATGGTGTCGGGCATGCTCACGGCGATTCGCGACTTCGCGCACGATTCCTTTCGCGTGTCCGAGAACGACGCGCTGGAGGCGCTGCAGGTCGGCGACGTGACCGTATGGGTGGAACAGGGGCCCTATGCGATCCTCGCCGCCGTGATCCGCGGCACGGCGCCACGGGAGCTGCGGACGGCGCTGCAGGAGGTTCTCGAGTACGTGCACGCGTATCACGGCGAGGCGCTGCGTGCATTCACCGGCGACGCGACGCCTCTCGAGAAGGTGCGTCCGGCGCTCGAGGGTCTGCTGCACGCCGAATACCGGCGCCCCGAGAAGCCGGTGTCCCCGCTGGTCTCCGTCGGCCTTGCGATTTTGGTACTGCTCGCCGGCCTGTGGCTGGTGGTCGCCGCCCAGGCGCGCGCACGGTGGAACGGGTATCTCGGCGCGCTCCGTGCCGAACCAGGTATCGTCGTGGTTTCCGCGGAACGTCGGTGGGGCGGGAATCTCGTCAACGGCCTGCGCGATCCGCTGGCGCGTGACCCCGCGTCTCTCCTGGTACGGCACCAGTTGTCGACCGCGGATGTTTCAGGCACGTGGCAGCTGTACCAGGCCCTCGACCCGGAGATGGTCCTCCGGCGGGCGCGCGTCATCCTCCGGCCACCGGCGGGCCTTTCTCTTCGATTCGCCGGTGGCGTCTTGCAGGCCGACGGCACGGCTTCTCCCGAATGGATCGTCGAGAGTGCGCGTGTCGCCCCGGCGATTGGCGGCGTGCTCCGCTATGACCCGGCACGCGCGGTGGACCTTGCGATCGCCGATCTCGCACGTGAGCTTGCGGCGTCACCGGTGTTGTTCGCCCGCGGCCTGGCTACGCTGGCGGGCGGCAGTGAGGGTGTGCTGCAGGGGCACGTCCGCCGGGTGCGTCAGATCGACGCCCTTGCCGCTGCCGCCGGGCGGCGTGTCAGGCTCGAGATCGCGGGTCACACGGACACCGATGGTCCACCGGAGTCGAACGATCCGCTCAGTCTCCGTCGCGCGGAGCGCGTTCGGGCGGTACTCGAGACGGAGAGGCTCGTCGCCACCGCGTTGAGCGCAAGAAGCGTCGGAAGCCGCGAGCCACTCGGCGACGGCGTTCTCGACGCCGACAAATTGCGCAACCGGCGCGTGTCGCTCCGCGTGCTGCCATCCGCCGATGTGCCGGGAAAGTGACGCCGCGATGATTCAGAAGAAAGTCTGCATGCTCGGGGCCACCGGGGTCGGCAAGACGAGCCTTGTCTCACGTTTCGTCAGCAGCATCTTCTCGGACAAATACATGACCAGCGTCGGCGTAAAAGTCGACAAGAAGACGGTGACAGTCGGGGAGGATCCGGTCACCCTGGTGCTCTGGGATATCTACGGGGAGGACGCGTTCCAGAGTGTCCGCGCGTCGTATCTGCGCGGCGCGGCCGGATATCTGCTGGTTGCGGACGGGACGCGCCAGCTCACGCTCGACACGGCCCGCTCGCTGCAGAAGACCGCCGAGGGCGCAGCGGGGCGTGTGCCCTTCGTTCTTGCCATGAACAAGGCTGACCTCGTCGCGGACTGGCAGGTCGACGACAAGGCACTCTGGAAGATCGCCGAGGACGGGTGGTCCATTGTCAGGACGAGTGCCTTGACCGGCGCCGGCGTCGAAGACGCGTTCATGAAGCTGACCCGCGCGATGCTTGCGGGCTGAGGCGAACCGGGAGATGTCAAACGTGTCGAATGCTGCGCTCGCGGATGTCTGCTCGGCGCTGGAGTTCGTGGTGCTCGAGCGACTGGACGGCGGGTTCGTGCGCATGGGCGATTACCCGCTGCCGCCCTGGTTCGTCCGGGTGTTCATCCAGGCGCAGAACGAGGGCGTCACCCTCACGTCCGTGTTTCCGGTGCTCGACTCGTTTCTCTCGGAGGCCGATCAATTCTGGACCAGCATCGGCGACGGCCGGCTTTCGAGCGAAGCCTTCATGGCCACCGATTCGCTCGGCGAGGAGTTGGCGATCGTCGCCACCGCCGTAGGCGCCAGGGGCCGGCGCTTTCTCCTGATGCAGCCCGACGCGTCCTTTCCTGAAAGGCAGCGTGTCCTGCAGATCGCCCGGGAACAGGCGCTCGAGCAGGAGCGCCTGGTCAAGCAGATACAGGAGTTGCGAAAGCCGATCGCAAGCCTGGCGGCACTGGCTGCCGACCTTCCGGCCGCTCCACCGGCCGACGCGCATCGCGTGCAGATCGAGCGCATCGCGACCCACGTGAGCACCCTGCAGCGGATCGTCGGTGAGCTGCCGCAGGCCCCCCGCGGCGCGTCTTTGAAGCCTCGCTGAGCGACAACGTCCGGCTGATATCATCCCGGCCCATGACCCTTCGTGAGCTCGTCCACGGCTGTACGTTCGACGACATCCTGCTGACGCCGCAGTTCAGCCTGATCGAGAGCCGCGATCCGGCCACGATCGATCTGCGGTCCCGGCTGACGAAGGGCCTCTCCATCAGCCGCCCGGTCGTGTCGGCCAACATGGACACGGTGACGCGAGCGCCGATGGCCATCGTGATGGCAGAAGAGGGCGGGATCGGCATCATCGACCGCGGCTTCCGCCCCGGAGACATCGAGCCGCAGGTCCGAGAGGTGCAGATCGTCAAGCGATCCCAGCACGGCGTCATCCACGACCCCTACACCATCGAGTCCGACGCGACCGTGGCGGAAGCCGCCGCTGCGATGCTGCGATCGCGTGTCGGCACGCTCGTGGTCGTGGATGGCGCCCGCAAGCTCGTCGGGTTGCTCACGGAGCGCGACATCCGCTTCCTCACCGACAGCACGGCCCGGGTGGCGGAGCGGATGACGCCGCGCGACCAGTTGGTACTGCACGAGGGCGATCTGTCACTGCCGGACGCCGAGCGCCTCATGGTGGCGCGCAAGGTGAAGAAGCTGCCGCTCGTGCGCGCCGACGGCACGCTCATCGGCCTCATCACGTCCCGCGATCTGCTCCGGCAGCGACGGCTTCCTTTTGCCACACGCGACGACCTGGGGCGGCTGCGGGTCGGGGCGGCGATTGGTGCGCGTGGCGACTACCTCGAACGCGCGGCCGAGCTCCTGCGCGCGGGCGCGGACGTGCTGGTCATCGACATCGCCCACGGCCACTCCGTGGTGATGGAACGGGCGCTTGCTGGTGTGCGTGCGCGGTTTCCCGATGCCGAGGTGATCGCGGGCAACGTCGCGACGGCCGAAGGCGCGCGGTTCCTCGCGGACCGTGGGGCGAGCGCGGTGAAGGTCGGCATCGGCCCGGGCGGCGGCTGCACCACTCGCGTCACCACCAG
>OCZS010000717.1_pt1 | contig 11189 bp, 10 predicted proteins | sample 1539071 | NCBI WGS metagenome assembly OCZS01 (sample SAMEA3113584, study PRJEB22503) | soil metagenome | reverse complement strand
CGGCCGAGGTGGAGCTGTACGAGCACCACGTCAACCGCCGGCTGCTGGTCAAACCGGGCATCACCGGGCTGTGGCAGGTGAGCGGGCGGTCCGACCTGTCGTGGGAGGAGGCCGTGCGGCTCGACCTCTACTACGTCGACCATTGGTCGCCGACCATGGACGTGACCATCGTCCTCAAGACGTTCTCGGCCGTCATCCGGGGATCCGGCGCGTACTAGTGCTTCGTCACCGCGCGAGGCACTGACGAATGTCTGGCGACCGGGAGTGGGCAACTAGATTCGTCGTCTCCATGTCGGTCGCCGTTCGTAGTCGTGTCGCGGCGCGCTCGCGCCGCACCCGCACCATCACGTTCGGCGTGGCGGTCGCCGCGGTCGCCGCCGCGGCGGGCGCGCTGTCGCTTGCCGAGCCCACCGGCCTCAGCGGCGCCGACGTGTTCTGGAGCGGTGCCCTGGCGGCGGTGGTCGCGTTCTTCGGGGCGACGGCCCGCCGCTGGACGTGGTTCCTGCCCGCCGGTGCGGCCGCGGTCTTCGCGTTCGACGGTTGGGCGGTCGCGTGCGCGGCCATCGCCATCGGCGTCGCCTTCTGGTCGGTGGTGCGGGACACCCGCAGCCGCGCGCGGGGGGCGTTGGTCGTCGGCCTGGGGTGCGTCGCCCTGCTGCGGGCCGAGCCCGTTGGGTTCCACGGGCTCACCGCCGTGTTAATGATCGCTGCCGCGCTGCCGATCGTGGTGTCGGGGTACACCCACGCCGGTCGGCGGGTCCGAGCCCGCACCCGCCGGGTCGCACTCATCGGTGGCACCGTGCTCGGCCTCATGCTCGTCGGCGCCGCGCTCGGTGTCGTTTCCGTGCAGGGCGACATCACCGCCGGCGCCCGCGCCATCGACAACGGCCTGCGGGCGGCCCGCGACGCCGACGACGACACCGCCGCCCAGGAGCTGGGGTTGGCGGCGCGGCACCTGTCGTCGGCCAACGCCACGTTGTCGAGCTGGTTCGTGTCACCTGCGCAGGTGGTGCCGTTCGTCGGGCCCAACATCGGTGCCGTCGAGTCGCTCGCCCGGCAGGCGGGCGACGTCGCGGAGGTCACGTCGTTGGCCGCGAGCGACGCCGACGTCGACTCGCTCCGCTTCGTCGGCGGACGTCTCGACCCCGCCGCGGTGTCCGCCATGATCGATCCGCTCGGGCGGGTCAAGGCCGCGCTCGACAGCATGCGGGCGTACGTCGACACGGCGCGGTCGCCATGGTTGGTCGCCGCGGTCGCCGACCGCATCGAGCTGCTCGACCACCAGATCGACGACGCCATGCCCGACGCCGACATGGCGCTCAGCGTCATCGGGATGGTCCCCGACCTGCTCGGCGCCAACGGCCCCCGGCGCTACCTGGTGCTCTTCACCACGCCGGCCGAAGCGCGGGGCCGCACGGGGTTCCCGGGAAACTTCGCGGAGCTGGTGGTCGACGACGGCAAGCTGTCGATGCCGCGGTTCGGACGCATCAGCGAGCTCGAGCAGGGCGGCCTCCCCGGCGCCCAGCGCACGATAAGCGCGCCGGCCGACTACGTGGCGCGCTACGGCCGCTTCGACGTCGCCTCGACGTGGCGCAACCTCACGATGTCGCCCGACTTCCCGTCGATCGCCCACGTGGCGGCCGAGCTCTACCCGCAGTCGGGCGGGCAGCCGGTCGACGGGGTGCTGTCGGTCGATCCAGTGGGCCTGGCGGCGCTGCTGCGGTACACCGGCCCCGTCGAGGTCGAGGGGCTCGACGAGCCGCTCACCACCGACAACGCCGCCGACTTCCTGCTGCTCAACCAGTACATCGAGTTCGACGACGAGAACCGCGCGCGCATCGACGTGCTCGAGGAGGTGGCGCGCACGACCTTCGACCGCCTGACGACGGCGGATCTGCCCGGCCCGCGGGCGCTCAGCGACGCACTCGACCCGGTCGTCGACGCCGGCCACATCCAGTTCACCACGCTCGAGCCCAACCAGCAGCTCTCGCTGTACGCGCTGGGTGTGACAGGCGCGATGCCGCCGCTCGACGAAGACGACTCGGTTGTTGTCACCACCACCAACGCCGGTGCCAGCAAGATCGACACCTTCCTGGCCCGTTCGCTCGACTACGACGTCCGGTGGGATCCCGAGACCGGTCAGGTGGCGGGCAAGCTCGCGGTCACGCTCACCAACAACGCGGCGGCCCAGGGGTTGCCCAACTACGTGATCGGCAACGCCATCGGCTTGCCGCCGGGCACCAACCGGTCGTTCGTGTCGATCTACAGCCCGCTCGCGCTCGCCGGTGCGCGGCTCGACGGCCAACCGGCCGCGCTCCAGTCGGAGCTGGAGATGCAGCGCAACGTGTACTCCACGTTCGTGTCGATCCCGCCCGGCGGCACCACCACGCTCGAGCTCGACCTGGCTGGCAGCGTCAAGGAGGGGCGGCGCTACCGGCTGATGCTCGCCCCCGAGGGCACGGTGCAAGCCGATCAGGCGCAGGTGAGCGTCGAGGCGCTGGGCGGCGCAGCCTCCGTGGTGAGCGACCAGGCCGACGTCGACGGCGCCACGGCCACGTGGTCCGGCCCGCTCGACCGGACGCGCACGGTGTCGGTCTCCCTCGGCCAGTGACGCAGCGCCAGCGTCGCGTCCCGCGGCGCCAGCGGGCCGGCGCCTCGTTACGACGAGCCCGTCGAGCCGGCGTTCAGCAGGCGGCCCGGCGCCGGCGTGCGCCGTCAGGTCGCCTGATCCGGCCCGCGCCGGCCGGCGCATCGGCTCGGCGCCCGACCCACGTCGGGTGGTCGGCCCGGGCGAGCAGCGCCTCGTCGCCCGCCGAGTCGCCGTAGGCCCACAACTCGACATCGTTGCCCGGCCCGTACCGGGCGTCGAGCCACGCGGCGAGCCGCGCCACCTTCTCGGGGCCGCGCGTGTTGAGCCCGCCGACGACCTCGCCGGTGAGCCTGCCGTCACCACCGGTCACCAGCTCGACCGCCAGCGCCGCGTCGATCCCGAGCTGGACGGCCAGCGGCCGGAGGTAGGCACCGAGCGAGGCCGAGACGATCACGGTGGCGTGCCCCTCACCCGCGTGCCACCGCAGCCGTTGGAGCAGCTCGGGCCGCAGGCCCTCGAGCAGCGTGGGCACGTAGGCGTGGCCGAGGGCCTCGAGCCGCTCGGCCGGCCAGCCGCGCAACAGCTCGCCGACGAGGGCGACCTTCAGCGCATCGCGGTCGCGGGCCCGACGGCGCGCCATCGCGCTGGCCAGGGCACCGGCCAGCCGCCCGGTGCCGCACGCCTGCCGTAGGAAGGGCACGAGCGTGTCGCGGCGGGACAGCGTGCCGTCGAAGTCGAAGGCGGCGACGCCTGGTCGCTCGGTCATGAGCGCAGCCCCCGACCGGTTGACCGAGTGAGCGCCAGCGAGCCGGGCGACGATGGAGAACGGGGGCGCAGCCCCCGAGGATGCACGGTCATGCCGTCATGCCGCCCGAGAGCCGAGCAGGGCGCGCAGCGCAGTGTGCAGATCCGGATGGGCGAACGGGTAGCCGGCGGCCGTCAGCACCGCGGGCAGCACGCGCTGGCTGGTGAACAGCAGCTCGTCGGCGAGCTCTCGCCCGAGCACGAGGCGGGGCCCGAAGGCGGGAATCGACAGCACCGTCGGGCGGTGCATGACCGAGCCCAGGGCGGCGGTGAACTGCGCGTTGGTGACCGGCTGCGGCGCGGTGAGGTTCGCAGGCCCGGCCACGTCGCTGCGGTCGATGGCGAACCGGATGGCGCCGACCTCGTCGTCGATCGACACCCAGCTCCACCACTGGCGGCCCGAGCCGATGCGGCCGCCGACGAAGAACCGGAACAGCGGCACCATCCGCGGCAGTGCCCCACCTTCGGTCGACAGCACCATGCCGGAGCGGGTGAAGACCGTGCGGATGCCGGCGTCGACCGCCGGTCGGGCGGCACCTTCCCACGCCTCGACGAGCTCGGAGATGAACGTGTCGCCGGGCGCGTTCGACTCGGTCAGTTCCTCGTCGCCGCGCTCGCCGTAGTAGCCGACCGCAGAGGCCGACACGAGCACGGCGGGTGGGTGGGGGAGGTCGGCCAGCGTGCGCGTGAGCAGGCCGGTGCCCGTGATGCGGCTCTCGCGGATCTCGCGCTTGCGCTCCGGCGTCCAGCGTTTGTCGCCGATGCCAGCTCCGGCCAGATGGACGACCGCGTCGACGCCGTCGAGCGCGTCGCCGTCGATCGTGCCGGCGGCCGGGTCCCAGTGGATGGCGCCGGCGTCGGTCGACGGCCGCCGAACGACGGGCCGCACGGTGTGCCCGTCCCGGCGCAGCGAGCGCGCCAGTGCGGTGCCGACGAGCCCGCTCGCCCCGGTGATCGCGACCTCCATTCGACCCTCCCGCAGCCGTCCGGCTCGGCTCGCTACGGTACGGCGACGAGCGGGGGGCCACCCAAACCATGGAGGTCGACACGGTGCCTGGGGTGTTCAAGGAGTTCAAGGAATTCGTCACGCGGGGCAACGTGATCGACCTCGCGGTCGCGGTCGTCATCGGCCTCGCGTTCACCGGCGTGGTCAACGCCATCGTCGGAGGGCTGATCACCCCGCTCATCGGCATGATCGGCGGTAGCGACTACAGCGACCTCGACTTCGTGATCAACGACAGCACGTTCGAGTACGGCGAGGTGATCAACGCGGTCATCGAGTTCCTGCTGATCGCCGCCGCCGTGTTCTTCTTCGTCGTCAAGCCGATCAACATGCTCAACGAGCGTCGCCGGGCGGGACTGGATGAACCGGAGCCCGCGGAGCTGTCCGACGAGGCCGCGCTGCTCACGGAGATACGCGATCTGTTGAGCGCCCAGGCGGGACCCGCCGACCAACCGCCGCCCCGGGCGGGCTACTAGGAGGCGGGCGCGACCGCCGGTCGCCAGGCCTAGCCGTTGAGCTGCTCGTTCAGGTAGAGCTGCTCGCCCAGCGCGTCGACCAGTCCGAGCTGGGTCTCGAGCCAGTCGACGTGGTCTTCCTCGGACGTGAGCATGCTCTCCAGAAGGTGTCGTGTGCCGTTGTCGGCGTGGGTGAGGGCGAGCGCGATGCCGTCGTTGAAGCGCTTGACGGCCTCGCGCTCGAGCTCGAGGTCGAGCCGCAGCTGCTCGATCGGGTCCTCGCCGAGGCGTACCGAGCCGAGCCGCTGCAGGTTGGGGATGCCCTCGAGATAGAGGATGCGCTCGATCAGCTCGTCGGCGTGCTTCATCTCGTCGATCGACTCGCGGCGCGCATGCCCGGCGAGCCGGAGATAGCCCCAGTTCTCCTGCATCTTGGCGTGGCCGAAGTACTGGTTGACGGCCGTGAGCTCGGCCGTGAGCACGGCGTTGAGCAGGTCGATGATCTCGGGGGGCGCTTGCATGGGTGTGTGTGCCTCCGGGCGCTGGGCCGACTCGCCGGGGGCTCGGGCCCAGGGATGAGCGTCAGGCCGCCGGTTGTGCGGGCTCCGACGCCGAGTGCACGGCGAGGAGCGCGCCAATCGTAGGCCGGCACCCTCCGCAGCCCGCGCCGGCGCCCGGGCCACAGCGCCTGGCGATCTCGCCGAGCGTGCACGCGCCGGCGTCGATCTCCGCCCGGATGGTCTTGTCGCTGACGGCCTGGCAGTGGCAGACGATCACGAGCTGACCGTCCTGCGCGCCTGCTCCCTGCCGGCAACATCACTACCCATAGACCGATAAGCATGCCTTACAGAACCAGGGCTCCGCAAGGGGACTCGCGCGCTGCGATTCAGGGCGGCGTGGGCGCTGCACTAGCGTCGCCGCCCATGCATGTGGTCATCGTGGGATGCGGGCGCGTGGGTTCGGGTCTCGCACGCATCATCGAGGATCAGGGCCACTCGGTCGCGGTGGTCGACAAGCAGCCCAAGGCCTTCCGCCGTCTCCACGAGGGGTTCGCCGGCCAGCGGATCGTTGGCGTCGGGTTCGACCGCGACCGGCTGGAGGAGGCCGGCGTCCGCGGCCCCGAGGTGGCGGTGGCGGCCGTCACCAGCGGCGACAACTCCAACATCCTCACGGCGCGGGTGGCGCGTGAGACGTTCGGCGTCGACCGGGTCGTCGCCCGCATCTACGACCCGCGCCGGGCCGTCATCTACGAGCGCTTGGGCATCCCCACCATCGCCACCGTGCAGTGGACCATCGACCGCGTGGTCCGGCGGCTCCTGCCCGACGCCACCGAGAGCGACTGGATCGATCCCACCGCCCAGGTGGCGCTGGTCGAGCGCCAGGTCGCGGCCACATGGGCCGGGCGCCCACTGGTGGAGATCGAGATCCCCGGCGTGGCCCGGGTGGTTGCCCTCACTCGCATGGGCACCGCTCAGATCGCCACCCCCGACCTGGTCACCCAGGACGGCGACGTCGTCTACCTCGCCGTCTCCGTCGGTCGCCTGGGCGAGATCGACGAGCACCTCGAGAGCGCCGGGAGCCTGCACGCATGAAGGTAGTGATCGCGGGTGGGGGTGCCGTGGGCACGTTCATCGCCGACGAGCTGCAGCAGGCGGGCCATGAGGTCCACCTGATCGAGCAGGATGCCGATCGGGTGGAGCGCATGCGCTCGACCGACTACCCCAAGGGCGCCACCTGGCACGTCGCCGACGCGTGCGAGGTCGAGAGCCTGCGGGTCATCGGGGTGTCCGATGCCGACGTGGTGGCGGCTGTCACCGGCGACGACGAGGACAACCTCGTCATCAGCCTGCTGGCCAAGCAGGAGTTCGCCGTGCCCCGCGTCGTGGCCAGGGTCAACAACCCCAAGAACGAGTGGCTGTTCAACGAGAACTGGGGCGTCGACGTGGCAGTGTCGACCCCGCACCTCCTCACCGCGCTGGTCGAGGAGGCCGTGAGCGTCGGCTCGCTCGTGCGCCTGCTCTCGTTCGAGGCCGGGCGCGCCAGCCTCATCGAGGTGACCTTGGCGTCCGAGAGCCCCGCGGCCAACCGCGAGGTGGTCGGCCTCGACTTCCCGCGCGACTCGACCGTGGTGGCCGTGTTGCGCAACGACCGGGTGGTCGTGCCCCGCGGCGACACGCGCCTGCTGCCCGGCGACGAGGTCCTGGTGCTGGTGACCGCCGAGAGCATCGACGAGGTGCGAGGCATCCTCACCGGGGCGTAGCGCGCACCGCGCCCACCCGGGGTGGCGGTGTCAGCCGATTCGGCGGAGCAGCCGGCCGGCGAGGTAGAGGCCGCGGGCGCCGTCGCGATCGCCGGTGAAGGCCACGATCTCGTCGGCCCCGGTGAGCGGGTCGGTGCCGACGAAGGCGCCGGTCTCCGGATCCAGCGTCCGTAGGGTGATGCTCACCGGGTCGACGCCCAGGGCCCCGAGGACGCCGGATGGTTGGGTGGCGAGGGCCAGGCCCCGCGGGCCCGGCGTCACCTCGATCCGCTGGTGCAGCCGCTCGTAGCTGCCGGCATAGCGTGCCGGATCGTCCGCCGCCGATGGCGACGCCGGCGAGCGCGGGACGGCCGGCGCATGGGAGCCGTCGACGTCGAGCAGGTCGGCGGCGACCCGGCGGATCAGCTCGCGGCCCAGGGCCGCGCCCGGTGCGCTGTTGGTGAGCACGCACATCGCGAAGTGCCGCTGGGGCACGACCCGCAGGAAGGCGCGCTGGCCGATGGTGTCGGCATCCTGGCCCAGGCAGGTGAGCGAATCCCACCGACGGACGGTCCAGCCCAGCGCCTGCTCCTCCCCAGGCAGCGGCGATTCGACCTGCGCCTCCTGCATCCGGGCGACGGCCGCGGGCGGCAGCAGATCGCTACCGTCGGCCCCCCGGCCCTCCTCGAGGTGGAATCGTGCGAACGCGAGCACCTCGGAGGCGGGCGCCATCACGCCGCCCATCGGTCCGTTGGATCGGGTGAGCGACCACCGGGCCTGCCGGCGCGCGGTCTCGCCCGGCACGTGCAGATGGCCCGCGGCGACGCGTTGCAGCAGCGCGTGCTGGGGCAGCGTGATGGTCGACGCGCACCCCAGCGGGCGTGCCAGCCGCCGCCTCAGCACCCGGTCGAAGTGCTCGCCGGTGGCGACCTCGAGCAGGCGGCCGGCCACCCCGAAGCCGGTGTTGCAGAAGCTGTAGGCCTCGTCGGTGGGGTGGATCTGCCGGAGGGCGGCGAGCGTTGCGACGTAGCGGGCCAGCGCGTCGTCGTTCCAGCCGGTGTCGATGAGGTGGTCGCCCTCGATGCCGCTGCTGTGGGTGAGGAGATGCCGTGGGGTGATCTCGATGGTCGCGCCCGGATCGGCCACCGAGAACTCCTGGAGCTGCCCGCGCACCGGCTCGTCGAGCGACACGATGCCCGCCGCCTCGGCCTGTAGGAGGAGCGTGGTCGTGTACAGCTTCGTGATGGACCCGATCTGGAACAACGTGTCCGGGGTGACCTCGACGCGGGTGGCGACGTTGGCGACTCCGCAGGTGGCGATGACCGTCTCGTCGTCCGAGAGCACGCCGCACACCGCGCCCGGAACGCCGTGTTGGCCGACGAGGTCGGCGAGGTGCCCGTCGAGCCGGTCTGCATAGGACGCAAGGGTGGCCATTCGCCGGCGACGGTAGTCGGGGAGGCGCCCCGGGCCACCCCGGAATGATTGGCGATGACCCGACGGGCGCTTTCGCGTCATCCGTCCACGCGCTCCTAGCCTCGATCGTCTATGAGCACCCGGCGCCTCATCATCGCCGCTCTCGTCTGCGGCGTCGCCATCCTCGTCGCGTTCGCAGTGCAGCTCGCGCTCGTGTTGTAGGGCCCTGATCGACGGGTGCGACCCGGCGGTAGAGTCGCGGCCGTACGGCCCACTTCACGACCCTTGGAGGTGGTCCCCACGGCCGAGCACTTCGATGTCGTCGTCATCGGCGGCGGCCCCGGCGGCTACGCAGCGGCGCTCTACGGCGCCAGTGCCGGGCTCAACATCGCCCTCGTCGAGCAGCGCTGGATCGGGGGCACGTGCCTCAACGTGGGCTGCATCCCCGCCAAGGAGCTGCTCGAGACGGCCCACGTCTACCGCACGGTCAGCGAGGCGGCGAGCTTCGGAATCAACACCGGAGAGCCGCAGGTCGACTGGTCGATCACCCAGCAGCGCAAGCAGGCCGTGGTCGACGAGCTGGTAGGCGGCGTGACCACGCTGCTCAAGGGCCGCAAGGTCACCATCTACGACGGCCACGGCCGGTTGCACGCCGGTCGCAAGGTCACGGTCTCGGAGGGCGAGTCGGGCGACGTCGAGCTCACCGGCGACGCCGTGATCATCGCCGCCGGCTCCGAGACCAGGACCATCCCCGGTTTCGACGTCGACGGCTCGATCGTCATGACCTCCGACGAGGTGCTGTCGATGCCGGCAGTGCCCGGCACCGCGGTGGTCATCGGCGGCGGGGCGATCGGTTGCGAGTTCGCGTCGATGATGGCCGACCTGGGTTCGCAGGTCACCGTGCTCGAGGCGCTGCCCAAGATCCTGCCCGGCCTCGACAAGGACGTCGCCCAGGTCGTCGAGCGCTCGTTCAAGAAGCGCAACATCGACGTGCGCACCGGCGTGAACGTCACCGGCCACGAGCCGTCGGACGGCGGCACCGTCGTCAACATCGAGGGCGCCGACTCGATCAAGACCGACGTGGTGGTCGTCTCCGTGGGACGCAAGCCCGCCACCGCCGACCTGGGCCTCGAGGGAACGGGCGTGCAGCTCGACGAGCGGGGCTTCGTGGTGGTCGACGACGTGTGCCGCACGGGCGAGCAGGGCGTGTGGGCGGTGGGCGACTGCATCGACACGCCCCAGCTCGCGCATGTCGGCTTCGCCGAGGCCATCGTCGCCATCACCGACAGCCTCGGTGAGCAGGCCGTGCCGATCGACTACGGCCGGGTGCCATGGGGCATCTACTGCAAGCCCGAGGTGGCGTTCGCCGGCCACTCGGAGGAGTCGGCCAAGGAGGCCGGGCTCGACGTCGTGGCCTCGAAGCACCGCTACAGCGCCAACAGCCGGGCCAAGATCATCGGTGACCAGGAGGGCCTGGTGAAGGTCATCGCCGTCAAGGGCCCCGACGGGCGCGCCGGCCAGATCGTCGGGGTGCACATGGTCGGACCGTGGGTGACCGAGCAGCTCGGCCAGGGCTACCTGGCCGTCAACTGGGAGGCGACGGTCGACGAGGTCGCCCCGTTCATCCAGCCGCACCCCACCCTCTCCGAGCTGTTCGGCGACACGATCCTCGACATGACCGGTCGCCGCCTCCACTGATCCGCTGAAATCGTCCCGAAAGGACCGGGCCCGATGGCCGACATCCAGATGCCCCAACTCGGTGAGACGGTCACCGAGGGCACGATCACCAAGTGGTTCAAGCAGATCGGCGAGCAGGTCGCCGAGGACGAGCCGCTCTTCGAGGTGTCCACCGACAAGGTCGACTCCGAGGTGCCGTCGCCCGTGAGCGGCGTGCTGTCGGAGATCCTCGTGCAGGAGGGCGACACCGTCGACGTCGGTGTCGTGCTGGCGCGCATCGGCGACGCGCCGGCGGGCGGGGGCGAGGCCCCCGCGGCCGAGCAAGCGCCGGCCGAGGCCGAGGCGCCCGCGGAGGAGGCGGCCGCACAGGCGCCCGGGGCCGAGGAGGCTCCGGCGGAATCGCCGGCCCCCTCAGCGGCCCCTGCGGCCGAGGCCGAGGCGCCCGCGGAGGAGGCGGCCTCACAGGTGCCCGGGGCCGAGGAGGCTCCGGCGGAATCGCCGGCCCCCTCAGCGGCCCCTGCTGCCGGGACGCCTGCCGCCGAGGCCCCTGCTGCCGGGGGGGCTGCTGCCGGGGCGCCTGCTGCCGGGGCGCCTGCTGCCGGGGCTGCTGCCGGGGCGCCTGCTGCGGCGGCTGCGGAGCCACCCGCGCCGGCTCCCGCGGCTGCGCAACCCGCTCCCGCCGCTGCTTCGGCACCCGCTGCCGCTCCGCCGGCGGAGGGTGAGCCGGGCGCCAACGGCCGGCTCCTGTCGCCGGTCGTGCGCAGGCTGATCAGCGAGAACAACCTCGACCCGGGCGCCATCCCGGGCACCGGCCCGGGCGGCCGCATCACCCGCAACGACGTGCTCGCGGTGCTCGACCAGGGCGGTGGCGCCGCCGCAGCGCAGGCGCCGGCACCGGCCGCCGCGCCATCGGAAGCGCCTGCGACGGCCCCCGCTCCGACCGCCGCTCCCGCCCAACCGGCGGCACCGGCCCCGGCTCCGGCGGCACCGGCCGCCGCACCCCAGCCG
>OCZS010000716.1_pt1 | contig 11190 bp, 13 predicted proteins | sample 1539071 | NCBI WGS metagenome assembly OCZS01 (sample SAMEA3113584, study PRJEB22503) | soil metagenome | reverse complement strand
CGACCCAAATTTCTTCAAGATTTCACAGATTTGGCATTGAGCTGCATTTCTTATCCTCAATTCAAGAGCTTGTTTATAATGAGATTATTATGCAGGCTTATCGTTCTTTGACTGGATCATTATTTTCCTTATGGCTTCTTGTATGGAATCGTACTATTAGGGGATTGAAAGATATCAACATCAATCACAATAGTGCAGTCCATCATTTGTGATTATTATTGATACAAAACTAGGATCCAGAGGTATCTGTGAGAAAAACTTCAAGACATAGGCTTGTCATAATTATTTATTGACCTGAACAAAATTCAAACCATCAGTCATCAACTTCATTGTTTTGCCCTTTTTTGGTCTGTGGTCACATCACGAACTCCTGTTATCTATTATAGTTCAATTGGTATGGCTGGCTTAACGACTTGGTGTGCTCTCTCCCTCTCATATTTTTATAACCTAAGAGCAATCTAATCTTATGAACTCTACCAGAAAGGCGTTTGATTTCGTAAAAATCTCGGATGTGCCTCCGAAGCCTAGGAAGATGGGAGTCATAGAAATAAGAGGCCCGTACTATGCGCCTACGACCATAGGCTACGTGAAGGACCTTCTAGAGATGTGGGGAGACTACATCGACGGCTTTAAATTTGCTGGAGGGTCAATGCGCCTGCTTTCCGTTGACATGGTAAAGAGCATACTCAAGATCTGCCATGACCACGATGTCTATGTCTCTACCGGAGGCTTTGTCGAGCGTATAATAGTCCAAGGTACGGACGCCGTCGATAGATACCTAGAGGAGTGCAAGTCGTTAGGATTCGACGTTGTGGAAATCTCAAGCGGACTCGCCCCAATACCATTGGATGACAAGGTAGAGATTGTCAAGCAGGTCAAGAGGATGGGCATGATACCTAAGCCAGAGATTTCATTGATGATAGGGGCTGGCGCCGGCACTCACATAGTAGGATATAAGCCAAAGCTGAGAGATGTTGATGACTTAATGAAGGAAGCAAGAGCGCATCTGAAGGCTGGGGCTCACATAATGATGCTTGAGTCCGAGGGCATAACCGAAGACCTTCCTCCTAACAAATGGCGCACAGATGTGATCAAGAAGCTTGTCTCAGAGTTTGGGTTTGAATCTTGGATGTTTGAATCATCTGACCCTCCTGTTTTCAAATGGTACTTGAAGAACTTTGGCTCCAACGTTAACCTTTTCATTGACCATTCTCAGATAGTCGAATATACTGCTTGGCGAACAAAGCTGTGGGGAGACCCAGAGATATGGAAGGGAAAGACACTGTCTTACAAATCAAAGAATGATGTTGATTGAAGGAACTTCTATAACTAAAGAACTTTTTATCGTCGCAAAACTGCGTCATGATTATGGACATTAAAAGGATTGACTCAACATTTTGAATGAAATCCTATTGGGCTCGGGATTCGAGAGAAAAACCTTCACACTGTAGACACAATATGGTAGCGGGCAGTGAGCTCGTCGGTGTTTGAATAGAAATTCATTTGAATCCAAGACCAGATTTTTTTGGCGGTTTATTATTGGAAGTATTATCGATCAAGAGACCTGTGACTGATAATTCATTTAAATAAAAGAAAAGAAGGTCTAAATATTGCAGTGGAAGAAAAAAAGGTAGAGTCCGACCATAATCAGCACCGTGAAAGTATCATAACTCCTTATTCACTTGTGACTCTCTTTGTTCCAATCGTAGCTCTTGTATTGGTTTTAGCCTACGGAAACCTGTTGGCCCTAAACTATTTACACGTATTGACTGGAGGAACTTGGACAGGCATAGACCTTTTTATGGGTATAGTTATGGGCAGGATACTCAAGGGCCTAGAACCCCAAGCAAGGACACAGGTAATCAAAAAACTTGTCCCCCTTATGCTGTTCCTTATGCCTGCTCTTGCGACAGTAGCGATAACATCTGGAATAAATCTTGCTTCTCAGATGGGTATGCTAACATTCGCTTCCCCTATGATAATCGCAGCTGTTGTCATAGTTGTTATCCTGTCCGTGCAGGGATTCGGCATACTTATGCCTACTGAAATCCGCATATTTCTAGAGCTAAGAAAAAAAGAGCCCAATAGAGACAGGATAATAAAGTGGGGAATGAGAAACGTAAAGTTAGCAGGAAGCCAAGGAGTATTTCAAGTAGCACTCATATTTGTAATGGCAAATTTAGCACTTGGATACACCCTAATTCCACGATGAAAAAGAGACCTTTATCCACCGATGGATCAATGAGTTAAGCTTTAAAGTAATGTCTATTGCTTTAAGCCTTGATGAGTTAATTATATGTAGAGGTCTAAACCCAGAGATCCTGTCAAAACTATTGCTTAGTTGCCGCTGTTCCAATTAATGCTCTTATTGTTTCAATCCATGCTTTTTGGCTTTCTGAATTACTTGTTTGTAATAATAGCTTATTTACAGCTAAGCCATTGTAAAGTGCTATAAGAGCTGAAGCAATAACATCGGTGTTGATATCTTCTCTTAAAAAGCCTCTCTCAATTTCTGTCTTTAGAAATTCTTTTACCACTTGGTATACCTTGCTCTGGTTTTCAGCTAATATTTTCCTCAATTTTGGGCTGCGTGTGGATAACGCAATCATTTCAAACCATATGGTGTCACTGCCAAGACTTGCTTTCTGGTATTCATCATAGAATCGCTCAGCATCTAGCATAATGTTCTCTTTTATATTGAATAATCTAGATAGTTGATTTCTTAATTCTCCCAAATTGTGCTCACATATAGCGTAGAAGAGATCTTCTTTGTTTTTGAAGTAAAGGTATAACGTACCCTTTGCTAAACTAGCTGATGTGGCAATATCTTCCATCCTTGTTCTATCAAACCCATTCTTTGCAAAATTCTCCATTGCTGACTGCATAATCTTTTCCTTCAGCTCTGTCCTATATCGTGGAGTGAATTTTGTGCGCATTGTGCTTTTTTTGTCTCTCCCTTTATCTCATCTACAATCTATAGATGCGTCGTGATTCTCTGATCGATTATGATGACACCGGAATAAAGAACTGTACGTGAGAATGTAGAAAAAAAGCTCTCTGGAAGATACACGATATAAGGCGCAACATAATAGCATTCGCCTCCAATTTGTAGCAATGCTCGTGCAGCAGGTATTGGTAATGCAACCAATGAGGTATGTAACTTGTTGTGTTCGTCGAGAAGTGACAACATTCATCATCTATGCAAAGTAAAACTCGTCCTTAATAAATATGACTGACCAGTCAGTCATATTTATTAAGGACTGGCTTGTGTCAATTATCGTGTCTTTGAAATTATCGTCTTTGAACATGAATGTGCTGCTGACAGCATTACTCATAGCCACTGCAGGCGGAATCTTGCAGATAGGTGGCGCAAGCTGGGACATTACATCCCATATTCTAAGACAGCCAGAAACATTTTTCACTCCCTCTCATACGGTACTCTACACAGGTATTGGCCTGACAATAATTGCAGCAATAATTGGTATATTTATTTCTCTAAAAAATAAGGAAGAAATCCGCAGCAGGTCATTTAACACTGCTTTCAAATTATTGATAATAGGCGCAGCCATCCAACTCATTTCAGGGCCAGGTGACTTTATGTGGCATTCAGTATTCGGTGTCGATGGTCTGATGAGCCCACCACACTTGGCGCTTGCCACGGGTATATTGATCAACGCTATTGCTGCTGTAGTCGGGCTTGCAAGGATCCTGCCACATATACAATCGAAGAGGAATCAAACACTAGCCAGGACTGCTCTGATCCCGGCTTTTGCGGCACTATGGTTTTCATGCATCTGGTACATCTTTATGTTTGTGCTTCCACTTTCTAATGGCCAGCACTTTAACTTCAATCCCGACCCATCAGCAGCTGTAGTAATTGCGACAATAGCTCTTCCACTCGTGAGTGCAATGATATTTCTTATTTCAGCTAGAACAATAGGCAGGCTGGGCGCGGCAAGCGCAGTAGCAGGAGTCGTAATTAGTATGAATGTGCTTGCAAACATTGCTCCTGCATACCAATCCTTAGGGGCATTTCTTCCTTGGCAGTTACTTGCAATTATTCCAGTCACTATTGGAGCAGATATTGCGATCCACAGAGCAGGCCCGCGAACCGGCATGATAATTGCAGGGGCTTTAATTGGTATTACATTTTACATCTTTAACTATCCAATGCTCCCAATGGCATTTGCAGAATTGCTAAATCAGCCTAATTTGTCTATTGATGACATTTTGCCAAGCATGTATGCCAGTCTTTCGCAGGTCATTGTTATGACAGCTGTCCCAAGCGTACTTGCTGGTATAGTTGGTGCAGTCATTGGCTCAAAGAAGATACAAATGCCACAAATTGATGTGGCAATATCAAGATAGGGTGGGAAAGAGAAAGTGGAGCTGGGGAATAGATGAACCTGTATTCCTGGAGGGCAAGTTCATCCTCAGCAGAGCATAATCGTAACCGGTGAAAAACACATTGCCTTATGATATCAGAGTCAACAATTTGGTAAAGGAATACGAAAATAACAGCGTGCCGGCAGTACGCGGAATTTCATTCGAGGTAAAGGAGGGAGAATTTTTTGGATTTCTAGGGCCTAATGGAGCTGGCAAGAGCACCACCATTAAGATCCTCACAACTCTCATGCCTAAATCGTCAGGTACAGTTTCGATTGCGGGTCTTGATCTTGAGAAAGAGCCACAAAAAATAAGGAGATTAATTGGAGTCCAAAGTCAGGAAACTGCGCTAGATCTAGACCTTACGGGGCATGAAAATTTGATGCTTCAGGGCCATCTACAGCATATGAGCAGTCAAACGCTGGAGAAGCGTGTAAATGAGCTATTGAATCTGGTCAGCTTGGAGGATGTTGCTTATAGGCGTGCAGCATTTTACTCTGGTGGAATGAAGAAGCGACTTGATCTAGCCACATCGCTGATACATAACCCCAAGATACTCTTCCTTGATGAACCCACGACGGGTCTTGATCCGCAATCAAGGGTGGCAATTTGGTCATATCTTAAGCGTTTGAACAAAGAGGGTGGAATTACAATTTTTCTTACCACTCAGTACTTGGAAGAGGCTGACAAACTATGCGACAGACTATCAATAATTGATCACGGGCAAATAGTTGCTCAGGGGACGCCTGAAGAAATGAAGCGAGAGATATCTGCAGATGCTGTAAGCCTTACAATAGCGAATGGACGTGACGTTGCAGATAGTGACCATGCAATAGCTACAGCCAAACAGGTTCTAAGCAAGATTGGCGATATTACAGAGATAATTGACTCAGAGAACGGACTGACAGTATACGGGAAAAATGGCGCATTTATGGTTCCTGAAATTATCAGAGCTCTTGACAAGGCAGAGGTGAGAATATCCTCAATAAACATATCAAGTCCAACATTAGATGACGTTTTTCTAAAGCATACAGGTAGAAGAATCAGAACAGAGGGACAACAATCCGAGAGCAGTACTATTGAGATGAAGAGGAAAAAAGGCTTTTCCTTTAGGCGAAGACAGGAGGCTGTCTAGAACGCAAATTGTCATTAATTCAAGATTCGTGGTATTTATTCAATAGAACAAACACAAAGCTTCTCCGCAGGCCGTTTCTCATATTCTTCTCTTTATTCCAGCCAATAATTTTCCTGCTCCTCTTCACACAACTTTTCAGCAGATTTGCCGGCGTCCCTGGCTTTCCAGCGGAAAACTATCTGCTATTTGCAGTACCGGGGATTATCCTGCAGAATTCGTTTACTAGCGCCTTCCAGTCGGGAACAGCCATTGTTGAGGATCTCAAATCAGGGTTTCTTGCAAAGATGCTTGTCACTCAAGCCAATCGGCAAGCCATCCTCCTTGGAAGAATCGCTGCTGATTCGACTAGGGTGACAGTTCAAACCCTGATAATATTTAGCATAGGTTATGCCTTGGGTGCGCATCCTGCTACAGGCGCCCCGGGACTATTGATGATACTCCTTATTTCGGCACTATTTGGATTAGGATGGGGAGGAATCTCGATATTGATAGGTTTAAGGACTAAAAATAGTGAGACTGTGTTTGCTATCGCAGGTTTTCTGACATTTCCTTTGTTGTTCATGAGCACAGCTCTAGTTCCCGCAAGTTTCATGCCAGATTGGATGCAAAATGTCTCCAAAATCAACCCAATCAGCTATGGAGTGGATGCAATCCGTGTCCTTATGCTTTCAGGTTTTGAGTGGCATACAATATTGCCAGCATTTGCGGTGATAGGATCATTGATAATGGTAACAATGGTGGCGGTGCTTCACCAATTTCGAAAGGTGGTTGGCTAGTTATTGAGAGGCTTGAATAGGAAAAAATTACGGTGAGCAGAAAAGGCAAGCAATCAAGTAACTTTATCGTCCATTTAACAAGGACTACGCCTTTAAGTGATAATGGTATGATCATATAAAAAGGTAGAACTTGATATGGCAATCTATCTGGCTACATGAAGATGCCTTTTCTAATGCTTCTTCTTGTTTGACCTTTACCATTTTTGAGGTTCTTTGATTGGGAGTGGGCCCGTCGGAATTTAAAATAAAAATTCATTTGAATCCAAAGGCAGGAACTTTGGTTGTGTTACTGGAAGTAATGCACGTTCAGAGGGATTCAAGAATAAAAACCTTCAGAAAATAGACTTGTTGAATCAGATGGTGCTTCAGGATTACACTTTTTTAGGCAGTTTGTCCACTACTCTATAGCAACAATATCAAGCTCTTCTTTTTGTCTTTGCTCGTCATCTTGTTCAATCTTCTTCTTCTTCTTTGTCTTTCGAAGTCTTCTAACTCCTTCAAGTATTTCCCTTAATTGTTCTTCAGATATTTTAGATATTTTAGAATCACATTCTATACCTTTGGCATCAAGTACCTGCTCAGTAAGTGTAATGATCTCATCCTTGTGTTGCTGCTCTTCAACAGTTAGCATGTTATTGCTCATAAAGCGAATGTATGCAAATTCACTCATATATCATCATTTACCGATATTACAAATTATTATTTATTCTCTATATATATTGTCGCGATAATAAATACCTGCTTTTGGTCTTTCGCAGATCAGGACCAGTACAGAACTCCTTAACTTGAGAAAGGATATGTAGAGAGGAAAATGAAACCTGCTGAATTGATCACAGCTCAATATGACCGATACACGGAATAGAACTACACGTGAAAGCGCTATGATTCATCATGTGATTCTTAGAGTATACCCCTCTTTTTCGTCACAGTTTACCATTAAGATAATCAGGAGGAATCTGTAATCTTGATATCCAATTTGTTGCCATTCTGGTCATAAGCTGCTATCGTCCTGTCTTCATAGGGATGAGCGATTATGATTGAAACCGCACCATAAAATCCTCTATTAAGGTCCTCTAGCGATGGCCTATTTGAACCACCGGGATGAGAGTGAGCGCTACCTACGTATGAAGCGTCAGAAGGCAGATAAAAATTGGAATATCCAGAGTAATATGGTCCACTTGAAGCAAAAGGCGGAATAACAAGACCCTCAATGATGACCTGTTCCCGAGTTGTCTTGCCCTGCAAAATCAGAATCGCTTCATTGGGGTGGAGTGCCTTAGAATAACTGATGATGCCATCTGTGGCACTCCTTGAAATGATAATCTGCTTTTGCATCTTGTGGTTCTTTTCAAATGTCACTTAATGTATTCTCTTGAGCGGGTCTATTTTAACATTAACAACAACTTCACCTCTTTAGGCTGATTTTGAGTTTGAATTTTTGTATGATGGATTACGGAGGAAATAGAGATATCCTTAGTATCACGCTATTATTCGAGCAACAATTTTTTTTGGGCATTAGTTTTTTCGCCTTTACAAGGGTTTTCTAGAAGGCCCGTCAAGACTTGGATAAAAATTCATTTGAATCTGGAGACCTGACTACTCCCTAAACTTAATTCTCAGATGCGACCCCTCACAAAAAAGGCTTATTGTCAGTGGCTCCACTTCTTATTTTTTACTCAGAACAACAAATATAGCTTTTGGCAATATGTTCAATGTTCCTTGATAGACTGTCTCCTTAAAGGACTCTATCACAAATCTATCGCAAAATATTAAATTGATCTCGTCAATTGAAAATCTGTATGGGCCACCACCCATGGAAGGTTCTTTTGCGCTAAATGTTTTGAGGAATAGTAATCCTTCATCTCTTAGGATCCGACTCACCTGGTTGACGTATCTTTGCCTAGATGAAGGCTCTAATACATGGAAGCACCCACGGTCGAAAATATAGTCGAAAGATTCTTCCTTTAGTTTTGAATCAATTATATCATCTACAATAAAATCAATGTCTTTAGACATTCTCTTTGCTCTAATTATTGCCTTTTCTGAAATGTCTGTAGCAGTAACTTGGAAGCCAAGTTTGAATAACTCTATTGCCTGAGTTGCAGGGCCAGTACCAAGGTCAAGGAATCTTCCTTTTGTTATATTGATCCTGCGCAATTGTTCTCTGAGATCATCATCAAGATTTTTGTTGTACCATGGGAGTGAGCTGACATTTGCTTCATTTGCATAGAGGTTGTCCCAGTGTGGGAACGACGATCTGTTATTGAAACCAACGCTGTCATCTTCCTTTTTGCTCATTATTAGAGGTTCACCTTACGATCCTTCAAAAGAAGAAGAGAGTATTTCAAAATGTCTCTTTGGAATAGGACTTATTCCTCCCAGTTCTTCTCCTCCTTGACTGTTCACCTTTAACATTTTTTGACTTGCTTCAATCTTTTTTGAATGGATAATTCTGTTGGATCGTGGATTGAAAAGACTAAACCGATGAAGATCATACTGGCGAACATACAGATGGTTAAAAACATCCTAGCCCAGCAAGGAGAGGGTGAGGGAGAACGCAGGATAACATTTGTTCCTATGTAAGCTAGCAAATTGTCATAACCTTGCCTGGGAACATGTAGGGCTTTAAGCTAAACTAATAGAAAAGTTACTTTGTAAAGGAACAATTATAACAACTTTTAATAATATAATAATCTATAGAGAGATGTTATAGCAAAAATAAAGAAACAAAGAAGAGGTCTTTGATTCCAGAGCTATACCACCATCCTACAAAATAAGGAGCAAGAAATCAAACAGATGAAGAGAGATGAGAGAGGGAGGCATATATCTCTCTCTTGTAGCCACTACATGCCCCCTGGGCTCCGTCTCATCTCTCTTCCTTCACATTTAGTACATGCTACTGCAAATTATAATACCTAAAGGACATTCTCTAAATGAATTCCGTAAATCGTTGTTAGCTGTCTGCCTTTTATCCGGTACCTATCCTCTGAAAGAGTTGATGGTTCCTGTGTTTTTGAAATGGTTGTTGCTGTTGTTGTTAGTCTTTTAGTTTTTCCTCTGACTTCTTCTGTTCATATTGGGCACCCATATCCCTATCTGGATCTTTCATCTTTGCACCCATTGCCTTTGCACCTGCTTTCATTTTGTCCCCTGTATCTTCTAAATCTCGTTTGGCTTCACTTTTTGTATCGACCTCTCGACTCACTTCTTCTTTTCTTACATTTCCGTACTCGTCAGTCTTTACTTCTCTTTTTATCTTTTCTTCTCTCTCTGCCATTTCTGATACAGAATTATATCTACTTGTACTTAAATTAGCTTGCATAGGATTTATTCAAGAGCATAGCCCTACATCTATCGTTTGCCCTCTCACAGAGTTTAAAAATTAATGATAATAATTTCTCCGATATAGTGCTGTCATTGTCTTCCGTAGTCCAACCTCTTAATGCTTAGCTTTTGGAGCTGAGTTGTACTTTTCATATTCTGCTTCTATCATATCTGGCAGTTACTACCTTCTTGCAGCCGTTGAGTTGCTTTCATCTTGCTCCCATAAAACGCGCTACTTAAGACAGAACAGTATTTTCAGACTGGGTTAGTATTTGTGCCGTACTTATGCATAAGGAGAGATTTTACCAATTGATTTGCTTCTTGTCAAAAAAATTGTACCCTGTAGGCCCACCATCAGGCAGAGTTGCTAGCCAAACAGGTGTAGCGGCACCTTCTTCAACTGATCTTGTAGCATTGCTGCCTCCCATATCAGTTCGCACCCATCCAGGACATACAGCATTGATAAGAATATTGGTTCCCTTCAGTTCTGATGCAAGCATGACTGTCAAAGCATTCAAGCTGGCCTTCGACAGAGAATATGCAGGCCAATATCCACCAGATGTAGCCATGTATTCAAATTCGCCTGCACCACTAGAAACATTCACTATTCTTCCATAACCGTTCTTTTTCATAAGAGGAATAAATGCTCTGCACATACGCCAAGCACCAATCAGATTGGTTTCCAGAGTAGCCTTTACAGTTTCTAGGTCGGCATTTGACGCTACCACATCTTCTCTATCGATAAGGATGGCCGCATTGTTTACCAATATGTCAAGCCTTCCAAAAGTTTTTTCAACTTCATTCGAAAGGCTATCAACACTGACTTGATTTGAAACATCCAATTCCATAGCCACCACTTTTTTTACACCATCTCTGGCAAGCTTCTTTACTGCGGCTTCTCCGTTAGCTGAATTTCTCGAAGTAAGAATTACCTCGATTTTCTTTATGGCCAGCTGCTTGGCTATCTCAAAACCTATCCCTCGATTGGAGCCAGTTACTAGAGCCACCTGTTGCTTCATGTCTCTCAGAGTCTCTTCTCACATTATAATAATTGTTAAAGATATTGAACAAGTTATCAAGCGAGCTTTTATGGTTAGAGAACCTGTCTCCAAATTCGCTTATATAGTCATCGTAGAAAATAATTCAAATTGCCTTGCTGTAAGGTAAAATGTCGTATTTTGAATTATTTGCAGGTAATTTTATATTAAATAAAAATCTGATAAAAGTATTAAATTATATTTTCAGCAATTCAACGACGTCATGGAGCTCAAAACCAAAATAGCCTATGTTATGGTGGTAACATCAGGAGCAGCATTAGGGGCTGGTAGACATTAGTTATGACAGCACGGTACGACAAAGGCGATACAAAAATGAAGAATCATGATAGCAATTCTGTTGAGGATAACGGTAGATACAGAATAGTGAATGCAGACCCTGCCACAATTCTAAAACATATCAAAAATTCTAATCATGGAGATCACAACCTTGTTATGTACCCTCATTTGGAGCAGTTGGAAGAATTTTATATTGAATGCTGCAAAGATTCGATTTTAGACAGAAACGAAATAT
>OCZS010000714.1_pt1 | contig 11193 bp, 10 predicted proteins | sample 1539071 | NCBI WGS metagenome assembly OCZS01 (sample SAMEA3113584, study PRJEB22503) | soil metagenome | reverse complement strand
GCCGTTGTCCTGAAGGAAGCGGCGCGCCGCTGTGACCGCCTCGTCCATGGCGCCACCCTGCTTGTAGAGGCGGTAGTAGTCGGGATGGCCGCCGCGGCCCAGCGCCTCGGCCAGCACGTCGGTGAAGTTCACGACCTTCAACGGATAGATCGCCTCGGCGCCGGCGAGCGCGCGATGGCAGGAGTGGTACATGGTGACGATGGTGTCGGCGCCGGCCGCGACCGCGCCTTCGGCAAGCCCGCGATGGATCGCCTGCTCGCGCTCCTTGAACTTGGCGGCCTGGCCGCCGCAGGCATAGGAGAAGCCCGAATCCTGCGGCAGCTCCAGCAACTCGAGATTGGGCACGGCGGCGAGCAGCTTGCGGATCGAGGCCACCGTGGCGCCGATGCCGAGATGCTCGTGGATGACGACGCGCCGCTTCGGCTGGCCGGCGACGAAGCGTGCCTTCAGGGCATCGAGATTGGCGGCGAGAAATTCGCTGACATGGCCCAGGTCAAAGGACGGTTCCTCGACGTCCTTCTCGAGCTCGTCGAAATTCTTGGTGCAGGTCGGACACCAGGTCAGCACGCGGCCGGCGCCGGACTGGCCGAAGCGCTTGAAGGTGCGATGGCCCATGCGCTCGTAGGTCGGCAGGTCGGCCTCCTGGAACTGGTAGACGCCGCAGCAATGGGCGGTGCCGCCGACCACGTCGAAGTCGAGCTCCAGCGCATCGAGGATGTCCATGACGTTCAGCACGATGTGCGGCGTGCGCAGCACGTTGCAGCCCGTGTAGAACAGCACGTCGGCGGTGCGCCGCTCGGCCGGCGCCAGGATCTTCTTCAAGGTCTCCGACGGCAGCTGCATGCTGGCGAGCAGCCGCACGGCCTGCGCCATGTGCCGGAAGCGGTTGGCGGCATTGGCCGCGCCCACTTCGCGCGGACGCGTGGCCTCGACCGCCTTCATCTTGGCGATGGTCACCCACTGGCGGACATTGATGCCTTCGGGGCAAGCCTCGCTGCAGCGCGCACTGCCGTCGCAGGCGCCCAACCACTTCTGCAAGCCGTCAGCGGGCGCCTCGCCGCGCGTCAGGGCCAGAAGTTCGCCGACATGTTCCTTGGCGGCGCCGGCATCGAGGCCGATCTCGCGCGCCGTCGGGCAGGCTTCGAAGCACTTGCCGCAGGTCGTGCAGCGGTCGGCGGCATCGGCTGCCAGGGCTTCCAGACGTTCGGCATAAGCACTCAAGGCAATCCTCCGTACGTCACGCATGGTGAGTGACGGGCATGCAAGCGCCAGCGCTCGGTCACTGTCAAGCCTTCGGCACCGGCCGAAACATGGATCAGCCGCCACCGGCTATCGTGGTGGCCTCACGAAGGAGATCACCATGACCGTGACCTGCGCCATCCGCTACGTCATCGATCCGTTCAAGCGCCAGGCATTCGAGACCTATGCCAAGAACTGGCTCACCATCATCCCGGCGTGCGGCGGCGATCTGTTGGGCTATTTCATGCCGCACGAGGGCACCAACAACATCGCCCACGCGCTGATCTCGTTCGAGAGTCTCGCGGCCTACGAGGCCTATCGCGCGCGCCTGCGCGCCGATGCCGCCGGCAAGGCGAACTTCGAGTTCGCCGAGCGCGAGCGCTTCATCCTGAGCGAAGAGCGAACCTGGCTCAGGCCCGTCACGAAATAACTTAGGGCTGGCGGCCGCGCCGGTTGTAGTTCAGCTCTTCCATCGTTGGCCGCAGGCCTACGGCGATGCGATAGCCGCCGTCGGCGGGGACCACGAACGTCAGCTCCTCCTGCGAGGAGCCGCGTGGGTTGCCCGATGTCAGGCGGAAGTCGGCGTTGAAATCCTGGCTCTGAACCACGTTGTTGCCCGAGTCGAGCACGCGCACGAAATAGGGAACGCTGGTCCGCCCGGCGCCGGCCGACGGGCCGGCGCTGACCGAGACACGCAGGTACAGCGTGACATCGAGCCGGTTGCGGCTCAGCGAGCAGTTGGTCGCCGCCCCGACGATCGATGCCTCGTAGGCGATGTCGCGCGGATCGCGGCCCGGGCCGTCCTTGAAATGGGTCAGGCGTTCGGCATCCTGCACGGTGAACGGCTGCGGGCAGGCATACGACACTTCCGGCGTGCCGCCGCCGCAGGCGGCCAAGCTCAGGGCCAGCAGGGCTGGCGCGAAAACGACGACTTTTCCGTGGGTCATGACGGGATCTTGGCCAGGGTCTTGTGTGTTTCGTCGCACACCGCGACAACCGGCTCGGTCATGTTGCTTTCCCCGTTGCGGCGGCTTTGTTACGGTGCCGCCGCCTAGTCCGTTGCTGCCAATTTGTTGCGGCCAGAGTCTAGAGCGGTTTCTGACCGAATGGAACCGCGAGCGGTTCCATTCGGTCAGAAACGCGCGCGACGGAAGGTGTGTGGTTCACAGGCATTTTCTGTCCGGCTGGTTACAGCCGGACAGAAAATGCTTTAGGCAATGGCTAAGAGGCCTGCAAGCGAGCGGGCAGAACGTTTTCATGGGCACGTCGAAGAAACCGCTGAAAATCATGCTCGCCAGCCCTCGCGGTTTCTGCGCCGGCGTCGATCGCGCCATCCTGATCGTCGAGCGCGCCATCGAGCGCTACGGCCGGCCGGTCTATGTCCGTCACGAGATCGTGCACAATCGTTATGTCGTCGAGAACCTCGAGGCCAAGGGCGCGATCTTCGTCGATGAGCTGGATGAGGTGCCGGATGACCGGCCGGTGGTGTTCTCTGCGCACGGCGTGCCGAAAGCCGTGCCGGCCGAAGCGGGTCGCCGCAACCTCCTCTATGTCGACGCCACCTGCCCGTTGGTCTCCAAGGTCCATCGCGAGGCCGAGCGTCACCACGCCTCGGGCTGCACCGTGGTCCTGATCGGCCATGCCGGCCATCCCGAGGTCATCGGCACGATGGGCCAGCTTCCGCCGGGCGCGGTGCTGCTGGTCGAGGACGTGGCGCAGGCCGAGACGCTGGAAGTGCCCGATCCCGGCAATCTCGCCTACGCCACGCAGACGACGCTCTCCGTCGACGACACGATCGCCATCGTGACGGCGCTGCGCCGCCGCTTCCCCGCGATCCACGGTCCCAAGATGGAGGACATCTGTTACGCCACCGCCAATCGCCAGGCCGCGGTCAAGGCGATCGCGCCCATGTGCGACGCCCTGGTGGTGATCGGCGCGCCCAACTCGTCGAACTCCATGCGGCTCGTGGAGGTGGCAGCCAACTGCGGCTGCCGCAAGTCGCGGCTGGTCCAGCGCGCGGTCGACATGGACTGGGCTTGGCTGGAAGGCACGCGCCGGCTCGGCATCACCGCCGGCGCCTCGGCGCCCGAGACGCTGGTCGACGAGCTGATCGCGGCCTGCCGCGAGCGCTACGATGTTACGATCGAGGAAGTGCGGACCACCGAGGAGACCGTTGTGTTCAAGCTGCCGCGCGCGCTGGTGGCTTGATGGCGGTCTACACCGAAGTCAGCGACGCCGAGCTCGAAGCCTTTCTCGCCGAGTACGACATTGGCGAGCCCGAATCCTTCAAGGGCATCGCCGAAGGCGTCGAGAACTCCAACTACCTGCTGACCACCACCAAGGGCCCCTACTTCGTCACGCTCTACGAAAAGCGCGTGGATCCGAAGGACCTGCCGTTCTTCCTCGGCCTGATGGACCATCTCGCCGCGCGCGGCATCAACTGCCCGCGGCCGATCCATGGCCGCGACGGCAAGGCGCTGCGCACGCTGGCGGGACGGCCTGCCGCCATCACGACCTTCCTGCAGGGGCTGTGGCCGCGCCGCATGACGTTGGGCCATTGCGGGCAGGTCGGCGAGGCGCTGGCCGCGCTGCACCTGGCCGGCCGCGACTTCGAGCTCAAGCGGCCCAACGCGTTGTCGGTCGCAGGCTGGCGGCCGCTGTACGAGGGTTCGCGGCATCACGTCGACGCGCCGCTCGCGGCCGAGCTCAAGGCCGAGATCGATTTCTTCGAGGCCAACTGGCCCGCCGGCCTGCCGTCGGGCGTCATCCATGCCGACCTGTTCAACGATAACGTGCTCTTCCTGCACGACAGGCTGTCGGGGCTGATCGACTTCTACTTCGCCTGCAACGATGCCTTCGCCTACGACGTCGCGATCTGCCTCAACGCCTGGTGCTTCGAGCCCGACAAGTCGTTCAACGCCACCAAGGGCCGCGCCCTCCTGCAGGGCTACGAAAGCGTGCGGCCGCTCGGGCCCGACGAGCGCACGGGGCTGCCCCTGCTGGCGCGCGGGGCTGCGCTGCGCTTCCTGCTGACGCGGCTCTACGACTGGGTGCACACGCCGCCCGATGCTCTGGTCAAGCGCAAGGACCCGCAGGAGTATCTGGCCAAGCTGCGGTTCCATCGCGGTATCGCCTCGATCGCGGATTACGGCCTATGAAGAGTGGCCAATGAAGAGTGGATCGTGAGCGAACCGGAAGTCGAGATCTTCACCGACGGCGCCTGCAGCGGAAATCCCGGGCCTGGCGGCTGGGGAGCGATCCTGCGGCTGGGCAATCGCGAGCGCGAATTGTCGGGCGGCGATCCGGCCACGACCAACAACCGCATGGAGCTGATGGCGGCCATCATGGGGCTGGAGGCGCTGAAGCGGCCGTGCAACGTGCGGCTCTGGACCGACAGCATCTACGTCAAGGACGGCGTCACCAAATGGATCCACGGCTGGAAGAAGAACGGCTGGCGCACCGCCGACAAGAAGCCGGTGAAGAACATGGAGCTGTGGCAGCGCCTCGACGCGGCGCGCGCCTCGCACCAGGTCGAGTGGCGCTGGGTGAAAGGCCATAGCGGCCACGCTGAGAACGAGCGTGCCGATCAGCTGGCGCGCGACGAAATCATCAAAATCCGGACCGCGGGCGTCCCGCCCGCCTCATGATCTTTGGAGCGCGGACCTCCAGGTCCGCTCATAATCCTGAGGCGGGCCAGAGGCCCGCGGTCCGAATATGAGCGGACCTGGAGGTCCGCGCTCCGATGATCAGCTGCGCTTCGGCTGGTTCGGCACCGGCTTCTTCTCGACCGGCTTCTCGAAGACCAGGTCGAAGCCCTCGCGCATGCCGTCGCAGGGATTGTCGCCTTCAGCCAGCCGCCAGACCTGCGACTTGCCCGAGCGCTTGAAGTTCAGCACGCCCGCCACCTTGCAGGCCGTGCCCTTCTCGACCTTGGCGACGCGGAAGGCGACTTCGCCGCGTACCTGCACCAGGCCGGGCGCGATCTTCTCGACGACGCCCTCGATCGATGCCCAGTCACCCTCGCTGCCGGGCGCCACGCTGTCGATGCGGCCCTTCACGATCCAGACATTGCCCTGCCTGGTGACGGCAAGGTCGCCAGGCTTGGCACCCTTCACCTTGGCATAGCGGCCCCACACGATCTTGCGGGCGTCGGCGAAGAGCTGGGCCTCGGCGTCCGAGGCGATCTCGGTGCGGTCGATCTTGGGAATGCTCGCCGGCAAGGGCGAGCTGAGACCGGTGGTCGGCGTCCCCTGCTGCACGGTCGGCGCCTGGGCGGGCGGCGGCGCCGGATAGTAAGGCGTCGACGGTTGCTGCTGCTGCTGTTGCTGCTGGGCGGCGGCGGTGCCGGCCAGCAGGACAAGAACCAGGACGAGGAGGCGATTCATTATCTACGGGCTCTTACATCAGGGTTGGCGGCGACGCTACTTCTTCCCCCCACTCTTCGGTGGAACAGCAGGCGTCGAAGGAGAAACCGGAGCGGCGGCCGGCGGCTGCTCGCCGCGCAGGCCGGCCTCAGCACCGCGCGCTGCGCTCGAGCCGGGTGGCACCAGGCGCAGGACGGAGCTGAAGTCGCTGTTGGCCGATCCGCGATCGCCGCGTGCCAGGCTGGCGAAGCCGCGCTCGAGCAGGGCCTCGGAATGATCGGGCGCGATTTTCAGCGCCCGCGAGGCATCCTCATAGGCCTTCGCCGGATTTCCGGCATTGCGCCAGGCCGCCGCGCGCAACACCAGGATCTCGATGTCGTCGCGCCGGAGGCCAAGCGCGCGGTCGAAGTCTGAAATGGCGCGCGGCCACGCCTTCAGGGCGGCGAAGCTCAGCCCGCGGTCGAGCCACAGATCGGCGTCCTGGCTGTTGAGCTCGAGGGCGCGGCTTTGCGCCTCGGCCGCCTTCTCGGGCACGCCCGCTTCCATGAAGGCCTGGCCCGCCTGCGCCCACAATTCGGCGCGCAGGCCGGGACGGTCCTTGCCCATGTCGCGCGCGATCGCCTCGAACTGCGCGGCTGCCTGGGTGTAGCGGCCGGCGCCGAACATGGCGGTCGCCACGCAATGACGCGCGGCCAGGCCGCCGCCCTGGGCGTGCCACTTCTCCGCAGGCGGCAGCGCCTTCAGCGGCTCGGCGCGCGCCAGGTTCATGCACTCATTGTACTTGCGCAGATGGTCGGGCGATTCCTCGAGTATGCCCAAACCCTGTGCAGCGCACGGCACGGCGGCCAGCAGCGCAAGGCAGAACGCCAGGCGGGAAAACAACATCCTTGAAAAGAACCGCGTCGCGGCGATCCTGACAAGATGACAGGACGTCTCTTCATCTTCGGCCTGGGCTACTGCGGCCTTGAAATCGCCAAGCTTGCCAGAGCGGCCGGCTGGCGCGTGGCCGGGACCTGCCGGACGAGCGACAAGGCAGACGAGCTGAACCAGCAGGGCTTCGAGGCGCATCTGTTCGACGGCACCGCCGCGCTGCCGGCCGCGGCGTTCGGCAAGGCGACGCACGTGCTGTGCACCATTGCTCCTGGAACCACCGGCGATCCCGCGCTGAAGACTTCGGCGCGCGTGCTGCGCGAGGCGCGCTGGCTGGGCTACCTGTCGACCACCGGCGTCTATGGCGACCATGGCGGCGGCTGGGTCGACGAGGAAACGCCCACCCGCCCGGCGCAACCGCGCAGCGTCGAGCGCCTGGCGACGGAGCGCGCTTGGCAGGCGATGGGCATGGAGGCGGGCTCGACCGTCGACATCTTCCGCCTGCCCGGCATCTACGGACCCGGCCGCAGCGCGATCGATCAGGTGAAGGCGGGCACGGCGCGGCGCATCGACAAGCCGGGCCAGGTCTTCTCGCGCATCCATGTGGCGGATGTCGCGGGCACCGTGCTGCTGGCGCTGGGCCACGCCCGCGCCGGCACCATCTACAATGTCGCCGACGACCTGCCGGCCGCGACCGGCGAGGTCGTGGCTTTCGCCTGCGAGCTCTTGGGCAAGCCCGTGCCGCCGGCCGTGCCGTGGGACGAGGTGGCGCCGACCATGAGCGCCATGGCGCGGTCGTTCTATGCCGAGAACCGGCGAATGCGGAACGACAAGATCAAGAACGAGCTGGGCGTGGTGCTGCGGTATCCGACGTACAAGGAAGGACTGCGGGCGATTGCGCTGGGGGCGCGTCACTCCAGTGGCGCGTCATGCTCTTCCGAAGAAGACGCGCCACTGGAGTGGCGCGCCCCCAGCTACAAGAGCTCTTCGACCGTCGCGATCAGGCGCGCGATATCGGCCGGTGTGCTGAGGCGATGATCGCCGCCCTTGATCAAGATCGTGATCACCTCGGGCGCCTCGAGATGCTCGGCCATCTGCAAGGAATACTCCCACGGCACGTCGGGATCGCTCTGGCCGTGCAGCAGCCGCACCGGGCACGGCAGGGCGAGTTTCTTGTCGAGCAGGAGATGATCGCGTCCCTCCTCGATCAGCTTCCAGGTGAAGACCGACGGTTCGGGCGAGTATTGCGACGGACGCTCCAGCCGTCCGTCGCGCTGCAGCCGCTCGCGATCCTCGGGCGACAGGCCCTTCAGCAGCATGCGCTCGGTGAAGTCGGGCGCCGCGGCGATCAGCACCAGGCCAGCCAGGCGCTCGGGCCGCGCCCGCGCCGCCAGCAGCGACAGCCAGCCGCCCATGCTCGATCCGACCAGCACCAGCTTGCCCTCGGTGAGCTGGTCGAGCACCGCGAGCGAATCGTCGAGCCAACGGCCGATCGTGCCGTCCTCGAAGCGACCCGACGACTGGCCGTGACCGAGATAGTCGAAGCGCACGAAGGCGCGGCCGGTCCGCTCGGCCCACGCCTCGAGCGCCATCGCCTTGGTGCCGGTCATGTCGGAGCGGAAGCCGCCCAGGAACGCCACCGTCGGCGTGCGACCCGATGTCGTTGCATAGGCGACGGTGTTGCCGTCAGGACGCCGCAGTCTTTGCACTCTATCGTCGCTGGTCATCCCATGTTACCTGCCACATCCATCAACCTTCCGCCAAGCTGACGTGTCCGCCGCCCCTACGCTCCTGCAGATCGTTCCCACCCTCGCCGGCGGCGGGCTGGCGCGCGCCACGCTCGATGCGGCGCAGGCGGTGATCGCCGCGGGCGGTGCCGCGATCGTCGCCTCGCCGGGCGGCGCCATGGTGCCCGATCTGCTGCGGCTGCGCGCCACGCATCTGGAGCTGCCCGACGGCGGCCATCCGCTGTGGGGCCGGCTCATGTTGCCAGGCAAGCTCGCCTCGAGCCTCAGCGAGGCGCGCGTTTCGCTGATCCAGGCACGATCGCCCAACACCGCCTGGGTGGCGCGCGCGCTGGCGCGGCGGCTCGGGATCAAGTGGATCGCCACCCTGCACAAGCCCTTCCTCGCGGGCAGCATCGCCGAGCGCTTCGTCGAGCGCCGCCAGGTGCGGGCCGACGCAGTGGTCGCGGTGTCCGAGCATGTGGCGCGCGATGCCGTGCGGCGTTTCCCCGCGCTCGACGGCCGGCTCGAGACCATTCCGCCCGGCATCAACTTCGACCGCTTCGACCCCGCCATCGTGCGTGCCGACCGGGTGATCAAGCTCGCGGGCGAGCTGCGCGTGCCGGACGGCAGCCATCTCATCCTCTGCCCGGCACGCTTCGACACCGATCGCGGCCAGAAGATCCTGATCGAGGCGGTGAAGCGCCTGGGCCGTGACGACGTGTTCTGCCTGCTGCTGGGCTCGGTGGGCGCACCGACGCCGTTCGAGCGCGACCTGGAGCGCGCCATCGTGGCAGCCGAGCTGCACGGCCGCATGCAGATCGGCCCCTATGTCGACGACATGCCGGCGGCCTACATGCTGGCCGACGTCGTCGTCTCGACCGGCGGCGTGCGGCAGGGGTTCAGCCGCACGCTGGTCGAAGCCCAGGCGATGGGCCGCCCGGTGGTGGCCGAGGACGGCGGCGGGGCGGCCGAAACGGTGCTGCCCGGGGTCACCGGCTGGCTGGCGCCGGCCGGCGATCCGGCGGCGCTGGCCGAGGCGCTGCAAAGCGCGCTGTCCCTTTCCGCCGAGCGCCGCGCCGAAGTCGCGCGCGCCGCCCAGGAGCAGGTGCGCAGCCGCTACAGCCTCGCCCAGGCCAACCGCCAGTTGTTGCAGCTCTACGAGCGTTTGGGCTGATTCGCCGCCGCCGCAGGGTAACCACACGATGCGCCAGGCATTGACTAACGGCCTAGCGGCAATTATCTCCAAGCCCATGGAACGCCGGTTTTTCACCGCTCCAGCTATCACGACCACCGTTCGAACTTGATTCGGCCGGGCGCGCGCACTCGTGCCGCTTCCCGGCCTCTTGCCGCCGACACTTCGTGTCGGCGCGTGAGCTGTGTTCGGAATCTTCTTATGCGGTGGTTGCCATGATCAATATTTCCTTACCGGACGGCTCGGTCCGGTCTTTCGACAAACCGGTGAGCGGCGCCGATATCGCCGCCGCGATCGGCCCTGGCCTCGCCAAGGCGGCGCTGGCGCTGCGCGTCGACGGCAAGCTGGTCGACCTCGCCTACGTCGTCGATCACGACGCCAAGATCGGCATCGTGACGTCGCGCGATCCCGAGGCGCTGGAACTCCTGCGCCACGATGCGGCGCATGTGCTGGCCCAGGCGGTCCAGGAGCTCTATCCCGGCACGCAGATCACGTTCGGCCCGGCGACGGAGGACGGCTTCTACTACGACTTCGTGCGCGAGCAGCCGTTCTCGCCCGAGGACTTCGCCAAGATCGAGCAGCGCATGGCCGAGATCGTCGACCGCGACCTGCCGATCACGCGCGAGATCTGGGACCGCGCCAGGATCAAGGACCACTTCCTGAAGCATGGCGAGAGCTTCAAGGCCCAATGGGCCGACGAACTGCCCAAGGACGAGGAGATCTCGGTCTACAAGCAGGGCGACTGGCTCGACATGTGCCTTGGCCCGCACCTGCCCTCGACGGGCAAGCTCGGCAAGGCCTTCAAGCTCACGAAGGTGTCGGGGGCCTACTGGCGCGGCGATGCCAACAACGCCCAGCTCCAGCGCGTCTACGGAACGGTGTTCTTCTCCGACAAGGACCTGAAGGCCTACCTGCACCGCATCGAGCAGGCGGAGAAGCGCGACCATCGCCGGCTGGGGCCGGAAATGGGCCTCTTCCATCAGCAGGAAGATGCCGCCGGCATGGTCTACTGGCATCCCAAGGGCTGGACGCTGTGGCGCACGCTCGAGAACTACCTCCGTCGCAAGCTCGAGGCCGGCGGCTACGTCGAGGTGAAGACGCCGCAGCTGAACGACCGGCGGCTGTGGGAGAAGTCGGGCCACTGGGAGAATTTTCGCGAGAACATGTATCTCAGCGAAAACGAGGAGGGCCTGAAGGAGTTCGTCGACGACCCGGCGCGGCGCATGTTCGCGCTGAAGCCGATGAACTGCCCGTGCCACATCCAGATCTTCAACCAAGGCCTGCGCAGCTATCGCGAGCTGCCGCTGCGCATGGCCGAGATGGGTTCGTGTCACCGCTTCGAGCCGTCGGGTGCGCTGCACGGAATCCTGCGCGTACGCGCCTTCACGCAGGATGACGCCCACATCTTCTGCGAAGGCAGCCAGATCGAGGCAGAGACGATCCGCTTCTGCCAGTTGCTCGAGTCGATCTACAAGGACCTGGGCTTCCCGGACTACTTCGTGAAGTTCTCCGACCGGCCGCCGACGCGCATCGGCTCGGATGCGATCTGGGACCAGGCGGAGGGCGCGCTGCAGTCGGCATCGAAGGCGGCGGGCGTCGACCTGATCCTCAATCCCGGCGAGGGCGCGTTCTACGGGCCCAAACTGGAATTCGTGCTGCGCGATGCGATCGGCCGCGACTGGCAGTGCGGGACGCTGCAGGTCGACTTCATGCTGCCCGAGCGGCTGGGGGCGAGCTACGTCGCCGAGGACGGCAGCCGCAAGGTCCCCGTCATGCTGCACCGCGCCCTCTTCGGCAGCTT
>OCZS010000713.1_pt1 | contig 11205 bp, 8 predicted proteins | sample 1539071 | NCBI WGS metagenome assembly OCZS01 (sample SAMEA3113584, study PRJEB22503) | soil metagenome | reverse complement strand
GAACGCCGACCTCGGTGAGTCGTACGGGCGGTGGACGCTCGGCGACGACGAGGCGATGCTTCAGGTGGTCACCAGCGCCAACGTGGCCTGCGGGTTCCACGCCGGGGATCCGGCAACCCTGCTCGAGGTCTGCCGGAAGGCCGTGGCCCAAGGGGTGGTGATCGGGGCGCAGGTCGGTTACCCCGATCTGGCCGGCTTCGGTCGGCGATTTCTCGACATGTCGGCGGCGGACCTGACCGCTGCGGTCGTCTACCAGATCGGCGCCCTCGACGGGCTGGCCCGTACGGTCGGCGGCCGGGTTCGCTACCTCAAGCCCCACGGTGCGCTCTACTCCGCGTGTGTCGACCACGAGGAACAGGCCCGGGCGGTGGTGGAGGCGGTGCGCGCCTACGACCGGCAGCTGCCGATCCTCGGCCTCCGCGGTTCGGCGCTGCTGCGGATCGCCCGGGAGCGCAAGATCCGCCAGGTCACCGAGTACTTCGTGGACCGCACCTATACCGCCGACGGTCGGCTGACCGACCGCCGCCGGCCGGACGCGCTGATCTCCGACGCCGATTACGCCGCCCGGCGGGCGGTCCGGGCCGCCCAGGAGGGCATGGCCGAGTCGTTCTGCACCCATGGCGACAGTCCCGGCGCGGTGGCGATGGCCCAGGCCGTCCGCGCCGCTCTGGACCGCGCCGGCGTGTCGATCGCCCCGTTCATCGAGAACGTATGACCCGGCGGCTGCTCCCCTACGGCGCCGCCGCGGTGCTGCTCGAGTGCGCCGACCTGGCCGAGACGCAGCGCCTGCGCCCGGGCATCGAGCAGCGGTTCGACGCGGTGACCGAGATCGTTCCGGGGGCGCGGACCCTGCTGCTCCGGCTCGGCCGGCCCCTCTCCGCCGCCGAGCGGCAGGACCTGCTCGACCTGCCCGGAGTCGATCCGCCGACGGCGGCCGACCAGGAGATGGTCACCATCGACGTCGACTACTCCGGTCCGGACCTGGCCGAGGTTGCCGAGCGCACCGGCATGAGCGCCGACGAGGTGGTCGCCACCCACGCCGGGCAGGTCTGGGCTGTCGCCTTCTGCGGTTTCGCGCCCGGCTTCGGCTACCTGGTCGGCGAGCACGACCGGCTCGCGGTGCCGCGGCAGGAACGCCCGCGGACCGCGGTGCCGGCTGGGGCGGTGGGGCTGGCGGGCGCGTTCTCCGGGGTCTACCCCCGTTCCGGTCCGGGCGGTTGGCAGCTGATCGGCCACACCGACGCCACCTTGTGGGATCTTGACCGCGATCCACCGGCCCTACTGCAGCCCGGCGGTCGCGTCCGGTTCGTGGCCGGATGATCGTCGTCGAGGCGACCGGTCCGCTGGCCACCGTCCAGGACCTCGGACGGCCAGGACTCGCTCATCTCGGTGTGTCCCCGTCCGGAGCGGCCGACCGCACCGCACACCGGCTGGCCAATCGGCTGGTCGGCAACCCGGAGAGCGACGCCACTCTCGAGATCACCCTCGGTGGCCTGTCCGTACGGGCCACGGCCACCCACTGGGTGGCGGTCACCGGCGCGCCGACCACCGTCCTGGTCAATGACCGCCCCACCGCGTCGCACGGACTTCTCGCCCTGCCGCCCGGCGACCGGCTGACCGTGCGGCCGCCCGCGTACGGGGTGCGCAGCTACCTGGCCGTACGCGGCGGCATCACCGTGGCGCCGGTGCTGGCCAGCCGGGCGACCGACCTGCTCTCCGGAATCGGACCAGCGTTGCTGCAGCCGGGCGACGAGCTGCCGGTCGGCACCCCCGGTCCGCCACTGCCGGGGGTCGACCTGGCTCCGCCGCACCAGCCGCGCAAGACGCTGGCCATCACCCCGGGGCCGCGTCAGGACTGGTTCCTCGACGAGGCCTGGCACGACCTGGTGCACGAGGTGTGGACGGTGAGCCCGGACGGCAACCGGGTCGGGGTCCGGCTGGAGGGCCGCTTCCTCCCCCGGCGGATTCCGGACGAGCTGCCGTCGGAGGGCCTGCTCCGTGGCGCCGTCCAGGTCCCGGCCTCCGGCGAGCCGCTGATCTTCCTGGCCGACCATCCGGTGACTGGCGGCTACCCCGTCATCGGCGTGCTGACCGACCGGGCCGCCGACCACGCCGCCCAGCTGCGGCCCGGCGACCGCGTCCGGTTCGCGCTGACATCGCTTGGGGCGTGGCCGTAAGGACGATCGACACGTCACGCCCTCGGGGGTTCAAGGGGGTCGCCCCCCTTGCGGTGATTACAGTGAGCCCGTGCGGATCGCCAAGGTGCTGGTCGCCAACCGGGGGGAGATCGCCGTCCGTGTGATCCGGGCCGCCGCCGACGCCGGACTACCGAGTGTGGCCGTCTATGCCGAACCGGACGCCGACGCCCTTTTCGTCACCCTGGCCGACGAGGCGTACGCGCTGGGCGGCGCCACCCCGGCCGAGACCTACCTGGACATCGGCAAGATCCTTGACGTGGCCACGCGCAGCGGGGCCAACGCGGTGCATCCTGGCTACGGCTTCCTGGCCGAGAACGCCGCGTTCGCCTCCGCGGTGATCGACGCGGGGCTGATCTGGATCGGCCCGCCGCCCGCCGCCATCGACGCCCTCGGCGACAAGGTCAGGGCCCGGCACATCGCCCAGCAGGTCGGCGCCCCGCTGGTGCCCGGCACGCCGGATCCGGTGGCCGACGCCGACGCCGTCGTCGCCTTCGCCGACGAGCACGGGCTGCCGATCGCGATCAAGGCCGCGTACGGCGGCGGCGGCCGCGGGCTCAAGGTGGCCCGGACCCGGGAGGAGATCCCGGCGCTGTTCGAGTCGGCGACCCGCGAGGCGGTCACGGCGTTCGGCCGCGGGGAGTGCTTCGTCGAGCGCTTCCTCGACCAGCCGCGCCACGTCGAGACCCAGTGCCTGGCCGACACCCACGGCAACGTCGTGGTCGTCTCGACCCGGGACTGCTCGCTGCAGCGGCGACACCAGAAGCTGGTCGAGGAGGCCCCGGCCCCATTCCTGAGCACCGAGCAGACTGAGCGGCTGTACGCGGCCTCGAAGGCGATCCTGGTCGAGGCCGGCTACGTGGGGGCGGGGACGTGCGAGTTCCTGGTCGCCCAGGACGGGACGATCAGCTTCCTCGAGGTCAACACCCGGCTGCAGGTCGAGCACCCGGTCTCCGAAGAGGTCACCGGGCTGGACCTGGTGCGGGAGATGTTCCGGGTCGCCGAGGGCGAGGCCATCGGCTACGCCGACCCGGCCGTCATCGGGCACTCGATCGAGTTCCGGATCAACGCCGAGGACGCCGGGCGGAACTTCATGCCCGCTCCGGGCACGCTCACCGCCTGGCAGCCGCCGTCCGGACCGGGCGTCCGCGTCGACGAGGGCTACCGGACCGGGATGACGGTGCCGGGCAGCTTCGACTCCCTGGTGGCCAAGATCATCGTCACTGGGGCCGACCGGCCCCAGGCGTTGGCCCGGGCCCGTCGGGCCCTGCGCGAGCTGGTGGTCGGGGGCATGCCGACCGTGCTGCCGTTCCACCGTGCCGTCCTGGACGACCCCGCCTTCGTGGCCGCCGACGGCAACTTCGGGGTGCACACCCGATGGATCGAGACCGAGTTCGGCGTCGAGATCGCCCCGTACGCCGGACCCATCGAGGCCGCGCCGGAGCCGGTCGAGAAGTCGACGGTCGTCGTCGAGGTCAATGGCAAGCGGCTCGAGGTGGTCGTGCCGGCCGGCCTGGGCGCGGTCAACGGGACCGCCACCGGACCAGCGCGGCCGGCCAAGCCCGTACGCCGGGGTGGTGCGGCCGGCGCGGCGAAGGGGCCGTCGGGCGACGCTCTGACCTCTCCGATGCAGGGCACGATCGTCAAAGTGGCGGTTGCCGACGGGGATGCGGTGCAGGCCGGTGACCTGGTGGTGGTCCTGGAGGCCATGAAGATGGAGCAGCCGCTGACCGCCCACCGGACGGGGACGGTGAAGGGGCTCAGTGCTGAGGTCGGGGCCACGGTGACCAGCGGATCCACCCTCTGCCTGATCGTCGACGGCTGACGGAATACCCGCGAGGTCCGCGGCGCTCTGAGCAGTCCCGTTCCCGGGGCCGGCCGACGTAAAAGGTGGGTAAGAACCCCGGGGTGGCGAGGGCTTGATTGGAGCGTAAAGGCAGACTGGGCGATATGGGTGAACTGATTGTGCTACTGGTCATCGTGGCCGTAGTACTCACGGGGGTCGGGCTCTACCGCCGCGCGGCCATCAACCGGCGGCAGGCCGAGGAGCAGGCGGCGCTGGAGTCGCAGCTCAGCACCTCCAAGAAGGCGGCTGACGAGGACGTCACGACGTTCGGCGAGGAGCTGCAGCGGCTCGATACCGACGTCGCCGGTCCCCCGTTGAACGAGCCGATGCAACAGGACTACCAGCGAGCCCTGGATGCCTACGACAACGCCAAGACTTCCCTCGACGCCGTGACCCGGCCCGAGGAGATCAAGCACGTCACCGAGATCCTCGAGGACGGACGCTACGCGATCGCGTGCGTCAAGGCGCGGGTCGCCGGCGAGCCGCTGCCCGCGAAGCGCCCGCCCTGCTTCTTCAACCCGGCGCACGGCCCGTCCTCGCAGAACGTCTCCTGGGCGCCGCCCGGGGGTGTCGCCCGCGACGTACCAGCCTGCCCGGCAGACGCCGAGCGCGTGCTGGCGGGCGCCGACCCGTACATCCGGACCGTCCAGCGGGGGGCCCAGCGGGTGCCCTACTGGGAGGGCGGCCCGGCGTACGCGCCCTGGGCCCAGGGCTACTACAACCGGTGGAGCGGCTCCGACATGCTCACCGGCATGCTGGTCGGCAGCATGCTGTTCGGCGGCATGGGCAACATGTTCGCGATGGGTGCCATGACCGCGGGCATGGACGGCGGCGGCGGTGAGATGGGCGGCGACGCCGGTGGCGATGCCGGTGGTGACGCCGGAGGCGACGGTGGCGGCTGGTTCGACGGCGGCGGCGGCGACGGGGGCGGCTGGTTCGGCGGCGGCGGCGGCGGCTTCGACTTCGGCGGCTTCGGCGGCGAGTAGGCCGACCGGCTAGCCGGTCGCCGCGGCGAGGATCGCGAGCGTCTCCGAGCAGCCCGCCTCGACCTTCAGCGTGGCCAGCTCGTCACCCCGGGTCGGGCCGCGGGTGATGATCACCACCGGCCGTCCGGCCTTGGCGCTGTGCCGGACGAAGCGCAGCCCCGACATCACGGTCAGCGACGAACCAAGGACCACGAGCACGTCGGCGGCGTCGACGTAGGCGTAGGCGCGGTCTACCCGGTCTCGCGGCACCGACTCTCCGAAGAAGACGACATCCGGTTTGAGCGGCCCGCCGCAGTGCTGGCAGTCGGCCAGGACGAAGTCGCTCCAGCGCTCCACCACCGCGTCGCCGTCCGGCCGCAGCTCGGCATGCTCGAGGAGGACCGGCGGCGGAACGTCGGAGTTGAGGGCGGCGAGACGGCGCTGCATCTCCAGCCGCGGCGACCTCGCGCCACAGTCCAGACAGACGACCGTGGCGATGTCGCCGTGCAGGTCGATGACCGCACGGCTGCCCGCCGCCTGATGAAGGCGGTCGACGTTCTGGGTGATGATCCCGGTCAGCCCGCCCGGCCGCTCGAGCGCAGCCAGGGCCCGGTGCCCCGCGTTGGGCCGGGCCTGGCCGATCCGTCGCCAGCCCTGGTAGGAACGGGCCCAGTAGCGCCGCCGGGCCTCGGCGGAGCCGGTGAACTCGCTGAACTGCATGGGCGTGGCCCGCACCGAGGTCGGCCCGCGGTAGTCCGGGATGCCGGAGTCGGTGGACATCCCGGCCCCCGTGAGAGCCACCCAGGTCCGGCCGCGGAGCAGATCGGCCGCCGCGGCCGCCAGGCCGGTCTCCGACGCCACCGTCACGCCAGCGAATCTACCGAGCCACCCAACTCCGGGACCTTGCGCCACTTCCTCGAACCTGCGCCCGATATAGCGGCCGCAAGGACGAGGAGAGGGCGCGAACGGCCGGGCCCTAGCTGATCGAGCCGCTGCCGTGCAGCCGCCGGGCGGCCTCGGCCAGCGAGCCGGTCAGTGAGGGGTAGACGGTGAAGGAGCCGGAGACCTGGTCGACAGTCAGCCGCTGGGCGACGGCCACGGCGAGCGGGTAGATCAGCTCGCTGGCCCGCGGAGCGACCACGACGCCGCCGATCACGATCCCGGTGACCGGGCGGCAGAAGACCTTGACGAACCCGTCGGTCAGCCCTTGCATCTTGGCCCGGGCATTTCCCTTGAGCGGTAGCGTGAGCGCACGCGCCTTCACCTCGTCGGAGTCGACCTGGGCCTGGGTCACGCCCACGGTGGCGATCTCGGGAGCAGTGAACACGTTGGACGACACGGTCTTCAGGTCCAGCGGCGCGACGGCCTCGCCCAGGGTGTGCCACATGGCGATCCGGCCCTGCATGGCCGCCACCGACGCGAGCATCAGCACCCCGGTGCAGTCCCCCGCCGCGTACACGCCGCGGGCCGATGTCCGCGAGACCCGGTCGACCTCGATGAAGCCGCCCCGGTCGAGCGTCACCCCCGCCTCCTGCAGGCCCATGTCGGCCGTGTTGGGCACTGACCCGACCGCCAGCAGGCAGTGGGAGCCGGAGACGGCCCGCCCGTCGGTCAGCGCCACCGTCACGCCGTTCCCGTCCCGGGTCACGGCCTGCGCCCGGGACCGGCCGAGCACTGTCAGGCCCCGGCGGGCGAACACGTCCTCCAGCACCTGGGCAGCATCGGCGTCCTCGCCCGGCAGCACCCGGTCCCGGGACGACACCAGCACCACCTCCGCTCCCAGGGCGTGATACGCACTGGCGAACTCCGCCCCGGTGACCCCCGACCCGACCACGATCAGCTTCTCGGGCAGCTCGCTCATCCCGTAGACCTGGGTCCAGGTGAGGATCCGATCGCCGTCCGGCTTGGCCTCCGGCAGCTCGCGCGGGCGGGCCCCGGTAGCAACGAGGATCATCTCGGCCGCGAAGGTTCGCTCGCCGTCGGCGGTCTCGGCGACCACGCGGTCCGTTCCCCCGAGCCGGCCGCGTCCGATCACCACGTCGACGTTCTCCCGCCGGACCCGCTCGACGATGTCGGCCGACTGTTGTCCGGCCAGGTCCAGCACCCGGCGGTTGACCGCCCCCAGGTCGACGTGCACCCCGGCGGCTCCCGGCCCGGACTCGTCGTCGGGACCGAAGCGCAGACCCAGCTCGGCCGATCCGTGCACCTCGGTCATCACCTCGGCCGTGGCGACCAGAGTCTTGGAGGGCACGCAGTCGGTCAGCACCGCCGACCCGCCCAGACCGTCGGAGTCGATCAAGGTGACCTCGCCGCCGAGCTGGCTGCCGACCAGGGCGGCCTCGTACCCGCCGGGTCCCCCACCGATGATCACGACCCGGGTCACGGCACGATTGTTCCATCTGTCCCGCAGGGGCTCGGACCCGATAGCCTCCCGTCGTGCTGTACGCGGCGTACGGGAGCAACCTGGACCCTCACCAGATGGCTCTCCGTTGCCCGCACTCGCCCCTGCGGGGCACCGGTTGGCTGCCCGGCTGGCGGATCACCTTCGGGGGCGAGGGCTGGGACGGCGCACTGCCGACTCTGGTGGAGGAGCCCGGACAGCAGGTCTTCGTAGCCCTCTACGACGTGACCTCGACCGACGAGACGGCCCTGGACCAGTGGGAGAGCGCCACGACAGGCCTTTACCGCAAGGTCCGGGTCCGGGTCGCCACCCTGGACGGCGAGCAGACCGCCTGGGTCTACGTGCTCAACGACTTCGAGGGCGGCATGCCGAGCGCGCTGACCCTGGGCGTCCTCGCCGACGCCGCCGAGGCCGCGGGGGCGCCGGACGACTACCTGGCCGAGCTGCGCTCCCGCCCCTGCTCCAGCGGCTGGTGACCGCACGCTGTCGTGGTCGCACTTGCTGGACCAGCGACCTGCCTCGCAACCATCCGCCCTCGCAGGCTCGGGCTCCCGCCAGGCCCGTCCACGCTCGGTCGACGTACCCCCCACGCCTGATTCCTCGGATGTGCGGGAGTGGGGGTGGCGGCTGTTCCAGGCGCAGGCTACGAGTCGACACCTTGACTTCGTCGCTCGGCGACTGCAGGGGGAAGGCCGTGGGTTCTACACCATCGGATCAGCTGGACATGAGAGCAACGCGCTGGTCGCGATGGCAACTCGGCCCACGGATCCGGCACTGCTGCACTACCGCTCCGGGGCGTTCTACGTGGCCCGGGCGGACCAGGTGCCGGGCTCGACGCCGGTCCGCGACGTGCTGCAGGGTCTGATGGCCCTGGCCGACGAGCCGATCGCTGGAGGCCGGCACAAGGTGTTCGGCCATCCGAACCTCGGGGTGATCCCACAGACCTCGACGATCGCGTCCCACCTCCCGCGGGCGGTCGGGCTGGCCCTCGCTCTGCACCGCGCCTACCGGCTCGGAGTGGACTGCCCGTGGCCGCGCGACGCGGTGGTCGTCTGCTCGTTCGGCGACGCCTCGGTCAACCACTCCACCGCCGCCGGCGCCATCAACACCGCGCTCAACGCCGCCTTCCGGGGCCTGCCGGTGCCGGTCCTGCTCGTCTGCGAGGACAACGGTTGGGGCATTTCGGTGCCGACCCCACCCGGCTGGGTCGCCGCGGCGTACGGGTCCCGGCCGGGCCTGGACTACGTCGCGGCCGACGGTTCCGACCCAGTGGCAGCGTGGACGGCGGTCACCGAGGCCGCCGACCGCGTCCGCGCCACCCGGCGGCCGGTCTTCCTGCACCTCCGCACTGTGCGCTTCCTCGGCCACGCCGGCAGCGACGCCGAGGTGGCCTACCGGCGAGCGCGGGAGATCGAGGCTGACTACGACCGGGACCCGCTGCTGGCGACTGCTCGGGTGCTGGTCGACGCGGGCGTCGAGCCGGCCGGGATCGTGGCCAGCTACGAGGCGATCCGCCGCGAGGTCGACGTCGAGACGGAGCGGCTGCGGGACGCCCCGCGACTGCGGGACGCGGCCGAGGTGATGGCCCCGTTGACTCTCCGATCTGAGCCGGTCGGAGACCGGCCCTCTGACGGCGTCGGCGCCGATCCGATGACACTGGCTGAGTCGATCAACGCCACCCTCGACCAGATCCTCAGCCTCGACCAGAGGGTGATCGTCTTCGGCGAGGACGTCGGGGTCAAGGGTGGGGTGTACGGGGTGACCGGCGGTCTGGCCCGACGACACGGCGCCGCCCGGGTGTTCGACACCGTGCTGGACGAGCAGTCGATCCTGGGTCTCGGGCTGGGCGCCGGGTTGGCCGGGCTGGTCCCGGTGCCGGAGATCCAGTACCTCGCCTACCTGCACAACGCGGAGGACCAGCTCCGCGGCGAGGGCGCCACGCTGCCGTTCTTCTCCCGCGGCGCGTTCCGCAACCCGATGGTCGTCCGGGTCGCCGGGCTGGCGTACCAGAAGGGGTTCGGCGGTCACTTCCACAACGACAACGCGGTGGCGGTACTGCGGGACATCCCCGGTCTGGTCGTCGCCTGCCCGGCCCGCGCGGACGACGCCGCGGCCCTGCTGCGTAGCTGCGTCGCCGCTGCCGCCACCGATGGCGCCCTGTCGGTGTTTCTGGAGCCGATCGCCCTCTACCATCGGCGCGACCTGTACGCCGACGGCGACGGGGAGTGGCTGGCTGCCGACTGCGGAGAGCACGTGCCGATCGGGACCGCCCGCACCTATCCGGTCGACGACCCGCAACTGACCATGATCACCTTCGGCAACGGTGTGGTGATGAGCCTGCGGGTGGCCCGCCGGCTGGCCGAGGTCGGCATCACGGCGGAGGTCGTCGACCTCCGCTGGCTGGCGCCGCTGCCGATGGCCGACGTGCTGGCGGCCGTACGACGGTCCGGCCGGGCGCTGGTCGTCGACGAGACACGGCGGACCGGCGGTGTCGGCGAGGGCGTGGTCACCGGGCTGGTCGAGGCCGGGTTCAAGGGACCGATCCTGCGGGTGGCCAGCGAGGACAGCTTCATCCCGTTGGGGCCGGCCGCCGCACACGTCCTGCTCAGCGAGGAAGAGATCGAGAAGTCAGCCCGAGAGCTGGCCGGAGCCCCGTTTCTCGGGGGTCCAAGGGGGTCGTCCCCCTTGATCAAAGGAGAGGAACGCCCATGACCGCGACAGGACCGCTCGAGCTGCTCGGGATCAGCCATCTGCTGACCGAGGAGGAGCGGGACATCCAGGCCAGCGTGCGGGAGTTCGTCGACCGCCGGGTCCGGCCGACCATCGCCGAGGCGTACGAGCGCGGGGAGGCCGACCTGACCCTGATGCCCGAGGCCGGGGCGCTCGGGCTGCTGGGCATGCACCTGGAGGGCTACGGCTGCGCCGGAACCAACGCCGTCGCGTACGGGCTGGCCTGCCTGGAGCTGGAGGCGGGCGACTCCGGTGTGCGCAGCATGGTGTCGGTGCAGGGCTCGCTGGCCATGTTCGCCATCTGGCGGTTCGGCAGTGAGGAGCAGAAGCAGACCTGGCTGCCGCGGATGGCCGCCGGCGAGGCGATCGGCTGCTTCGGACTGACCGAAGCGGACTTCGGTTCCAATCCCGCGGGCATGCGGACCCGGGCCAAGCCGGACGGCGACGAGTGGGTGCTGAACGGCAGCAAGATGTGGATCACCAACGGCTCGGTGGCCGACATCGCCGTCGTCTGGGCCCAGACCGACGAACCCGAACGGGGGGTCGAAGGGCTGCCTGCCCCCGTTCAGGGCGGGGGCATCCGGGGCTTCCTGGTCCCCGCCGATACCGAGGGCTTCAGCACCCGCGACATCAAGCACAAGCTGTCACTGCGCGCCTCGGTCACCTCCGAGCTCGTCCTGGACGACGTCCGCCTGCCCGGCTCCGCTCTGCTCCCCGAGGCCAGGGGCCTGCGTGGGCCGCTGTCGTGCCTGAACGAGGCCCGGTTCGGCATCGTCTTCGGCGCCCTGGGCGCGGCCCGGGACTGCCTGGAGACCGCCATCGCGTACGCGGCCTCACGCGAGGTGTTCGACCGGCCCCTCGCCGCTTTCCAGCTGACCCAGGCCAAGCTGGCCGACATGACCCTGGAGCTGCAGAAGGGCTTCCTGCTGGCCATGCACCTCGGCCGGCTCAAGGACGAGCACCGGCTCGAGCCCCGGCAGGTCAGCCTGGGCAAGCTGAACAATGTGCGCGAGGCCCTGGCCATCGCCCGGGAGTGCCGGACCATCCTCGGCGCCAGCGGGATCACCG